>Ga0209698_10006124_pt1 | contig 12841 bp, 7 predicted proteins | sample LitLauG_LLR_2012_FD_187203 | JGI IMG/M metagenome (GOLD analysis project Ga0209698, IMG submission 187203) | Freshwater sediment microbial communities from Pennsylvania, USA - Little Laurel Run_MetaG_LLR_2012 (SPAdes) (version 2) | ecosystem: Environmental > Aquatic > Freshwater > Creek >...
GAATACAGGTATCACCGTTGTGCGCAAAACGAATGAGAGCGGACATTACTTATTCGATCTCGTCGAGCCCGGCCTGTATCGAATGTCGATAGAAGCGCCGGGCTTCAACAAATTCGCTCAGGAGAACATTAGCCTCGCTACACGCGCCGACCTCACAGTTGATGCCAGCCTCCGCCTTGGCAGTATCCAAGAAACCGTAACGGTTTCAAGCGAAGCTGTGGCTGTCCAATTCAACTCCAGCAGTTTGGAGACGACGGTCGATCCGATTCTCACGAACCGTATGCCACAGTACTACCGAAGTCCGTTCTTACTGGCGCAACTTGATCCCGCCGTAATTCCTTCGGTCGGTAACGGGGACTGGAATCCTTACAACAGTTGGGGACCAGTCAGCCAAAGCGTCGGCGGCGGTGCATCCTCTTCCTCAGATCTGCAAGTAGACGGCAGCCCCACTGGCGTCGGCGTCAAGAATAGCTATCAGCCCATCGCTGATTCTGTGGAAGAAGTAAATGTCCAGCAGAATTCCATCGACGCTGAATTTGGCCACAGCGCCGGATCAGCCATCACTATGACGACCAAGTCTGGCACAAACGCTTTTCATGGCTTGGGCTATTATCAAGGCCAATATCCTTGGGCCAACGCCCTGGAAGATCGCGTCAATCGCACCGCCAATCTCGACCGGAAACACATTTTCGGGGGAACTTTTAGCAATCCGATCTTAAAGAACAGACTATTTAACTTTGCAGCGTTTGAAGGGTGGAAATACATCCAGCCAGGTAGTTTCGTGGAGACCGTTCCCACTGCGTCGGAGCGAAGCGGCGACTACTCTCAATCCTTGAGCGCCGTTGGTGGGTCGCGGACGATTTACGATCCTCTAACAACGCAGACAGCGAACGATGGAACGGTAACACGCTCGCCTTTTGTCGGCAACATGATTCCGAATTCGCGGATTGATCCAATTGCTGCAAAATACACAGCCCTGCTCTGGAAGCAAACCAGCAGCGGCATCGGTGCCTACCACACCAACGACTATGCGATTAATCTCCCAGTCAGTTACCCGTACCGTAATTTCTCGGACCGCGTTGACTACAACGTCACGGACAAACTGCGGGTATATGGACGGATGGGCCTTATCCGCACAGCCGCCGCCACGAGTAACCCCACTGGTTCCTCCGTTTTCGAAAACGACCGCGGCAGCCAGCGCAATGCGACGCAAGGTACTGGAAACGTGACTTATACGCTTTCGCCCGCAACCATCTTGAACATTCGCGGCGACTATCACAGTTTTGTCGACGCCTCTAATTTTGTGCAGGCCTCAGGAGCTCCAACGTTCGCCTCGATCTGGCCGAATCTTAACTTTTACGCGCCGATTTACGCTGATGCGGGTATTCCTAAACTGGTACCGCGCATGTCCATTCTAGACACGTCCGGTACGAATCAGATCGTTCAGATGGGAGCGCAGAATGGCTGGTGGCACCAAACACCTAATGCCGAAACCATTGCGGGACAGATTTCACACCAACATGGAAATCACTTCCTCAAAGGCGGCGGGGAATGGCGATTGAGTCAGGTAACCAGCGCACTCGCAGGAGAAAATCCCGGCTTCGGTTTCGACGCTGCGCCGACATCCAGCACTTATAGCAGCCCTTATAGCGGTCCAACAAATTTGTCAGGTGACGGTTACGCAACGTTCCTGTTAGGAGCCGTCGCACCTGTAAATGCCGGCAATCAATATTGCTGGGCCTGCGGTTCTACTAGCATGCCAATTAATATCGTTCCAAACACCGAAGACCGCTACTACGCAGCTTTCGTGAACGATGATTGGAAAATTAGCCGCAAGCTGACCTTAAATTTGGGCCTTCGCTATGAACACGCTTCTCCTTACTATGAAGCCCAAAACCGCATGACGGCACCGTTGGACCTTACTGTGCCGAACTCGATCGTGCAGAATGTCCAAATGCCGGCCGCGGTTCATCAATACTATCCGGGAACTTGGACTCTCAACGGCGCTTATCACTTTGAAAGCAGCTCAACACCGGTTTGGAACAACCAATGGGGTTCCCTCTCGCCTCGGCTAGGTCTCGCCTATAAAGTGAACGCCAAGACCTCGATTCGAGCCGGTTATGCGCGCTTCTACACACCGTGGGAGGAAGACGGAAGCTATGGCATGGAGGGTCCAAACTACTACGGATACTCTGTCACCACGGGTGCACCTCCAATGGTCAATGGCATACCGCAAATGTCGCTCTCAAATCCCTTCCCGACATCGAACCCGCTCACTCCAGCGACAGGTAAGACTTTGGGAGTCAACACGGGCTTAGGAGATAGTGTTAGCTTTGTAAATCCTAATCGTCCTTTGCAGAGTAGTGACAGAGTCAATATCGGCTTTCAAACTGAATTACCGGGAGCGATCGTAGCAGACGTCACTTGGTTCATGAATTTCACGCACCAAGCCTGCGATGGAAGTTTCTCGGGAACATGCTACACGTCTAAAAATCTGGACATGATGGACCCTCGCCTGTCGTACCAGTACGGAAACGCGCTGAATACCGCCGTCGCGAATCCGTTCTACGGTTTGAACATGCCCGGCCCGCTCGCCAGTCAGAAGTTCGTTTCCATTGCGTCATTGATGACTCCATACCCGCAGTACACGGGCGTTTCGGAAGTGGATGGCATCACTGGTTCGAGCTTGCACTACAAGTCACTGCAGATGAAATTGCAAAAACGCTTCAGCCGCGGTTATACGTTCCTTTTGGGCTATAACTACCATTTATCCAACAGCCAGGTTTACTACGACGGCGTTGCCCAGTATCTGAACAAGTTTACTTGGACTGATTCCGGTTTGGCTCGCCACCGATTAACGACATCGGGCAATTGGGAGATTCCATTCGGCAAAGGCCGCATGTTTGGAAACGACATGAATCGAGCCCTTGACATGGTCGCCGGCGGTTGGGTTATGACGGGCTTGCTGACGTATCAATCGGGCGCACCGATCCGGTTTACGAATGTTCAGATCACGGGCAACCCTGGACAGAACGTTCCGTCTGGCGCGTACTTCAACCCCGCCGCGGTGCAGAATCTGCCTGCTTATACGGAGGAAACGAATCCTTGGTTCTATTCGGGCGTTAACGGGCCGCACTTCTTTAACGTCGACGCGTCTCTGGTCAAAGACTTTCACGTCACCGAACGAGTGAAGTTCTCTCTCCGCATGGATGCTTTCAACTCGCTCAACAATGTGAACTGGGCCTCGCCGAATCTGTCGCCCGGGAATCCGGCCGTGAACGGCCGAAGCACCAGCATTCTGAACAATACCTTCGGCAGGCAACTGCAACTTGGCTTGAGACTCTCGTTCTGATCTGACTGAAAGAAAAGCGGAAGGGGTACGTAACTGGCCCCTCCCGCTTTTGCTACCATCACTGCTGTATTTCATGCAATCCAAGGTGCGATTGGCGGTGTGTGTCGGGGCTGCTCTTGTGAAGTTGTGCGGCGCGACAGCATCGCTCGACCAAATACTTGAGCGAGCTTCGCGGCTCGATGGCGAAAGCAAATGCGCTGAAGCTGAGCCGCTCTACCAAGAAGCTCTCAGCATCGCTCCAGGCTCACCCGCCGTGCTGAATAACGTGGGAAACCATTATATGGTTTGCGGATCTCCCGCTAAAGCGCAACAAGCTTTTGAGCGGTTGCTGCAACGGAAGCCCGAACACATAAATGCCCGCCTTCAAATGGCGCGTCTTTCTATAGCTAGCAACAATGGTGTCAAGGCGGTCCAGTATCTCGCGGGGATAAACCAAGGCGATTCGAATGATCCGGAAATTTCACTCGTACGTGCCGAGGCGTTCGCCCTTTCGGGAGACCGCAACAGAGCCACCTCGCTCATCCACCGGATCGCAAAGAGTTCTAATGACCCACGTCTGCTCTACACACTGGGCATGATGTCGGCACATAGGGGTTTCTATTTTGAAGCTGAAGACGCATTTGCCAGCGTCCTTTCACAAGTGCCGGACGACTTTGACGTTCTTTTCAACCACGGACTGGCAGCCGCGCATTGCAGTCATTTTGAGAAAGCACGGGAGAGCTTTACCTCCGCGTTGAAGCTTAAGCCAGCGGATAGGGACGCCCTTTACGAATTGGGGCGAGTTGAAACTTCGCTTGGCGCTTACGACCACGCCGTGTATATTCTCGCGCAAGCATCTAAAGCCGCCGCGATGCGTACCGACATCCAACTTGCGTTGGCTCGGGCCACGCAAATGGGAGGCTTTTACGGCGATTCAGTTTTGGCATACGACCGTTATCTGGCCAGCCGCCCCGATGACGACTTAGTGAGACGTGACCGCGCACTGGTGCAGGGTTACACTCGCAGCGGCGAAAGCGCTGCCTTGGACTACCTTCGTTCTTATACTTCAAGGCACCCGAACGACGCAGTCGGTTTCTACGATCTCGCACAGGTTGCCCATCGCGCAGACGAAAATGGAGTGGTTGCACTGGTTTCCAAGGCGCTGCAACTCGACCCGAAGTTGGAGCCGGCCTTTTTGTTCCGCTCATGGCTGCTGAACAAAGCGGGCCGCTATGAAGACTCCCTCCGTGACGCGCGGACCGCGGCAAGGCTCAATCCTAAAGATGCGCGCGCACTTGATCTGGTCGGGCTCGACAATCTTGAGCTCAATCGCCCTCTGGAAGCGGAAAAACCAATCCGCGAAGCGTTGGCACTCTCGCCTGAAGAAGCGGATTTTCAATTTCATCTTGGGCGTTCATTGCTCGAACAAGGACGCCGCGAAGAGGCGCAGCGGATACTCGCCGAATTCCAGAAAAAGAGACAGAAGTGGACACCCGCGCCACGGGAAGATGCGGGAGTCGTTGAGACCGCGACTCTTTCGCCCGAAGCGATGAGCCAACGCGTTGTTAGTGACTACCAGGAGGCCGTTCGAGCAAACCCAAACGAACCCGCACTTCGCCTCAATCTATCTCGTGCGCTTCTGGCTGCTGGAGAAACGGGGGATGCACTCGCCTCTTTCCGGCAGTTGCTGGGAATGAATCCGCCTGACGCCATTTCGCTCGATGCCGGAGGGGCATTGATGAGTGAGGAAGAATATGGTTTGGCTTGCGACTTTTTCAGGCGAGTTGCCGCTGGAACGCCGGCCGCAAACCTCGATCTAGCTGAAGCGCTCTATTTTAAGGGCGAACTGCCACAAGCCATGGAAGCGTTGGACCACGTACCTAGTAACGCCCGCCAAGACGAATTCGAATGGTGGAAGGCGATCATACTGCGAGCAAATGGCCGAAAATCTGAAAGCCTTGTAATTCTCCAAACAATACAGAATCGTCCAATAGCGAACGCCCGGCTCGCCCAGGAAGCGGCGACTCTCCTCGTGGCTTTCGGCCAAACGAATCGTGCATTGGAACTTATGGAACAGGTAAGGCGTTCTTCTCCGAACGACGGCGCGACCGCATTGACCCGCGCAACGATCTTGGCTCAACTACACCATGCAGAAGAGGCGATGAGCGCAGTCAGAGAAGCAGAAGCTCGCTGGACGCAATGGGACCGCCCTTATGCAGCAGAAGCACTGCTTTTGGAAAAGGCTGGTCATCTGGATGAAGCGAAAGCTCATTTTGAAATCGCTGCGACTTTGGGGCCAAGCGATCCCGTGGTGGAATGCTTGCACGATCATTTCAGCAACAACTCGGCCAGCGGAGCCTGTTCGTGTCTGACCGGGATCTGGGCTATTTTGACTGAACGCTGCAATGGAGGATTGTAGCCACTAGTCCCGCAATTTCGCTGTCGGCAATCGTTCTCATATCGAATACAACCTTGTCCTTTTCAATGCGGGCAATCACGGGTGGTTCGGCTCTGCGAAGATCCCGCTCAAAGGCATTCGGATTCGGCATTGCTAACTCGACCAACCAAGTTGGAAGCATTTGGTCCGGCGTCGACCCGCCGCCGATGGGCGATGCACCTTCCCGTATAGTTGCGATGGCTCCGAGCGCTTCTGAAACACGCTCAGCTCGCTGCTTTAGTTCATCCGCAGAAGCAAAGATCATTCGCAAGGCTGGAATCGCCGGCCAATCTTCATGCAGAAGGGCGAGAAGCGTCGCTTCGAGCGCTTGAATAATCAGCTTGTCCACCCGAAAAGCGCGATACATAGGATTGCGCCGAACGCGTGCAACCAAGTCCGCATCACCGGCGATAATGCCGGTCTGCGGTCCGCCCAATAGCTTGTCGCAACTAAACGACAGTAGATTGACTCCAGCAGCCACAGTCTCACTCACGAGCGGCTCGTCGATTCCTTGCGAACGCAGATTGGTCAAACATCCGCTGCCCAAATCCTCATAAACGGGGATGCCTTTAATGCGGCCCAATTCCGCCAAATCCTTCAAAGACGGCCGCCCGGCGAAACCGGTGACCCGAAAATTCGACGGGTGCACCCGCATAATCAAACGCGTCTTCGGTGTGATGGCATCTGCATAGTCAGCCAGATTGGTCCGGTTTGTCGTACCGACTTCGCGTAACACGGCGCCAGACCGAGACATGATCTCTGGAATACGGAACCCGTCACCAATTTCAATGAGTTCCCCGCGCGAAACGATCACTTCGCCGCCCGCTGCCATCTCGTGAAGCACAAGAAACACGGCAGCTGCGTTGTTATTCGCGAGAATCGCCGGGCGTTCGATTAAGCGTTCCAGCAGGCGCGCGGTATGCACGTCGCGCTTGCCGCGGTTACCCGCTTCCAAGTCATATTCGAGATTCGAGTAGCCACTAATGGGCTCGAACGCAACCAGCGGCGAACGGCCTAAATTTGTATGGAGCACGACGCCTGTTGCATTGATCACGCGGCGCAGCGACTTCTCACCAAGCTGGTACAATCGCGACTGCACGATAGCGTCTAGATCGGGCTGAACGACGCTGCCAGCTTTCACTGCTTTCCTTTGTCCATTTAAGACCTCGCGGATCTCGCGAACAACCACTTGGTGCGGCCATGAAGCTACTGCCGGCCCGAGCCTTTGCAGCACTTGATCTACCGACGGAAGTTGTTTGAGCGCGTCCATCGGCTACGCAATCGCCCGTTGCGCTAAGACGGTTTTGAGATATTTGCCGGTGTACGACTCTGCATTACCCGCTATGGCCTCCGGAGTTCCTTGCGCGACAATTCGGCCGCCCGCTTCCCCGCCCTCAGGTCCGAGATCGATAATCCAATCGGCCGCTTGAATCAGATCCAGGTTGTGCTCGATCACAAGAATGCTGCCGCCATTGGCAATCAGCCGCTCAAAAGCCTGCAGCAGCTTGGAAATGTCGTCGAAGTGCAAACCTGTTGTGGGCTCATCAAACAAAAACAATGTCCCTTCGCAACTGGCCTGTGCCAGATGAGCCGCCAACTTCACGCGCTGCGCTTCGCCGCCGCTGAGTGTGGTGGCCGATTGCCCCAAGCGTAAATAGCCGAGGCCCACATCGCTCAAAACCTTCAACCGCGCCGCTAGCTTCGCCGAATCGGCAAAGAACGTCAGCGCCTCGCGCACGGTCAGTTGCAGCACTTGATGGATATTCAAGCCGCGATATTGGATATCCAAAATCTTCTGTTTGTAACGAGTTCCCTTGCATTCTTCGCAAATCAGTTCCACGTCCGCAAGGAACTGCATCTCAACGGTTACCGTGCCGTCGCCCTGGCAGGTCTCGCAGCGGCCGCCGGGAATATTAAACGAAAAATGCCCCGCTTCGTAACCGCGTTTTTCCGCTTCTGGCGTTCTAGCAAAAATCTCACGAATCAGATCGAACGCTTTGATGTACGTCACCGGATTCGAGCGCGGCGTACGTCCAATAGGCGATTGATCCACCATCACGGCATTAGTCAACAATTCCGCCTTGTCCACCCGTTTCAACGGTAATTTGCGGCTGCTCTCGGCAGATTCTCCCTGCGGCTGAGCGACCCGCTCTTTGTTGACAATGGAATCGAGCGCCTTGTAAATAACTTCGTGCACCAGGCTTGACTTGCCCGACCCCGAAACGCCGGTAACGGCCACCATCATTCCCAGTGGAATCTCAATATCGACGTTCTTCAAGTTATTGGCACGCGCGCCGAAAAAAGCAAGCTTGCGTTTATTGTTAATCTTCCTCCGTTCGGTTCTACGGGAGACAGCCAACTCGCCTCGCAGGTACCGTCCTGTCAGCGAAGTAGCTGATTTCAACAGCTCGGGATAGGTCCCCGCAAAGATAATCTTGCCGCCGTTCTCTCCCGCGCCCGGCCCCAAATCGAGTACATAGTCAGCCTCGGCCATGATGTCCGGATCGTGCTCGACCACGATAATAGTGTTGCCCAGGTCTCTTAGATCTTTGAGTATCTTCACTAGACGCGCAGTATCGCGATTGTGCAGCCCAATGGAGGGTTCGTCAAGCACATAGGTCGCGCCCACCAGCCGCGAACCAAGACAAGTTGCCAACTGAATTCTTTGCGCTTCGCCACCAGACAAAGTCGCTGACAAACGGTCGAGCGTTAAGTACTCTAAACCGACATCGTTCAAAAACTTGCAGCGCTGGCGGATTTCGTCGAGCACTTTATCGGCGATCTCACGCTCCTCAGGGCTAAGCGCCAGCGTATCGAAAAAGTGCTGCGCGGCGCGAATATTCATTGCCGACACTTCCGCGATAGTACACTCACCCAAGCGAACCCAGAGGGCCTCGGGCCGCAAGCGCGCACCCCGACAGGCAGGACACTGCGTATAGGCGCGATAGCGGCTCATGAAGACGCGAACATGCACTTTGTATTTCTTGCGCTCCACTTCGCGAAAGAAGCGAAACACATGCCCGCGGACAAACTCTCGCTCCGCTGGCTTCAGATCCGCATAAGGAACATTCAGACGGGCTTTGCCGCGCGCCTTCGGTTTGAAGTCTTCGTCCCAATACCAGCTATATTGCGGCTTAGTCCACGGGTCGACCGCGCCTTCTTCCAGACTGAGTGACGGATCGGGAACGATCAGGTCCATGTCGTAGTCGACAGTGTTACCGAAACCTTGGCAGGTCGGACATGCGCCCATGGGATTGTTGAAGCTGAAGAGCGTGGGCTCTGGTTTGGCTGCCACTAATCCGCAAGTTTTACAGGCAAAAGCTTCGCTGAAGTGCAACATTCGCGGATCCGCCACTGCGGCTTGCTCAAAGAAAATCTCGCCCGCTTCGCGATAACAGATTTCAAGGGTATCAACTAGACGTTGGTGAGAGTCGGGCCGGATCACAATGCGATCGGCGAGAATATAAAGCGGCTTTTTGAAATCGATCTCCAGCAGGGATTCGGGCGTGGAGAATTCGAACATCTTCCCGGACTGAAAAAGACGGTTAAAGCCTTTCTTGCGGAGATCGAAAAGGCGGTCACGCAACGCAGCGGCTTCGTTGGTTCCGGACGCCTTCACCGGAAATAGTGCGTACCAGCGTGAATCCTCAGGCTCGGCCAACATCGTTTCAGCGACCTGATCCACCGTGTCACGCTGAATCAACGCTCCATCGTTCGGACAGTAGGTCCGGCCAGCGCGGGCCCAGAGCAGCCGCATGAAATCATACAGCTCAGTGGCCGTAGCGACCGTTGAACGAGGATTGCGGGTTTGGTTCTTCTGGCGGATGGCGATGGGCGGCGCAATGCCGATAATCTCATCAACATCCGGTTTCTCCATGCGCTCTAAGAACTGGCGCGCATAAGCGGAGAGCGATTCCACATAACGCCGCTGCCCTTCGGCGTAGATGGTGTCGAATGCCAGCGAGGATTTACCTGAACCCGAAACCCCCGTGACCACCGTGAGCTGGTTGTGAGGAATGTCAACGCTCACGTTCTTAAGGTTGTGAACACGCGCACCACGGATACCCAGCACAGGTGAACCGGGAGATGAATCGCGAACGGACGGTAGACTAGGTTTCGGCAGGGCTTTCCTCACCAGTATAAGATGCCAATCAGATGTGGCCAGCGGCAAAGATAACGCGCTTCCGAACTAATCTGCTCGGATGGTTCGATGTGCAGAAGCGCGACCTTCCCTGGCGCCGCAGCAGAGATCCCTACGCGATTTGGGTTTCGGAGATCATGCTGCAGCAGACGCGAGTGGCTGCGGCGATTCCCTATTTTGAGCGATTCCTGGCGCGCTTTCCAGACTACGTAACGCTGGCCCAAGCACCGGAAGACGACGTTCTGCGCCAGTGGGCGGGGCTTGGCTATTACTACCGCGCTCGCAACATGCAAAAGGCGGCGCAGCTCCTTTGCGAGCGTGGGGCGTTTCCAAACGACCACGGGGCCATACTTGCATTACCGGGCGTGGGAGATTACACGGCCGCTGCGGTTGCCAGTATCGCATTTAATTTGCCGCATGCTGTGGTGGATGGCAATGTGGTTCGCGTGCTTAGCCGCCTCTTTGCGGCAAATGAAGACCGCAAGCAATTGGCTTCGGTCGCCGACAAGCTCTTGGACAGGCAGCGCCCCGGGGATTTCAATCAGGCTGTTATGGAGCTAGGGGCGACGCTCTGCCTGCCGAAGAATCCGCACTGCTTGCTATGTCCGGTGGCAAAGATGTGCCGAGCCCGGGGATTAGGCGTGGAAGATCAATTCCCTGCGCAAAAAGTAAAAGCCAAAAACAAGCGGATTGAGCGTACGCTGTTCTGGATCGAAAGACGCGGCAAAGTGCTGGCATGGCAAAGAGACGCGGACGCGCGGCTGATGCCTGGGTTTTGGGAATTGCCGGAAAAAGAGCACCTGCCGACGGCCAAGGCCGCCGCCGAAATCGGCGCTTTTCGCCACGGAATCACAGTTCACGATTTCAAGATCACTGTTTGGCGCGCCCTCGCGCCTGCGACCGCCGAGTTCGGCAGTTGCCGGTGGGTAGAGATCTGTGAACTGGCTCACTTACCGCTGAGTACTATTTTCAAAAAAGCGCTCAGCGTATTGAGCAAAAACGTGGGAAAATAACGGTGATGCGACGAGCCACGTTGTTTCTCTGTTTGATCGGATGTATGCAAGCGCAAGAGCCCCAGCAGCCGCCGCAGCAGCAGACGGTTCAACAACCTGCGCCGGTGTTAAAGGAGAGACCTGAAACACCGCCGAACACAATTCAAGTCGAAGCTGGCACACACGTGCTGTTGAGCATGATTAACAGCGTGAGTACCAAACAGTCTGTGGCTGGCGATCGCATTTATCTTGAGACCGCCTATCCAGTTTGGGTGAACGGCAAGCTGGCGGTACCGCGCGGCAGTTGGGTAACGGGCACCGTGACTGAGGTAACGCGGCCCAAACGCGGGTTAAAAGGTAATGGCGAAATCGCTGTGCGTTTCGATTCTCTCACCTTGCCCAACGGAGTGACGCGCAATTTCCGCTCCGATCTAGGGGCGTTGGATGCTATGAACAGCGGCACGCTCAACCGCGAAAAAGGTTCGGTCCAAGCGCCGGGTAATGGCAAACAGAGCGCCGGCACGGTTCTCGTCACCACGGCAGAGGGAGCAGCAATTGGTACGGCGATAGGGGCGGCTGCGGGACACATCGGTACCGGCGGATTGATTGGGGTGGCTGGCGGGGCGGCTGGTGGTTTGGCGACGGTGCTGGCCTCACGCCGTCCAGATGCGATCCTGCAACGCGGTACAACTGTGGAAATGGTTCTGGATCGACCTCTGTTCTTTACTTTTGACGAACTCAGCGGCAGATAGCGATGGACGAGGAGTCCATTCACGTTCCGATATCGGACGTTTTCGATCTACACTCATTCGCGCCAAAAGATATCCGTGCAGCGGTTGAATCTTACCTTGAAGAAGCACATCGCAAAGGGTTGACAGCATTAAGGATCGTCCACGGACGCGGCATTGGATTCCAGCGCGAAACCGTGCGGAGGGTACTCGCCAGAACAGATTTTGTAGTTGATTTCCGCGACGCACCAGCCGAGGCTGGGGGCTGGGGAGCCACTCTTGCTACTTTGCGAGAGTGCGACCCCAATGTCCCTTGAAAGCAAGTTCAGAGAGCGGCTTGCGTTTCCGGGGCGCCACTTCCTGCTGTTTCATTTGGTCGTTCGGGAGATTGTCTGGTGAATCCGGATAGCCAAAGGCGACGATAGCACCCAGTTGAAACTCAGGTGGAACGCCGGCAAGCTCCCGCGCTTTAGCGCGGTCAAACCCTGCCATGGCGTGGCCCTGCACACCTGAAGCCGCTGCCTGCAGCATGATATAAGCCAATGCGGCGCCAGCGTCGTGAAGCGAATGACTATTGGCCGTCTCATTGTGAGAAAAGTTGCTGCGCGCCGCGGTTAACAGCAAAACAGGGGCGTTCTTCGCCCAACTCTGGTTAAAAGGGACAAGCGCTGAAAGCAGAGCTTGAAACGCTTCCGGGTCATCCTTCGTTGCGACGATGAATCGCCAAGGCTGTTCGTTATATGACGAAGCGGCCCAACGACCTGCGTCGAGAATGGCCTCCAGAATTTCAGCCGGAACTGGTTGCGAAGAAAACGACCGGGGACTCCAGCGAACGCGGAAAATTTCGGCAACGCCGGGAACAGTATCAGCTAACTTTCCCGGCGGACACGAAACGGCAGGTTTCAGGCTCACAACCTATTTTATTACTCGGCTTCGGAGAACTCATGCTGAACGTCGGATTTATTCGAGGGCTTGGCTTCATCCGCATCGTCCCCATACGAATAGTAATCGTGATAATAGGTGTATTTGCTGTAGAGTTCGCCACGACGGGCTCCGTTTACAACGATTCCCAGCACGTTGTTTTCGCAGAGCGACTGCAATGCCCTGGTGACAGAGTCAAACGTGGTGGTACCGATGCGAACGACCAGCATAGTGCCGTCGCACATGGTCGAGAGAAGATTGCCGTCAGCGGCGAAAAGCAGTGGAGGACTA
>Ga0209698_10006125_pt1 | contig 12840 bp, 10 predicted proteins | sample LitLauG_LLR_2012_FD_187203 | JGI IMG/M metagenome (GOLD analysis project Ga0209698, IMG submission 187203) | Freshwater sediment microbial communities from Pennsylvania, USA - Little Laurel Run_MetaG_LLR_2012 (SPAdes) (version 2) | ecosystem: Environmental > Aquatic > Freshwater > Creek >...
GTCCACGACAGTGGACAGCTCGCGGAGGTTGTGCGGCGTCTGGTAGCAGTGCCAGACGTCCGCGTAGCGGGCTACCAGCGGGAGGGTGCGGCGGCGCCCGGACCCACCGATCCACAACGGTGGCTGCGGCCGCTGCACCGGGGTGGGTCGTAGCTGCGCGCCGGCCAGGCTGTAGACGCGGCCCTGGTAGTCGACGACCTGTCCGGTGAATAGCCGAGCGAAGATCTCCAGGCAGTCCTCGAGCCGGTCGAACCGTTCGGCCAGCGGCGGGAAGTCGATGCCAAGCTGGTGGTGCTCGGCCTCAAACCAGGCTGCTCCCATCGCCAGCTCGAGCCGGCCGTGGCTGGCGTGGTCGATGGTGACCGCCTGTGCGGCCAGCACCGACGGGTGTCGGTACGTGACTCCGGTGACCAGAAGGCCGAGCCTGATCCGGGAGGTGGCCGACGCCAGCGCCGCGAGGGTCGTCATGCCCTCGAAGCAGTTACCGGGCCCCTCGCCGTACATGGGCACGAAGTGGTCGAAGCCCCACATCCCATCGAAGCCGAGGTCCTCGCAGAGGCGGACTCGACCGAGCAAGTCATCCCACTCCATCCGTTGCTGGGCGATGTCCACACCGAATCGAATCCCTGTCATGCCAGCGACCGTAGCCCGTCGGGCAGCCCGCGTGCGTGGTCCTTCGAACGGATGGTCGTCGGCTCCGGACAGACTTCCTCCGACCTGCGAGCCTGTCCGTGAGCTGCGCCCGCCCGCTGGCCGGTGCCCAAGGGTGTCGTGCCACATCTGTGACACCTCCCGGGAGAGGCGGGGCCAGCTCGCGCCAGCGGTTCACGTGAGGTCAGGAGCCGGAGCCGGACATGTCGAATCCGCGTTTGAGCATGAGCCCAGCTCGGTGGGCGACGTGGACCACCTCGTCGCGCTGGTTCAGTCCCCGGTGCTCGAAGTGCACGATCCCGGAGTCCTTGCGGCTCCGGCTCTCCCGCTTGTCGAGGATGGTCGTCTCGGCTCGGAGAGTGTCCCCGTGGAAGACCGGCCGGGGGAAGTCAAACTTCGTGTAGCCAAGGTTTCCCAGCGTGGTTCCCAGGGTCAGCTCAGGGACGATCATCCCGCCGACGACCCCGGCGGTGTACAGGCTGGGGACCAGACGCTGTCCGTAGAAGGACTCGGCCATGAAGTGCGCGTCGAGGTGGATCGGCGCGACGTTCATCGTGATCGAGCAGTAGAGGATCGTGTCGGTCTCGGTGACCGTCCGCGTCCACGGGTGCCGGAACTGTGCACCGATCTCGAACTCCTCGAAGTACAGGCCTGCCATGTCGCTCCCTCTCGATGGTCTTCGTGGGTGCTGGCCGGTCAGGCGCCCAGCAGGCCACCGTGGAGTGCGCTGAGAGCGTCGACGTGTGCCAGCCACTCCTCGGCCTTGTCCGCGTGCGCCTTGTCGACATGCACGTCGCCGTACATGACGGCGCCGTCCCCTCGGGACTGGGCCCCGAGGTAGGTCGCCAGCAGCCCGCGGTAGAAGTCGATCGCCTCGGCGGTGGGGGTGTACGCGGTGTTGACGACCACCGCGTGGCTGGGATGGATGACGACCTGACCGCGGAACCCCATCTTGCGGCCCTGTGTCGCGAAAGTCCGCAGGCCGTCTAGGTCTCGCACGCGTTCCCACAGACCGGTGAGCGGATGCCGGCCGACCGCCCGCGCCGCGAGCAGTATCCGTGATCGGTGGAACAGCGACTCAGTTCCCTCCGGCGACCATTCGTACCCGACGGCCCTGGCGATGTCTGCGTGCTCGGCGGTCGGGCCGATCATCGCGCCGACGCGGCGCGATGCACCTGCGATCGACTCACAGTTCTGGATGCCGTCGATCGTCTCGACGGGGACGATGTACTCCAGGCCGGTCACCCCGTGGGTGACCTCGAAGTGGTCGATGAGCGCGTCGTACTTGTAGATGTCGACGGCAGAGTCGACCTTTGGGGGGAACACGCCGGTCAGCCCCGGTCGGATCACCGCGTCGAGGTCGGCGCCCAGCAACCCGGTCGCGAGGGAGTTGGGCCTGACAAAGATCCCGATGGTGGGGAAAGCGGCTCGCAGCTCGGCGATGCCCTCGGCGGCGACGGCACGCGCCTCGACTTTGTGGGCCGCCGGGACGGAGTCCTCGAGGTCTAGGCAGACGGCGTCGGCGCCGGCCTCAGCCGCCTTTGCGTACCAGGACGGCTTGTGAGCCGGGACGAACAGAACGCTCCGATACGGCTGCACGTCTTCCTCTCAGTAGCTGCGCGGCAATCCGAGCACGTGCTCGGACAGGTAGTTCATAACCATCTCCTGGCTTATGGGCGCCAGGCGCATGAGTCGGGCCTCGCGGAAGTACCGCTCCACATGGAACTCTTTGCCGTAGCCGTAGCCGCCGTGGACCTGGACGGCCCAGTCAGCGGCGAAGAACGCGGCCTCCGCGGCGAGGTACTTGCCCATGTTCGCCTCGCGACCGCACGCGAGCCCGTGGTCCAGCAGCCATGCTGCCTTGTCAACCATCAGCTCGGCGGCATCGAGGCGCATGAGTGCCTCGGCGATCGGATGAGCGATGGCCTGGTTACGGCCGATGGGGCGCCCGAAGACCTCGCGTTCGTTGGCGTAGTCGGTGGCCCGGCGTACGGCGGCGTAGCCGATGCCCAGGGCCGCCGACGCGGAGATGATGCGCTCGGCGTTGAGGCCCGCGAGGATGGCGCGGAAGCCGTCGCCGACATCGCCAACGACGTCGGCGTCTTCGACGAACAGTCCGTCGATGAACAGTTCATTGGTGTCGACGGCGTTGCGACCCATCTTCGGGATGGGCCGCACCTTGACGCTGTCGCGGTTCATCTCGGCGAAGAAGAGCGTCATGCCGTCGGTGCGCTTGGCGCCCTCGCCTGCCATGGCCGTGCGCGCCAGGAGCAGGAAGCGCTCCGCCTCGAGGGCCTTGGTGATCCACACCTTCTTGCCGGTGACCGACCAGCCTCCGGGAACCTTGGTGGCGAACGTGCTGATGCTGGCCGTGTCCGTCCCGGCATCAGGCTCGGTCACGGCGAACGAAGTGTGCAGGTCACCGCTGGGGACGCGGGGGAGGAAGCGTCGCTTGAGGTCCTCGGACCCGTGTCGGATGATCGGGTCGAAGCCGAAGATCCCGATGTGGACGGCGCTGCAGGCCCCCATGCCGCCCCCGGAGGCCGAGATCTCCTGCTCGACGATGCGAGCCTCTGACACTCCGAGACCACCGCCGCCGTATTCCTCGGGGATGGTGATGCCCAGCCATCCGGCCGCTGCAACAGCGTCGTAGAACTCCCACGGGAACTCGTGGCTGTCGTCGTGCTCCATCCAGTAGCGGTCGTCGAACTGCGTCATCATCGACCGCACGGCGCCCCGGATGTCGTCGTGCAAGGGGTTGCGGCCGAAGTCCATGAACGCCATGATAACCATGCTCATGAATTGTGGAAAGATCTCGCTGGGTGACGATGGGAGACCGGTGTCCCTGCGCTTCGGCCTCGCGCTGATGAACGACTTCCCTCCGGACGTCGCTGCCTGCTCGCGCATCGCGATGCTGCGCGAGCAGACTCGCCTTGCGAGCGCCTGCGGCTTCTCCTCCGTGTGGGTGCTGCAGCACTACCTCGGGAGCATGCCGACCCTCCAGCCCGTCCCGTTGCTGTCGGCGCTCGCGTCGGACACGGGGGAGATGTCTCTGGGCACCAACATGTTCATCCTGCCGTTGCGTCACCCGGTCGCGGTGGCGGAGGAGTTCGCCACGCTCGACCACATCTGCGGCGGGCGGGCCGTGGCCGGTTTCGGCATGGGCTACCGGGAGAACGAGTTCGCCGCTTTCGGCATCCCGATGGACGAACGGGTCGCGCGCTACGAGGAGTCGATCGGCCTCATCCGGGCGCTGTGGACCGGCGAGGTCGTGCACCACGACGGGCAGTACTTCCGGCTTGACGGCGAGCGCATCAGCCTCGTCCCTGTCCAGCCCGGAGGCCCCCCGGTCTGGGTCGGTGCCGGGCCCCACAGGACCGGCGCGCATCGAGCGGCCAGACTCGGTGACGCGTGGATGGTGCCGCCGCACGTGGACCCGGAGCGCCTGGGGGTCGTCCTGGGGTACTACCGCGAGGAGAAGGAGCGCCTGGGCCGACCGGTGTCCGACCTCGTCGTCCGACGCGAGCTCGTGCTCGACCCCGACCTCATGCGGGCACGCGCCATCGGCAACCAGGCTCGAGGTGAGCTCACCCGCGCGTATGCGGCGTACAACGCGCCGCAGCCGGGCGACGCCTACAAGCACCTCAAGGGGGACAAGGCGGCGGAGGAGGTCGCGGACGCGTCGTACCTGTTCACCGACCCGGCTGGCGCTGTCGCCGCCCTGCGCGGGCTCGAGGCGCAGGGCCTGACCTACGTCATCCTGCGGGCTCAGTGGTTCAACCTGCCTCAGGAGCAGGTGCTTGCCACCCTTGAGTCCTTCCGCGACGACGTCCTTCCCGCACTCGGCGCCACCGTCTGACAGTGAGGAGCCCCATGTCGGCAACCCCTACCCCTGCCTGCCGCCCCGAGCTCTTCGTGGCCGGTCGATGGGTCGCGCCGCTGGACGGCGAGGTCGTCGATGTCCGGAGCCCGGCGACCGGTGCCGTCATTGCCACGGCTGCCCTCGGAGGGCCGGCGGACCTGGACGCAGCAGTTGCGGCCGCGCGGGAGACCTTCGACTCCGGAGTCTGGGTGGACACCGATCCGCGGGAGCGAGGTCGTGTCATCGCCGCGGCCGCAGACCTGCTCGAGGCCCGGTCGGAGGAGCTCGCCGTCAGCATCACCGCCGAGCTCGGCTGCCCTGTCGGGTTCAGTCGGCGGGCTCACGTCCCCAACCCGATCCGACACCTGCGCTACTACGCCGCCATGTGCGCGGACTTCGCGTACGACGACCTGCGGACCGACGGCACCAGCACGAGCATCGTGCGCCAGGTCCCGGTGGGCGTGGTCGCTGCGATCACGCCATGGAACGGACCGATCAGCACCCCGTCCCTGAAGGTAGGCCCGGCGCTCGCTGCAGGGTGCTCCGTGGTCCTCAAACCGGCACCCGAGACGCCCGTCACGGTGCAGGCCATGGCGCAGGCTTTTGCCGATGCGGGTCTGCCGGAGGGCGTCCTGAGCGTCGTCCCGGGTGGGCGTGAGGCCGGCGCCCATCTGGTTGCCAACCCCGATGTCGACAAGATCGCCTTCACCGGCAGCACCCTGGCGGGCAAGGCAATCATGGTGTCGGCGGCGGCACGGATCGCGCGGGTGACGCTCGAGCTCGGGGGCAAGTCGGCCGCAATCCTGCTCGATGACGCAGACCTCGCCGCCGTCGTCCCGGCGCTGCTCCCGCTGGTCCTGCTCGTCAACGGGCAGGCGTGCATCGCGCAGACACGGCTGCTCGTCCCGCGCTCCCGCGAGGCTGAGGTCATCGACGCCATCGCCGACGCGATGCGATCGCAGGTCGTGGGCGATCCCTTCGACCCCGCGACGACGATCGGTCCGCTCATCAACCAGCGGCAGTACGACCGCGTCACCGGCTACATCGACCAAGGTCGGCGCGCCGGCGCCCGTGTCGTGGTCGGCGGCGATGGGCCGGCCCTGCCGTCGGACCTTGCCGGGGGCTGGTACGTCGCCCCCACGCTGCTCGCCGGAGTCGACAACGCCATGACGGTGGCGCAGGAGGAGATCTTCGGTCCGGTGCTGTCGGTCATCGCCTACGGTGACGACGAGGAGGCGGTGCGCATCGCGAATGACACCCGCTACGGCCTCTCCGGATCCGTGTGGTCAGCGGACGAGGATCGAGCCCTGGGGGTGGCCGCTCGCATGCGGACGGGCATGGTCAGCGTCAACGGCCGCCCGCAGGCGTACGGGACGCCCTTCGGTGGATTCAAGGAGTCCGGCGTCGGCCGGGAGATGGGTCCGGAGGGGTTCCACGCCTACCTCGAGCCGATGTCCATCGCCGTACGCAGCCAGGGAGGGACCCGATGAGCAGCGTTCTCGTCGAGGAGCGGTCCGGAGTTCTCTGGATTCGGCTGAACCGGCCGGACAGGCGCAACGCCTACGACCTCGACATGGCGCGCGAGCTGACATCGCGCGTCCAGGACGCTGCGGGCTACGAGGCGGTCGTGCTGACCGGCACCGACGGGAGCTTCTGCGCCGGAGGTGCGCTGGGACACCTCGGCGATCCCGACGCCGACCAGCTGCGCGACCTGTTCACCGCCTCATGGCGGCTCGTCGACGCCATCCGGACCTGCCCTCGACCCGTGATCGCCGCGGTCAACGGCGCGGCGGCGGGCGGCGGCAACGAACTGGTCGTGGCGTGCGACCTCGCGGTCGCCGCCCGCAGCGCGACATTCGGGCAGACGGGGCCACGCGTCGGATCCGCACCGGTGCTCGGCGCGACGAACCTGATGTCCGTGCAGATCGGCGAGAAGCGCGCGAAGGAGATGTCCTTCCTCTGCCACCGCTACAGCGCCCAGGAGGCCCTCGACATGGGCCTGGTCAACAAGGTCGTCGACGACGAGGCCCTGGAGTCGGCCGTGGTCGCCATGACGGACGAGATCCACCTGCTCAGCCCGAGATACCTCGAGATAGCCAAGACGAGCAGCAACCTGTGGTGGAACCAGTCGCGTGACTCGTTCGCCAACGGCATCGGCATGCTCGTCCAGGCCATCGGCAGCGACGACATGCTTGAGGGGGCGCAGGCCTTCCTCGAGAAGAGGCGACCACAGTTCCGGGCGGACCGTGACGACACAAGGGGCTCCGCCACGTGACGACGCGCTACTACCGCGAGCTCCGGCCCACCTTCGCCGACCGGTCGCTGTGGACCCTGCCGTCGGTGCTACGGCACTGGGCCGCGGCGCAGCCGGAGGCGACTTACCTCGACGTGCCCGAGGAGGGCGCTACATACTCCTACGCGGCCTGCCTGCACCGCGCGGAGACGATCGCGCGGTTCCTCCTGAGCCGAGGTGCCGTGGCCGGTGACCGCGTCGTCGTCATGGGTGCGAACTCCTCACGGTTCGTGTTCACCTGGCTGGGCTCCGCGGTCGCCGGCCTCGTCGAGGTACCGATCAACACCGCGTACGAGCACGACTTCCTCGCCCACCAGGTGCGGACCGTCGAACCCCGATGGGCCGTGATCGACGACGTCCACGCGAACAAGTTCGTCGAGGTGGCCGACGCCGCCTCCAGCATCGAGGCGTTCTGGGTCATCGACACCGGAGCTCGCGATGCAGCCCTGGCCCTGCTGCGGGCCCACGGGTGGGATGCCGAACCGTGGGAGCGGCTGCTCGAGGGCGGCACGGCCGAGCTGGTGGACGTCACGGCGCAGCAGCTCGCCGCCGTCTTCTTCACGTCGGGGACGACCGGCCCGTCCAAGGGCGTCGCCATGCCGCACGCCCAGATGCACTACTTCGCCGACGAGACCCGTGCACTGACCCGGGCGACCACGGCCGACACGTGGATGACCGTCACCCCGCTGTTCCACGGCAACGCCCAGTTCATGGCGGCCTACCCCGCGATGGTCGCCGGGGCGAGGATCGTGGTGCGGTCGAAGTTCAGCGCCAGCCGCTGGGTGGACCAGCTCCGCGAGAGCGGCGTGACGATCACCAACATGATCGGCGTGATGATGGACTTCATCTGGAAGCAGGACGCTCGTCCCGACGACGTCGACAACGCGCTGCGGTGCGTCTTCTCGGCGCCCACGGCCTCATCCATCGTCGAGCCGATGCGTCGGCGGTACGGCATCGAGGCCTTCGTCGAGGTGTTCGGCCTCACCGAGACGTCGGCGCCGATCATGTCCCCGTACGGAGGGGACCGGCCGGCCGGCGCGGCCGGGCTCGTCGCCGACGACTTCTTCGAGGTGCGGCTGGTGGACCCCGACACCGACGAAGAGGTCCCGATCGGATCCGTCGGGGAGCTGGTGGTGCGACCGCGCATCCCGTGGATCGTCAGCCTGGGCTACTTCAACATGCCCGCTCAGACGGCCAAGGCCTGGCGTAACCTTTGGTTCCACACCGGCGACGCGCTGCGGCGCGACGACGACGGCTGGTACTACTTCGTCGACCGCTTCAAGGACGCCCTGCGCCGTCGCGGCGAGAACATCAGCTCGTACGAGGTCGAGACGGCCATCCTCAGTCACCCGTCGATCGTCGAGTGCGCCGTCATAGGTGTTCCGGCACCGGGTGTAGAGGCGGGAGAGGACGAGGTCATGGCGTACGTGATCACCGCCGCACCGACGACGGCGGACGAAGTTTGGGCGTGGTCGGCGGCGCGGATCCCCGCCTTCGCGGTCCCGCGCTACCTGCGGTTCGTCGACGAGCTGCCCAAGACCCCGTCCCAGCGTGTGCAGAAGGCCAAGCTGCGGGTCCTGGGGATTGCGGAGGGGACCCATGACCGGAACGCCTGATCGTCTGGCGGGGCGGACCGCCCTCATCACCGGAGCGGGTGGCGGAATCGGGGCGGCGTGTGCCCGCCGGCTCGCGGCCGACGGCGCCTTCGTCGTTGTTGCCGACCTGTCCCTGGACGCCGCCCGCGCGGTGGCGGACACCATCGACGGTGCCGTGGCGATGCGCGTGGACGTGACGGATGCCGCATCGGTCGACTCGTCGGTGGCGGCCGCTCTCGCCGCGACCGGTCGCCTCGACGTCGCGGTGAACTCGGCGGGGATCGGGGGTCCGCGACTGCGGGTCCACGAGTACACCTCGACCGACTGGCGATCGGTGCTCTCCGTCGACCTCGACGGCGTCTTCGAGTGCCTGCGTGCCGAGCTCGCTCCGATGCTCACGGCGGGTACTGGCTCGATCGTCAACATCTCGTCGATCCTTGGGACTTCTGGCTGGGCGACGTCCGCGGCCTACACCGCTGCCAAGCACGGCGTCGAGGGGCTCACCAAGGCCGCCGCCCTGGAGTACGCGAAGGACGGCGTCCGGATCAACGCCGTCGCACCCGGCTTCATCGGCACCGACCTCGTCTACTCGCGCATGTCGGACGCCGAGATCACCGCGGTGGCTGCCAAGCACCCGCTGAACCGGCTTGGCACGCCCGAGGAGGTGGCTGCCGTGGTCTCGTTCCTCGCCTCCGACGAGGCGTCCTTCGTGACCGGCTCGTGCTACCGGGCCGACGGCGGCTACCTCAGCGTGGCGGGCGCCCCCGGGTGAGCGGCGGCTTCGGCCCACCAGCGGGGTACGGCGCCTGCGCGCAGTCCGCCGGCTGACGTCCACGGCCGGGCCCTTGTGCCCGTCATCGGTCAATGAATAGTATTCATACGCATTGATTAGGTGAGGAGCAGGCGTGACGAAACCCGAGCTGATGGTCCCTGCGACCGAGCTCGACGTGCTCGTGATCGGTGCTGGACTCTCGGGGCTGTACTCCCTGCACCGGCTGCGCGAGCGGGGCTTCCGAGTGCACGTTGTGGACGAGGCCACCGAGGTCGGTGGCGTTTGGTGGGTCAACCGTTACCCGGGAGCGCGCTGCGACATCGAGAGCGTCGACTACTGCTACTCCTTCGACGACTCGATCGTGCAGGAGTGGACCTGGAGCGAGCGCTACCCGGCGCAGCCGGAGATCCTGGCGTACATCCGGTTCGTGGCCGACCGGCTCGATCTGCGTCGCAGCATCACCTTCGACACCACGGTGACCTCGCTCCACTTCGACGACAGTTCGAACAGGTGGAGAGCTACGACGAACCACGGCGACGAGGTGGTCGCCGAACACGTGATCATGGCGACCGGGCAGCTGTCGGCGCCGATCATGCCGACTATCGCCGGGGTCGATGAGTTCGCCGGCGAGAGCTACCACACCGCCCGGTGGCCCGCCGAGGGCGTCGATCTGACGGGCAGGCGGGTGGGGGTCATCGGGACGGGCTCGTCGGGCACCCAGGCGATCCCGCAGCTGGCGAAGCAGGCCAGCGAGCTGTTCGTCTTCCAGCGCACCCCGCACTACATCGTGCCGGCGGAGAACCGTGACCTGGACCCCGAGTACATCGTCGAGTTCAAGACGAAGTTCGCCGACTATCGCGAGCTGGCCCGGCACCACCCCGGTGGCACCCATCGTGTCATCGGCACCAAGTCGGCCCTGGAGGTCAGCGACGCCGAGCTCGTCTCCACCCTGGAGGGGTACTGGCGCCGGGGCGGCCCGGACATCCTGGCCGCCTACCGCGACATCCGCACCAGCCTGGACGCAGCCGAGAAGGTCGGCGAGTTCGTGCGCGGCAAGATCCGCAGCATCGTCCACGACCCCGAGACTGCCCAGGCCCTGTGCCCGAAGGACTACCCGTTCGGCACCAAGCGGCTCGTGCTCGAGATCGGCTACTTCGACACGTACAACCGGGCGAACGTCCACCTCGTCGACGTACTCGCCCACCCGATCGAGGCCATCACGTCGGCGGGGGTGCTGACCGATGAGGGCGAGTACGCGCTGGATGTGATCGTCTACGCGACGGGGTTCGACGCGATGACCGGCGCTCTCGACGCCATCGACATCCGCGGGGTCGACGGGCTCACCCTGAAGGAGAAGTACTCCAACGGCCCGAGCGCCTACCTGGGCATCACGGCAGGGGGCTTCCCCAACATGTACTTCGTCGCGCAGGCCGGCAGCCCGTCCGTGCTGAGCAACGTGATGGTCTCCATCGAGCAGCACGTGGAGTGGATCACCGACCTGATCTCCTACATGCGGGCCCACGACCTGCACCGGGCGGATGTGGCGCCGGCCGACGAGCAGGCGTGGGTCGACGAGGTGAACCGCCTCGCGAATGCGACGTTGTTCCCGGTGGGGAGGTCGTGGTACCTCGGCGACAACGTCGCCGGCAAGCCTCGGGCGTTCCTGGTCTACCTCGGCGGTGTCGGCCGCTACCGCGACGTCTGCCAGGAGGTCGCGTCCGAGGGCTACCGCGGCTACGTCCTGACGTGACCGGCACCCCGCTCGATGCTGAGCTCGCTGAGCTCGCCACCGCGGTCGCGATATCCGGGCAGCCACCGATCACGGCGCTGACCCCGGCTCAGGCCCGAGCACGTGTGGTCGCCGGCAACGCCTTGTGCAGCGGGGGTCCGGACATCGCTGTCCGCGACCTCGAGGTTCCTGCTGACGGACGAACTGTGCTCGTTCGTGAGTACCTGCCCTCCCATACGCGGGACGAGCGGGTGCTGGTCTACCTCCACGGTGGCGGCTGGGTCACGGGGGACCTCGACTACTCCGACCAACTCTGCCGCCACCTCGCCGCCGCCTGCAACGCGACGGTGGTCAGCGTCGACTACCGGCTGGCACCTGAGCATCCCTTCCCCGCCGCGGTCGAGGACGCCTGGGCCGTTCTGCGGTGGGCCGCACGCTCTTACCCGAGCGCCGGTGGCCTCGTCGTCGCCGGGGACAGCGCCGGTGGGTCGCTGGCCGCCGCGTGCGCCGTCAGGTCCCGCGACGCCGGCGCCCCCAGCCTGCACGGGCAGCTGCTTGTCTACCCGGTGCTCGACCACGACCTGTCGAGGGCGTCGTACGACGAGAACCGCGACGGCTTCCCCATGGGTTCCGCCGCGATGCGGTGGTTCTGGGACCACTACGTGCCGGATGAGTCGCTGCGAGCAGACCCCCTGGCCAGCCCGCTGCGCGTGACAAGCGTCGAACGCCTCCCCCCCGCAGTCATCGTCGTGGCCGGCCACGATCCCCTTCGCGACGAGGCGGAGGCCTACGCCGGGCGCCTGGTCGAAGCTGGGGTCCCGGTGACCGTCCTGCGCCACCCGTCGCTTGGCCACGGGTTCCTGCGCCTGACCGGGCGGTGCGCGGCTGCGCGAGATGCCCTCGCCGAGATCGTCCGTGCCACCGGCGCCCTGTTCGAGACGCCCGCATCCCGCGACCCCAGGAGCAGCTCATGAAGGCAGCGGTCCTTCACCAGTTCGACGCCCCGCTGGTCGTCGAGGACGTCACGATCGACGCGCCTGCGGCCGACGAGGTCCTGATCCGCAGCGTCGCGTCGGGGGTGTGCCACACCGACCGGACGATGCAGATGGGTGCCAACCCGCTGCCGCTGCCGTTGGTGCTCGGTCACGAGGTGTCCGGCGTCGTCGAGGCGGTGGGTCGGGACGTCACGTACGTCAGCCCCGGCGACCACGTCGTGACGAACGTGTCGGCCAGCTGCGGCCAGTGCCGGTGGTGCCAGCTGGGCCACGTCCAGCACTGCGTGGACAAGCACCGGTCCCGCGCGGTCGGCGCACCTGCGCGCCTGTCGCGGCACGGTGTCGCTGTGGAGGCGTTCGTCGGGCTCGGTGGGTTCGCCGAGCAGCTCCTGGTCCACCACAGCGCCGTGGTCCGCATCCCCGCGCAGATGCCCGTGGACCGTGCGGCCCTGCTCGGGTGCGCGGTCATGACCGGCGTCGGTGCGGCGCGCAACGCCGCGGGCGTCCGACCGGGCGACACCGTCGCCGTGATCGGCTGCGGCGGTGTGGGCCTCAATGTCATCCAGGGCGCCCGGCTGTGTGGCGCCGCACGCATCATCGCCATCGACCGCATCGGTTCCAAGCTGGAACGTGCGCGGGAGTTCGGTGCCACCGACCTGGTCGACGCCGGTGCCGTCGATCCGGTCGAGGCGGTGCGCTCGCTGACCGGCGGCGGTGTCGACCACGCGCTCGAAGTGGTCGGACTCGCGGTGACGATGCAGCAAGCGTTCGCGATGGTCGCGACCATGGGCCAGGTCACCATGGTTGGCGTACCGCGGCCCGATGTGCGGATCGAGCTCCCCGCCGTCGACTTCCTGGCCGAGAAGAGGTTCGTCGGAAGCAGGATGGGATCGGGGCGACCGCGCCTAGACGTGCCCCTGTTCTGCGAGCTGTACCTCTCGGG
>Ga0209698_10006126_pt1 | contig 12839 bp, 10 predicted proteins | sample LitLauG_LLR_2012_FD_187203 | JGI IMG/M metagenome (GOLD analysis project Ga0209698, IMG submission 187203) | Freshwater sediment microbial communities from Pennsylvania, USA - Little Laurel Run_MetaG_LLR_2012 (SPAdes) (version 2) | ecosystem: Environmental > Aquatic > Freshwater > Creek >...
GAATGGGCGACGGCGTTTCCTCCACCACCTTCTGGTGGCGGCGCTGTGCCGAGCACTCGCGTTCATTCAAGTGCAGTGTGTTGCCGTGGCCGTCCGCGAACACCTGGATTTCAATGTGGTGCGGCTTCTCCAGGTACTTCTCAATGTAGACCGCGTCGTTGCCAAAGGCGTTGAGCGCCTCGGACTTGGCGGCGCGAAAGGCGGCCTCGAACCCGGCCGGGTCCTCAATGCGGCGCATGCCCTTGCCACCGCCGCCGGCGGCGGCTTTCAACATGATGGGGTAGCCGACCTTGGCGGCGAACGCCTTGGCGTCCTCCACGCTGGTCAGTGGCTCGGATCCGGGAACGACCGGGACCTGGGCCTTCACCATGTGCGCCCGGGCGCGCGTCTTTTCACCCATTGCGTCCATCGCGGCTGCGGGCGGGCCGATGAAGGTCACGCCCGCGGCTTCACAGGCGCGCACGAAGGATGCGTTTTCGGAAAGGAAGCCGTAGCCGGGGTGGATGGCGTCCGCCCCAGACGCCTTGGCCGCGCCGAGGATGTTGTCGATGGAGAGGTAGCTCTCGCGGGACGCGGCCGGCCCCACGCAATAGGCCTGGTCTGCTTGGCGCACGTGAAGCGCGGAGCGGTCGGCTTCCGAATAGACCGCCACCGTGGACAGGCCCAATTCCCGGCAGGTCCGCATCACGCGGATGGCGATCTCCCCTCGGTTGGCCACCAAGATTTTTCGGAACTTCGGCATCGGGCCGAGGGTATAAGCACGGCAGCGCCGGTTTCGCTAGATTGGATCCGGGGGAGTTTCTCGTGGCTCTACCGTTCGGCAAATACCAACTGCTGAAGAAGCTCGCCGCGGGCGGCATGGGTCAGGTTTTTCTGGCGCGTTCGGCCGGCGCCCAAGGCTTCGAAAAGCTGCTGGTCATCAAGCGCATCCTTCCGCACCTGGTCGAGGACGAAGAGTTCCTGGCGATGTTCTTCGACGAAGCGCGGATCGCCGCGCGGTTGAACCACCCCAACGTGGTGCAGATTTTCGACTTAGGGGAAGCGGCGGGTTCGCACTACCTGGCCATGGAATACGTGGCGGGCGAGGACCTGCGGCGTCTCGACAAGCAGGCCCGTTCGGCAGGGAAGATGATTCCCTTGGGTCTGCTCTGCCGCATCATCGCCGACGCGGCGGCCGGCCTGGATTACGCCCACAAGGCGCGCGACGCGAAGGGCCAGCCGATGCAGTTGGTGCACCGCGACGTGTCGCCGCAGAACGTGCTGGTGGGATTCGACGGCGCGGTGAAGTTGATCGACTTCGGCGTGGCTCGTGCCGCCGGGCGAATGCAGCACACCGCCACCGGCGTGCTGAAGGGCAAGTACGCCTATATGTCCCCCGAGCAGGTGGACGGCCTCCCCGTCGACCACCGGTCCGACATCTTCGCCTTGGGCATCGTCTTCTGGGAGATGTTGGTCGGCAAGCGCTTGTTCAAGGGCGACTCGGAGGCCGCCACGATGCGGCTGGTGAAAGAGTGCCGGGTGCCGGCGCCTTCCACGGTGAACCCCCAGTTGCCGCCGCAGCTGGACAAAGTGGTGATGACGGCGCTGGCCGCCGAACCGCAGCGCCGCTACCCCGACGCCGCGGCCTTCCGGATGGCGATCGAGAACTTCTGCCTCGCGCAGCACCTGCCCGCGACCAGCGCTCACCTGGCGGCGTTCATGAACGAGATTTACGCCGAGCGCATTGCCCAAGAAGCCCAGCCGGTGGACGAGCTCACCGCCAGCACCGGGCTGGACCTGGACGCGGTGGCGCCGGCAAAGAGTGGCTCGCGGGACAGCAGCAAGAGCCGCGTCCCCACCGGCCTGCGGCCCACCGCGGAGCGCGCCGCCTTGCAGGCCCAAGCCCAGGGCGGGTGGAACTGGGGCCGGCTGGCTGTGGCCGCGATTGTTCTGTTGGGCGGCATCGGCGGCGGAGTCTACTGGCTGATGAATCGCCACGGCCCCGAGCCGGTCGCGACGCCTGGGCCGGCAACGCCGCAAAAGGACCCCGGGACAACAGTGGCACCCCCGCCGCAGCTGCCGCCGCCAGCCACCGACATCCTGGTGCGCCTGCGCTCGGTGCCCGGGGGCGCGGACGTGTTCGAAGGGGAGAGCCAAATCGGCACCACTCCGGTCGACGTGAAATTATCCAAGGAAAAACACGCCTTGAGTTTCCGCTTGAAGGGCTACCAGGCGGCGGCGCGGCCGCTGGACTTGAGCCACCTCGCCAGCAGCGACACGCAGTTGGAGGTCACCTTGGAGAAGATGGCCGGCAAAAAGCCCAAGGGCGGGGACGACATCAAGATTTTCCAGTAGCGGCACATCTCTCGCGCCCCTGGGAAGCGCTTGGTACAGTCGCGGCTGATGCGCTTGGGTTTAGCGGTTTTGTTGGGGGCTTTGAGCTTCGCGTCCGCGGCGAGGGCTGCCGGGAGTGAAGCGCGCTTCAAGGCGCTCCTCAAAGAAGGCGAACGGCTCTACCTGGCGGCGAAGTACCACGACGCCGCGGAGATGCTGGTCAAGGCCTACGGGGTGAAGCCCGACCACCGCGTCGTGTACAACATCGCTCGCGCCTACGACCAGGCGGGCGACCTGCAAGAGTCGATGAAGTACTACGAGCTGTACATCGACAGCCCGTCCGGCACCGACCCCACGCTTCTCAAGCGGTCCAGCGAAGCCATCGAACGGCTGAAAGACACCATCGCCAAGGCGGAGGCCAAAGCCAAGGCGGAGGCGGACGCCAAAGCGAAGGCCGAAGCTGACGCCAAGGCGGCGGAGGAGCGCGCAAAAGCCAAGGCCGAGGCGGACCGCCAGGCGCGTGCCGACGCCGAGTCTGCGCGCCGCGCGCAAGTGACCGCGGTGCTTCTGTCCCGGCAGCACCGGCGCATCCTGGCCTACACCACCGGCGGGCTGGGGCTCATCGCCGTAGGGGGTGGGGTCTTGTTCGGCGTCAAGGCGAGCTCGGACCACAACAAGTTCGTGCAGGCGCAAGACGTCGCGGCCAAGGACACCTATGTGTCCAAGGTTCAAAGCGAGGCGCTGATCGCGGACATTGGCTTTGGCGTGGGAGCGGCCGCCCTGGTCACGGCCGTGATTGCCTACCCCAAGGGCGCGGACCCGTCCTACGAGACAGGCGTGAGCGTGTCCTGGGTGCCGGTGCCCGGCGGGATTGGGTTGGCGGGGACGTTCTGATGCGATCGACCTCTCGCGCGCTGTGGGTAGGGTTGGCGGTGATGCTGAGCCTCGCGGCGTGGTCGTGCTCTCTGCTCGAGAACAAGTTCAACCAGTGCGCCGTCGACAGCGACTGCGATGCGGGGCAGACCTGCGCGGTCGACCCTCAGAATGCCAAGCAGCACTTTTGCGTGCTGCAGACGATTCCGCCGGGTTGCTTTGGGTTGCCTGACGCTGGAATCCCGCCGGCCTACGGCGACTTGACCAACGGCACGCTGCACTTTGGCCTGACCAGCAACTTCACCTCGGCGACTTCGGGCCCGAACATCACCAAAGTCAGAAACTTCAATGCCATCCAACTCGCCCTGGACCAAATCAACGCGCAGCAGGGAACAGGCAACAAGACGTTTGTCTTGCACGTCTGTGACACGCAAGGGGACCTGGCGCTGTTGAGCAAGCAGGTGAATTGGCTCATCAACCAATGGAACGTCGCCGCCATCATCATCCCCGTCAGTTCCCAAGTGACCACGGCAGTGACCGAGACGACCCCGGCCGGAGTGGTGGTCATGTCACCGACGGCCACCAGCCCTGCCATCACCACCCTCGGCTCTCAGGCCACCGATCCACAGACCGGCGTCCGGCTGGTCTGGCGAACGGTCCCCTCCGACGAGCTTCAAGGCAGAGTCATTTCCGATCTTCTCCTCGGAAGGACCGTGGTCAATTTCACCCCGCTGCCTGCCAAGGTCGGCATTGTCTACACGCTCAACGACCCGTACGGGTCGGGGCTGTTTGACGTGATTCAGCCGCGCCTGGCAGCGGCAGGGGTCAATGTTTTCGGAGTCGAATATGAAAAGGGCGACGCCGGCTCCTACGCCAACGCGGTTCAGCTCCTCGCGGGCTTTGCTCCCAATGCCAGCGTGGTGGTGGCTTACCCCGGTGACAACGCGGGCATCGTGAATGCGGCGCAGATGTATCCGGGGCTGCAGGTCGACGCGGGACACCGTTGGGTGTTCACCGACAGCGCCAAGGACCCCAGCCTCTACCGGGCAGTGAGCGACCCGACCCAAATCGCCAATGCCGTGGGAACGGATCCGGCGCCGGACAGCGGGCCGGCCTACGGGCTCTTTCAAAGTGGGTACGAGAGTCAGCCGGCGACTCTTGGCGTCGATCCGGGAATCTTCGCGTTCACCAGCTACTCCTTCGACGCCATGTACTTGTTGGCGCTCGGTGCGGACTACGCGGTGGGAACGGACGGCACCGGCGCCTTTACCGGGGCACGAGTCGCGGAAGGGTTGACCCGCTTGTCGGACGCGGGGACCACACAGACGAAGATTCCCTACCTGCTGGGGAACTCCACTGACTACGCCCAGGCGCGATCTGACCTCCAAGCGGGGCGGACGGTCTACGTGGCTGGAGCGAGCGGCCCTTTAGGCTTCAATCCGCTGACGGGCGAGTCGCTGGCGCCAATTGAGATCTGGGGAGTGGCGGGCAACAGCTTCGTCCAAAAGGCCGTCGTCCAACCCCCGCCATTCTGATCCGCCCGCCGCCGGACTCCCACATTGCGGGAAGTCCGACCACACAACAATCACCAACAATAACAACATTTTACGACGCTTCGTCAGATACTTGAGCCGGGGGGGCAACCAAATTTCTCACGCTCAGATAATCTTCTTTGAGAAGTCGTTTTATAGAACCCTTTTGCAGGCGGAGAGCACGCCATGTCAGACAGAGTGAGTGGGATTCCGGCAAGCCCGAACGCTGAAGTGAACAACACCGCAGCCGGAAGCACGGACACCTCCCCGGTCTCCGAAGAGATTCCGGATGGATTCTCCGGGGCAACCGCGGATGCCAAGTCCAAGGCCAGCAACACCTTGGCGCAAGACGGAAAAGCCTCCGTTTCCGGAATCGCCTACGCAAGGTTGGGTGCAGCCAAGACCAGCACCCACGGCACCAACGCGCTCGGCGACTACAAGGCCAGCGCCGATGTCGAGGTCGGCCACGTCTCCGTCGCCGGCAGCGCTTCCTTCGAGGCGTCCGCCAAGAACATGAGCATCGACGGCCAAATCAAGGTGCACGTCGACGCCAACCTCATTCAAGCCAACGGGATGATCCACCAGGAGATTCCCTTCACGCTCAACGGCGAGCCGATGCGCGCCAAGGTCGACATCAGCGCCAAGGGCGCGGTGGGACTCAACGGGGACCTGTCGCTCACTGTGCACGTCGGTCAGGACGGCGTCAGGGTCGCTCCGCTGGCCTCTGGGAACCTGGCCAACGCGTCGGTGACCGTCAAAGCCGAGCTGGACGACGACAAGACGGGCGGCGAGCTGGCTGAGGCCTCAGGAACCATCGGTGTCGCCTACGGCGTGAAGGTGGGGAACGACGGCAGCCTCGGCCTCACCAAGGGCGCTTCCGCCGGCTCCACCAAGGTCGCCGGCTGGGACCAGGCCGCGCAGGGCAAGTACGCGGACACGGTCACCACCACCCGGAACATCGCCGGCCGCGACGTCGACGTGAAGAGCAAGAGCGGCACCACGTTCGGTGTTCCCACCAACTACGTGGCCTCCGCCTCGCTCGGACCGGTCAGCGGGGCCTTCTCCGCCAAGGTCAACCTGGGCAATGTCGCCCAGACCACCTGGAACATCGCCAAAGGCAGCATTTGGCCGTGAGCGGCGAACTGCTCTCGAAGGTCAAGGTCGGTCTCCGCGCAGTGGAGCGCGGGGACCTCGCCGCAGCGCGCGCGGCGTTCGAAGAGGCCATCAAGGCCAACGACAAGGACTGGGAAGCGTGGCTGGGCTTGGGCCGGGTGCTTCTGGCCACGGGGCAGGATGGGCCGGCCAGAAAAGCCTACGAGAAGGTCATCGCCATCGTTCCCAACAACGGCGAGGCCGCGAGCCAGGTGGCGCTCTTGAGGGCCAGGCAAGGAGACGAGAAAGCCATGGATGATCTCATTGCGTTGACCAAGGCCAAAGACGCCGGCTTCTACGCGTACTTCAACCTGGGCAAGGTCCTCGGTGCCCGCCAAGACTGGCCGGGAGCGCGCCGCGCCTACGAGCGCGCGCTGGAGCTGGAACCGAAGAGCCCCTTTCCCTACGTGGAACTGGCGCAGATTGCGGTGGAGCAGAAGGACTTGCCTCGCGCCGTCCAGCAGCTGGAGCGAGCGTCAGAGCTGGACCCGCTCGACTGGCAGCCGGTCTACATGCTCGCGCGCGCTCGAATCCTGCAAGGCGAAGTCGGCCAGGCGTCGCTGCTGCTGCTCAAGGCCATCCGGCTCGCGCCCCACCAGGAGATGCTGCGGGCCGACATGGTGAAGGTGTGTTTGGCCGCCCAAAACACCAAAGGCGCCCTGGTCGCCGCCGAGGAACTCTTCGGCGAGTTCCCCGACTCGCTGCAGACCTTCTACCTCTACGGCATCGCGCTGATGACCAACGGCCGCGGCGAAGATGCCAAGTCCGTCTTGGAAGAGGGCCTTCAGAAGGCGAAGAAGCCCGAAGAAGCCGCTCCCTTCCGCGCCCTGCTCGACGAGCTCGAGGGTGCGCTCAAGAAAAAGAAGAGCTAGGAGTCTTTCCAGCTCGGGTTGGGGGCGGGTGCCTTCGGGCAACCTGGTAAAGAGGGCCCAACCCGAGCTTCGTCTTTCCCTAGAGCGGAATGTTGCCGTGCTTCTTGGGCGGGTTGCTCTGCCGCTTGTCCCGCAGCAACTCCAGCGCCCGAATCACCTTGCCGCGTGTTTCCTCGGGGCGGATGACCTCGTCGATGTAGCCCAATTCCGCCGCCTTGAACGGGTTGGCGAACTTCTCTCGGTATTCATTCACCAGCCGCGCGCGCTCGGCGTTGACGTCCTTCGCCTTGGTGAGCTCGTTGCGAAAGACGATGTTCACTGCGCCTTCGGGGCCCATCACCGCGATTTCCGCGGTGGGGTAGGCGAAGTTCATGTCCGCCCGAATGTGCTTGGACGCCATGACGTCATACGCGCCGCCGTAGGCCTTGCGGGTGATGACCGTCACCTTGGGCACAGTTGCCTCCGCGAAGGCGTAGAGCAGCTTGGCCCCGTGGGTAATGATGCCGCCCCATTCTTGGCTGGTGCCGGGAAGAAAGCCCGGGACGTCCACGAAGGTCACCAGTGGAATATTGAAGCAGTCGCAGAATCGGACGAAGCGGGCCGCTTTCACTGACGCGCCAATGTCCAGACAGCCGGCGAGGAACGCCGGCTGATTCGCCACGATGCCCACCGACCGCCCGTTGAGGCGGGCAAACCCGACCACGATGTTCTGAGCAAAGTGCTCCTGGACCTCCAGAAAGTGCCGGTGGTCCACCACCGCCCGAACAATCTCTTTGATGTCGTAAGGCTTGTTCGGGTTGGGCGGGACAATTGTCTTGAGCGCCTCATCCGCGCGGAAGGGGTCGTCATCGCAGGGTACTTGGGGTGGATCTTCCGAATTGTTGGACGGCAAGTACGACATCAGTTCCCGGGTCAGCAGGATGCTGGCCTGCTCGGTGTCGGCGGCGAAGTGCGCCACGCCGGACTTTTGATTGTGCGCCAGTGCCCCGCCCAGCGCTTCTTTGGTCACTTCCTCGTGGGTCACGGTCTTGATGACTTCTGGACCGGTGATGAACATGTAGGAGGTGTTCTTCACCATCACGATGAAGTCGGTGATGGCCGGCGAATACACCGCCCCGCCCGCGCAGGGCCCCAGGATGAGCGAGATTTGAGGCACCACCCCGGAGGCCAGGGTGTTGCGCAGGAAGATGTCCGCGTATCCCGCCAGGCTTTCCACGCCTTCTTGAATCCGCGCGCCGCCCGAGTCGTTGAGTCCAATGACTGGGGCACCCACCCGCATCGCCAGGTCCATGATTTTGCAAATCTTCTGCGCGTAGGCGCCCGAGAGCGAGCCGCCGAAGACGGTGAAGTCCTGCGCGAAGACGAAGACCTGGCGCCCGTCGATGGTGCCGTAGCCGGTGACCACGCCGTCGCCCAGCACCTTGCGCTCGGCCATCCCGAAGTCCGACGAGCGGTGGGTGACGAACTTGTCCAACTCGCTGAAGCTGCCGGCGTCGAGCAAGAGCTGGATGCGCTCTCGCGCGGTCAGTTTGCCCGACTCGTGTTGCTTGGAAATGCGCTCCGCGCCGCCCCCCAATTCCGCCTGGCGTTCCAGCTCCGCCAGGCGCTGCCGCAAGGGGTCCCTGTCCACGGTCTCGCTCATGGCGGGGTCTTATCAGAGTCGCCGCGGCGCGAAGAACCTCTAGCGAGCGCCCTCACTTGGACTTGGGCTTGAGCTTGAGGGCCGCGATGATGTCGTAAGCGCTGTCCACGCCCGAGTGAAAAGCCGCGAGCAAGCTGCCGCTCTCTTGGGAGGACCCGGCCGCTTCGCCGGCGAAGTTGAGTCCTTGCATCGGCGCCGCGTAGACCGCGTGCGCCCCAGCCATGCCCGGGCGGACGGCGGTGTAGGAGCCGCGCAGCAGCTCTTCCTGGCCGAAGGGCGTGGCCATGATGTCCTTGATGTGCATCACTTTGCCGGCCACGCGTGAGAACTTGCCTTCGGCCCAAGCGACCAAGACCGGTTTGGGCTGGGCGAGGAGTCGCTCCGCGGCCCTTCCGCCCGCGAACATGATGTTGAGCCTCGGATCGCCTTGGTACTTCACCACGAACTGAACGTCCTCCTTGATTTGGTGGGTGACGGAGTGCGTCTCGGCGTTGACCACCCAGGAGTTTCGGCGGGTGTGCTTGCGCTCGTAGGGCTCCTCGGTGGTGAAGGCGAACTTGGTGAAGTTGCCCATCGGCAGCGCAGCCACCGCCTCTCTCTTCCACAGCGGCAACGGCGGCTGGACGTCGATGTTGCCCAGGGCGCCGGTGGAGCCGGTGTAGAGCACTTGCCAGGCCCGCACCTGGCGCCCGTCCGTCAGCCGAACGTTCCACGAGCCGTCTTGGGCTTGCGCCCACTGGTCCACGCGGGCGTTGAAGACCACCGGCAACTCGGCTGCTTTCGCCAACTCCACCACCAGGGACTGCATGCCCTCTTTGAGAAAGACGTCGCGGCCCGAGGCAAACCGCGTCGCTTCCGACGCGTCCACCTGGTCGCCGTCGACGCCGGCTTCGCCCGGGCCGTTCTCGGCCACCACCAGCCCCTTCCACTTGCCGTCCGGTACGTACTTGGCCACCGGGCCGGCGCTGCCCCGGCGCTCCGCGGCGCCCACCGCCTCCTGGGCAGCTTGGGTGGCGCGCTCGTATTCCAGGCGTTCCTCCGGAGTCGCCGGCCGGCCGTCGACGAACATTTCTCGACCCAGGTAGGTCCGCTCGCGCGTCAACGCCAGCGCGTCGGCGAGCAGGCGCAGGGTGTTGTACTTGCCGTGAATCCACGACGCCCCCAGGCCTACCTTCTTGCCCTGGACTTCCACGTCGCGCACTCGCCCGCCCAATCGCCCGCTGCCTTCGAGCACCAGCCCTCGCAGGGGTACTCCGGCGTGCTGGGCGTCGGCCATGATGGCGCCGGCCGAAACACCCGCCATGCCCGCGCCGATGATGACGTAGTCCAAGACGCCTTCCGGAAGCTTCAACACCGGTCGGATGTCCTTTTTCTTTCCGCCGGCGAGGTAGCGCTCCGCCACCCGCTGCACCGCCGGAACGAGCTCGGGAATGCGCTCGAGGGAAGGTCCGATGTCGGCCTTCGGGTCCAGGTGCGCGTGCATGGAGGTGTGGGCCTGGGCCTCGTGCGAGAAGAAGGTCTTCGCCTCGTCGAAGCGGGTGGTGCGCCAACCCTTGATGCGCGCGGAGCTGGGCAGGGCGGCCACGTTGAGGGGGTGCTGCCGCGCGGCGCGTGCCTCGGAGCGCCAGGTGGCCTTCAGCGGCGTGGGCGGCTTGGGGCGTCTGGAAATTCGATTCGCCATGCGCGGGCCCTAGGGCTTGGAACCCCCCACCACCGCCTTGAGGCCGGGAAGGTAGCGGTCGGTGGTGACCACGTTGGCCAGGGAAATGCTCTTGATGAGCGGGCCAGGGCGTTCCACGCCTTCCAAATCGACGCTGGTGCGAAAGCGCACTGCGCGGACTTCGGCGTCGAACTCGAAGTTGCCGATGGCCAGGTCCATATTGGCTCGGTTCAAGTACTCCAGTACCGCCGTCACCCGATTCGCGGGAATGTTCTCCTGGCAGAACGAATAGAAGACGAAGACCGCGTCCTCTTCGACCGCCTGGGCGTAGCAGGGCCAGGTGCCGCTCTTGCCGGTGAAGGAGAGCCGCAGCACCGGCTTGTTCTCCGCGACCTCGAAACCCCAGCCCTCCGAGCGGTACCAGGCCTTGGCAGCGTCGAGGAGAGGAGCCATGGAGAAGCCCAAGCTTACTCGGGAGAAGCGCCTGCCGAAAGGCGCCAGGTCAGGGTGATTCTAGAGGGTGCGTCGGCGCTGGCGCTGACCGAGTCGGTGATGCCCAACAGGGGCCCCACCTCGGTGCCCACCGCGAAGAGGGACGCCAATTCCGAAGAACCCAGGATGTCCAGCAGCGGAATTTGACCCAACGCCTGCGCTGCCAGACGGGGGTCCAGCCACGCCTCGAGGCCATGGCCCTGGGTGGCCGCAGGCGCCGAAGTCGCAGTGGCGATGCGCTGCAGCGCAGCCTCGTCATTGGCGAGGAAGAAGTGGCTTTCGCGAATGCCGAACCGAAGGACTCCTCCGGGGACGCCCAACGCGAACGCGTCTCCGTCGGTTTTCGCCCCCAGAGTCTGCGCCAGGTGGGCCACCACCGGTAGAGCGTCCGCGGGAGTGGACAGCTCAAACAGGTATGCGTGGCGCGCCGAGAAGTAGCGCTCGGCGGCGCTGCGCAGCGTGCCTTTCACTTGGGCGCGGTCCACCCGGAGCAGCACATTGCCGGTGAAGAGCGCCGCCAGGGCGTCGACGTCGGCACTCACGTCCGGGGCGCCGCACGCCGGGCACACCGAGCCTAGGGATGCGACAAGAGTATGCGCCCAAGGCGCTACCGCCGCGGCCTTGATGCGGGCGCGAGCGAACAAAAGGCCCGACGGCGCCAGGGCGGCATAGGGGGAGGGGCCTGCGGCAGCCAGGTCCGCCGCCAGCGAGCGGCTCGGCTTCGCCTCGGCAACCAGGTCGGTGGGCGTCGCTCGCAAGGCGATGCTTCCCTGGGGCGCCTTCACCCAGACCGTGCCGGCGCTGGGCCATCCGGCCGTCGGGCTGGGGCTCTGCACCCGCGCCCCGGCCTCGGTGGCAAGCGCCTCGACGCGCGCCGGACCGGCGAAGCTGCAGCCATACCGCCCCTTGATGGCGTAGCCGGCGCGCAGCGTCTTTTCCAGGCGGGCGAGGGCCCATTCCACCCCGCGCTCGGACTTGTGCTCGACTTCCCCTAACAGCTTGAGCCTCTCGTCCGACCGGCGGCGAAAGAGGGCCACGTCCGCCAGCGCCGCACAGGTGAGCCGCCCATCTCCGATGCGACTCACTGTAGCGTCGCCCTTGGGGTAGAGCCCGGCTGCGGTGAGCGAGTCGGCCCGGGTGGGGTCGACGAAGAAGAAGGCCCCAAACTCGGAGGTCCAGGTGCCGGGGCGCAAAAGCACCGAACGGGCCCCCGCCTTCTCACCCCACGCAGCCAGCGCGGTGAGGTTGTCCAGGTGCGGAATGAAGACGGCGACGTCGGCGGGTGACGCGGCGCGGGGCAGGGGAGCCGCGGCCAGCGTCGCCAAAAGCGGCAGCAGGGTCACGAGTGGACCTTCGCGCCCTTAGGCCTGCGGGCCGGCTTGAAGAGCGGCCGCGGTGGCTTCTTGGCGCTCCTCGCCCCGGCGCCGGATGGCGCGCTGCATGTAGCCGTAGCCAACGAGCAGGGCGCCCGCGAGCGGAGAAGTTGCGGCGGTGATGGCCCACACCGGCTGCCGGAACATGAAGTCGGCCACCGCCTTGAACGCGCCGGTCATCCAGTCGCCCTCCAGGACGGCCACGAACACCAAGGCGCAGGGGACCAGCGAGATGAGCGTGGCGACCACCAACATTTTGGCGGCCCGCCGTCGCGCCTGGCCCAGGCTCTTGGCGGGCGCGTAGGTCTTGACCACGATGTCCTGGTCCATGGTGCCTTGGACCATCTTCGTGGCCCCGGAGTCAACTGTCAGAGCAGGGCGTGCTCTTCCAGCTTGTTGTAGAGGGTGCGGCGGCTGACGCCCAGCAGGCGGGCGGCCAGGGTCCGGTTGTCTCCGGCGCGCTTGAGCGCATCCAGCAGGGCCTCCTTTTCGGCGCCCTTGCGCTTTTCGTCCAGCGTTCCGGCGGCGGTGCCCGGGGGCGCGGCTCCGGCGGCGGCCGTGGCCTCAGGCTGGGTGAAGCCCTGCGCGCGCGACAATTCACGCTGCACGTCGGTGGCGCGGATGACGCCGTCGGGGTCATCCGACAACACCACCAAACGCTCCACGAAGTTCTGCAGCTGGCGGACGTTGCCCGGCCAACTCTGCTTGAGAATGAGTTCGAGCGCCGGCTTCTCCAAGGTCACCTTGGCCTTGCCGTTGGCGGCGCCCAGGGTCTTGCAGAAGTGAAGGGCCAGCGGCTCGATGTCTTCCGGGCGCTGGCGCAGCGGCGGAAGCACGATGGGGACCACGTTCAGCCGGTAGAAGAGGTCCTCGCGGAACTCGGCCTTCTGAATCATCTGCTCCAGCGGGCGATGGGTGGCGGCGATGAAG
>Ga0209698_10006127_pt1 | contig 12839 bp, 8 predicted proteins | sample LitLauG_LLR_2012_FD_187203 | JGI IMG/M metagenome (GOLD analysis project Ga0209698, IMG submission 187203) | Freshwater sediment microbial communities from Pennsylvania, USA - Little Laurel Run_MetaG_LLR_2012 (SPAdes) (version 2) | ecosystem: Environmental > Aquatic > Freshwater > Creek >...
TGGCTGATCGAATGAGCGCGCCGGCGGCGGCGTAGCGCCGAACAAACTTGGCCGGGGGCGCAAAGGTGAGGTTGAGCAGGTCGTGGTAGACGAGGATCTGTCCATCGCAACCAGGGCCGGCGCCGATTCCGATGGTGGGGATGGGGAGTTCGGCCGTAACCTCTTCGGCTGCCTCGCGGGGCACGCCTTCGAGGACGAGGGCTCCTGCACCGGCATGTGCGAGTGCGAGGGCGTCTGCCTTGAGCGTATGTACTGTCTCAGCAGTGCGTGCCTGGACGCGGTAGCCGCCCATGCGGTGCAGGCTCTGCGGGGTTAGCCCAAGGTGGCCGACAACGGGGATCTCTGCTTCGGTGAGGGCGCGGACCAAATCAGCGCGGGGGCCTTCGATCTTGACGGCTTCAGCGCCAGCTTCCTTGACGAAGCGGATGGCGTTTCTTACACCCTCCGTGATCGAGGCATGGTAGCTGCCGAAAGGCATGTCGGCGACAAGAAGGGCGCGACGAACTGCACGGCTGACGGCGCGGGTGTGGTGCAGCATCTCGTCCATGGTGACGGCCAAGGTGTTCTCATGGCCGAGCACCACCATTGCGAGCGAGTCGCCGACGAGGAGCAGATCGATGCCGGCTTCATCCACAAGGCGCGCGCTGGAGTAGTCGTAGGCAGTCAGAGCGGAGATGGGCTTGCCCTGGCGTTTCATTTCGCCGAGGGCGGGCATGGTGACTTTTGTCTGGGAAGAGGCAAGCTCGGAAGGACTCCGACCGCCGGGGAAGCTGGTGATGCTCATGGTTGACTCCAGTGCCGCTCCGAAGACTCAGGATGCGACCCGAACAAGGTGAGTATACGCCCGATGCCGAGGTCGGAGCCAGCTGGGTAGTTGTTCAAATCGAAGGGTTCGGGCTTCACATGCTGCGGAAAATCTCAGCCCTGGCGTAAAACTCGTGAGCTTTGTAAATGGGAACGACTTTAGTCGGCCCGCAAAGCTTACAAAATGAACGTGGCCTATAGCTAAAGCCCGGTTTCATTTGGGACTGTTTGCGGCAGAACCAAAGTCATGCCTTGACACAAGACTTCAATTCCAACGCTAAAAGACAAAGACCGCTCCTTTACGGAGCGGTCTTTGAACTGGAGAGAACCAAGTGAAAGCGGATCAGTCGCCGGCTACGAGGTCGGCTTCCTTCTTCTCTACGGGCTTGGCGGGGGCTATGGAGTCGAGGCGAACCAGGCCTTCGATGGGCTTTTCGCCGAGGACGTGCTCGCGGTAGAGTTTGGCCATCTGAGCGTTCTCGGCATCCTGCTTGATTTTGGTTTCGCGGGCGCGGAGCTTTTCTTCGCGGGAGTTCTTTGCGATGCCGAGGTTGTCGAGGGTGTGGTTGGCTTCGGAGTTTACGTGCTCCATGTTGAGGGTGAGGTCGTGGCCGACGTGGGTCATGCCGACCTTTTTGCCGCCGGCGAAGATTTCGTGGCGGCCGTGCTCTTCATACCACTTGGTAAGGGTGGCCGTCATGTGCATCTTCTCGATGATGTTGCGCCAGCCGACGCCGGTGTTGTAAGCGCAGAAGCTGATTTCGCCTTCCTGGGTGGCGTAGGGGATGATGCACTGCTCGGTGCGGCGGAAGTCGTAGTTGAACAGGTCCTGGAACCACATGCCGGCGATGAAGAGGAAGTTCCAGCGGTCCTGGCGGCGCTTCTTGATGTCCTCGATGGTGCGGTCGCCCTTGACGCTGCCGTAGTTCTTGCCGGTTGCGTTGAAGGTCTTGTCCATCTTCTTCATCATGTCAGTGATCTTGAAGTGGGTGGGGGCCTGGAAAGGATCGTAGTTGCGCAGGAGCGAGAGGCCGAGGCCAACGACCGAAAGGAATTTGCCGCGGGCCGCATCGTTGACCTTGGCCAGATCTTTGGCCACCTGGCCCATGTCGAGGAAGGCGGTCACGGGGGCGGATTCCTTGGTTTCCTTGTCGATCATGAGGGCCATGCCGATTCCGCAGTTGGGATGGCAGCCGCAGGAGAGTTGGCCCCACTCGGCGCCGGGTCCATGGATGAGATCGGCCCAGTCAGAGAAGGTGCTCATGAAGCTGATGGGGAACCAGTCGCGCTCTGGCTCGCCGATGCCGCACTGCGCCTTGACGTCGTGGGCCATGTGGGAGAGGGTGTAGCGCTGGGCAATGCGGCGCTCGTCGGTGATGTCCTCGTCCCGGCCGGTGAAGCTGACGGGCTGGAAGCTGAGGAAGCTGATCTTCCTGGGATTGTCGAGGGCGAACTTGATGATGTTGCCGACCTGCTCGTTGTTGATGCCGTTGATGATGGTGGTGACGGGCACGATTTCGACGCCGGCCTCGTGGAGATTGTTGATGGCCTGGAGCTTGACGTCGAACAGGTTGCCGACCTTGCGGTGGGAGTTGGCGGCGTTGCCGATGCCGTCGAATTGAAGGTAGACGTAGCGGAGGCCGGCTTCGGCGGCGGCGCGGCAGAGCTCCTTGCTCTTGGCGAATTCAATGCCGTTGGAGGCTGCCTGCACGCTGTTGTAGCCAACCTTGCGGCTGTAGGCGACCGCATCAAGGAAGTACGGCGACAGCGTCGGCTCACCGCCGGAGAACTGAACGCTCATCTGCCGCCTGGGCTTGACGGTGATGGCGTTGTCGAGCATGGTCTTGATTTCTTCCCAGGTGAGTTCGTGGACGAAGCCGACCTGGTTGGCGTCCATGAAGCATGGATCGCACATCATGTTGCAGCGGTTGGTGAGATCAATGGTGAGGACTGAGCCGCGGCCGTGAGTCACTGTTGACGTGCCGTGGTGGTGGAGCTCTTCGTCGCCCTTGCCGTGGGCGCGGATATCGCGGCCGGGGAAGCTCTCTTCAAGGTGCTTGAAGAACTTGGTGTCGATGGACATGACGTCTTCAAAGTGGCCGTGCTTGGGGCAGTCCTTGACCATGAGGATCTTTCCATCGCGCTCAATAATCTGGGCCTTGATTTCGCCGACCTTCTCATTAAGCAGGACTTCATGGGGCAGCTTGCCGTCAAGAATCTGCTTGCGAATCTCGGGAACGCACTTGGGACAGAGCGAGTCGGTTGTGCGTGGCCAGCCGAGGGGCGGCTTCTCCTTCTGATAGCTCTTGAGGAGGGGCTTTTCGCTCCACTTCGGCGTAAAGGAGGCGTTGGGGCTGATGCGGTTCAGCTTTTCGAAGACAACCCATGCTCCCTTGGCAGCGTAGACGGCAGCTTTCTCGGCATACTTGATCGCTTTTGGCATTTTTGGTGCAGTCTCCTCAGTTGAAGTGGCCGACGACGTGAGATGCTCACCCGGCGCTGTTTTGGAGTTTCGTTGGCGGAATCCGAAGGCTGAAATTTCATTGCTAGGGTAAACGGGTGACCCGGTCAACCCAACGATGGTGCAGTGAATGGCGGAATAGACGGCTGAATGGGGATTTGGGGGCGGCGAACGGTAAATTCGCGTAACACGTGTGTGGCCAATGAGTTACTTGCTGCTTAGGGCCAGCTTGCAACCATTTCCTTTTGTCAGGGGCCGGAGCTTTCTGTGGTCGCCACCTGGTTGATGATGTGCTGGACGAGCACAATGCGAACATGGATGCGCCGGGCAAGGTCGGGCACGAATTCGGTGATGAAGTTATCGACCGGCGCCAGGGCCAGGCCGATGGCATAGCGGGATGCACTGGATCGGAGGTTGGTCTGCTGGCCCGGAACGTACAGATTGCCGATCTCGTCGTCGATTCCAAAGCCGACGAGATTGGCGTAGTTCACCATGCCGTTGCCGTCATCGCCCTGTGTCCAGACGACCTGGTAAAGGGCGTGGGCGATTCTGCGCTTCAGAGAGGCGGCGGGCATGCGGTGGTAGTGGGGGTCTTGATGGACGATGGAGGGGATCAGGAAAGTATCGAAGAACTCACCGGTCAAGTCCTGGCTAAGACTGACGCCGACATTTCGTCCGAAGCCGGTCATTCCCGGGCCGTAATCGGAGTGGGAGTTGGCGGCACGAAGATGGCGGAGCTGCCGAGGATGGTAATGGCATTGAAGGGATCGATGAGGTTGCGAGTGGCGAGCCAGGCTTTCTGTTGAGGTGTCATCCGCCTTACCTGCGGACCGTTGAGGAAGCGGGCATACCAGTCGATGAGAGGCGCAAGGGGCGGGCAGGTCTCAGGATGCAGGTTGGGGCTCAGGACCGGACTGGCAGAGTTGGAGGCCATTGCCCCCGCCGCCCCGCCCTCGACCATGGCAACGGCGCTTCTTTTGATCTGGCAAGGCTCCGCGACCGGGATCTTGAGGTGTGCCGGAAGCAGCGGTTGAGCAGTTTCCGGCAGCGGGGGATCGGGCTCGGGAGGTCCGGCCTGTCCCGCACAGGGCGGGAGGGTGAACAGAAGGAATGAGGCCGCAAACAGCGCTCGAACCAGCAGCCGGGACGTACCCTCGCATTTCTGCTTCAAGGGAATGCGTACGCTTTTGCTGGGATCGGGGGAACCGATTGGCACGAAACAGATCCTCGCTCAGGAATTGAAGTCGCGCTGTTGTTGGATGCAAAACCGGCGAGCCACCGAGAGTTTCGGTCGTGATCGGCGCCCGACAAGATCGCTCCCGCGTGAGGCTTAACGGTCTGACGCAGGTCTGCGGGAAAAAGTCATCGGCAGGGTGAAGATTTGCAGGGACTGAATCCCGCTTCGATTTGCGACATTTGCGGCCCGACTAAAGTCGTGCCCTGTTACAAAGCGTCATTGGCACGCGTACCGCCTGAGTGCGCGCCTATATTGATCGATGCGGCACCTTTGCGGCCGACGGCATTGACGCGGTCCATTGCGACGAGCAGACTTGGGAGAGGCAATTTTTTCCGGTTGCCTGCAGAAGGTTGTTTGCCATGAATACATATCCACCTCCAGGTCCCGGAGCCGGCGGCGTAGGCCGGCGTATTGAAGAGGCCATCGAACTGATCGAGATGGAGTTGCGCCACACCATTGCTTATGTGAACGATGCGGTGATTCCGCAGGTACGCCGGGAGTCAGTCTCGGCGATGCGCAGCGTGGCAGAGACCTTGCGCAGTCTTGCCGACAGAATCGATCAAAACGCAAATGGGGCGCCCGAACGGCCCCCCGCGAGTCATCCAAGCCCAACTAAGGATCCGCGCGCCTCATGAACGGAGCAGGTCGGGGATTTTGGTATCCCACCCAATCGCCAGAAAAAAGGCGAATGGATGGGGCACGGGGCCTCTTGCGCGGGTTCATCACTGGACGTAACTCGCAAAGCGAGTTGGGCTCTTCCCGATGACCAGAGCCCTTGAGAAGTGGAAGGCGGGGCGGCTCGCCGGGCTAGGCCTGGCGCTGTTGGCAATTGCCGGCTGCGGGGATCACAAGAAAGTGGCGAAGGCGCCTCCGCCGAATGAATTGGCGCCTTACGTCCAGCCTTCGTATGCTTCCGTAGCTAAGCCGCAGCCACCGGCACGGATTCCGATGATGCCGACGCCGGCGGGCGGGGTGAGCGCCGAGGACATTGAGTATGTGGCGACCCACGCTCCGATCCTGACTGAGGAGGGCCTGGCCACCTGGTACACAGCGCCGTACGCAGGCAGGAAGGCCGCCAACGGCCAAGTGTTCGACGACGACGGCATGACCGCCGCGCATCGCACTTTGCCCATGGGTTCACTGGTTGTGGTGACGAACCTGAAGACCGGCCAGTCGAGCGCGATACGGATCACCGACCGCGGGCCATTTGTGGAAGGCAGGATTTTGGATTTGACCATCGCCGCCGCGAAGGCTACGGGCATTTACCGGGTCGGGATGGCGGAGGTCCGGCTGGACGTGTACAAGACGCCGAAACCCATAGACACGGGTGGCCGGTGGTGCGTGCAGATTGGGGCATTCCACAGCGAACGGGACGCGCTCAAACTGAAGGAGCAGCTTGTTCGGAAATACTCCGATGCGAACGTAATCGAGTTCCCCGGCGAGAAGAGCTATTGGGTGAGAATTCGGCCCGAGGGGGACGATCGGCAGATGGCGGAGTATATAGCAGAGCATCTCCGGCCCAGCGAGGGCGAGGCGTTTTTGACGCGGCTGGATTGAGAGATGGAGGTAGAACCCGATCTGAGGGTACGACGTGGCCCTCGCAATACCTCACCGGAGGCTGCGCTTCCGGAGTGGGCTCGGCTTCGTAAAGCCAGTGGCGCCGATTCGTCTTCCGGTGCACGCCCAGGGAAGCACGACTTGTATTGCCAAGCTCTCCATCTTCGATCCGGTCAGGGCTCGGGAACTTCGTACCGCGAATGTGCGTATGCATTCGCGTCATATGCAATTGGGTTTCCAGATGTCGCTGAAACAATCGCTGCGGACGGCAACCGCGCTCTTAACTCTATTGTTGGGGAGCGCGGTGGTCGATGCAGTGTCCGCCAACGAAACGGCGGAAATCGGCGCGCTGATGACGACGATGTACCAACGAGGACAGTTCAATGGCGCCATCCTTGTTGCGGTACATGGAAGCACAGTTTACCGCAATGCGTTTGGGAAGGCGGACTTTCGGACAGGCACCGATTTCACTCCTGAGACTCCGTCCGACATCGGCTCCGTGACAAAACAATTCACGGCGATGGCGATCATGATTCTCGCCCAGCGAGCAAAGCTCCGCTACGACGACCCGGTCTCAAAATACATACCCGAGTTCTCCCGTTCAGCGTATTTCAGCCAGATAACTCTGAGGCAGTTGTTGAACCACACGTCTGGCATTCGTGACTATGGCGATTTAGGAATTGACGACTCCGGTCTCGACCAACAGGGCCTGATCGCGGCACTCCTTAAGAAGGAGGAACTCATCGCCAGGCCTGGGCTGAAATACCAATACAGCAATCCCGGGTATGCGCTGTTGGCAGTCGTAGTGGAAAGAGTTTCGGGCAAGCGGTTTGGTGAGTTCCTGGAGCAGGAGGTCTTCGAACCGGTGGGAATGAAGAACACCTTCGTTTACGACAGCCCAACGAAGAAAGATGCGAGAACAGCCATTGGCTATGGGCAATTTGGACAATTGGATGATGGCGGCCCGACTTCGATTCCCGGCGATGGCGGGATCTACTCGACTGCAGATGACTTGTTCAAGTGGGACCAGGCGCTGCACACAGACAGGCTCGTAGATCAGTCGACATTGGCCGAAGCATTTGTGCCAGGCAAGGTACAACAAGGCACTTCAAGCTATGGTTTCGGATGGAACATAGAGGAAGACGGTGGCAGCAAGTACCTCTGGCACCAAGGCAGTCACGCAGGCTTCAGGGCGTTTATTGGCCGCCGACTCGCTGACAGGGTCACCGTCATCATGCTAACGAACAAAGGGAACAGTAAGCGCCAGGACATAAACACCGCAATCCAGAACATCCTGGCAGATAGACCCTATATTTTGCCGAAGCAATCGGGCGCCGAGAAACTATACAGAACCATTCACGAATCGGGGATTCAAGAGGCTCTGCAACAATACAACGATCTCAAGAAAGCTAAAAGCTACGACCTCGGTGAGTCTGAATTGAATACGCTGGGGTACCAGTTGCTCTACGGAGACCGGCGCGTCAGTGACGCAGTCGCGATCTTCAAGCTAAACGCGCTCAGACATCCCTGGTCTTCAAACGCCTTCGACAGTTTAGGCGAGGCTTATCGAGCAAATGGCGATAGGAATCTCGCAATTGTGAGCTACAGATTAGCGATACTGCTCGAGCCTGCAAACGGGCATGCTGCCGGCGAGCTTCAGGAACTGCGGCCCGGATACGCACTTTGGCTCGTGTTACTTGCAATCAGCGTCATTGGTGTGTTGTTAGTTTCGGCGATCCTTGTCAAGCGGAGGGGCACAAGGCGCCACATCGGAGAATTGCCAAAGCCTTAACATGGGTCTGTGCGACGGAGAAATGCTCACAAAGCTCGTTCTGCCAATCACCCACCTTCAACTAACTCTCTTGCCATAATCCAGACCCTTCACAAAAAGGTCCATACAGAAAGGGATAGCCGAGAAGCACGTCTATGTGGGCCCCGGCTTAAGGCAGGTCGATTCTGCTTAATGGGCCGGCAAGGAAGATCAGTAGATCGTGGTTGGGACGGCAACAGGATGGCCCGCGCGTTCCGCACATGCGACAAGATCGGCCCCTTGCTTGCACCCTAGCCGTAAACACAAAGACGCGCTGCCCGAGGGCGCCCGGATGGAGCTCCCGAGCTTGTATTCGAGTTTTGGAACCAGAGCCCCTACCGCAAGAGCGCCGACGCGGCCCATAGGATGGGCGCCTGGCCGTGGAAGTCGCCGGTGCGGCGGCCGCGCATGTAGTAGTAGTCGAGATCGTTCTTTTTGCCAGTACCTTCGCAGACGTTTGTGATGTCGTTATTCTGGTCAATGTATCCGGTCACCGCGATCCAGGCCTTTCGCGCGGCGGGTCCGTACGTAGCCGCATCAAGCCAGCCGTTTTTGACCCCGGTGATCATGGCAAAGGAGAACATTGCCGTGCTCGAGGTCTCGGGCCACGCGTCGTCGCGGTCGATGAGCTGGCGCCACATGCCGTCTTTGCCCTGATATTGGAGCAGCGAAGCCATCATGATTTTGTAACCCTTCATGATGCGGGGACGCAGGGGATGATCGGCCGGGAGGGTGCGAAGCATCTCCGCCATGCCGGCCGCGACCCAGCCATCGCCGCGGCCCCAGAAGAAGGGCACGTCGGAAGCGTGGTAGAAGAGGCCGTTAGGCTGCTGCAGTTTGTCGAGATAGGCGACCATCTCGGTTGCATCGCGGTCGAGGTACTTCTTGTCACCGGTTGCGCGATAGGCTTCGAGCTGGAGGATCGTCAACATATACATATCGTCGATCCAGAAGCGGGTCTCGTCGGAAAGGCCATCCGACGTTGGATTGTTCCATTGCTTGTCGGCCCAATCCTTGCCGTAGGCGAGATACTTTTGATCCTTGGTCTCAAGACCGATCTCAAGAGGAATGACGCCGAAGATATTGTCGTCGACATGATGACGTTGCGGGATGCGACTGGCTTCAGGGCCGCCAGGCATCAAGGGCTCGAACTTCTTGACGAGGGAATCGCGCAAACCATTGTTGTGCGTGAGCTCGGCAAAGGTCAAAGCTCCGTACCAGGCGCAAACCTCGGAGTAATGGATGGTGGCGGTGTACTGGTGGGGGCTCGAGACAAAGTGATCGGCAAGGCGCTTACCGACGTCCTCGGGGGAGCGTCCCGCGGGCCAGTTGCTGAAGTAGTCTTGTTGGGCCGAAAGTGTTGCCGCGGCGGCGGACATAAGCAGTCCCAAGGTAACGATCTTGATGCAGTCGATCATTAACAACTCCTCCGATATTTGATGGTTATAAAAAACCTGGAATGAAGCGATAATCCACGAGTGGAAGCGCCGCCCCAGCACTCAGCCTTGGGGCAGGATGGTCCCAAGCGACCGCACTGTCTTTTGCGGCCTCTTGATCCGCATGCAATTTGATAACACCACCGGACGGCGCGTCAAACTGGGGAGTAAGATCGTGTTCGTTGCGCATTGCGGGACATATTGCGCAGCCAAGTGACTTAAGTCCCTGCAGATGTCCTTCCCTACGAATACCGTCACAGATAGAAGAACTCCATCGAAACCTGAATTTACGAATCGAGGGAAACATAGTGTCCTATAAACGTTATTGGCTGGCATTGGCCATCGTGATTATTGGATCGTTCACCGTCCTTGGAGTCGTGGGGCGGAGGATGATCAGTCAGGCTCCTCCGCTTCCGGATGTCTACGCGACAGACGGGCACATCCTGTTTACGGGCAGTTCCATCACCGATGGACAAGGCGTTTGGCAGTCCATTGGCGGGCAGGAGATCGGTACAGTATGGGGCCACGGCGCGTATGTCGCTCCCGACTGGAGCGCGGACTGGCTGCATCGCGAGTCGGAGATACTGCTTGACCGCTGGGCACATGGGGCGGGCGCAGCAGATTTTGCCGCGCTCAATGCCGATCAACAGGCGGTGTTGAAGGCGCGGTTGATACGCGAGATGCGCACGAACAAATACGATGCCGCTAGCAACCGGGTGACAATCGATGGCGACCGCGCCGCAGCGTTCGAACAACTGGCGACGTACTATGCCGACATTTTCGCGAACGGCCGCAAGGAGTATGCGATTCAAGAGGGAGCGCTGATCGATGCAGCGAAACAGAAACAGCTCGCCGAGTTCTTCTGGTGGACGTCATGGGCAGCAAGCACGGAACGACCCGGTTCATCGGTCACTTACACCAACAACTGGCCGCACGAGCCGCTGGTTGCCAATGCGCCTACGCCGGGATCGGTCTTCTGGAGCGTATTGAGCATTGCGGGCCTGCTGGCAGGCATTGGCGGCATGGTGTGGTGGTCATCTTCGCAGGAGAAGAGCGGAGTGCACGGGCCTTATCCGGCTATCGATCCTTTCGTTGGCATGCAGCCAACACCATCGCAGCGCGCGACGATCAAATACTTTCTTGTGGTGATGGCTCTCTGGGGAGTGCAGATTTTAATGGGGGTTCTCACCGTTCATTACGGGGTGGAGGGGAAGGGATTCTATGGGTTCCCGCTCGACCGCTATCTGCCCTATGCAATCACACGCACGTGGCATCTGCAACTGGCCATCTTCTGGATCGCAACATCGTGGCTGGCTACGGGGCTGTATGTTGGTCCAGCGGTGAGCGGCCATGAACCGAAATTTCAGCGGCTCGGAGTGAATTTGCTGTTTGCGGCGCTTGTGTTGGTCGTGGGCGGGTCAATGGCTGGCGAGTGGCTCGGCATTCAGCAAAGGCTGGGGAACTTGTGGTTCTGGTTTGGCAGCCAGGGGTTTGAGTATGTGGACCTGGGACGGTTCTGGCAGATTCTACTTTTGATCGGCCTGGTGCTATGGCTGGTATTGATGGTGCGCGCTCTCACCCCCGCTCTCATGCGCAAGAGCGAAGACCGCTCGTTGCTCTCGCTGTTCCTGATCTCCAGCATTGCGATTCCGCTCTTCTACGCGGCAGGGTTGATGTATGGGCAACGAAGCCACCTTGTGACCGCGGAATACTGGCGCTGGTGGGTTGTTCACCTCTGGGTTGAGGGATTCTTCGAGGTCTTTGCCACGACGGTGATTGCATTCCTGTTTACGCGGCTCAAGCTGCTGGAGATTCGGAGTGCTACGCGAGCGGTACTGTTCGCGACGACCATCTTTCTATCGGGCGGCATCATTGGAACCTTCCATCACTTGTATTTTGCGGGCTCCGGGGCGGCGGTGATTGCCCTGGGGGCCGTCTTCAGCGCAATGGAGGTGGTGCCGCTGGCGCTAATCGGATTCGAGGCCTGGGAAAACTTGCGGCTGACACGGCCCACCGAGAAGGCTGCATGGATTGCGAACTACAAGTGGCCGATCTACTTTTTTGTGGCTGTCGCTTTCTGGAACCTGGTGGGCGCGGGACTGTTCGGCTTCCTCATCAACCCGCCGATCGCGCTTTACTACATGCAGGGGCTGAATCTGACACCGGTGCATGGGCATACAGCCCTCTTTGGTGTCTATGGAATGCTGGGGCTGGGGCTGACGCTGTTTTGCCTGCGGGTTCTGCAACCCAATCGGCCCTGGAAGGAGGGCTCGCTGAAGGCCTCGTTCTGGCTGCTCAATGTTGGCTTGAGCTTCATGGTGATTTTGAGTATGCTGCCCGTTGGCTTGCTGCAGGCGTGGGCGTCGATTGAGCGCGGCACTTGGTACGCGCGATCGGCGGAGTTCCTGCAAACTCCAGTGATGCAGACGCTGCGTTGGATGCGCGTTCCCGGCGACATCCTCTTCGCTCTGGGCGCCGCGCTGATGGGCTGGTTTGTGCTTGGATTGCTGACGGGGCACTCCTTCAGCAAAGATGCGCCGGTACGCGAAGCTGGAGGGAAGGGGATCGCTGTGCCGGCGGGGCGCTGATCCTCATTCTTTGGGGCCTGGCGCCGCGGGGTTGCGGCGGCACTCTCCTTTTTATTGACTCAGCCAACTCAACGTGCGCGCACGACCAACTTGAGCGTGCCGAAGGACTCGGGCGTGTGAAAGCTCTTCCGGTGCACCGGCTGCCAGGCGATGTACTTGCGGTCCGGATCGGAACCCTGGCAGCGAAAGAAGTTGATACGCAATTCGTTGCCGGCCGCGAGCGGGCGGCTGTCGATCGCCGGCCAGGGAATGCGCATGAAACCGTACCAGGTTTTCCGCGGCGCATCGATTCGTGCAGCGACCTCGCAGCCGGATTGCCAGACCCAGCCGGTCTCATGCGGAGGGTTGTCGAGGTTGACGTCCAGATCGACCCACTCACCCTGGGGAGAGACTTCGAACTCCTTGTACCGGCGAATGTTCTTGAAGTCGTCTCCGATGAAGACTTCGGCAACATCCCAGTCCCAGAGTTCGTAGGTTTCGGTCGTGAGGTTGGGGTTTGGCTTCAGATTGAGTTCCTGGTACGGGCACACGAAAAGGAGGTAAAGATTTTGAAGCGTCCATTGGAGGAGAATTTCGGTGCGATGGCCCTCGATGCTGTTGCCGTAAAAATCGCCTTCGGCAATAACACGCGATGCGTCGGTCCAAAACTTGGAATTGGGATCGGTGTCCGGTGGCGATTCGCGATCGATAAAATTTGCGATGGCCTGACGCGATGTGCCGGGAGAGGCGCTTTCCATCTCATCAACTTCCTAATAAGCGGTTCAATGATAGCTCTTTCTCTTGCCCGGTGCGATAGCCATGCAAGACGTCTGCGGACGGCCTTTTGGGGCCGCCCGCAGGATACATCTTTGTCCTAACCTACGCCGTAACGGGCTCGCTTGCGTTTACCTTGACCGGGGTCAGCCAGCCGAAGCGGTCCGGCTTGAGGCCGTTGGCGATGCCGAAG
>Ga0209698_10006128_pt1 | contig 12838 bp, 11 predicted proteins | sample LitLauG_LLR_2012_FD_187203 | JGI IMG/M metagenome (GOLD analysis project Ga0209698, IMG submission 187203) | Freshwater sediment microbial communities from Pennsylvania, USA - Little Laurel Run_MetaG_LLR_2012 (SPAdes) (version 2) | ecosystem: Environmental > Aquatic > Freshwater > Creek >...
CGTAGATCCCGGGCCAGTCATCGCGCTGCCAGCCGTGCTCGGTCATGTCCGGCTGCACGCCCGTCGCGATCTCATGGTCGACCGCTCGCACCACGTCGACCGCGACGCCGTTGCGCTCCATGATCGCAATCGACAGGTCAGCGAGGCCCTGTGTGTTGGAGATCTCAGGTGAGCGCTTCAGCGTGCAGTTGAGGTACAGGGCGCGAAGGTCGCTGAAGTCCCATCGGGACTCCGCGCACAACCGCTCCTGCTCGGGTGTCAGAGGCTGCATGTCGGGGTTCCTTTCTCGGCTCGGCGCGGCTATCCGCGCGTGTCGCCGCCGGCGACGGGAGCGGACGCCCGGTCCAGGGAGAGCGATGCGGAGTTTATGCAGTAGCGCTGCCCGCCCGGGCCGGGCCCGTCGTCGAAGACGTGGCCGAGGTGTGAGCCGCAGGTCCGGCAGAGAACCTCGGTGCGCCTCATGAACAGGCCGTTGTCGGGGCGAAGCTCGACCGCCTGCGCGATCGCGGGCTCGGTGAAGCTCGGCCATCCGGTGCCCGAGTCGAACTTGGCATCCGACCTGAACAGCTCACTGGAGCACGCCGCGCAGCGGTACATCCCGTCCTCCTTGGTGAACGCGTACTCGCCGCTGAAGGCGGGCTCGGTCCCTTTGCGCCTGAGGATCTCGTACTGGTGCGGCGTCAGCTCGGCGCGCCACTCCTGCTCGCTCTTGGCGATCTTCATTCTCCTCACCGTCCTTTCTCGGGGTAGCTCAGCCAACCGTCACGGCGCATGCCGCGCGGCCGCTCTTCTCGAAGTAGCGCTGGTGGTACTCCTCGGCGCGGTGGAACGCCGACGCAGGCGTGATCTCGGTCACGATGGCGCGGCGCGTGCCCGCCTGGCGCTGCTCGAGCGACGCGCGGGCGGCCGCCTCCTGCTCGGGTGTGTGGAAGTAGATCGCCGAGCGGTACTGGTCGCCGATGTCCAGTCCCTGGCGGTTGCGTGTGGTCGGGTTGTGGATGCTCCAGAACAGGTCGAGCAGATCGCCGTAGGAGACGGCGGCGGGGTCAAAGAAGACCTCCACCGCCTCGGCGTGCCCGGTCCTGTGAGCGCAGACCTGCTCATAGGTCGGGCTCGGTGCGTGCCCGCCCGTGTAGCCGACGGCCGTCCGCGTCACCCCATCGACCTCGCGGAACCCGGCCTCGACGCCCCAGAAGCAGCCGGCGGCGAATGTCGCGCGCTCGGATCCCTCGGGGCCGTCGCCGGGAAGCGGCGGGCCGCTGACCGCGGCCGCCGGGGTGGTGCTTGGGTGGGCGTCTCGCCTGATCGTGAAGCGCATCGCGCGTCCTTCCGTCTCGAACTTGGTGCGGGTCATCCTCCGCTGTAGGTATGTCTCGCGGCCGGCGATTTCGTTACACGAGGCCGCCGCGCGGCGGGCGGTGGGCGCGCCGCGGGCGGAGCGCGGCGGCTCAGGCCCTGCGGCGATCCCTGATCATGCGGCTCCCGATCGTGTCGGCGAGCGCGGTCGTGATCCAGACGATCAGGGCGACCGGTACGTATGCGCCCGCGCCATGGATGCTCATTCCGCTGACGATCACGTTGACGATCACGAGCGAGAGGATCGTCGAGACGAGCGCGAGCAGGCCCGCGAGCGATATCGACGGCTGGCGGATGAGGATCCGCAGGGCGATCACCTGGATCACGAAATGCACGAGCCAGAAGATCAGCGTCGCCTCGACGAGCGCGGTCGCGCTGATCGAGAATTTGCTCACGAGCGCGGAGGACAGCAGCAGTCCCGCAGCGATGCCGATGAGAGAGCTTGCGAGACGGATTCCCCAGCGCGTCAGCATCGCTCGCGATCCTACAGGGGCATCAGGCGCTGGCGCGCGTGAGGCGGTCCGCAAGCGACCTCGGCAGTCGGGCGGCGAGGCCCGTCGGCTCCTGCGTCGTCCGTTTGCGGCACTGCTTCAGGGCGTGTGCGTAGCGCCAGAAGTCAACCTGCATGGTGTGCCGGCCGGAGCGCACGTAGCGGCGCGCCATCGCAGCCTGGTCAGCGGCGATCCAGCGCATGATCTCATCCTCGGACGGCAGCACGGCCGAGCCCGTGATCAGGTCGCCCACCCACTCGGATTGCATCTCCATCAGCGGGATGTTCGAGCCGACGGTCTGCACGAAGCCGATGAAGTACAGGTGCGCCAGGTGCGGCGTCAGCACGCGCTGGTAGAGCGGCATCGTGTTGCCGGCGGGGTCGTACACGTCGCTGTCGAAGAACGGCAGCGTGACGCGGTAGCCGGTCGCGTAGACGAGCACGTCGACGTGCTCGGAGGTGCCATCCACGAAGCGGACGGTGTCGCCCTCGAGCCGCTCGATGTTGGGCTTCATCGCGATGTCGCCGTGCCCGACGCGGTCGAGCAGGTCGGAGGAGACCGTCGGGTGCGCGGAGAGCAGGCGGTGGTCGGGCTTTGGGAGCCCGCGGTCCTCGGGCCTGCCGGCGCTCAGCCGCACCATCAGCTCGTAGAGCCTGCGCTCCAGCGGAAACGGCATGTAGGCGCTCAGCGGCGAGCCGAACTGGTCGATCGGGCGTCCGAACGCGTACTTCGGGAGCACGTGGACACCGTGCCTTGTCGACAGGCAGACGCTGTGCGCGAGCTTCGCCGCGTCACATGAGATGTCCATGCCGGAGTTGCCGACGCCGACCACCAGCACGTCCTTGTCGGCGAACACCTCAGGCTCGATGTACTCGTGCGCGTGGAACCATGTGCCGCTGAACTCGCCGGGGAAGTCGGGGACGTGCGGCTCGCTGTGGTGGCCGTTGGCAACGAGCACATCGCGGTATCGCCTCGTGCCAGCGGGTGTCGTCACCGCCCAGCCCGCCGAGCCCGGGCGGCCGGGCCCCGTGAGCGGCTCGACGCGCTCGACGGGGGTGTTGAAGCTCACGCGGTCGGTGAGAGCGAAACGGTCGGCGAAATCCTGGAAGTACTCGGCCATCAGGACGTGCGACGGATAGTCCGGCCAGCTCAGGGGCATCGGATAGGACGGGAACTCGCTCAGCGGCCGGGAGCTGTTCAGGTGCAGTGTCTGGTACGCCGCCGCGCCGCCGTTGTCGTTGTCGATGCGCCAGAGCCCGCCGACCATCGAGCCCTTCTCGAACCAGTCGAAGGTGATGCCGCGGTCCACGAGCGCCTTCGCCGCCGCCAGCCCCGACGGGCCGGCGCCGATCACGCAGGCCTCGCAGTCAAACTCGCCCGGGGGCCTGCTGTGGGGGTCAGCCGCGCTCAATGGTCTCTCCTTCGCGGGTGGGTTGCCGGTGGCGCCTTCGCGCCGCCGGGAGGCTATCGAGTGGGCGCGCCCGCCGATCGCGAGCGGGCCGCGACCGGCAGTCACGCCGAACGCCGCCAATCCACAGGTCGCGAGGCAAACCACGATCGCGCGCCGCGGCGAGATGGCTGCAGGCGAGCGCGCCGAGGTGACCGGGAGTGCGGGCACCGGGCGCGTTAGCGCCGCAGGCTCTCAGGCGGACGCGAGCACATTGAACGATGGCTTGTGCGAGCGGTCGCGACGCTCGACGCCGTACTGCGCATTCGAGGTCTCATCGACGTATCCGAAGATGTCGACCTCGGCGACGTAACCGGTCGAGCGCGCCCAGCCGAGGAAGCCCGCGATGTTCTGCGCCTGTTGGGTGTCCGTCCACTGCTGGGAGTCGGCGGTGGACGGCTGCCCGGTGGCCGTCGGCCAGCCGACCTCGGTCACGTAGACGGGCTTGCCTGAGAGGAAGTGCGCTTCTTCGACCGAGCGGCGGTTCCCGAGCGCGCCGCCCGATTCGCCCCTGGACCCGCCGTAGGGGTGAACCGTCACGCCGTCGCAGTAGGCGAGGCCGCCGAGCGGCACCCAGCCCGCACCAAAAGGCCTGTTCGGCGCATCCCATGACGCCAGCACCTTGGGCCGCGTCGCGGCCGGGAAGTTCGCCGCGAGCGCTTCGTGGACGGCCCGCAGGATGTTCACGTAGGCGGCATAGTTGGACGGGTCGGTCCACGCCCACGATCCGCCGGGCTCGTTGAGCACCTCGATGTTGCGCGCGCCGAGGTCGGTCCGGCCCTGCCAGAAGGTCCCGCCCCTGCCGTAACGGCTGAACAGCGCGACGGCTTCCGAGGCGTATTTCGCGGGGTCGATCTTCCCGATCGTCCCGCCCGTGCCCAGCAGCCAGGTGCCGACGCTCACCCCGGCGGCCGCGGCCGCGCCGACTTCCGTGTCGCTGGCGAACCGCGACTCCATCCGCACCGTTCTGACGGCGCCGGCGATGTCGGCGAACGCCGACGGCCCCCAGCCTCCCGCGTTCAGCCCGACGCTCATCCGTTCGGGCGGCGGCGGGCGTTCGGGTTCGCGTTCTCGTTCGGCTTCCGCTTCGGGGTATGCGATCGAGACGGGGTTAGACCAGACTCCGGACGACAGCGCCTTCACGCGGTAGGTCACCGTTTCCCCGGGTGCCGGCGCGGGTGTCAAGGCGAAGCCGGTGACCGAGGTGACATGCCGGCCGCCGCGGGTGGACTGCGCGAGGACACGGTAGCCGCGTTCGCCGGATACGGCGTTCCAGCGCAGCCGCTGGCCGTGCGCGATCAGCGTCGGCGCTGTGCTCGCGAGGCTCACCGCCGGGATCAGGATCGCGAACGCCGTGAGGACCGCCGCGGCGATGCCGCGGCGGTGTGAGAGCGGCCTCGATCGGACGCTCCCGGCTCGGTGTGGGTGCGGGTCGCCTTTGCCCAAGAGCTTGTCCGCCAAGCTAGCAGCGCTGCGAGGAGGCTGCGCGGCCCGGCCGGGGCCCTGATCCGTCCACTCGGCCAGGGGTCGTCGCCGCGGGGCCATAACATCCCGCGCCATGGGGCCGCTGGCGGCCCGGCAGTTTCAAGACAACGCACAGGAGGCTCTTCGCATGAGGGCAAGACGCAAGATCCCGATCGGCGCCGCCGCTGCGCTCGGAATGCTCGCGGCGGTGCTCGCTGCAGCTCCGGGCGTGGACGCGAGGCGAGCGACATCCGCGGCGTCCTGCTCGCCGGTGTCGAACATCGAGGCGATCATCGACGACTCCGGCTCGATGTCCTTCACCGACCCGAACAGGCTGCGGGTCGCCGCGCTCGATCTCCTGATCGAAACGCCGGGCAACGAAAAGATCACCTTCGGCTCCGTTGAGTTCGGCGGAGCGTTCCAGGCCGGAGAAGTGTCGGCGGACACGGTGTTCCCGCCGGAGCTGATCGGGCCGAACGCCAAATCGATGGAGAGCTCACTCGATCAGGCGATCCAGGCGAACAACGGGCTGACCGACTACAACGCCGCGTTCGCGAAGGCGAAGGCGGATGACCCGGGCGCGAAGGCATGGATCTTCCTCACGGACGGCGGTCACGACGTGGGTGAATACGAAAACGGTCACCGCGGCGGCCCGCCCACATACGTGATCAGCTTCGGGAGCGCGATCCTGCCGGAAGACGCGGCGCGCCTGCAGACGATCGCGAATGACAACCACGGGGCGTACTTCCCGCAGACGGACAGCAGCAACCTGCAGGCGGTCGTCAACCAGATCGGCACGAAACTGACATGTCAGACGGTGCCGACGACGTTCAAGGACGCGTTCACGAGATCCGGGCAGAGCAAGACCCACAGCGTCGCGCTCGCGGGCAATGTCAAATCCGCTCAGCTGACGCTGTCATGGTCCAGCCCGCTCGACGCGTTCACGTTCTCAGGGCTGAAGATCGTGCGCCAGGGCAAGACCGTCGCGGTGTCCTCGCGGAAGTTCAAGGTGACAACCCGCCACGGCAAGACGTTCCTGGTCGCGAAGCTCTCGGGGCTAGTGCGCGGGACGCTCCGCTTCAACGTGCGCTCGGCGACTGTCGGCTCCGGCGCCGCGAAGGTGAGCCTGACCACCCAGGTCACGCAGGGCGGCTAGGGGACACGGAACGATGCCGCTCCGGGCGTGGCGTCCGGAGCGGCAGTCCACCCGCGCGCGGTTCGCGGCTCGTGCGGTACGTTGCGCGCGATGCCGACAGGGAACGGACGCTCGCCGAGGCCCCCGCACGGAGACCCCAACGTCAAGGGCGTGCAGCTGTCCCTCGCCCCGGGGGAGTGGCGGGAGCTGCGCCTGCTGGCCGCCGAGAACGACAGGAGCCTCGGAGGGCAGCTCGCGGAGATCGTCCGCGCGGAGCTGTTGCGGCGCGCGGGCAGAGAGTGAGGCCCGTCAGGGCCGGATGAACGTGTCCGGGTCCGGCCCGATGCGGCGGCCGGCGTCAAGCCCGCCGATGTCCTGCATCTCCCGGTCGGTCAGCTCGAAGTCGAAGACGTCGAAGTTCTCGGTGATCCGGGCAGGCGTCACCGACTTCGGGATCACCACGTTGCCGGCCTGCAGGTGCGAGCGGATCACGACCTGGCCGGGGGTGCGAGCATGCGCCGCAGCGATTGCCGTGATCACCGGATCGTCGAGCACCAGCCCCTGGGCGAGCGGGCTCCACGCCTCCGTGAGGATCCCGAGGTCCTCATGCTCACGCCGCAGTCCGTGCTGCTGAAGATAGGGGTGCAACTCGACCTGGTTGATAGCGGGCGCCTCTCCGGTCTCCCTGATCAGCCGCTCGAGGTGCGGCTGCTTGAAGTTCGACACGCCGATCGAGCGGATCAGGCCCTCGTCGCGCATCTCGATGAACGCCCTCCACGTCTCCACGTAGCGGTCGTGCGCGGGCACCGGCCAGTGGATCAGGTACAGGTCGACGTGATCCATCTCAAGGCGCGACAGGCTGCCGTGAAGCGCCCGCCGGGCCTCGTCGTAGCCCTGGTCGTCGTTCCAGCACTTCGTGGTGATGAACACGTCGCCGCGGCTGAGCGCGCTGGAGCGCACCGCCAGGCCGACCTCGCCCTCGTTCCGGTACGCGGCGGCCGTGTCGATGTGCCGGTAGCCGGCCTGCAGCGCCCGCGCCACCGCGAGCTCTGTCTCCGCGCGTGGGATCTGGAACACCCCGAAGCCGAGCTGGGGGATCTGCGAGCCGCCGCGGAGCTGCAGGCCAGGGACCCGGTGTTCCAGGGAGCTCATGGGCCGCTGATGCCCGCTGGGCCGAAGCGGGAAACGCTCACAGCCGAGCCGCGTGCTCGCCGGGACGGTAAAGGGCGGACGAGTCGATCTCTGTCACCGAGTTGCGCGCCGTCAGCGCCAGCGCCGTGTCGATGTCGGCGCTGAGCACGCCCAGCATGTGCCTCACGGCGGCCTCTCCGCCGGCCGCGACCGCCCACGCCCAGGCGCGGCCGATCAGCACCGCGCGAGCGCCGAGCGCCATCATCTTCACGACGTCCAGCCCGGTCCGCACGCCGCCGTCGACGAGCACCTCGACGTGGTCGCCGATCGCATCGGCCACGGCGGGCAGCGCGCGTGCCGTCGAGGGCACCGAGTCCAGCTGCCTGCCGCCGTGGTTGGAGACGATCACCCCGTCCACTCCGGCGTCGGCCGCACGCCTGGCGTCCTCGGGGTCGAGGATGCCCTTCACGACAAGGCGGCCGCCCCAGTGCTCGCGAACCCACGCGAGGTCATCCCACGTCACGCTCGGGTCGAACTGCGAGTCCACCCAGCCGCGGAACTCCGCGGGGCTGCTCGCGCCGGGTACCGCGTTCTCGAGGTTGCCGAACGTCAGCGGCTTCCCGGCGCGCGGCACGTCGGCGATCCAGCGGGGGTGGGAGACGAGGTCGAGCCCGCGCCGCAGCTTGGCCCAAGCCGACGGGTCCCCGACAACAGCGTTGCGCGTGTCCCTGTGGCGTGCGCCGAACACGGCGAGGTCGATCGTCAGAACGAGCACGGGCGATCCGGCGGCGGTGGCCCTGGCCATCAGTTCCTCGGCGTAGCTGCGATCTCGGATCACATACAGCTGAAACCACGGCGGGGAGGAGGTCGCGGCCGCGACCTCCTCGACGCTGCAGATCGAGACGGTCGACTCGACGAACGGGATCCCCGCCGACTCGGCGGCGCGCGCCGCCTGCACCTCCGCGCGGGCCGCGAACATTCCCGCCAGCCCGACGGGCGCCAGGATCACCGGCATCGCGAGCTGCTGGCCGAGGACCTCGCAGGACTGCTCACGGATGCTGACATCGCGCAGCACGATCTGCCGCAGCAGGACGCTCTCGAGGTCGGCCACGTTCGCTCGCATCGACGCCTCCTCGTAGGCGCCGCCGTCGATGTAGTCGAACAGCTGGCGCGGGAGCCGGCGCCGGGCGAGCTCGCGGTAGTCGGCGACGGTGGCGGGTGCCACACCGAGCGGGCGGTCCGGGGCGAAGCGCATGAGCGAAACCTAGCGCCCGCAGGGCAGCGCTGCACGGAGCATCCCGCCGCCGCCTGCACGAGGGCGCTACAGGTACAGTCGCTTCTCAACGGGCAACGGCAGCGCAAGTGATCTGGGGGACGGCATGAGGAGAATCGCGCTCATCGGGGTGTGCACAGCAATCGCCGTCGCGGCGGCGGGAGCATCATCCGCCTCGGCGAAGTCGCTTCAGCTGAGCACCAGCGAAGGCCCTCTGCTCCCGGGTGCCCAGCTCAGCCTGCTGAGCGGCAAGGTGCTGCAGAGCTCCGAAGGCAGCGTGGAATGCCCCACGAGCGTGCTGCTCGGCACGCTCCTCAGCAACGGGGCATCCAAGGACCGGGTCTCGATCACGGCAGGTCCAGCGACCGGTCCCCACGGGGTCCTGTGCACCAGCACCACGTCCCTCGGCTCGGTGGAAGTTCAGGCGGGCGGCCTGCCATGGACGCAGGAATTCACGGTCACCGGCAAGGCCAAGCTCAAGGGCAAGAAGAAGCTGAGCCTGACTGTCACCGTACCCGCGTTCCTGGATGCGCAGTGCACCTACGAAGCGCCGTCGCTAGCCGAGAGCTTCACGGTCGGCCCGGTCGGCGTCGCGCAGCCACTGGCCGTGACGATCGCATCGCAGACGTTCAGCAGGTCCGCGTCCAGCAACCCGCTGTGCCCCGCCACCGTGACGGCTGGAGCGAGCACCGTCAGCATCGCCGCGTACGGCCCGGGCGGCACGCTTCAGCCTGTGAGCGCCACCAGGCGCTAGGGACCGCGCCCGGGATTGCAGATGTCCGCGCTCACCCGTCCGGGCAGGCCGCGCCGCAACGTGTGGCTGGGCGCGGCGCTGGCGCTGCTCTGCACAGCCGCGCTGGCGCTCGCCCCCTCGCCCGCATCGGCCGTGCTCGCCCACCTCAGGAGCGGGAGCGTCGTCAGCTACCAGCCGCTGCGAGGCGCCGCGCCGCTGCCCCTCGACGCCGTCTTCAGCAACCTCGACTACAACGGCGGGCCGGTCATGCCGACGAACACCAACTACGCCGTGTACTGGTCACCGTCCGGTGGAAGCGCCTATCCGGCCGAATACATCTCGGGCATCAACCAGTACTTCGAAGACGTCGCGGCCGGCAGCGGCGGGCACCAGAGCGTCGACTCGATCGCGGCCCAGTACAACGACGCCTCCGGAGCACACGCCGCCTACAGCTCGCAGTTCGCGGGCGCGCTCGTCGACAGCCAGGCGTATCCGGCCAGTGGCTGCGAAGCGGCAGCCGTATGTCTCTCGGACACGCAGCTGCGGAGCGAGCTCGCGCGGTTCATCAAGGCGAACAACCTGCCCGTCGGCCTCTCCACCGAGTACTTCATCCTCACGCCGCCCGAAGTGGAGAGCTGCTACTTCGACGAAGAAGGCTTCGAACAGTGCTCGGCGGGCACGGCGCACCCGGCCTTCTGCGCCTACCACGGCAACATCCCGACAGCGGCCGGCCAGATCATCTTCTCCAATGACCCGTACGTGACCGGCAACAGCGGCTGTGACGAAGGCAACCACCCGAACGGGAAACCCTCCGACGGCGCGCTGCAGGGCGGCCTCACCCACGAGCACATCGAGTCGCTCACCGACCCGCTGCCCAACACCGCGTGGGCGGACTGGGCGAACAGCGGCCAGGAGGTCGGCGACAAGTGCCGCACGTTCGCGCCCGCCACGGAATACGGCGAACCTCTCGGCAACGCACCCAACGGAGCCAAGTTCAACCAGGTCATCAACGGCCACGACTACTGGTTCCAGCAGGAGTGGAGCAACCGGGGCCACGAATGCGCGCAGCGGCTCGCCACGGGCGGCGAAGCGCCGACGGCGGCGTTCACCGCCACGGCACAGTCCGGGACCGCGGTCAGCCTCGACGCATCCGCGTCGACGGCGCCGGGCGCGGTGCACCTCTACAGCTGGCAGTTCAACGACGGCCCGAACGGCAGGCACAGCACCCCGCTGGAGACCGAATCGGCGACGACCGAACACAAATTCCCGGCGCGCGGCCGCTACCACGTGGCGCTCACGGTCTACGCGAGCGACGGCAGCAGCTCCGGAACGGCACAGACGATCGAAGCCGGCGATGAGCTGCCGACAGCCGCGCTGAACGTCGAAACGGCCGACCCCGTAGCCGGATCACCCGTGCAGTTCAGCGGCGCGCAGTCCCAGGACCCCGACGGTGTGGTCACGGCCTACGAATGGTCGTTCGGTGACGGCACGAGCGGTGCCGGGACAGCCCCGTCGCACACCTACGCGCAGGCCGGCTTCTATGAAGTGCTCCTAACCGTCACCGACAGCAGCGGAGCCAGCGAAAGCACGGCGCGGACGATCCTCGTGGCGCCCCTGCCGCCGCTCGCGCAGACCGGCTCGGCGTCGCTGCTCACCAGCACGACGGCAACGCTCGTCGGGACCGTCGATCCCCGCGGCGCACCGGTCGAAGACTGCCACTTCGACTACGGCACGACGGGCGCCTACGGCGCCAGCGTCCCGTGCACAGCGCTCCCCGGATCAGGGCAGGGCGCGGTCACCGTGTCGGCGCCCATCTCCGGCCTCGCGCCCGGCTCGACCTACAGCTACCGGCTCGTGGCCGCAGGACCCGGCGGAAGCACCTACGGCTCGGAAGGGCAGCTCGTCACGAGCGCTTCCCTGACGCCGCCGCCGGCCGCGCCGACGTTGCTCACGGGCGCGCTCGGGCCTGTGCCGGACGCCGAGATCGTGGGGTCCTCGGTGACCGCCGCCACGGGCGGCGCGACACTCGTGCGGATCTCCTGCCCCGCCGCCGAGAGCGTGTGCGCGGGCACGATCACGCTGAGGGCGAGCGCGCCGGCGCCGCACGGGCGCCGCGCGGTGATCACGCTCGCCGCCGGCGCCTTCTCGGCGGCCGGGGGACACGTGACGAGCGTGCGGCTTCGCATCTCGGGCGCCGCGCTGCGGCTGCTGAACCGCAGCCGCTCGCTGAGAGCGCGCGCGACCGTGACGGCACACGACGGCGCGGGCGCCACACACACCGCGAGCACACAGCTGATCGTGCGCGCGCCGAAGGCGCGGCGCTAGACGGTGCCCCGGGCGCCGGCGGCGCCGAGCAGCCCTGCGAGCGCGGAGCGTCTCTCGTCCGAGAGGACCGGCCAGCCGGGGTTGTAGCCGAAGATCTCCGCGAGCGGTGCTGAGCCGAAGCGCTCGGTGACGACCTCGATGTGCTCTGGGCCGACGAGCGCCGGATGCCCGACCCCGCAAGAGCGCGCGAGCGCGAGCATCTCCGAGCGAAGCGTCACGAGGTAGTTCGCGACCTGCGCGGCCTTCAGCTCCGGGTCCAGGCCGTGCATCAGCCAGCGCGACTGCGTGGCCACGCCGGACGGGCAGCGGCCGGTGTGACATCGCTGTGCCTGAATGCAGCCGATCGCGATCATCGCCTCGCGCCCGACGCTGATCATGTCGCACCCGAGCGCGAGCGCGAACAGGGCAGAGTCCGGGAATCCGAGCCGCCCCGCGCCGATGAACACGACGTCCTCGGCGATCCCGGCACGTGCGAACTCCGAGTAGACGCGCGCGAAGCCGAGCTTGAACGGGAGCGCGACGTGATCGGAGAACGCGAGCGGGGCGGCACCGGTTCCGCCCTCGCCTCCGTCGATGTTGATGAAATCCGGTCCGGTGCCCTCGGCGGCCATCCGCGCGGCCAGGCGCTCCCAGAAGCCGTTGTCGCCCACCGCGGACTTGATGCCCACGGGAAGACCCGTCTCCGCGGCGATCGACTCCACGAACTCGACCAGCCCGTCGACATCCGAGAACGCGGAATGACCGGGCGGGCTCACGCAATCGCGGCCCGGCGAGACGCCGCGGATCCCCGCGATCTCCGCTGTCACCTTCGCGGCCGGCAGCAGCCCGCCGAGGCCGGGCTTGGCGCCCTGCGACAGCTTGACCTCGATCGCGCGGATCGGCGCTTCGGCGACCCGCTCACACAGCCGGCCCATGCTGAACGAGCCTCGCTCGTCGCGGCAGCCGAAGTAGCCGGTGCCGATCTGGAAGATCAGATCGCCTCCCTGCAGGTGGGCGCTCGCCAGGCCTCCCTCGCCGGTGTTCTGCATCGCTCCGGCGAGCATCGCGCCCCGGTTCAGGGCGCTGATCGCGGGCGGGGACAGCGCGCCGTAGCTCATCCCCGAGACGTTCACGATCGAGCCGGGGCGGAACGCGCCCGCCCTGCCGTGTGCGCCGCCGAGCACCTTGCCCGCCGGAACCTCGAACAGCGGCGCGCCCCCGGACGCGCCGACGGCCGGGGCGGGCGCAGGGAACGGGGAGTGCTTGATGATGAGCAGGCTCTCCACCGACTCCATCTCATCGTCAGTACCGAACGCGAAGAGGTTCGGCCTGCCTTCCGCGGACGCGTTGATCCAGCCGCGCTGGTCTCGCGAGAAAGGCCGCTCCTCGTTGTTGGAGGTGACGATGTACTGGCGCAGCTCAGGCCCGAACGCCTCGAGCAGATAGCGCAGGTGCCCGACAAGGGGGAAATTGCGAAGGATCGCGCGGTCGCGCTGGATCAGGT
>Ga0209698_10006129_pt1 | contig 12837 bp, 7 predicted proteins | sample LitLauG_LLR_2012_FD_187203 | JGI IMG/M metagenome (GOLD analysis project Ga0209698, IMG submission 187203) | Freshwater sediment microbial communities from Pennsylvania, USA - Little Laurel Run_MetaG_LLR_2012 (SPAdes) (version 2) | ecosystem: Environmental > Aquatic > Freshwater > Creek >...
GGCGACAGTGGCGACTCGGCAGGAGAAAAAACCTTGTCCAACGAAAAAACAACAGAACCCACTTGACTCCGACCGGCCTTCTCATGGAAGGCCATTACACTCATAATCCCCGAGCCTGCTCCATACGTGCAATCTCAGCCGCAGCCATCCGTAGGGCGACGGCTATGCTATCGGCCATATCTGCCAGCGAGCCCAGCGCGTCCACTTGCCGGAGTCTGTAGCGCAATGCCTTGTCAGACTGTGCAGCTTCACGTTTGGCTTTGCTTACTTGGTTTCGGGATCGGAATAATCCCGCCGGGTGATCCCCAGTCGCCGGATCTTGGACTGCAAGGTTGTCCTCTTCAGGCCGAGTCTTCGAGCCGCCCCTTCCGGCCCAGACAGAACTCCTCGCGTTTCCCGCAACACTCGGATGATGTGTTGCCGTTCTGCCGCGTCGAGTGTCCGGTAGCCCTCTTCAGTCGGGGATTTGCTCGCAGCCCGCAATTCCGCAAGCGGAACCCGTAACGTGTTCCCCTCACTCAAAATGACGGAACGTTCCATCAGGTTCTCAAGCTCTCGGACATTGCCTGGCCATTCCCATTGCATCAGGGCTTTCATGGTTTCCTTGGGAATTGTCTCGATATATTTGTCCATACGGCGCGCAAATTTGTGGACGAAATGGCGGATCAGCAAGGGGATATCCTGGCGACGTTCCCGCAAAGACGGCACGCGGATCGGGAAGACGTTCAGCCGGTAGAAAAGGTCGCTGCGGAATTCACCCTGCGCGATACTCTCCGGCAGGTTCCGGTTCGTCGCGGCCACCACGCGCACCTTTACCTTGACCGTGTGGTTGCTTCCAAGACGTTCGAACTCCTGATCCTGGAGTACGCGCAACAGCTTGGGCTGCAGCTCGGTCGGAATCTCACCCACCTCATCAAGAAACAATGTCCCCCCATTTGCCAGCTCGATCCGCCCGATTTTGCGGCTGATGGCGCCGGTGAAAGCGCCTTTCTCGTGCCCGAACAATTCGCTCTCGAGCAGGCCAGTGGGGATCGCGGCGCAGTTGACTTTGATAAACGGCCCATCCTTGAGGCGGCTCATCCGGTGTGTTGCATGGGCGACCAATTCTTTGCCCGTCCCGGTTTCCCCAAGAATCAGTACGGTCGCTTCGCTGGCCGCCACGGTCGCGACCTGGTCGAGCACCTGCTTGAGCGTGGCACTGTCTCCGACGATCTCGGGAAACTGCCCTTCGGTCCGGGTTTCGCCCTCGAGGTATCTCCGTTCCTCTCCCAGCCGCTGCTTGAGCAGCTCGATTTCGGCTGCGGTGCTGTGGTTTTCGATAGCTACCGCTAGCTGGGTCGCCACCTGATTGATTAATCCCGCGTCTTCAATCCGGAATGCATCCGGGCGCGTGCTTCCGAGAACCACCACTCCTAAAGGTCCTTTTGGACGCATCAGAGGCACACAGCAGAGGGATTGGAGTCCTTCAGCCAGCAGACCCTTCGCGACTTCGTCATCGAAACCCTGCAATTGCTCTTTCGAGAAGATCATCAGCTTGCGCTCTCGCATCGACCGCCCGACCGGAGTTTCGCTCGGGCTGACCTGTACCTTGGGCATCAGTCCTTGGCTCAAAGGAAAATCCGTCGCTTGATAGACGAGGAGTCCTGTCCCGACGTCATGCAGCGCAAACGCGGCAAACTCCTGGTAGAGCACCTGGCGAAGGCGCGCGGAAATCCTCGGAAAAATCTGCGCGACATCCCAATTCGACGATAGCAGGCCGGTCACATCGGTGAGCATCTCGAGCCGGCTTGTTTCCTGACGTAACTGCCGATCAAGTTTCTGCACAGACTCTTCGAGTTCTCTTGGCGCGGTCACCTCAAGTACAACTGCCCCAACCCGGCTGACCCTCCCCTGCGCATTCACGATGGGAAGATAATGTGCGATCCAGTGGCCGCTTTCCCTTCTCGAGAGAAGCTTTCCGGAGACTTCGAATCCCACTGGCTGCCGGATCTGCAGCACCTCGGAAAATTTCCTTTCCATCAGGCCGGCTATTTCTCCCAGAACTTCCCGCACGGTTCTTCCCAGATGATCTTTTGCGGGGATGCCGTTCATCTCGGCCAACGTCCGGTTGATTGCGATGTAATGAAGGCCAGGATCGAGGATGCAGAAACCTACGTTCGAAGAATTGAGATAAGCAGAGGTCAGCTCATCGAGTTCGGTCAGGGCTTCCGGATGTTGCGCTGAAACGAACATCCCCTCCGCCGAGATCTTGTGTTCACTCATCATCGGCGAAGACCTCAGCCAACGGGGCGGGTTCTTCGTGCGCAGTCAGCCCTCTATGGATCCCCAGAGTGCCCGCAACTTTTCTTTTGTCCTGATGCCCGCTCGTACCGCTTGTCGGTACTTGAGTTGACGCGATGATGGCGTCGAGATGTTTCGAAGGCAGAATCCGGATGGCGCCCGAGAAAATTCTCTTGTCCTGTCGATGAATCTGAGCACCTTGCGGCAAGGCTCGTCTGCAACCGCCCGATCTCAGCGCAGGGTGCGTGGTCGAGGAGTTCACTACAGACATCTACCCCGATGTCGCCTCCCCCTCAAAAAGGCGGAAAATTCTCGACAGTTAATCCTCCGAATTATACCCGTGCCGTCAAGAGAAGCACGTTTGGATTTACGCACTGTTCCATTTTCGTCATCAGAGACTGAATTCCGGGCCGATGCTCTGGAGCGTCGCCACAAACCTGTCTCCGTTCGGAACTATAATTAGAAAAATGGCGAGGGGCTGGGAGAGCAAGTCCGTCGAAGCGCAGCAATCGGAGGCGAGTGAGAAGCCTGCGGAGTCCCGGCCCAGGCTGACGGCCGAGGCGGCTTCTCGCGTGCGAGAACTGGAGACTCTTCGATTGTCCCGCCAGAGAGTGCTGCAGCAACTCGAGCGAGCCGTGAATCCGCGACACCGCTTACTTCTCCAGAGCGAACTGGACGATCTCGATCAAAAACTCGCTTCCATGAGATCAAGTTAGTACGATCCCTCCCGCCAACCGTCACGTATAATAATGACTTTATGACAGCCTACGTCTACGTTTCTCTGAAGAAGAGTGTTCTCGATCCCCAAGGCAAGACGATTCACGGCGCACTCAAGAAAATGGGCTACAAAGGCCTGGAGAGCGTCCGGCAGGGAAAGTATTTCGAGCTCACGCTGGACGGTGGCCTGAGTCGGGAAGAAGCTCAGTCCGAAGTCGAACGCATCGCCCGCGAGGTCCTGACCAATCCCGTCATCGAAGAGTTCCGGTTCTCCCTGGCTGAATAAGCGGGGTCTCCGAGGTCGAACATGTGCGGCATCGTTGGTTACGTCGGCAAGAAAAGTGTCGTTCCGGTCATCATTGAAGGCTTGCGGCGGCTGGAATATCGCGGTTACGATTCCGCAGGAATCGCAGTATCGGGCAACGGAAACGGGCTGGAGATCCGCCGCGCGGAAGGAAAGCTGCGGAATCTGGAAGAGGCGATCCGGCAGAAGCCCCTTCACGGCACGTACGGCATAGGCCACACCCGCTGGGCTACTCACGGCCGTCCCACCGAAGAAAACGCTCATCCTCATCGCGACTGCACCGGCAAGATTGTGGTCGTGCATAACGGGATCGTGGAGAACTATCTCAGCCTGAAGAAGAAACTCATTGAGGAAGGGCACAAGTTCACCACGGAAACCGACACGGAGATCATCGCGCACCTTGTCGAGAAGTACTCCGCTCCATCCGGAAACGGCCACCGCATATCACTGGAAGATGCAGTTCGCCAGACCGTGAAACAGATCTCCGGCGTGTTCGCGCTCGCTGTGATCTCCACCGACGAACAGAACAAGATCGTCGCCGCGCGCAACGGTCCCCCCACCGTCATCGGTCTGGGCAACGACGAGTACTTCGTCGCATCCGATGTGCCGGCGCTTCTGCAGCACACGCGCGACATTTTCTTTCTCGCGGACGGCGACATGGCCATCGTCACCGCAGATGGCGTGCAACTCACCGATTTCAACGGCAAGCCTGTGGTCCGCCAGGTGCAGCACGTTAGCTGGGATCCGATTCAAGCGGAAAAAGGCGGCTTCAAGCATTTCATGCTCAAGGAAATCTACGAGCAGCCGCGCGCCGTCCGCGATACGACCCTGGGCCGTGTTTCGCAGGATACCGGACTTATTTTTCTGGACCAGATGGAGATCTCCGAGGCTGAGTTTCGATCGGCGGCCAAGATCAACATCCTCGCTTGTGGAACCAGTTGGCACGCCGGGCAAGCCGGCAAGTTCATGATTGAATCGTTGGCGCGCGTGCCGGTGGAGGTCGACTATGCCAGTGAGTGGCGATACCGCGATCCCATCGTCGAGCCCAACACGATCACCCTGGTGATTTCACAATCGGGCGAAACCGCCGACACTATCGCCGCGCAGCGCGAAGCTAAATCGAAAGGCTCAAAGACGCTTGCTATCTGCAACGTCGTCGGATCGATGATCACGCGCGAAGCTGGCGGAACGATCTACACGCATGCCGGCCCAGAAATCGGTGTAGCCTCTACCAAAGCTTTTACCGGACAACTGACAGCGCTTTATATCTTCGCCATGTACTTGGCGCAGATACGCGGGGTCATGCCTCTCGAAAAATCACGCGCCGCGATGCTGGAACTGACCCGCATTCCCGCCAAGCTTGAGAACATCCTCACCCATGACCAGGCGTGTGACGATCTGGCCAAGCGCTATCAGAAGGTCCACGACTTTCTTTTTCTTGGCCGCGGTATCCACTACCCGATCGCGCTTGAAGGCGCACTGAAGTTGAAGGAAATCTCGTACATCCACGCCGAGGGTTATCCCGCTGGCGAGATGAAGCACGGCCCCAATGCCCTGATCGACGAGAATCTGCCAGTGGTCGTCATTGCAACGCGCGACGTAAACAATCCTGATGCGTTGTTGCGCTACGAGAAGACGATCTCCAACCTCAAAGAGGTGAAGGCCCGGTCAGGAGTTGTCATTGCGCTCGCCACGGAAGGTGACGAAGAGATCAAGGAAGCCGCCGACCACGTTTTGTACATTCCGTCCGCGCCCGAGGAACTCTCGCCGATTCTCGAGATTGTGCCACTCCAGTTGCTCGCCTATCACATTGCCGTGCGCCGCGGCTGCGACGTCGACCAGCCGAGAAACCTGGCAAAGTCAGTGACCGTGGAGTGATTTCGCTAGCCTACTGATTACCCTGCCTCGGTGAAGGTGTACTCGTGCTGCCCGTCGCGAATGACCAGCATGCGCTTCCCAGAACGTTCCCCTATCACGAACTCGAATCCAAAGGTTCCGGGATCGATGGTGATGAACGACGTCGTTCCATCGTCATTCTTGCGCGAGGCCACGCTGCTCTTCCACTCTCCCAGATCGAAGATCGTGCTCCCATTCTTGGTCACCACTTCCAAATCGCCGAGTTCCTTGCTCGAGTACCGTTTCGCCAGGCCCGCCACCATATCCGGTGCAGCGGGCACAACCAGCCGTTCGCGTTCTTTTGCAATCTCGGCTTTGTGCGCCGCCGCGCGAGAAGCGACATCCGCCTCCGCTTCAGGCTTTCCGTCATAGACAACCTCGAGCAAGCGCCGGCCAAACGGACCCAGCAGCAGCCCGCCGTTGTCGGCATTGGTCAGCAGCACGGCGCCAATACCCGATTCCGGTACAGCCCACCAGTTGCTCTTAAACCCCGACATGCTCCCGCCATGGCTGATCACCTGAACGCCATAGGTATGATCCACAATCAGACCCATCCCGTAACTCGAGTCCTCTCCAAGCTGCACTTGCGGCGTGCGCCGCATCAGCAGATTCTCCGCCGACACGAGTCTTTTGCCATCGGGCAGCACGCCCTGCGTCAGCTCCAGTTGCACGTATCGGATGAGGTCAGCCGACGAGGTCCACACTGCGCCCGCCGGACGCGCCGGTAAAATCGAGTAATTGATGTCCATGCTGGCCACTTTCGGTTTCCCGTCCACATCATCGCCGTGCGGGCTGGCGTGGTTACCCGCCAGCGCCTTCGCATAATCGAAGGTTGTGGACTTCATCCCCAGCGGATCGAAAATCATCTGTTGCATGGCCGCGTCATACGCTGCTCCAAGCTCCCGGTCCGGATACACGATGTGCCCGCCGATATAACCCGCGGCAGACGCCATCAGGTTGCTGTACTGAAAAACCTCTCCGAATCTGCTCGTCGGCTGCATCGTCCCCAGCAGTGCCAACTCAGATTCAGGAGTCGCGTTCTTGTACTCGAACAACCATTCCAAATCCTGCCGAGGCAATCCGGTGCAGGCGCAAATCAGATTCTTGACCAGGACCTTCTTCGTCGTAGCGGCGTCGCCGAGTTTGAAGCTTGGATACACCTCAATCACCGGCTGGTCCCACTTCAGCTTCTTCTGGTCCACAAGTTCGGAGAGCAGGAGCGTCGTCATCCCTTTCGTATTCGACGCCGCCATGAACAAGGTGTTCTCATCAACGCGCTCGGTTTTGCCAAGTTCCCGCACTCCAAATCCACCCTCATACACGATCTTGCCGTGATCAATCAGCGCGATCGATGCGCCCGGAATACCCAGTTGCTGCATGGAACTCTGGAGGAACTCAGTGAGTCTGGCGATGTGCTCTGCGTCCAGGGAGTGCGCTTTGCGTCCCGCGAACGACTCCCGTTTGTAGCCTTTTGGACGCAGACTTTCGAACACCAGTCCCACCGCAGCCGAGCGCTTCTCTACCGTAGGATCGGTGCCATCCATAATCGCTACCGTCCACGAAGCTCCCGCGCGCAGAGCCAGGGCCCACACTGCGGCCCTCTCGTTAGGCGACGTTTCGTAATCGAAAACCTTCCGTTCGTCCCAGCCTTCCTTTGCGGGTCGCGGAGTTACGAGTTTGACGGGACGCTTCGACTCCGGCTTGTAAGCCGCCCACGCCGCCGTCACCGCAGCCGCCGCATCCCCTGCTGGTGCGTCGAAGATCACAATGTGCGTGTCCGGTTCCGGCGGTTCCAGGATGACGAGGTTCCCTCCTGTGACGATCGACCATTCCTTGGGAACGGTGAACGTTGCCCCGCCCGGTGTCACCCGCGGAGTATCGGCGGATACCCGCTCTGGCGCGGTCTTTTCTTGTGCTCCCGTCCGCGCCACTGGTGAAGGTGCTGCTTGCAGAAGGACCGTCGTGTGCAACAACGCGATGAAAACAGCGAGCGCAGCAAGGGCAGAACGGAAACGGTTCATGGTATCCACCTTCCGCAGAGATTCAGGAAAATCGGCACTAACAATAACGCCTGGGGCAGGACTTGTAAAACTCCTCAGGCCACCGACCGCGTAGCCACCCTGAGCTTCCACAACACCGCCCCAAGCCCAGCCAGCACAACACTCCAAGTGGCGAAGGCGGCACCCACCACCCAGCGCGGGGCGGCTCCGACTCTACGCAGCAAAAAAGGAAAGAAATTCCAGGTCGTGATGTGTACGTAGTCCCACTGGTCGTAACCCATGTCATCGGTGTTCAGTCCCCAGGCGTCCATCTTTCCCAGAGCGAAAGCTGCGATGTTCTTGAAGCGCAGACCAATCACAAACGTCGGATGCCCCAGCGTTTCCATCTGGTAAATCTCCAGCGGCAGCCAGAACATCAGCGAGGCGAGTTGAACGACGAAGCTGATCCCGATCACCACCATGGCCGCCCTCCACATCCATCGACCGACATTTGCCCTCTGTTGCAGCAGCAGAGGCACTGCGATCATGGCGACCATCTCGACCGCGGTGGAGACGTAACGGTCACCCCACGCAAAGTCGCCTGCCCAATACGTGTATCGCGCATAAAATGTGATATAGCCGGTAAGCAAGAGCAGCGAACTCACCACGTAAGCACGAACCACGCCGTCGAGTCTCCTCCACAGCATCACGATCAGCACGATCGCCAGCACAATCAACGGATCAAACAGAAAAATCGATTTCTCCGGCTTGAACAACGCCCCGAGAACTCCCTCGTGCAAGGGCGTGCTCCAGGGAAAGTTTGCCGGCAGCGTTGGATCTTGCATCCGCTGCTCCCGCGCAAAGATCGGAAGATACGTCTGAGTCAGAGACCCGAAACGGTAATAGCTGTAAAGCCGCTCGACGATGGCAAAGAAGGCATAGACGGGGAAGGCAACCTTGCAGTAACTTACGCTCCATCGCCACAACTCCTGTCCTCGCACACGCTCGAACCCAACCACCATCAGCAGGAAGACGCCAGCCGCAAACACATCGATCCCGGTAGTGACGCGCGTCAGCAGATTCAACCCGAGAGCCGCAGAGCCGATCCACAAAGCCCGGCGCCTTCCGCTGCGCAGCCACTCGTACTGATACGACAGCCCAACCAGCGTCAGCAGCAGGATGTAGTTGTTCTCCTGCATGTTCTGTGTGTAGTGCAAGTGAGTGGTACAGAACATCAAGACCAGCACGCCCGCCACGGCTTCCTTCACTGTGAAGCGCAGTTGCCCGAGGAAGCGGAATACGATCAGCGCGGTCAGCACATTGATCAGAATGTTCATGCTGTAGCTGACGATGATGCTGCGCACCGCCGGATCGTCCTGATACTCCGAGAACACGTGCCAGTGCGACACCCAGGTCGCAATCAGATCCGCCGGCAGCATCAACAGAGACTGCCCGATGCCGTACCAGCTATAGATCTTGCCGTCGCGGCCATGCAGGCCAAACTCCGGATACTCGTTGGGAAAGACCTGCGGCTGCGAAGTCCACAGCCAGTGCGTGGTCTGCAGACGGTGCATCGTATCGGCGGTGCCCAGTTCACCGGATTGCACAACGAACGCCAGCAGTCCTGCCCCAAGGCACAAAAGAAACAATGGATCCCGCGACCACCGTCCCAATCGTGAGTTCATCGTTCTGGATGGTAATACAAACCGGGCGTCAGACCTCAGGCCCTGATGAACTCCCAAAGGTTCTTTCGGGAATCTGGCCGAGGTCCGAGGTCTGAGGTCCGAGGCCCGTTCCTGAGGTATCCTGTTGCGGGGAATTTCATGCCTTATTGTTCCTTCTGTGGCACAGAGCTGGCCACGGCGGACGTTCGCTTCTGCTCCGATTGCGGCAAGCCGGTCTCAAGCGCAAAGTCCACACCGAACCCGGACGACGTAGCGACCATCGAGATCGATTACGAAGCCACCGCGACGTCGCCGCTGCCTCCGCGTCCGCCCTCGTCGTCTCAGCGTGCGGTCTCTCGAACCTCCGCCTCGACCGAGTACCTGGTCAGCGAGGGGCGTTTCCTCCCGGGCCGCCTCATCGCCGGGCGCTACCGAATCATCGCGCTGCTCGGGAAGGGCGGCATGGGCGAAGTCTATCGCGCCGACGACCTGACCCTGGGCCAGGCCGTCGCTATGAAATTCCTTCCCGAGGAAGCCACAAGTCACGAAGGCATGCTCGAGCGCTTCAAGAACGAAGTTCGCATCGCCCGCCGCGTCTCGCATCCCAATGTGTGCCGCGTTTACGACGTCGGCGAAGTCGATGGCGCCAATTTCTTCACCATGGAGTACGTCGACGGCGAAGACCTGGCTTCCCTGCTGCGCCGCATCGGTCGCCTTCCGCCAGACAAAGCCGTCGAGATCGCCCGCCAGATTTGCGCTGGCCTCGCCGCCGCCCACGCCAAGGGAGTTCTGCACCGCGACCTCAAGCCCGCCAATATCATGCTCGACGGTCGCGGCCAGGTGTCCATCACTGACTTTGGCCTGGCCGGAGTCGCCGACGACATCCGCGGCCCCGAGGTCCGCAGCGGCACTCCCGCCTACATGGCGCCCGAGCAGATCGAGGGCCGGGAAGTCACCATGCTCAGCGATATCTACGCGCTGGGTCTGGTGCTCTATGAAATCTTCACCGGCAAACGCGCCTTCGCCGAAAAAGCGGCAGGAGTTGCGCGCGGCCATGAGGACCGCACCCCGAGCCGCCCGTCATCCGTTGTCAAAGATCTCGACCCTATCGTCGAAAAAGTGATTCTGCGTTGTCTCGAGCTCCAACCTTCCTCCCGTCCTGCTAACGCATTGGCTGTCGCGGCAGCTCTGCCTGGTGGGGATCCACTTGCGGCCGCCTTAGCCGCGGGAGAAACTCCATCGCCGCAAATGGTAGCCGCCTCCGGAGAGTCGGAGGGTTTACGTTCTCCCGTGGCCATCGCGATTCTTGCGGGCATCCTTCTCGGTCTGGCGTTCGCCGTCGGTTACTCCATTCACTACGGCGCTTACAACAAGATGAGCCTTGAATTGACTCCGGAGGTCCTGACTCAGAAGGCTCGTGAAATTATCTCCCGTCTCGGATACGAAGGCCGCCCGGCAGACAGTGGATTCGGCCTCGATATCGACGGCGGTTTCCAGGACGCAGTCGAGAAGAGCGACAAGCCTAATCCCGATTGGGACAAGGTTCTTGCCGCGCGACCTTCTCTATTGAAGTACTGGTACCGCCAGAGTCCCGAAGACATGGTCGCCAACGAATTCCACGACAATCTCACGCCTGGAATTCTTCAGGAGAGTGACCCTCCTACCTTGACCTCGGGCATGATCAACCTGGAGCTCGATCCCCAAGGTCGGTTGACCTATTTTCAGGCGATTCCGCCGGAAAAACTGAGAACCAGTGCGGTCGCCGACAAACCGCAGGCTGCCGTCTTTGACTGGAACATTTTGTACAGTGCCGCTGGTCTGGATTCCTCAAAACTCCAGCCCACAGAGCCGGCATGGAGCTCACTGGCCGCTTCTGACTCGCGCGCTGCTTGGACTGGAGTCTGGCCAGGCACCACCCGCCCCCTGCGTGTGGAGGCCGCCTCGTTTCAGGGCAAGCCAGTCTTCTTCCGCCTCGTCGGCGATTGGACCAAGCCTGAACGGATGGTCAGCACTGAGAAGAAATCCTTTGGCGAACAAGCACAGAGAATCATCTTTCTGCTTGTGCTCGTCTTTGGACTCGGTGGAGGGGCCTTTCTTGCCCGAAGGAATTACCTCCGAGGCCGCGGTGACCGCGAAGGTGCGTTACGGCTTGCGATCATAATGTTCCTGCTTGAAATGGCTTTGTTTGTGTGCCGCAGCCATTTGGCAACCATCGGCGACACGATTGGTCTTACCATCGTCGCGATCAGTACGGCTTTGTTCCTCTCAGGAGCCATGTGGATCTTCTACATGGCAATCGAACCCTGGGTCCGGCGACAGTGGCCGAAGTCGATTGTCTCCTGGAGCCGCCTGCTCGCCGGCAGCTGGCGCGATCCCGTGGTCGGCCGCGACATTCTTCTCGGTGTGGCACTGGGCGTGGTCTGGCTTCTCGTCTTCGAGATTCGCTACATCCCAATCATGCACATGGGCGGGGTCCCGGCGATTGGTTCAACTGAAGCTCTCATGGGTGGGCGCGTGGCGCTCGGCGCGTGGCTGCGCCAATGGCCACAATCGATTCAGAGTACCCTGGTTTTCTTCCTCGTCTTTTTCGGCCTGAAAGTGATCCTGCGCAAGGAATGGATCGCCGCCATTGTGTTTGTCGCGATTTTTTCGGTACCGCGAGGCGTGAGCGGCGCGCACATGAACATCGAGTTGCCCTCTGAGATTCTCGTTTACGCCATCGCTTTGCTGATTGTGATTCGTTTCGGCCTTGTGCCTCTGGCCGTCGCAATCTTCACTATCGACATGATGATCGGAGTACCTTTCTCCGCGGACTTTTCGGCGTGGTATATGTCGGTGTCCATTCCGGCCTTGCTAAGCGTCGTCGTGCTCGCAGCCTGGGGCTTCTACCACTCGCTGGGCGGTCAACCCGTCTGGAAACTGGAGATGGAGTAGCGGCAGCAGTTCTCAGTTTCGGGTCTCGTGCTACCGCGATTGCCAGCGTCTCGGATTGCGCCTGCCGTGGAAGCAGGCAATCACGACAACCCGATGGTCCTGAAGCTCGAAGAATATGCCATACGGGAATCGCCGCACTCCAGCACGGCGACGGTTCCGGTAGACGACAGGAAACTGCAGTGGACGCTCAGCAATCGCATCAACCGTGGCCTCGACCGCCAGGGGAAACGCTCCCCAAGTTCCAGGCGGATGTTGTCGTACCATGCCCGGGCTTCCAGCAAATCCTCATTCGCCTCCGGGGTCCAGACGACGGGGAAGGTCACAGTTTCTTAAACAGGCCCGCCCTGACTTGCTGCCACGGAATGACATCGGAGGAATTCTTTTGATGACGGGCGATGCGATAGTCAAGTTCCGCGCGCTGCGCATCCGTCAATGATGCGGAGTCCGCTTCCAGGCTTTCCCAGACCGTATCGAGCAGTTCCGCCTTTTCCTCAGGGGAGAGGCTTTCTATCTGGCTTCGCAAATCGCTCATATGCCACTAACCCTAGCGCGGTTTTCCCTCTCTGGCAAGCCGTGCTCCCCCGTGTCATCGTGAATCAACAAAATCCCCAGATGAACGACACTGTGGAATCCCACGCTTCGCAAAGAACGCGAAGCATGGGGCACCCACCTTGACCTCAGCATCGGACCCGGCTTACGATCTCACCAACTGGGAGGCGTTCCTATGCGCCCGTTCATCCTGGGGATTCTCTGGTTCTTCTTATCGTTCGCCGTTGTCGCTGAAACGCCGACTCAGCAGCCCGCCCCCCCAGCCGCCCAGGACGGGGGCACTCGCGAAGTTCTCGAAAGCATCGTCATTCCTCCCATTCCTAATCACCCATTTTCCGCTACGCTCCAAGCCGAGTGGATCCGCTATACCGGCGAAGGTGGAACCATCACTCTCGCCAACGAACGCCCCATTGCGCGCGACAGCAAAGGCCGCATTTATCAGCAGCGGTGGCTCCTTGTACCCAAATACGGTAAGGTCAAGTCGCAGATGAACTGGATACAGATTGCCGATCCC
>Ga0209698_10006130_pt1 | contig 12837 bp, 13 predicted proteins | sample LitLauG_LLR_2012_FD_187203 | JGI IMG/M metagenome (GOLD analysis project Ga0209698, IMG submission 187203) | Freshwater sediment microbial communities from Pennsylvania, USA - Little Laurel Run_MetaG_LLR_2012 (SPAdes) (version 2) | ecosystem: Environmental > Aquatic > Freshwater > Creek >...
GGGCGGCGCTGCGCATGGCGCAGGGGGCGGGCCGGCTGATCCGCGGGCCTAGCGACCGTGGGGTCGTGGCGGTGCTGGACTCCCGCTTCGCCACCGCGACCTACGCGCCCCTGCTGCGCGCGTCGTTGCCACCGCTGTGGCCGACGACCGACCCCGACCAGGTCCGACGGTCCCTCGCCAGCCTCGCCAGCCTCGCCGCCGCGGCGCAGGGCGCAAAGGGCTAGATGCGGCGCAGGACCGCGGTCACTCGGCCGAGGATCGTTGCGTCGTCGCCGGGGATCGGTGCGTAGTCCGGGTTGTGGGGCATGAGCCAAACGTGGCCGTCCTGGCGACGGAACGTCTTCACCGTCGCCTCCCCGTCCAGCATCGCCGCCACTATGTCGCCCTGGTCGGCGGTCGGCTGCTGGCGCACGACTACCCAGTCCCCGTCACAGATGGCCGCGTCGACCATCGAGTCGCCGACAACCCGCAGCAGGAACATCTGGCCCTCGCCCACCAGCTGGCGAGGCAGCGGGAACACCTCCTCGACCGCTTCCTCGGCCAGGATCGGACCGCCGGCGGCGATCCGGCCCAGTACCGGCACGTAGGAGGGGGTCGGTCGCGTGTCCCCGCTGTCCGTCTGGTCGGGCTCTGCCTGCTCCGGCTCCACCGTGGGCACGGACTCCGGCATGCGGACCTCGATAGCCCGTGGGCGGTTCGGATCGCGCCGGATCAGCCCCTTGCGCTCCAGCGTCCCCAGCTGGTGGGCCACGCTGGACGGGGAGGTCAGGCCGACGGCCTCGCCGATCTCCCGCATCGACGGGGGGTAGCCGCGACGCTCCACGGCGTCCCGGATGACCTCGAGCACGCGGCGCTGACGAGGCGTCAGACCATCCTCGTCTGCGGGGCCGTCGGGGATCTCGTGGACCGATCCGCCGGTGCCGGGTGCGTCCACCACGTGTCCTCCTGTGTCCTGGCCGGGCGCGCCCCACCCACTCCTCGGGCCGGCGTGCTACCGACGGACCTTAGCGAGATTCGAACACCTGTTTCAAACACATGTTCGATGTGTCGCTGGAAATTGTGGGATCCGTGGGGTAGAACACGTACATACGTTCGATCGAACAGACGTTCGACACAGAGGAGCTTCCCATGGCCACCGTCTCACTCGCAGCCCCCGCCGCTCGCAGGTCGCGTCCGAGGCGTCCCGCAGCGGTAAGCACCGCTGCCCGGCGCGCACCGCGGCAGGCGCGGACGCGGGCGCGCCTGCGGATGACCCGGCGTGGCCGCCTGGTGGTGACCCTGCTGCTGGCAGCCGTCGCGTTCGCCGGCCTTGCCCTCGTCCGGGTCCCCGGCATCGCGGGGACGACGACCACGCATCCGCTGACCCGGGCCGTCACGGTGCAGCCAGGGGAGTCGCTGTGGACGATCGCTGAGCAGGTTGCGCCGGGGGTGGACCCTCGTCTGACGGTCGCACGGCTGGAGGAGGTCAACAACCTGCCTGGTGGCCTGGTGCAGGCCGGCCAGCTGCTGGTGATCCCGCGGTAGTCCCTGGCGTGCGCTGCGACGTACCGACCTACCGGTGTGAGGACGCGGGCCCCGGGCTCGCGTCCTCACACGGTTTCTGGGTCGCCGTCCACGCCCGACACGCCGTAGCCGAGTCGGGCGGCGGGAGGTCTGGACACTGTAGTAGGGGAGGGCTACAGTCCCACATGTAGTACTTACACGGTTGTAAGTCGTCCACAGGTTGTGGTCACATCCCCACAGGTTGTCCCCAAGAGATCCCCAGTCCTATCCCCAGGTGGCATAGCTGGGGAGCGTGCTGGAGTCACTCGTTCCCGCTCAGGAGGTGTCGTGCGCTGCCCGTTCTGCCGACACGGCGACTCCCGGGTGATCGACTCACGGGCCGCGGATGACGGGTCGGCCATCCGCCGCCGCCGTCAGTGCCCGGAGTGTGGGCGTCGCTTCACCACCGCGGAGACCGCCAGCCTCACAGTGGTCAAGAGGTCCGGAGTGGCGGAGCCGTTCAGCCGGGAGAAGGTGCTGGTGGGGGTGCGGAAGGCGTGCCAGGGCCGTCCGGTGACCGAGGACCAGCTCGCGCGCCTGGCACACCGCGTGGAGGAGGCCGTCCGGGCAACCGGGCAGGCCGAGGTGGACGCCCACGAGATCGGGCTGGCCATCCTGGGGCCCCTGCGCGAGCTGGACGAGGTGGCCTACCTACGGTTCGCGTCGGTGTACCGGGCTTTCGACTCCCTCGACGACTTCGAGGCCGAGATCGCCCTTCTGCGCACCGAGCGGGACATCCACATCGCGGCCACCGCCGCGCCCTCCGGCGACGGGCCACCCGCCCGCACCGGGCCCTGACAGCGCACCACCCCCCCTCGCCGACGGGAAGCCGGCACCCCGCGAAGTTGTTGGACCACTCAGGAGGGCCTTTACATGACGGAGACGGTCAGTGGGACGGATCGCAACGGCAGCAAGCCGGCGGTCGTGAAGCGCGGCCTGGCCGTGGAGCGGCTGTTCACCACCCCCGGGGTGCACCCCTACGACGCGGTGACCTGGGAGCGTCGCGACGTCGTCCAGACCAACTGGAGGACAGGGGAGACCGTCTTCGAGCAGCGTGGTGTGGAGTTCCCGGACTTCTGGTCGGTCAACGCCTCCACCATCGTCACCACGAAGTACTTCCGGGGTGCGGTCGGCTCGGACACCCGCGAGAGCAGCCTGCGCCAGCTCGTCGACCGGGTGGTTCTCACCTACGGTCGCGCCGGTCGTGAGCACGGGTACTTCACCACGGAGGCCGACGCGGAGACCTTCGAGGCCGAGCTGACGCACATGCTCATCCACCAGGTCTTCTCGTTCAACTCCCCGGTGTGGTTCAACGTGGGCACCCCTGCCCCCCAGCAGGTCAGTGCCTGCTTCATCCTGTCCGTCGACGACACGATGGACTCGATCCTCAACTGGTACCGCGAGGAGGGTCTGATCTTCAAGGGTGGCTCTGGTGCCGGCCTGAACCTGTCCCGGATCCGCTCCAGCAAGGAGCTGCTGTCCAGCGGCGGGACTGCGAGCGGCCCGGTCTCCTTCATGCGTGGCGCGGACGCCTCCGCGGGGACGATCAAGTCCGGTGGGGCCACGCGGCGTGCGGCCAAGATGGTCGTGCTCGACGTCGACCACCCCGACATCGTGGAGTTCGTCGAGACGAAGATGCGTGAGGAGGAGAAGATCCGCGCGCTTCGTGACGCCGGGTTCGACATGGACCTCGGCGGACGCGACATCACCAGCGTGCAGTACCAGAACGCCAACAACTCGGTGCGGGTGTCCGACGCGTTCATGCGCGCAGTCCAGGACACGTCGCCCTTCGGGCTGCGCGCGCGGCACACCGGCGAGGTGGTCGAGACCGTCGACGCCGCCGACCTGTTCCGCAAGATCGCCGAGGCGGCCTGGGCCTGTGCGGACCCCGGCATCCAGTACGACGACACCATCAACGACTGGCACACCAACCCGGAGACCGGGCGGATCACCGCCTCCAACCCGTGCAGCGAGTACATGTCGCTGGACAACTCCTCGTGCAACCTCGCCAGCCTGAACCTGATGAAGTTCCTCAACGACGACGGCAGCTTCGACGCCGTTCGCTTCGCCAAGGCAGTCGAGATCATCATCACCGCGATGGACATCTCGATCTGCTTCGCCGACTTCCCGACCGAGGCGATCGGGGTGACCACACGGGCGTACCGCCAGCTCGGCATCGGCTACGCCAACCTCGGTGCCCTTCTGATGGCCAGCGGCCTGGCCTATGACTCCGACGCCGGCCGTGCACTGGCGGGTGCGATCACGTCCCTGATGACCGGGACGGCCTACCGACGAAGCGCGGAGCTCGCCGGGGTAGTGGGTCCCTACGAGGGGTTCGCCCGAAACGCCAGCGCGCACACCCGAGTGATGCGCAAGCACGCGGCCGCCAACGACGCGCTGCGGTCCTACTCCGAGCTCGACGGGGCGGTGCTGCGCGAGGCCACCACTGCCTGGCAGGCGTGTCTGGCGACGGGCGAGGCCCAGGGGTGGCGCAACGCACAGGCCTCAGTGCTCGCTCCCACCGGCACGATCGGTCTGATGATGGACTGCGACACCACTGGGGTGGAACCTGACCTGGCGCTGGTGAAGTTCAAGAAGCTCGTCGGTGGCGGCTCCATGCAGATCGTCAACCAGACGGTGCCGCGCGCGCTGCGCAAGCTCGGCTACGCGGAGGAGACCATCGAGGCCATCGTGGAGTACATCGCCGAGCACGGCCACGTGGTCGACGCGCCCGGGCTGCGCACCGAGCACTACTCGGTCTTCGACTGCGCCATGGGGACCAGGGTGATCCAGCCGATGGGCCACGTGCACATGATGGCCGCGGTACAGCCGTTCATCTCCGGGGCGATCTCCAAGACGGTGAACCTGCCGGAGACCGCGACCGTGGAGGAGATCTCCGACGTCTACCTGCAGGGCTGGAAGCTCGGGCTGAAGGCGCTGGCCGTCTACCGCGACAACTGCAAGGTCGGCCAGCCGCTGTCCGATGCCCGGGCAGCAGCCCCTGCGGAGGAAGCGCCCGCGGAGCGCAAGCCGGTGCGCAAGCGGCTGCCGAAGAACCGGCCGGCCACCACGACGTCGTTCTCCGTCGGCGGCGCCGAGGGGTACATGACCGCGTCGCGCTACCCCGACGACGGCCTCGGCGAGATCTTCCTAAAGATGTCCAAGCAGGGGTCCACCCTGGCCGGGATGATGGACGCCTTCTCCATCGCCATCTCCATCGGGCTGCAGTACGGGGTGCCGCTGGAGACCTACGTGTCGAAGTTCGTCAACATGCGCTTCGACCCGGCTGGTCTGACCGACGACGCCGACGTGCGGATGTCTCAGTCGATCATGGACTACATCTTCCGCCGGCTGGCCTTGGACTACCTGACTTTCGACGAGCGGTCGGGGCTGGGTATCTACACCGCCGCCGAACGCGCCCGCCAGTTGGAGACGGGCAGTTACGCCGAGGAGGGCGACGTCGACGACACCCTCGTCGCCACCCCCGGCACCCAGGACCCGGCGGCCGCGGCGCAGCCGGTGACGTCCACACCCGCACTGGCAGCTGCGACGGGACCTGCGCAGGCTCATTCCTCTACCGAGATTCTTGCCCTGCAAGGGCATGCGGTGGACGCGCCGTTGTGCTTCAACTGCGGCACAAAGATGCGCCCGGCAGGGTCCTGCTACGTCTGCGAGGGGTGCGGCTCGACGAGCGGCTGCAGCTAGTGTCAAGTGACATTGAAATGGCCCGAGATTGACACGGCTATGTCCCGAGATTGACACGGAACGTCCCGCCCCGAAGCGGTCGGATTGGCTACACCGAGAGGCCCCCACGAGTCTTCGTGGGGGCCCCTCGGTCTGGTGGCGGACCCATGGGTGGCGGCTGGCTGCGCGGGACTTTGTCCGCGGTTAGTTGGCGGCTGCTCCGACAACGAAGAGGTGGACGGCTGCTTGGAGGAGGCTGCGGTTCACTGGCGTAGCGTCGTGCTGGGTGGCGAGTCCTATGCCGAACAGAGTGATGAGCAGGATGACTGCCGCTTCGTCGCAGTCGACGTCGTCCCGAACGCGTCCTTTGGCCTGCTCGGCGCGCAGGTAGGCCGCGAGCGGGGATGCGGGTCCGTCGACCGGTGGAGCAGCCAGTCGCTCGGTGCGGAAAGCGGCCATCTCGCGGTCGGTCATTAGCGCCAGTTCGAGCGGGAGGATGTCGCGGCGCAGCCCGGCGAGCGACTCGAAGACTTCGAGGAGATTAGCCTCCACGGTGTGCTTGCCTGCTTGTTCGGGAAGGCGGTCGAAGTGCTCGACGATCGCTGTGTTGCGGTCGAGAACTGCCGCGAAGAACAAGGATGCCTTGTCGGGGAAGTGGCGGTAGATGGTGCCTTCTGCGACCCCGGCGGCGGCGGCGATGGCCTTGGTCGTGGCGTGGGCGTAGCCGACCTGCCGGACCACTTTCGTAGTCGCTACTAACAGTTTGGCTCGGGTCGCGTCGCCTCGGGTGGTCACGGTGGCTCTCCTTGCTCGACGGTCAGTCGGTGATGTCACGGCGGGTGAAAGCGACGGTCGCGAGTAGGAGGCCTATCACTAGCCGAGGACGGTCTGGGCGTCATCGAGTCGCCCGACACCCAGGGGGGATGCTGGTGCAGTGGGGTGTCGATAACCGTGGCGGACAATCCAGGACGATTCACTCCTGGCACCCGGGTGGAGTTCACCTACGAGCCGGCGCAACAAGACGGGTACGACTACCGGGCCATCGACGCGTGGACTCCCGGGCAACGTGCCCCGAGACCGGAGCCCACCCTGTTCCCGCCGGGCGTCATGAGCATCCTCAAGATCTCTCCCAAGCCGCCGCCTGAGCCGCTCTAACCCGCCTCGACGTGCCGATGGCGGTCACCAGTCGGATGTTGGCCGGCACGAGCTCCGGCTCGACACCACTGACAGAGTCAGGCCAACTGGCCTGTCGTGTGCATGACAGCCGTGTCCCGCCTCCCAGTGGCACCGTATGGCGGGTGACGGAATCAGAGGCGGTGGCGCCGGAGGTTCCCGCTGCTAGTGGGCTCAGTTGGAGCCTGGCCGGCGCGTGCCTCATCATCGTCGCACTGGGGTGGGGGCTGATTTGGGTGGCAATCATCTTTAGCCAAACGCGCTACGTGACCGTCGACGCACTCGTGTCCTCGCGCTCGTGCCAGCAGTTCTGCACGGTCGGCCTGACGTTCGCGGCGCCGGATGGGGCCACGGGGAGTGTCACGTTCACAGGCCTGGACTCGGGCCTCATCCGCAACGTGAACGGTCTGCCCATGTTGACGATCTTCTTCGCCGATCGTTCCTCCGAGACGCCGATCAGTCCCCAAGACTACGTCCCCCTGTGGGCCGGGCTGTTCATAATCATCACCACCAGCTTGCCTGTCCTGGCAGGCGGAGTGGCGTGCATGCGCTGCGGGCTGGCCAAGCGGTCAGTGATGCTGGCCCTCGCCTCAGATGTGCCGTGTTCCGACGACCTGCACTCCGAACCGATGCAATTCGACTCCTCTTGGGAATCCCCTAGTAGGCCCCCCCGCCCCTAGGTGCCGATGGGTGCGTTTGGGAGTCAACGAGAAGCTGATACTGGAGCAGTGGGACTGCGTCGACGTGACTTCAAGGTGGAGCGCGGCTGGGATCTTCACGCGCTATCCGAAGTGCAGCGGGGCGCGCTGATTGCGGACGTCAGCAGCGGCGTCTATGGCTTCGTGGCCCCACTCGACACGGCGCTCAGGTTCGTGGTTAGCGTCACTGTCGAACGCGCTCGCGGGCAGAAGAGTGCGCGTGCGCGTGCGCCCGATCTGGCGGATCGAGCGGTCGAGATTGGCCTCCCTGCGCCGACGATGTGCGGTTGGGAGGTTGTGACCTGGAATAACGGGCCGTATCAATCTTGGAGGTCACCTCCTGCCTCCGGTGGTGGGAGTCGACCACCAGATGGTGGAGCCGGCGTCTGGGAACCGCGGCAACCGTCGTCGCCAGGACCACCTCCAGCGAAGCGCCAAATGGTTACTCCACGTCACCTGTGACGTCCACGATGACTGCACCGATGGGCCGATCGCGGGCGCAGCAGCGTGGCTCCGGTACTACTGCTTTCAGCACCCGAGGGGGGTCCTTACCGGGCACGCGTACGGCGTAAGTGTCCTTGTCAGGATGCCAGGTACTGGGTGAGAGCCTCACGGACGAGCTCGGAGGTGGTGAGCCCTCGGCTCTCGGCTTCCTGCTTGACCCGATCGTGGAGCTCAGCCGGGACGCGGGCCTTCACTTCCGGTGAGCGACGTCCAGGCGCGGTCAACGACGGTCGACCTGCCCCAGTCTGCTGGAGAGCCTGTTCGGCCATCGTTGCGGCGCGCTCCCCGGTGATGCGAGCTCCGCGCTTGTCCCGGACAACGTCGACGTCGAGGTCGATGTCGGGACCGGTGGTGTACTTGCGGGTCATCATGTCCTCCGACGGCGGAACTAATACGGCATCACGTGGATGAGTAACAGGTAGTCCGGTTAGACGAGGCCGACGATCTCCAGCTCGAGCCCGCGGTCGCCTCGGCCGATCCAGACCAGCCGCCGGGCAGGGTTGCGTCGGCCGGGACAGTGATCGGCGCGGTTGTGTTGATCACATGCCTGACGTGGGCCTTACCGATCCGGTGCCGGCGCGCAGATTGCGTGAACCGGACGTTCACCCGCATATTGTGCGCCACACAACTCGCCCATCGCAAGGTGACGGACGGCGGAGGACGCCCGAGCCAGCGGCGCTCTGTAAGTGCGGCGGTCTCAACCGGTCGTTGTTGGCGCCGCCACCGCGGTGTCCCAACGGCCGGCTAGCACTGCAGCAAGGCGCCGATCACCTGGACCGCGACGGCGCCGGGTGGGAGGCGATGCGGGACTCGGTCGGCTCGCCGGACGGCTGGGCAGCGGGCCTGGGCCGCTCGCGGACCGCGTCGCGCACGGCCGCGCCTCTCGGTCAGGTACCGAGGCCCCCCGGACACCGGACCTGCGTCACGGCCCGCGTGTGCCCCTGGCGCCTACGGTGGGTGGGTGGACCCCGTCGAGGCGTTGGACAGGATCGCGTTCCTGCTGGAGCGGCAGAACGCCTCCCCGTACCGGGTGCAAGCGTTCCGCAAGGCGTCGTCGTCGGTGGCAACTGCTGGCCCGGAGGTCGTCGGCAGGCTCGCGTCTGCAGGCCGCCTGCGGAGCCTTCCGCAGGTCGGAGAGGTGACCGCGGGGGTGATCGACGCCTGCGTCGCCGGGAAGAGGCCCGCCTACTTGGACACCCTGGAGGGCGAGCCGTGGCCCGGCACTGGAGTAGTCGTGGGGCCGCTGGCCTCCCAGCTGCGCGGAGACCTCCACACGCACTCCGACTGGTCCGACGGGGGGTCGCCGGTCGCGGTGATGGCGCGGACCGCTGCCGAGCTCGGCAGGGAGTACACGGCGCTGACCGACCACTCCCCGCGCCTGAAGGTGGCCAACGGTCTGTCCGCCCAGCGTCTGGAGCAGCAGCTGGACCTCGTCGCGACGGTCAACGCAGAGCTTGCCCCCTTCCGGATCCTCAGCGGGATCGAGGTGGACATCCTCGACGACGGGTCCCTGGACCAAAGCGACGAGCTGCTCGGTCGGGTCGACGTGGTCGTCGCCTCGGTGCACTCCAAGCTGCGGATGGAGCGCACCTCGATGACCCGGCGGATTCTCGCCGCCGTCGCCAACCCGCACACCGACGTCCTCGGACATTGCACGGGCCGGCTGCAGGGCGGCCGGCCACGGCCGGAGAGCCAGTTCGACGCCGACGCGGTGTTCGCGGCCTGCGCGGCGCATGGGGTGGCAGTCGAGGTCAACAGCCGCCCGGAGCGGCTGGACCCCCCGATGCGGCTGTTGAAGTTGGCCGTCGCCGTCGGCTGCCTGGTTAGCGTCGACACCGATGCTCATGCCCCCGGCCAGCTGGCCTGGCTGCCGCTGGGCTGCAGCCGAGCGGAGCAGGCGGGAGTCGATGCCGCGCAGGTGGTCACCACCTGGAGTGTGCAGGAGGTGCTGGCCTGGACCGCGCGGGCGGGCCGGGCGTGGTCAGCCGGTGGTCCGGCGTGAGCGGCGGGGAGAGCGCCGTGGCCTACGAGCTGCCGCGGGTGCCCGCCTCCGCGGGGGCTCTGCTGTGGGATGAGCACGGCTCCCTCCTGGTACTCAAGCCGACGTACAAGGCCGGCTGGACGCTGCCCGGCGGGGTGATGGAGGACGACGGGGAGTCCCCGTGGCAGGCCTGCCAACGGGAGGTCGCCGAGGAGACCGGGCTGGTCGTCCACCACGGGGAGCTGCGCTGCGTGGACTTCCGTCGACCGCGACCAGGGCGCCCGGGCGGCCTGAGGTTTCTGTTCGACTGCGGCGTCATGGACCACCAGGGGCTCGGCGCGCTGGCCCTGCAGGAGTCCGAGATAGCCGAGGCACAGTGGGTGACGCCCGAGCAGGCTTTGCACATGCTCGCCGGCCCCGTCCGCCGCCGGGTGCGCGCGGTGCTGCGGCACCCCCGTCGGCTGCACTACCTGGAGGACGGCCGACGGGTGCGCCCGGCCTGACGCCGGGTGCACGGGGTGGAGCAGGGGCGTCGATCCCCTGACCGTCCGGACTACGACCCCCAGGCCGCGACGCCGACGTACCAGCCGAGCGCCGCCGCCGCCAGCCCGGCGACCAAGCTCACGGCAACGTTCAGCCCTGCCGCCGCCTGCGCCCCGTCCTCGGACAGCCGCACCGTCTCGTAGGCGAAGGTGCTGAAGGTGGTGAAGCCCCCACACAGACCGGTGCCCAGGGCGGCCACCAGCAGGTGCGAGGCGCGCCCGTGGGCCGCTGCCGCCAGCAGCAGGCCTAGGACGGCGGAGCCTGTGGTGTTGATGAGCAGCGTGCCCCAAGGGAAGACGCCTGGGTGCCGGCTCTGGACCATTTGGTCCAGCAGGTAGCGGGCTGCGGCACCGACCCCGGCCCCGAGCAGGACGGCGAGGGCGGTCACGGCGCGGCTTCGGCGGCGTCGGCAGGCGTCCGGACCACCTCGACCGGGTCGAGGGTGACCAGGAGACCGGGCAGCTCGTCGAGCCAGGGCAGGAACGCCCGGATCTTGGGCTCTTCGTCCACCACCACCACCAGCACTGGCAGGTCCTCACTCAGGCTGAGCAGGCGCGTGGTGTGCAGGCGGGCCGAGTGCCCGAAGCCCTCCACCCCGCGCAGCACCGTGGCGCCCGCCAGCCCAGCGGCCTGCGCGCGGTGGACCACCTCGGTGTACACCGGGCGGTGGTGCCACTGGTGAGACTCGGTGGTGAACACGCTCAGTCGCAGCCCGGGTCGGCTCATCGCTGCTTCCTTCCCTCTAGGTGCGCGTGGTCTGACCGGTCAGCCGCCGGGTCAGCTGCTGGCCGGCGCGGCAGGCCACCAGGCCCACGACGACGGTGGCCGCGAGGTACCCCGCCGCCACCGGGGCGTGGCCGTCGCGCAGCAGGGAGGTCGTGTCGGCAGTGAAGGTGGAGAACGTGGTGTAGCCACCCAGCACGCCCGTCCCCAGGAAGGGGCGCGCGTAGCGTCCGGGCCGGCGTACCTCCAGCAGCACCACCATCAGCGCTCCCAGCGCCAACGCACCGCTGACGTTCTCGGCGAACGTCGCCCACGGGAAGCGGCCGACGGTCGCTGGCAGGGCACTGTTCACGACGTAGCGCAGGCCACCGCCCAGCGCCCCGCCCGCGGCGACCACGCCCACGACGTCCCACCGGGTCGCCGACCCGGGCAGCCACGGGGTCGGCGGCAGGTCGGGGTCGACAGGGACGGCGTCGGGGCCGGGCTGCGGGGAGCCGTCCATCGGACTGCGCGCCTCCTACCGACTCGGTAGGGACCGTTGGCGACCGATACGTCGCGGTTGTCGGCGAGCCCCTCCGCCGTCGGCGGCAGTGTAGCCAGCAGCAGTCGCTGGGTCGGTCGCGATGCTGGTGGGACGCGGCGGGCGGCGGTGTGGTCGGCGTCGGTCGCCGGACCGGCTAGGATGGGGACGTTGACAGCGGCGCCGTCAGGCAGCCGCCGGGGTGTTCTAAGCCCGTCAGCCCCCCGTGATGGCGAATCCTCGCCCGCGGGACATCCGGGCCCGTCAGGCAACGCGCTTAGCGCGTGCCCGGGCCGGCACATGAAATGAGGCACCACCATGGACGACTTCGGTCCCTGGGACGACTGATCCCACAGGCGGGCGGGCGCACAGCGCCCTGACTCGCCGTCCGGCCCCACCGTGGTCCGGACACCCGAGTCTGAGCAGGGCCCGCCCGAGGAGGGCGGGCCCTGCGTCGTTGAGGCTAAGAGGAGGCCGCGGGCGGCAGGCCGAGCAGCCCGGCGAGCACCCCCGCGAGCTCGTCGCGGCCGATCGGGCTGGGCACCAGCCGCTGCGGGTCGCTCGGGTCGCGGGCCGCGACGTGCAGATGTCCCTCGTGGCGGGCTAGCACCAGGTCCGTGCTGGTGTCCACGACCTCTCGATGCCCGTCGGAGGAGTAGCGGGTCACGGTGACCAGGGCAGTCCGCTCCGCCTGCGCGAGCAGCGCCTCGACGTCATTGACCTGCTCGCCGCGGTCCCCGTCGGGCAGCCACGCCCGCAGCCGGTCCACAGCCTCGCCGCTGGGCAGCAGGGTCAGCTCGTGGACGCCGAGCGCGTCGATGGTCACCTCGAGGGTGACCGGCTCCGGCTGCGGCAGCAGGAGCACCCGCCAGTGCTCCCCGGCAGCGGTGCCGGTCACGCGCGCGTCCAGCACCGCGCGGGCGCGCTGCTGGAAGGCCAGTGCGATGCCCAGGTCACCCCGCACGTGCAGGCGTTGACCGTCTGGGGCGGCGACCACCAGGCGGCGGGCGGACAGGGACCGGACCGCCTCGGCGAGTGCGAGCGGGTCCGGTGCGGCCTCCAAGAAGTCCACGACGGCGTCGACGCTGGCCAGCTCAGCGAGGGTGTAGGCGCCGAGCGGCACCGCGCCCGTGCCCACCATGTGCACCACGGCGTCGACCAGGCCGGCGGGGACCTGGGCGGCGGTCACGGGGCCGGTCTGGCCCGTCCGTCCTACCGGGCCGGTCTGCCCGCTGGGGGAGTCCGCGTCGTCGCTCATGCAGCGTTCCGTGGGTCGGTGTCGGGGCCGGTCCGGTCGACGAGCGTGACGACGCGTCCGGCCACCGACACGGGCCGCGCCTGGGTGCTGGTCGCGGGAGGCAGCTGCCACCCCGGTGGTCGCGCCGTCGCGCTGAGCGCGGCGGCCGTGCCCGCCGAGGGGGTCTCGCTGACCCAGACCTCGGAGTTGCCGAACAGGCCCCGCCCTGCCC
>Ga0209698_10006131_pt1 | contig 12836 bp, 9 predicted proteins | sample LitLauG_LLR_2012_FD_187203 | JGI IMG/M metagenome (GOLD analysis project Ga0209698, IMG submission 187203) | Freshwater sediment microbial communities from Pennsylvania, USA - Little Laurel Run_MetaG_LLR_2012 (SPAdes) (version 2) | ecosystem: Environmental > Aquatic > Freshwater > Creek >...
GGCTCAGCGCCGACTGCGCCACGCCGACAATGGCCGCGGTGCGGGCGTAGCTGCCGTTGGTCGCGACCTCGACAAAGATTTTCAGCTGCTTGATGTCCATTGAATTCGGAATTGCCGATTCGGTAATTCTGGTTTGAGCGATATGACCATCAAGAAGGGCATCACGCTCGATCTGCGCAAGGCCGACGGCAAGGAGCTGCTCGGCCGCCTCGTCGCCGAACACGATGTGCTGGTCGAGAATTTCCGCACCGGCACGCTCGACGAATGGGGCATCACCCGAAGCTGGCTGCAGGGAATCAATCCGAGGCTCACGATCCTGCGCATCACCGGCTTCGGCCAGACCGGGCCCTATCGCCGCAATCCCGGTTTTGCCCGCGTGTTCGAGGCGATGAGCGGTTTTACCCGCATGTGCGGCGAGGAGGGCGGCACGCCGCTGCATCTCGGCTATCCCATCTCGGACGCGGTCGGCGGCCTGTTCGGCGCGATCGGCGTGCTCGCCGAGCTCTACCGTTTGAAGAACGATCCCGCCGCGCGCGGCCAGGAGATCGACTGCGCGGTGACGGAAGCCATGATGCGCACGCTCGATTTCCTCGCCATCGAATACGACCAGCTCGGCACCGTGCGCACCCAGAGCGGCAACCGCAGCCAGTACGCCGCGCCCGGCAACATCTATGCGACCTCCGACGGCAAATGGGCCTCGATCGCCGCCTCGACGCAAAGCATTTTCGAGCGGTTCTGTGCCGCACTCGGGCTGCAGCATCTGCTCGCCGATCCGCGCTTCGTCGACAACCCGTCGCGGGTGAAGAACTGGCAGGCGATCGACCGGATCGTCAAGGACGCCATCGCGCGCCTGACGCTGGACGAGCTGCGCGAGCGCCTGCACGCGCATCAGGTCGGCTTTTCGCCGATCTACGACGCGGCCGATATCTTTGCCGACCCGCATTTCATCGCGCGCCAGGCCATCGTCAGCGTGCCGGACGAGGAGCTCGGCGAGGTGCGCATGCAATGCGTGGTGCCGCGTTTCTCCGAAACGCCGGTTTCGGTGCGCCGCGCCGGTCCCTCGCTCGGTCAGCATAGCGACGAGGTCTATGGCGCGCTCGGACTGAGCGCGGAGGAAATCGCGCGGCTTCGCGCCACAGCGACGATTTGAGCGCAGCGTTTCGGGCGAGGCGGACACCGCCTCGCGCAAAAGAAAACGCGCCGACGAAATAAGGGGAGGGTGCAACATGCGGCGTCTGTTGATGGCAGTTACGGCTCTCGTTCTGGCGCACTCCGGCGCCAGCGCCGCCGAAATCACCCGCATCCTGGTCGGGTTTCCGCCGGGCCAGGCGACCGACATGGTCGCGCGTCTGCTGGCGGATCGGCTGAGCTCTGCGCTCGGCGAAACCGTGATCGTCGAGAACCGCCCCGGCCAGGGCGGCAGCATGGCGCTGGCGCAGCTGTCGCAGTCGCCGGCCGACGGCCACACCATGGTGCTGGCGCCGCTGGCCTCGCTGGTGGTCAACCCGCATATGTACAAATCGGTCACCTACAACACGCTGAAGGATTTCGCGCCGGTGGCGCTCGCCGCCGATCTGCCGATCGTGCTGGTGGTCAATCCATCGTTGCCGGTGAAGAACGTGAGCGAGCTCGTCGCCTATGCCAGGGCGAACCCGGACAAACTCACGCATCCCTCGTCGGGCAACGGCACGCTGTCGCATCTCGGCATGGAAGTCTTCAAGCAGAGCGCCGGCATCACCATCCTGCACGTTCCCTATCGCGGCAGCGTGCCGGCGATGGTCGATCTGATGGGCGGCATCGTCAATGTCGCGATGGATACGGTCGCCGTGACCGAGCCGTTCATCCGCGAGGGCAAGATGCGCCTGATCGCGAGCGCCTATTCCAAGCGGATCGCGGCCTTCCCGGATACGCCGACCATGGCGGAACAGGGCTATCCGGGGATCGGGCTTTCCGCCTGGCTCGGCGTCGTCGTGGCAGCGGCGACGCCGCAGGCGCGGGTCGACCGGCTCGGCGCGGAGATCAACAAGATCACGCAGTCGCCCGACATCGTCGAGAAATTCGCCACGTTAGGGGCGCTGCCGCGCGCGCTCGGTCCGAAGGAGTTCGGCGAGTTTCTTGCCAGCGAAGACGACCGCTGGGGCGCGGTGGTGAAATCCTCGGGCGTGAAGATCGAGTAGGAAATCAAGCCGAAGGGATGAAGCCTGCAAACACGGTCCGTCATGGCCGGGACGAGCCCGGCCATGACGGAGAGAAAATCGCCCTCAGTTCACTCGCGGCCGCTCAATGCACCGCCGCGTACATGATCTTCTCCTCCGTCGCGTCGAGCGCGGAAAATTCCTCGACCACCTTGCCCTGCCGCGACACCAGGATGCGGTCGGACAGCGCCATGATCTCGGGCAGATAGGACGAGATCATCACCACCGCCTTGCCTTCGTCGGCCAGCCGCTGGATCAGTTCGTGGATCTCGACGATGGCGCCGACGTCGACGCCGCGCGTGGGCTCGTCGAAGATGATCAAATCCGGCTCCTGCACCAGCGATTTCGCGATCACGACCTTCTGCTGGTTGCCGCCCGACAGTTCCACGACCTTGATGTCGTTGCCGGTGGCGCGAACCTTCAGCCGCTCGACCCAGGTCTTGCCGACCTTTTCGGCCTCGCGGCTGGAGAGGAAGAAGCGGCCGCCCGGCAGCTTTGCGAGTAGCCCGAGATAGATATTGCGGGCCACCGACATGGTCTCGAAAAAACCTTCGACCTTGCGGTCCTCGGTGACATAGGCGATGCCGGCACGCACGGCCGGGGCGGGCACGCGGTAGCGCACCGACTTGCCGTGAAGGATCACTTCGCCGCCGTGGAAGAAATCCCGCTTGAGCACGCCGGCGACGATCTTGAACGTCTCGGTGCGGCCGGCGCCGACCAGGCCGAACACGCCGGTGATCTGGCCCGCGAATACCGACAGCGAGTTGTTCTTGACCATCGGCGCCATCTTGAGGTTCTGCACGGTCAGCACCCGTGCGCCGGCAGGCCGCACGCTGTTCTTGCGCAAACCATAGAGCGTGTTCGACAAATCGCGCCCGACCATCGCCTGCACAATCCGGGCACGATCGAATTTGGCGGCGTCGTCGGTCACGACATGCTTGCCGTCGCGCAGGACGGTGATGCGGTCGGCCAGGATCAGCGCTTCCTCCAGCGCGTGCGAGATGAACACGATCGAGACGCCGCGGCGCTTGAGGTCGCGCACGAGGTCGAAGAAGTACTTCTTCTCCTCCGGCGTCAGCGTCGCCGTCGGCTCGTCGAAAATGATGACCTTGGCCTCGTGCAGCACGGCGCGCGCGATCTCGACCATCTGCTTCTTGGCGGCGCCGAGCAGGCCGACGGTCGCGGTCGGCGTAACGTCGAAATTGAGCGATTGCAGGAACTGCTGGGCCGCGATGTAGATGCCGCGCAACCGGTTGTAGAACTTCTCCTGTCCCAGAAACAAATTCTGCGCCACCGTCATGGTCGGCACCAGGCTGTTCTCCTGGAACACCATGGCGATGCCGAGATGCCGGGCTTCGAGCGGCGTGCGCGGGGTGGCTTCGACGCCGTCGACCTCCATCTTGCCCGAGGTGAGCGCGACGACGCCGGCCATCACTTTTGTCAGTGTCGATTTGCCGGCGCCGTTTTCGCCGACCAGCGCGTGGATCTCGCCGCGCCGCAGTTCAAAATCGACGTTCTCGATGGCGGGCACGCCGGCATAGAGCTTGGTCGCCTTGCGAAGCGCGAGGATAATGTCGTCGCTCATGCGCGCAGCTCCTGCTCGATCCCGGCAAGCCGCACCCGCAGCAGCCGGCCCGGCCCCTTGGCGATGGCGAACAGCGCACCGTCCATTTCAACCGCCGATACGACGCCGTGATTAACGCCGTCGACCCGGGAATGCAGCGCGTAGAGCGGCACGCCATCGGCATCGAGCCGGATGACGAGGCCGTAGGAGCGCGGCGGCGCCCACGGCTTGACGACACCCATGGTCTTGATGTGCGCGCCCTGCATCGGTTCGAGAAAGGACTGCCCGGAGGTCAGCTTCGGCGCGATCCAGTATTCGGGATCGATTTCCGCCATCATGCGGCGCCGGTAGGCGTTTTCGCGCAGCACGAATTCGACCAGTTGGGTGCGCGCGGTGAACGCGGTCAGCCAGAAACCGCCGGAAGGGGCCGGCGACAGCCGCGACGGATAGACCGGCAGATGCTCCAGCACCGTGCGTTGGCTTCCGTCCGCGCCAAGCGCGACCACACGGTGCCGCCAGCTTTCGCTGACGAAGAGATCGTTACCCCCGGCGCAGACGCCGAAGGCGTAAGCGAGCCCCGAAGCAAGCGTGCGGATGCTGCGGCTTTCGAGATCGAGGACAAGGACGCGTCCGGTGCGGCCGCGTTCCATCAAATCGTGCACCCATTGCCGGTACGGGCGCGCGGACGAGCCGTCGGTTGCGACCAGTGTCTTGCCCGGTCCCGGGGCCAGCGCGTTGATCGCCAGCATCGAGGCGTCGGAAAATGTCACCGTAGGCGACGGTGCCGCCGGTGTTGCAAACACCTGCACCTCGCGCCCATCGAGTGCGACCGCGATGCCGCCATCCGGCATGCAGCACAGCGCTGATATCGGGCGGTCGAAACGCCTGACCTCGGCGGTCGCCGTGCCGTCGAGACGGCGCAGCGTGGCGCCGTCGGCGATATAGAGTGCCTTGCCGTCGGTGGCGAGGTCCTCGGGCGCGTCGAACTGTGCGACGATCTCGGCCTTTTCCAGGATCTGGTTCGGCTTCAGCGCGCCGTCGAACGACGGCACGGTGATGGTCGCATCGCCCCGCCCGAGCAGGCGGTCGGTGAAGGTCTTCAGCGCCGCGATCACTGGCTCTTCCCCCAGCGCTTGTCGTACTGGACGAAACCGGGAGCGGCGCCTTCGAGCTTGTAGCGGCCGATCCGGTTGTTGGCGATGCCGCCGAGATAGAGATAGCCGCGGTGCTCGCGCATCGAGGTGATCATCGGATGGTTGACGCCGCGCAGGTCCCACAGCGAGTCCAGCACCTCGCCGCGCTCGTTGAATTTGATGACGCAGCCGGTGTTGATGTTGGGGAACAGCCACTCGTCGATCGGAACCCGCTTGCCCATCCGCTTGCGGAAGCCCGGCATCTTCCAGGCGAGGTCGAGCGCGGGGCTGCGCATGCCGACCATGGCGAGCCAGTAATTGCCGTCGGAGGCGAGGTTGATGTTGTCGGGGTAGCCCGGCAGATTGTCGATGACGGTCTCGACCTTGCCGCTCTTGGGGCCGTCGAACCAATAGCGCTTGATCGAGCAGCCGAAGGTTTCGGCAAACAGGATCGACTGGCCGTCAGATGCGATGCAGATGCCGTTGGGGAATTTGAGGCCGCGCAGCACGGTGCGCGTGGTGTTGGTGTTCGGGTCGTAGCAGATGATACGGCCGTTGCCGCGCGCTTCCAGCCCGTCGACCGGCCACTCGTCCATTTCGTAGCGAACCGTGGCTTCGGAAAAGAAGATCCGGCCGTCGTCGGCGATGTCGAGATCGTCGGCCAGCCGCAGCCGGCTGTCGTCGTTGACGGAATAAAGGCTGCGGTTGGTCTCGTCGGTGACCTTCTCGACCTTCCGCTCGGGCGTGATGCGATAGAGCCCCATGCCGCCGATGCAGACATAGAGATTGTCCTTGCGGTCGAACGCCATGCCGAGCGGCTGTCCGCCGATATGGGCGAACACCTCCATCTCCTGATAGTCGGGCGCCTTGAAGCGCATGATGTCGCCGTGGCGCGAGCCGGCATAGAGGTTGTCGTTGCGGTCGAGGATGACGTCTTCCGGCGCCTCGATGCGGCCGAGCCCGATCAGGGTCACGTCGCGCAGCTTGTCGTTCTGCGCGAACGGGCCGCTGCCGGGCGCGGTCGAGGCCGCCGGCGCGAGACCATGATAGGTCGGGCTGACATAGACCTTGGAGATGATGCGGTTGCGGTTCTTCAACCAGCGGATATCGATGGTGGCGGCGACCAGCAGCACGCCGGCCAGCACCATGCGATTGACGCCGCCCGAAACCGACAGCGTGGTCAGGCCGTTGATCACGAACAGCACGATCAGCGTGCCGACCAGGGCCTTCGCCACCGAACCCTTGCCGCCGCCGAGGCTGATGCCGCCGAGCACGGTCGCGGTCAGGACCGTGACTTCCAGCCCGACGCCGACGTCGCCGCCGACCGTGCCGAGGCGCGCGGCGAAGAACAGCGCGCCGATCGAGGTCAGGACGCCGCTCGCGGTGTAGCACAAGGCGATCGTGCGGCGTACGGGAATGCCGGAATTATAGGCCGAGCGGCGCGAGCCGCCGATCGCGGTGACATGCCAGCCCGGCCGCAGCCGGGTGAGAAAGATGTGCCCGAATATCGCGACCACGATATAGACCAGTACGACGCTCGGGATGCCCGCAACCACGCCGCCGCCGACGAAATTCCAGGACGGGAAGTCGGGGAAGGCGGCGGCGATGGTGTTCGAATAATCGAACAGCAACAAATCGTAGGCGGAGCGGTAGATGATGAGCGTGATCAGCGTGGTGATGAAGGCGCGCAGCCGCAAATAGCCGATCAGGAGGCCGTTGACCGCGCCAAGCGCCGCGCCGCATACGAGCGTGGCCACGATTACCGCCGGCACCGGCCAGTCCAGCACGTTGAGGCAGAACAGTGCGCAGAAATCGCACAGCGCGAACATCGAGCCGACCGACAGGTCGATGCCGCCGACGATGACCACGAGCGCCATGCCGAGCACGATGAAACCGATTTCGCCGGCCTGCCGCCCGGTATCGGCAAGCCCGCCGACCGTGAGGAAGCCCGGGATCGCACGGCTCAGCAGGATGGTGATGATCAACAGCACGATCACCGGGATCGCGGTTTCCGTCCAGCGCTTGGACAGGATCTCGCCGAGCAGATGATCCGGCCAGTAGCGGTATCGCAAACGAAGCAGCGCGTCTTGCATTGGTATTCCGCGATCGAAGGAGGAAACTTGTCGCTATGGCCGGCAGACTTGGCGCGGGACGAGCAGCCATGCGAAACGCACGGCCGCTCGCCGGTCGGTGAGGTCGCCTATTTCTTCAGGTCGCTGAGATTCCAGCAGGCGGTGTCGCTGGCGGCATTGTCCTTGGTGATCGGGATCAGGGTCGTGTACATCGATCCCTTCACCGATCCCGGCTTGACGCCGGAGGAGACCAGCCACTTGATCACGCCGGCCATCTGCTCGGCCTGGGTCGGAACGTCATAGCTGAGGTTGAGGTCGAACGCGCCTGATTTGACGAGGTCGCATGCGCCCCGGCGCTCGCCGCCGCCGGAAGTCGCGACGAACACCTTGCCGGTGAGGCCGGCTTCCTTCACCGCGGCCGCGGTGCCGATATCCATGCCGTCCCAGAAGCCGACGATGCCGCAGAGGTCGGGATTCTGCTTCAGCACGGTCTGGGTGATCGCCTTGGCCTTGGCGGCATCCCAATCGGCGGCCTGGCTGGAGACCACCTTGATATCGGGATTTTTGGCCAGAATGTTCTCGACGCCCTTGAGCGTGTAGGCGCTCGCCGCGGCCGACAGCGCGCCCTGCACGATCGCGATCTTGTTCGATTTGCCCTTGCAGAAATTGACCACGGCTTCGGTATCGCGTTCGCCGATCTCGATCCAGTTGGCGCCGACAAAGGCGGAAGAGCGATAGCTCGAGCCCATGTTGATCTGGATGATGTAGATGCCCTCGTTCTCGGCGCGCTGCAGCAGCTTGGCGTAGGTCTGCACGTCGGGATTATGGATGATGATCGCGGCAGGCTTTTCGGAGATCAGCGTCGTCACCGCCTGGGCGCCGGCATTGGTGCTCCAGTTCGGATCGCGCACGACCACCTTGACGCCGTAGGGCTCGAGCTCCTTCTTGACGCCGGCGAACCAGCCTTCGGTGAGATCGAAGTTCATCGCCACCGGCACATAGGCCACCGTCTTGCCGGCGAGCGATTCCTTGAACGATTTCTGAAACGGCTCGTCGAGCCCCTTCTGCGCCAGCGCCGGCGAGGCCGCCGCGGCCATCAGGCCAAGCCCCAGCAGTGTCGTCTTGAGCGTCGTCTTTCCGGATATTGTCATGTTGTACCTCCCGTTTTTTGATTGATGTGTCAGCTTGTGGTTCGGGCAGGATCGCTTGCCGATCGCGCCTCTAGATATCGCCCTGTTGGGCCGTCTCCTCGTTGCGCGGGTTCAGGAAGGAATCCGCGATGACCGCGGCCAGCAGCACCACGCCCTTGACCAGGTTCTGGCCGGAATAGGAGACGTCCATGATGGTCATGCCGTTGAGCATGGTGCCGATCAAAAGCGTACCGATGATGACGTTGAGCACGCCGCCGCGGCCGCCCGACAGACCGATGCCGCCGAGCACGACCACCAGGATCACGTCATAGATCAGCGTCGAATTGAAGATGCGCGTCGGCATCGAGTTGACCGAGGCCGCCATGATCAGGCCGGCGCCGAAGCCGATCAGCGCCGCCAGCACATATTGCAGCACGATGATAGGCCGGGTTGGAATGCCGGTGACCCGCGCGCCGTAGGGATTGTCGCCGATTGCGTAGATATAGGCGCCGAGCCGGGTCCGCCGCAGGAAGAAGGCGACCGCGACGCAGAACAGCGCGAACATCACGATCGGCATCGGAATGCCCAAAAAACTGCCCTGGCCGAGCTTCTCGAATCCGTCGAGCCCCGGGCTCCACTGCACCACGTCGAGCTTGAACAGCGCCGCCTGGCCGAGGCCGGCAAGAAACAATCCCGAGGCCAGCGTCGTGAACAGCGACGGCACCTCGGCATAGGCGATCAGCCAGCCGTTGACGAGCCCGAACACCGTCGTCAGCGCGAACGCCGCGGCCAGCGACGTCGGCAGCGAATGACCGTCCTGGACCATCTGCAGCACCAGACCCGGCGGCACCGCCAAGGCAGCGATCAGTGAAATGTCGATGCCGCGCCCGATCACCACGATCGCCATGGCAAGGCCGAGGATGCCGAGCACCGCTACGTTCTGCAGCAGCGTCAGCATGTTCGCGGTTGTCAAAAAGCCGGGGAGGGTAGCTGCGAAGACGGCAAACAACACCGCAAAAACCGCAAATACGATTCCCTGCTGCCCGAGGCTCCTGATTCCCATCCCGACTTCTCTTCTTCGTTTTGTTGCCGCGGATGTTGGCGCGCTTTGGGAACCAATGCAAGCGATCACAGGTGGTCTGGCGCGACGTCGCGCGGTCATCAACACGCTGGAAGGCCTTGCGAATATTCCGCGCAGAGAAACGCGCAAATTTGCAGACGCCGATCTTTCCACGTGCCGCGCCGGAGACGGGGTGTGCGATGGTCCGGTCCCGATGACGGCGAACATGATCGCTTGCTGATAGAACCGAAAGCCGGTCATCCCCCGCCATCCATTCGGCCTTCGCCCGTTGCCTCTTTCGCCGGTCCGGAAGGTCTCTGCTCGATCAGATAAGTCTGCGGAAGTGATGACAGGCTCTCGGCGAGCGCCCGTATTCGGCCGGTATCGTCGGTATCGACCGAGATCCGGACCACGGTATTGAGCTTGTCGTCCTTGTCCACGTGGATATCGGCCCTGGTCGCCGCGCCGAAGATCCGGTCGATTTCCGATCTGACCTTTTCCTTGACCGCAAGGTCGCGCAGCGCCGGCTTGAATATCTTGCCGACGGCCGTGACCGGCAGGGAGTCCAGCACGACGACGCGCTTCGGCTTGGCCGGAGGCTCGTTGATGTTTCGCTCGACATGCTCTTGCAGTTGTTGCAAATCGATCGCGTGTTCGGGGGACAAAACCACGAACAGGATGGGTACTTCTCCCGCATAGGCATCGGGCATGCCCACCGCCGAGCTCATCTGTACGCCGGGAAACGCGTTGGCCACATCTTCGATGGCCGCGGGATCGATGTTGTGCCCGCTCCGCACGATCAGGTCCTTCTCCCGGCCCGTGAGCACCAGCCGCTGGTCCTCGGTGAGATAGCCGATATCGCCGGTGATCAACCAATGATCGCCGGTCAGCACACCCTGATTGTGCCGGGGGTCGAGATAGCCGGGAAATACCTGTGGCCCCTGGACGAGAACCAGTCCGCTTGCGAGCGGCGGGCATTCCTGCTGTGCGTCGCCGCTGTTGACGGCAACGATCCTGGTCCGCGCGAAGGGCGCCCTGAAACCGACACTGCCCTGAAGAGGTTCTCCCCGGCCCGGATTGAACGCGATCGCAGCTGCGGTCTCCGTCATGCCATAGGTTTCGAACAGCCTGATTCCGGTGCGGGTCTGGAACCGGTCGCCGATCGCCTTGGGCAGCACCGCGCCGCCGGTAAGGGCCATTCGCACTGAACTGATATTGCAGCCACCGATCGGTACCTCGGCAAGCGCCGCAATCGACGTCGGGACCCCGCTGACGATGGTTGCCCGAAACCGCTCGACGATGCGCCAATAGTCCTGGATGACCTCCTTGCTCCTGAGACTATAGGGCGAGGGGATGATCATGTGGCCGCCGGCCGCGAGAATCGACAGTCCGGCCGTGATGGTGCCTCCCACATGAAACAGCGGGAAGCCATTGATGGCCACGTCGGTCTCGTCCAGCCCGTGAACCTGCGCGAAACTCCAGGCGGCATGGATCTGATTGCCGTGCGTGAGCCGCACCAGCTTCGGCCTGCCGGTGGTTCCGCCGGTGTGAAACAGCGCGCATACCGACGACCGGTCTTTGCCGGGATCAAACCCGAGCCGCTCCGGCTGGCTGGCAATCGCCTCGTCGAAGCTGCCAAACCTGTCGTTGACGCTCTCGCCTTCGCCGACAACCCAGATCTTTCGCAAGGAGGTTACGCGCCCGATGACATTGTTCGCCTTCTTCCAGACGGCGGAATCGTTTTTCTCCGAGGGCACGACCAGAACCGACGCGCCCTGGGCCATCAGCAGGTCGGCGATGGCGTCTTCACTGAGAAGATAATTGATGGAGCTTGCAACGCCCGCAACCTGGGCTCCCAGAAGTGCGGCAGGAATTTGCGGAAGTATCGGGCAGAGCACCGCAACCGTTCCGCTGTCGGGTGTGACGCTGTTCGACCTGAAGAGATTTGCCGCGCGCGATATCGCGCCCAGCAGCTCTCGATGCGTGAGGCTGACCTCACTTTTTCCCGAGACATCCGGCGTCAGCACGGTCAAGGCAGGCCGGTCCGGATGCAGCCCCGCCGTCGCCTCGAACAAATGATACAGATTGCGCGCGGGAACGAGGGCATCGTACGGCGATCGCTCCAATGTCTCGACATCGGCGATCGTCGCAATCGGTCTAGTGAATCTCGTTGTGATCGGCGAGGGGAGCTCGGCGGTCATCGCCCCTGTCCTCCAACTTGCACGCGGTGCCCGCCGGCATTTGCAGCGCGACACCGCATGTTGACGCATCCTCCGGTTTTTGCCCGCGAAGCTTTTGCGAGCCTTTTATTTTATTCCTGATACCCCGGCCGGCGCGCGCCCGCTTGCCCGGGAGCGCAAAGGGTTTGCTTCCCCGCGCAATGACGGAAGAGCTATTGCGCAGGCGAGCCGGCTACCTAGAATGTTGCCGCCCAAAGCCGTTTGTGCAGCGCAACATGTGCGACCCTGCCGTTGGATGTTGGAGCGCAAAAATGGACCTGGTGTTCTCAACCGACGGCATTGAACCATCCAGGCGCTACGCCGCCTGGCAGGGGGCCATCTGCGACGTCTACGTTCACGTCGACGTCAATTCCGAGAAGCGATCCGACTATCAGGGCTTCATCCGCGAAGCGCGGTTTGGCGCCGTTACGATGACGGACGTGCTGCTTTCCGAGCAGCGGATCTCGCGACGCGAGCGGCACATCGCGAAGCTCGACAAGGATTGCTACTATGTCGAATTCGTCCAGCACGGCAAAATCAACGTTCTGCAATCGGGCCAGAGCCTGCTCTCGAATGCCAGCGTGGGCGCGATCTTCTCGGCGTCCGAAGCCTACGATCTGGAATGCATCGGCAAGGTGCGCTCGCTCTATTTGGAGATCCCTCGCCAGGAATTCGCGGAACGATTCCCGAAGGATCGGATTCCACTGGCAAGGACCATGGCAACCGGCCGGGGGTTGGGCCGGATCGCCTCGGAGTTCTGCTCCATGCTTGCGTCGGAGGGAGCGTCTCTCGATGCGCAGGTGAGGGCTCGCCTGGGCGATGAGCTGATGGACGTCCTGGCGCTCGCGCTGGATATGGGCGACAGGGACGATTTCACGGCCGATCGAAGCGTCCGGCAGGTCCGCCTGCGATCCGTCAAGGCATGGATCGAGGAGCATCTCGCCGATCCCGATTTGTCGCTCGACAAGATCGCCAAAAACAACGGCATTTCGCTGCGGCACCTGCACTATCTGTTCAGGCTGACGGACATGTCCGTATCCGAATGGATATGGGATCGCAGGCTGCAGCGCTGCCACGATCTCCTGACGCGCCCGGAGCCGCGGCCGCTGTCGGTCACCGACGTCGCCTATCAGCTCGGCTTCAGCAGCTCGTCGCATTTCAGCACGGCGTTCCGGAGAAAATTCGGAATAAGCCCCTCGGACTTGCGCAAGCGCTGAGCCATATCGAAGGCGCGTGGCCCGCGAACCCGGATTTTTGACCCGGTCCCGCCGCCGAACGGGCTTGCGCCCGGAGGGCGCCGGCTGCACAGTCCAATAAAGAGCGGCAGCAACAGGCCGCCAGCAAGATACCTCAGGGAAACGCGCATGGCCGCCACGCGGATCGACTGCGATATCCATCCCGCCGTGGGCGGAACGCGCACCACGCTGTTGCCCTATCTCGACGATCACTGGAGGGAACAGGTG
>Ga0209698_10006132_pt1 | contig 12834 bp, 11 predicted proteins | sample LitLauG_LLR_2012_FD_187203 | JGI IMG/M metagenome (GOLD analysis project Ga0209698, IMG submission 187203) | Freshwater sediment microbial communities from Pennsylvania, USA - Little Laurel Run_MetaG_LLR_2012 (SPAdes) (version 2) | ecosystem: Environmental > Aquatic > Freshwater > Creek >...
GACCGCACGCGCAGCCGCTGGGGGCGCTACCGGCCCTTCCTGCTGTTCGGCTCGGTGCCGCTGGCGCTGGCCTTCGCCCTGCTCTTCAGTGCGCCGGCGCTGCCGCTGCGCTGGCTCGCCGCCTATTCGCTGCTGGCGCAGATGCTGGTGCGCGCGCTCTACACCGCGCTGGCCATCCCCTACTCCTCGCTCTCGGCGGTCATCACCTCGGACAGCGATGCCCGCACGCGCCTCACCGGGCTGCGCATGCAATGCGCCTTCCTGGGCGGCATCGCCGTCTCCTACCTGATGCCGGCGCTGGCCCTCGCCCTGGGCGGCCCGCAGGACGGGGGCTATGCGCGCGCCGCGCTGCTGATCGGACTGCTGGCCACGACCGCCTTCCTGGTCTGCTTCGCCTGCGTGCGCGAACCGCCGGCCACCGCGCGGCCGGCGACGGCGGCGCTGCTTTCGGAAGCCTGGGTCTTCCTGGGCGTGGTGCGGCGCAGCCGTCCGCTGCTGCGCCTGATGCTGGGCAAGATCCTGCTCGTCTTCGCCCTGACCATGCATACCCGCAACACCGTCTATTACTTCAAGTATGTCCTGGGCGTGCTGGACGAGGCGCGCTACGCCATGCCCCTGCTGACCACAGCGAGCTTCCTGAGCGTGCCGTGCTGGGTATGGTTCATCCGGCGCACGAGCAAGCGCGCGGCCTGGCTGGCGGCCTGCGCCGCCACCGCCCTGTTCGCCGTCGGCCTGCAGTGGCCGGCCCATCCCACCGTGCCGCTGGCCCTGTTTCTGCTGGCCGCGGTGGCGGCGAGCACGACCGCGTTCGCCGTCTGCTTCTGGGCCATGCTGCCCGACACGATCGAGTTCAACCAGTGGCGCTTCGGCCGGCGCGACGAGGCCAAGGTGTTCGGCATCGCCTCGTTCACGCAGAAGCTCGCCATGGGACTCTCGGCGATGGCCGGCGGCCTGCTGCTGGACGCCAACGGCTTTGCCGCCAATCGCGACCAGGCGCCGGCCGCGCTCGACGCGATCCGCCTGACCATGGGTCTGGTGCCGGCGGCCGGCGCCCTGCTGTCCGGACTGGTGATGCGCGGCTACACGCTCGATGGCGCCGAGCACCGGCGCATCCTGCGCGAGCTCGACGCCCGCGGCGAGCTGCCGCCGCGCTGAGCGGCGCGCGCTGGCCTTGGCCAAGCCCGCCGGGTTGAGCGGTGCCGGCCGCGGCGCGGCGCGCGGAATGCACGGCTTTCCCGCGACTTATCGCGCCGCGGATCGGCCAACGCGCTCGCTAGACTGCTCCGGAGGGGACTTGCGCCGCGCGATGGCGTGCGCCGGGCCCGGATGCGCAGGAGCCAACTCCGTGTACGACGCCGACGGCAAGGACGACATCAGCGTGCTCAAGAGCGTGCTGCCCGTGATGAGCCGGCACGCCACCGGCTATCACCCGATCAGCTACACCGTCTGGTACGAGTACGCCAAGGGCATCAACCGGGCGCTCAAGCTGGACGTCGACGCCGAGCTGCAGCACTGGGAGCGGCTGACGCCCAACCAGACCTACGCGGTCTACGTCAAGCACCTGATCGACCCGGCCGAGCGCGCCGTCATGACGGCGCGCAGCGGCCTGCTCGGCCTGGTCGCGGAAGTGCGCGGCAAGGTGGTCGACGTCGAGCACAAGACCTCGGTGTTCGACGGCGAACTGACCCGCTTTCATGACAGCCTGGCGGCGGCCCATACGGTCGAGGAGCTGCAGGGCACGGTCGGCGCCATGCAGGCCCAGACCCGCAAGGTCAGCAAGTCCTTCAGCGCGATCACCCAGCAGCTGGCGCAAAGCGAGAAAGAGGCCGAGCGCCTGGCCGACGAGCTCAAGGCGGTGCGCGAGGAGGCCATGACCGATGCCCTGTCGGGTCTGTTCAACCGCCGCGGCTTCGACGTGGAGCTCGAGCGCCTCGCCGCCAAGGCCGGAGGCGGCGGCCGGCTGGCCCTGATCCTGATCGATATCGACAACTTCAAGAACGTCAACGACACCTATGGCCACCCCTTCGGCGACGCCGTGATCGCCGGGGTCGGCCGCTTCATCCAGGAGAGCGTCGGCGCCGCCGGCGCCGCCGCGCGCTACGGCGGCGAGGAATACGCCGTCCTGCTGCCCGGGCGCTCGCTGGACGCGGCGCAGGAGCTGGCGCAGCGCATCCGCCAGAAAGTCGAACAGGGCAAGATCAAGCGGCGCAAGGACGACGAGGCGGTCGGCGGCATCACCATCTCCGCCGGCGTGGCGGCCTGGCGCGCGGGCGACGACCCGGCGGCCTTCATCGAACGCGCCGACCAGGCGCTGTATGCCGCCAAGCGCGGCGGACGCAACCAGGTCGCGCTGGAGTCCTAGTTCTGCGGTCCGGGAATCGGCGAGCCGGCCCATGCCGGATCGACCGAAGGCGCAAGCGTCCGCCAATCAACCGCGCTTTGCCGGCCGCAAGGCGCGACGGACAGCACAGCGCGGCGCGCCGTCCGGACAACGTCAGAGGTCGGTCGGGATGGCGACAATCGGCGCGCCGCCGCTCTCCGGCTGGAACAGGTTGCCGCCGAGCGGTACCGCCATGGTCGGCGCGCCGCCCATCACCGGCTGGACGCGGCGCGCGAGACCGCCCGGCTCCGCCGGCGGCGCCGCCAGGATGGTCGTGGGCGGAGCCGCGATCGGCGCGACGTCGGAGAAGCCGGCGTCCGGATGGATGTGCTGCGTGTCGTTCAAGGCCATGCAACCCTGGGCGAGCGCGGCGAACAGCAAAAGGATCAGGGCCGATTTCATGGTGCGTCCTCGCGACCGTCGGGTACGCCGCCCGCCGCGGACGGGCGGGTGGCGGCAGGCCGTCGCCGGCATTCTGTGCCGGACCGGGCCTGCCAGGTGCTGCCGAGCGGTAATGAATGCAACCAGACGCAACCGGCGCCGCGCACCGGCACGGCGCCGGCCTCATTTGCCCGGCCGGTCGAGCCGATCGATCAGCCAGGTCACGGCGCCCAGTAGCGCATAGCCCGCGGCCAGCATCCACGTCGTGCCAGGCAGCGCGGCACCAGGCAGGAACAGACGGCCGTCGGCGAACGGCGAGTGGATGACACCGAACAAGGTCGCCACCGCCGCGATGGCGCAGACGCCCAGGATGCGGCGGCGTTGCCGGTCGATGATGGCGATCAGCAGGGCGCTCCAGAGCATGCTGGTCACGATGAAGCCGTTGGCCAGCACGCCGAGCGTGCGATAGGTCGCCAGCGATGCCGCCGGCAGCCGCTCGGGAGCCAGCTGCAGACCGGCGAGCAGCGCATTCCATTGCACGTAGGCCAGATCGGCGATCGCCGGCAGGAAGGCCAGCGCGACGGCCGGCAGGTGCCGGACCGCGGTTTCGCGGAAGGCCTGCGTGCTCATTTCGAGTCCGACGAACACGATGATCGGCACCAGCACCGATTCGGGCAGCCACCCGACCAGCAATCCGACCAGGCCGGTGCAGGCGCCCAGGCCGATGAACAGGCCGGTCGCAGCGGTGTATCCGGCGCGGCAACCCATGCGCCGGTACGCCGGGTGGCCGATGTAGGGCGTGTTCTGCAGCACGCCGCCGAACAGCGCCGCGACCAGGGTGGCGCAGCCCTCGACGAGCAGGATGTCGCGGGTGGCGTAGCGGTCGCCGGCCACCGCCGCGCTCTCGGTGTTGTCGATGCCGCCGACCAGGGTGACCAGGGCAAAGGGCAGGGCCAGCGGCAGGTAAGGCAGGGTCTGCCCCAGGGCCGCGGCCCAGGCCAGGGTGGGCCAGGGCAGCACCCAGCGCAGGCCGCCCGCGGCAGAGGCCGGTGCAAGCGGCGCGTCGCCCGCCAGCTGGCGGGCCAGGGCCCAGGCCAGCAGGCCCAGCGCGACCGCGGCGACCATCGCCGGCAGCCGCCAGGGCAGGCGTCGTCCGGCGACCAGGGTGCTGAACACGACCCCCAGCGCGACCAGCCCGCCGACCGGTTCGGCGATGATCTTCTGCATCGAGAAGAAGGCGATCAGGGCGATCGCCACGGCCGAGAGCGCGCCCAGCATGGCGCTGCGCGGCACGCTGCGCCGCACGAGCTCGCCGAAGAAGGCCGCGCCGATCTTGAACAGGCCCATCAGCACCAGCACGGCCGAGGAGATCGCCAGCGTGCGCTCGGCATCGCCCGTGGCCAGCCAGGCCGGGCCGACCACGCCGAAGCACAGGCCGAACATCGATGGCGTATCGATGCCCAGCGGCATCGCACAGACGTCGTCCCGGCCTTCGCGCCGGGCCAGTCGGATCGCCAGGACGCTGTAGGCCAGGTCGCCGACCAGCACGCCGAGCGCCGATCCGGGCAGCATGCGCTCGACCACCAGGCTGGCCGGCAGGCGGAAGACCCCGACCAGGATTGCGCTCATGCCGGCGAGCAGCGCGAGGTTGTCGATCGCCAGGGCGAAGAAGCCGTTGACGTCGCCGGGCGCCAGCCAGCCGAAGCGGCGGTTCGCTTGCCGTGCGCTCATCGGCGAACGCCCGGCCGGCGCGGCCCTACTTCACGCGTGCCGCGAGCTGTTCGCGCACTGCGGCGTTGATCAGGCGCAGCTCGGCCAGCGTGGCGTCGATGTGGGCGCGCTTCTTCTCGAGCTCGGCGATCGCCGCGCCGGTGCGCTCGAGCGTGAACTGCAGCTGGCGCGAGCGGCCCTCGCCGTGCGCACCGTACAGGTCCAGATACTGCTTGATCTCGGCCAGCGAGGAGCCCAGCGACTTGGCGCGCAGGACGAGGCCCAGCCGCACCCGGTCGCGCTGGCCGTAGACCCGCGCGCCGTTCACCCGGCGCGGCTGCAGCAGGCCCTTGTCTTCGTAGAAGCGGATGGTGCGTGCCGTGATGCCGAACTGCTGGCACATCTCGCTCACGCCGTACAGCGGTTCGCCGCCCGCGCCGGCGCTCGAATCGAGCACCCGGCGCGCGGCGGCGTCGGCCGCCCGGCCGCCGCGGTGGCGTTCGCGCGTCTGCCGCGCTGCGGGCCGCGGCCCGCCGCCCGGCGCCGCGGCGGCGCGGCGCGCCGATTGGCCCACGGCCTCAGACCACGCGCTTGAGCTTGAGCGCGATGCTCATGTCGCCCGAGACCTTGAGCTTGCCCATCATGAACCCGGTGGTCGGTTCGAGCGTGCCGTTGAGCAGCGCGTTCAGGTTGTCCAGCGAGATGGTCACGGTGCAGTCGGCGGCGCGGTTCTCGTTGGAGACCGTGTTGGGCACGGTCTTGCCGTCGATGAAGGCGACCCCGTCGGCGCCGCAGTCGAACTTCACCGTGGCGCCCAGGCCGCTGTCGGTACCGACCTTCTTGCGCAGGGCTTCGGTGCAGGCGGACATGTCCATGGTTCAGGCTCCGGCGGGGCTGCGCGCGCGGCGCAGGCGCAATGACGCGACGCACCGGCCCGCCGCGCGGGATGCGGTGACGGGCGCGCTGGCGTTCGCAAAGGGTTGGATGGGGATTGTCATGGGTATTCCTTGAATGGTAGCATGATGACGTAAACGTCAACCCAGGGCAAGTCCCGCGCCGGCGTGCCGCGCCGCAGGGCCACCCAGGACCACGCGCCGCAGCAAGTCCAGGAGAGCGCCCATGGCCGCAGCGCCGCAGCAGCCCTACCGCAGCGTGTTCCGGCCCGGTCTCATGGCCGGGCGGCTGGTCTGGGTCACCGGCGGCGGTTCCGGCATCGGGCGCTGCACGGCGCACGAGCTGGCCGCGCTCGGTGCCCGGGTCATGATCTCGGGCCGCAGCGCCGAGAAGCTCGAGCAGGTCGCCGCCGAGATCCGCGACGACGGCGGCCAGTGCGAAGTCGCCGCCTTCGACATCCGCGACGAAGATCAGGTGCGGCGCAACGTCGCCGAGCTGGTCGAGCGCCACGGCGCCATCCACGGCCTGGTCAACAATGCCGGCGGGCAGTTCCCGGCGCCGCTGCTGGCGATCAGCAAGCGCGGCTTCGAGGCGGTGGTGGCGAACAACCTCACCGGCGGCTTCCTGATGATGCGCGAGGTGTTCCTGCAGTCCATGCAGCAGCACGGCGGGGCCATCGTCAACATGACCGCGGACTTCCGCAACGGCATGCCCGGCATGGCGCACAGCGGCGCGGCGCGCGCCGGGATGAGCAACCTCACCATGAGCGCCAGCATCGAGTGGGCCCACGCCGGCGTGCGCGTCAATGCCGTGGCGCCGGGCTGGATCGCCTCGAGCGGCATGGACCGCTACGGCCCGGAGATGGCGCCGCTCATCCGCCGGCTCGCCGCCAGCGTGCCGCTGCACCGGCTCGGCCTCGAGGCCGAGGTCAGCGCGGCGATCGTCTTCCTGCTGTCGCCGGCCGCCGCCTTCATCACCGGCGTCACCCTGCGCATCGACGGCGGCGCGCCGCTTGCGAGCGCCACCTTCCCATCGGTCGATCATCCCGCCGCGCCGGCCTTCGACGGCTTCCATCGGGCGCAGCTGCCGCGGGTGCTGGCCGGGGGTGACACGCCATGAGCCGGCGACGCCCCATGCCGCGCGGCACCGCCCGCCGTCCGAGCGGGCCCCCTCTCCCGCCTGCGAGAGAGGGCCGGGGTGAGGGTCGGCGCGCTGGCTCGATCGCACTTGCAACCACCCTCACCCCCGCCCCTCTCCCACGCCGTGGGAGAGGGGAGGCAAGCCGGTCGCTGCCTGGGCGTAGGCGCGCGCGCGGGAGGGAGAGCCTGCGGTGACGACGCTTGCCAGCCAGCTCGAGCCGCGCTCGCCGGCCTTCGCGGCCAATGCCCGCCGCATGGCCGAGCGGATCGAGGAGATCCGCGGCCTCGAAGCCAAGGTGGTCGCCGAATCGGCGTCCAAGCGCGCCCGCTTCGAGTCGCGCGGCCAGCTGCTGCCGCGCGAGCGCGTGGCGCGCCTGCTGGACCGCGGCGCGCCGTTTCTCGAGCTCTCTTCGCTGGCTGGCCTGGGCATGCACGACGACGACGGCCGGCGCGCCGTGCTGGGCGGCGGCTCGATCGTCGGCATCGGCATGGTGGCCGGCAAGCGCGTGCTGGTCTCGGCCAGCGACAGCGCGATCAAGGGCGGCACCGTGCCGCCGATGGGGCTGCGCAAGGCGCTGCGCGCCCAGGAGATCGCGCGCGAGAACAAGCTGCCGCTGCTCTATCTGGTCGAGTCGGGCGGGGCCAACCTCATGTACCAGAGCGAGATGTTCGTCGAGGGCGGGCGCAGCTTCGCCAACCAGGCGCGCCTGTCGGCGGCCGGCATCCCGCAGATCGCGGTGGTGCACGGTTCGTCGACCGCGGGCGGGGCCTACCTGCCGGGCCTGTCGGACTACATCATCCTGGTGCAGGACCGGTCCAGCATCTATCTCGCCGGGCCGCCGCTGGTCAAGGCGGCGATCGGCGAGGATGCCACCGATGCCGAACTGGGCGGCGCCGCGCTGCATGCCGGCGTCACCGGCCTGGGCGAATACCTCGCCCAGGACGACGCCCACGCCATCGCGCTGGCGCGCGAGCTCATCGGCCAGCTGGCCTGGGACGCCGCGCCCGAGGCGCCGCGCGGCCTGCCGCCGCGCCACGACCCCGAAGAGCTGCTGGGCGTGGTGCCGGCCGACGAGCGCGAGCCCTACGACGTGCGCGAGGTCATCGCGCGCATCGTCGACGGCTCCGATTTCCTCGAATTCAAGGCGGCCTACGCGGCCGACACGCTGTGCGGCCACGCGCGCATCGAGGGCCAGCCCGTGGGCCTGCTCGGCAACAACGGGCCGATCCAGCCGCAGGGCTCGATCAAGGCGGCGCAGTTCATCCAGCTGTGCGACCAGAGCGGCACGCCGCTGGTCTTCCTGCAGAACACCACCGGCTACATGGTCGGCACCGAGGCCGAGCGCAACGGCGCGATCAAGCACGGCTCGAAGATGATCCAGGCGGTGGCCAACGCCCAGGTGCCCAAGTTCACCATCGTGCTGGGCGGCTCGTTCGGCGCCGGCAACTACGGCATGTGCGGCCGCGGCTTCGACCCGCGCTTCCTCTTCAGCTGGCCCACCGCGCGCACCTCGGTCATGGGCGGCGCCCAGGCCGCCAAGGTGATGGACATCGTCAACCGCGCCAAGCTCGGCCGCGAGGGCCTCGCCGCCGACGACAGCGCGCTGGCCGCGATGAGCGAGCAGCTGCGCCAGCGCATCGATCGCGAATCGAACGTGCTGTTCGGCACGGCGCGGCTGTGGGACGACGGCATCATCGATCCGCGCGACACGCGCCGCGTGCTGGCCCTGGGGCTGGCGCTGGCCCGCGAGGCCGGCGAGCGCCGCCTGCGGCCCAATCATTTCGGCGTCGCCCGCTTCTGAGCGGCGTTGCCCCGCCCGTCCACGAACCGCAGCGGAGACCGCTCCCATGCAGCTGACCGAAGAACACCGCGCCCTGGGCGACACCGTGGTCCGCTTCGTCGAGAAGGAGCTCAACCCGCACGTCGCGGCCTGGGAGAAGGCCGAGCAGTTCCCGGCCCACGAGGTCTTCGGCAGGCTGGGCGAACTGGGCCTGCTGGGCCTCAAGTATCCGGAGGAATTCGGCGGCGCCGGGCTCGACTTCAGCTATTCGCTGGTCATGGCCGAGGCGCTCGGCGTCTGCCACTGCGCCGGGGTCCCCATGGCCATCGGCGTGCAGACCGACATGTGCACGCCGGCCCTGGCGCGCTTCGGCAGCGACGAGCTGCGCCGCGAAGTGCTGGCGCCGTCGATCGCCGGACGCCTGGTCGGCTGCCTGGGCGTGAGCGAAGCCGGAGGCGGCTCCGACGTCGCCGCGGTGCGCACGCGGGCGCGCAGCGACGGCGGCGATTTCGTGGTCGACGGCAGCAAGATGTGGATCACCAACGGCATGCAGGCCGATTGGTGCTGCCTGCTCGCCAACACCAGCGAGGGGCCGCCGCACCGGAACAAGAGCCTCATCATCGTTCCCCTGGATGCGCCGGGCGTCAGCCGGCAGAAGATCCACAAGATCGGCATGGATGCCTCGGACACGGCGCAGCTGTTCTTCGACGGGGTGCGCGTGCCGCGGCGCAACCTGATCGGCCAGGAAGGCATGGGATTCATGTACCAGATGCTGCAGTTCCAGGAGGAACGCCTGTGGGGCGCCGCGTCCTCGCTGCGCAACATGGACCGCCTGATCGATCTCACCATCGACTACACGCGCCAGCGCCAGGTGTTCGGCAAGCCGCTGCTCGACAACCAGGTGGTGCATTTCCGGCTGGCCGAGCTGCGCACCGAGGTCGAGGCGCTGCGCGCCCTCACCTACCGCGCAGTCGAGCAGTATGTCGGCGGCAAGGACGTCACCCGGCTGGCCTCGATGGCCAAGCTCAAGTGCGGCCGGCTGATCCGCGAGGTGGCCGACTCCTGCCTGCAATACTGGGGCGGCATGGGCTACACGCGGGACAATCCCATCAGCCAGGCCTATCGCGACGGCCGCCTGGTCTCGATCGGCGGCGGCGCCGACGAGATCATGCTGGGCATCATCTGCAAGCTCGAGGGCACGCTGCCCAAAGTGGTGAAGTGATGGCGCCGAACGTGCCGCCGACCTTGCCGCCGGCCGTGCCGGCGGAAATGCCTTCTAAGATGGCGCCGGAAACGCCGCCGATCCTGCCGCCGCGCGATGCGCCGGCCGGTGCACCGGGCCGCGCGTCGCCGGGTGCCGCGTCGCCCGGTGCCGCGTTGCCGGGCGATCCGGCGCCGGCCTTCCAGGCCATCGCCGCGCGCCGCGATGGCGCGGTCCTGCACCTCACGCTCAACCGGCCCGAGTCGCGCAATGCGCTGTCGCTGGCCATGGTCGGCGAGTTGCGCGCCGCCCTGGCCGCGGCCGAGGCCAGCGCCGCGGCCGGCGGCGGCGTGCGGGTGATCGTGCTGCGCGGCGCCGGCGGCCACTTCTGCGCCGGCGCCGACCTCAAGGACACGGCGGCGGCGCGCAGCCGCGCGGCCGAACAGGGCCAGCAGGCGCTGCAGGACTACAACGCCGAATTCGGCCACCTGTGCGGCGCTTACGCCCGCTCGCCGCTGGCCACGGTGGCGGTGCTCGAGGGCGCGGTGATGGGCGGCGGCTTCGGGCTGGCCTGCGCGGTCGACATCGCCCTGGCCGGCAGCACGGTGGCCTTTCGCCTGCCGGAAACCAGCCTGGGGGTCGTGCCGGCGCAGATCGCACCCTATCTCATCGAGCGCATCGGCATCGCCCAGGCCCGCCGCCTGGCGATCAGCGGCGTGCGGGTCGACGGCGCCGGCGCGCTGGCGCTGGGCCTGGTGCACGAGCTGCATGCCGCGGACCAGCTCGACGCGGCGCTGGCCCGCGTGCTGGGCGAGATCCTGCAGTGCGCGCCGGGCGCCCTGGCGGCGACCAAGGCGCTGCTCGCCCAGTCGCGTTACCAGCCGCCGGCGGCGATGGTCGAACCGGCGGCCCGCGTGTTCGCCCAGGCCGCGCTCGGCGCCGAGGGCGTCGAGGGCGTGCTGGCCTTCCTGCAGAAGAGGAAGCCCGCATGGTCACCGCAGTAACCGATCGCACCACGCGATGAACGGCGCGCCGCTGCGGCCCCTGCAGAAGATCCTCGTCGCCAACCGCGGCGAGATCGCCTGCCGCATCCTGCGCACGGCCGGCGCATTGGGCTATCGCACGGTCGCCGTGTACAGCACGGCCGATGCCCACTCGCCGCATGTCGCCCTGGCCGACCAGGCAGTCTGCATCGGCGCGCCACCCGCAGCCGATTCCTACCTGCGCATCGAGGGCCTGCTCGAGGCGGCCGCGCGGTGCGGCGCCGACACCGTCCATCCGGGATACGGGTTCTTGTCGGAACGGGCCGACTTCGCCCAGGCTTGCCTGGCGGCGGGCCTGCGCTTCGTCGGGCCATCGGCCGCCAGCATCGAAGCCATGGGCAACAAGGCGCTGGCCAAGCGCCGCATGCTCGAGGCCGGTGTGCCCTGCGTGCCCGGCTACATCGGCGGGCTGCAGGATGACGCGGCACTGCTGGCCGAGGCGGCGCAGATCGGGTTTCCGCTGCTGGTCAAGGCGGTGGCCGGCGGCGGCGGGCGCGGCATCCGGCTGGTGCGCGCCCCGGCCGAGCTGCCGGGCGCGCTGGCCGCCGCCCGGCGCGAGGCGCAGGCCGCCTTCGGCGACGGCGTCCTGATGCTCGAAAAGCAGATCGCCCCGGCGCGCCACATCGAAGTTCAGGTCTTTGCCGACCGCCACGGCAACGTGCTGCACCTGGGCGAGCGCGACTGCACGACGCAGCGCCGGCGGCAGAAGGTCATCGAGGAAGCGCCCTCGCCTTTCGTCGACCCGACGATGCGCGCCGCCATGGGCCGCGACGCGGTGGCCGCGGCGCGCGCCGTCGGCTATCTCGGGGCGGGCACCGTCGAGTTCATCGTCGACGAGCAGCGCCGGCACTATTTCCTCGAAATGAACACCCGGCTGCAGGTCGAGCATCCGGTCACCGAATGCGTGACCGGGCTAGACCTGGTCGAATGGCAGCTGCGCGTCGCCGCCGGCGAGACGCTGCCGCTGCGCCAGGAAGATATCGACCTGCGCGGCCACGCGATCGAGGCCCGCCTCTACGCCGAAGACCCGTACCAGGGCTTCCTGCCGCAGACCGGGCGCGTCGACTGGTGGCGGCCGCAGCGCGCGCGCCAGGGCGGCGTCCGGGTCGACGACGGCATCGTCGAAGGCGGCACGATCGCGCCCTACTACGACGCCATGGTGGCCAAGCTCATCGCCCACGGGCGCACCCGCGACGAGGCGATCCGCCGCCTGGTCCGCGCGCTCGAGGACGCGCCGCTGCTCGGGCCGGCCACCAATGCGCGCTTCCTGTGCGACCTGCTGGGCGATCCGGCATTCGTGCAGGCGCAGCTGCACACGACCACACTCGACGAATGGGCCGAGCAGGGCGCCGCCTTGCTGCAGCGGCCGCAACCCGAGGAGGCCGACTGGCTGATCGCCGCCGCATTGCTGCTGCAGCCGGCCGCCGGGCAGGCCGCGGCGGCCCGTCCCGCCGGGCTGGCGGCATTCGACCTCACCTTGCAGTGCGCGGCGCGGTCGCGCCTGCTGCGCGCCGCCGTGCACCCGCAGCATGTCGAACTGACGCTCGACGGCACCAGCCATCGCTTCGAGCTGCTGGGCGAAGACGCCGATGGCTGGCGCCGGGTGGCGCTTGACGGGGTCCAGCGCCGCGTGGCCGCCCTGCTGCAACCCGAAGACGATCCGGATTCGGTCGGTGGCCGGGCCGTGGTGCTGGCCGCGCGCGGCGCGGCCTTGCGCTTCGAAGAGCCCTCGCCATATCCGCGCAACTTGGCGGCCGCCGATCCGCTGCGTGCCCGGGCCCCGGTCGCCGGCATCGTGGCCCAGGTCCTGGTACAGGCCGGAACGCATGTGGCCGCCGGCGCGCAGCTGGTGTGCGTTGAGGCGATGAAGATGGAAACCTGGGTCCTGGCCGGCACGGCCGGCCGCGTCGCCGCGGTGCACGTGGCGCCGGGTGGCGCGGTGGCGGCCCAGGCGGTGGTGGTCGAGCTCGAACCGGTGGGGCTCGACTCGGTGGGGCAAGACAAGGCAGGGCTCGACGCGGCGGGGTCTGATGCCGTGGGACACGATGCGGTGCGTCCCGCGCAAGGCGCGGCCGATCCGGCGGGCAGCAAATAGGCCAAGGGCGCGGCAGCATCTTGCCAGCCGGCCGCGAAGAAGGGAGCACCACATGACCGAACAGGCGATACTCACCTGCGCGCTGACCGGCGTGCTGACCAATCCGCGCCAGCATCCGGTTCCGGTGACCCCGGCGCAGATGGCGGCCGAGGCGCGCGCGGCCTACGACGCCGGTGCCAGCATCATGCACGTGCACCTGCGCCGCCAGGA
>Ga0209698_10006133_pt1 | contig 12834 bp, 10 predicted proteins | sample LitLauG_LLR_2012_FD_187203 | JGI IMG/M metagenome (GOLD analysis project Ga0209698, IMG submission 187203) | Freshwater sediment microbial communities from Pennsylvania, USA - Little Laurel Run_MetaG_LLR_2012 (SPAdes) (version 2) | ecosystem: Environmental > Aquatic > Freshwater > Creek >...
CATCCATTCGCTCCATTTTGCCGCTGGTGGACGAGTTTGTGATCGCGCTTGGCCCGTGCGATGACGATACGGAAAAAATGTTGCGCGAAATCGGCGACCCGAAAATTCGCATCATCCCGACGACGTGGAACGAAAAAATCCGCAGCGATTATTCCGTGAAAGGTTTTGTGTTCGGCCAGCAGAAATCCATCGCGCTCTTCAACTGCACCGGCGACTGGGCGTTTTATCTTGAAGCCGACGAAGTGCTGCACGAGGACGACCTGCCGAAAATCCGCGCGGCGATGGGAAAGTATTTGACCGACGAGCGCGTCGAGGCTCTGGCGTTTGACTACCTGCATTTTTACGGCAACAAAAATACCATCGCGTGGTCGCCGGGCTGGTATCGCAGCGAGGTCCGCATCATCCGCAACACCATTCCGACGTGGTCAAGCGAATCGCTTTTTTTCAACGTGGTGGACGGCCACAAAAAATCGCGCTATCCGCGGGCGGCACACACCGGTGTGACGATTTTTCATTACGGCTGGGTGCGCAGCGAGGCGCAGATGAACTTGAAGGCCGGGGCCACCCACAAATATTGGGAGAACGCGCCGGCGGCCAAGGTGGATTATTCCCAAATTGACCCGTCGGCGCTGAAATTGTTTTCCGGCACACATCCCAAAGTGGTTCAAGACTGGCTGCCAAACGCAGAAGGAATTTTTCCGGCCGACCCGAATCATCAACTGACTTCGCGAGAGAATAAACACCGGCGAATGCTCTGGCTGGAAAAAACTTTCGGCCTGAAGTTCAGCAAGAAGCATTACCTGCCGGTAGATTGAGAACCTTGCCGGTTTCTGCGAGCACCTGCTCGACGGGAATTTCGCCGATGAATCCTTGGTTCACCGGTTCGATCGCCCACTCTGGATGCTGGAACGGCAGGCACGCGCCGGCATTTTTATGCAGCATCAGCATGACGACGCGCTGATTTTGCGCGACGGCAAGATGTCCCAGGCCGCTGTCGCCGCCGAGCGTGAGCGTGGCGAGTTTGACGAGCCCTGCTGAGACCAGCAACGACTGGCCGGCCGCCAGACAAAATCTTTCCGCGGCCACCGGTTCCAAAAATTGCCGGTCCGCTGGGCCGCCGGCGAAAATCACTTGCACGCCGCGTTCGCGCCAGTGCCGGGCCACGGCTAAGAAATTTTCCAGTGGCCAGTTTTTGCGCGGAGTGCTCGTGAGTGGCTGGATGAGCAAAGTTGGACGACTGGTCTCCAGTTTGTTTTCTGCGAAGAATTTTTGCGCGGTCGCCAGCGCCTCGGCGGGCAGGGAAAATTCATTTTTGACCGCGGCGGACTGGACGCCGCAATCGGCGAGCAGCCGCAGGTTCCAATCCGCCGGATGCATTTTATCTTCGCGCACCACGCCGTGCGTGTAAGCCCAACGGCGGCCGGAGCCATAAACGCTGCCCCACCGTTGCGGCGCGCCGGTGAGCCGTGCGAGCCAGGCGGTTTCGCCGAAGCCCTGAAAGTCCACCACCAGTGAAAATTTTCCAGCGCGCAGCCGGCGGAGCAGCCCAAAAAACTCCGAGCCCATTTTCAGCGGATGGCCGCTGCGCAGCGCGGCGCGGTCTAGAGCGATGACCTCGTTGACCTCGCGAAAGCCTCGCAGCAACGGCGCATTTTCCTTCGAGGTGAGAAACGTAATTTTGGCGGCGGGAAATTTTTCGCGCAGCACGCCGACGGCGGGCAGCGTAAACACGACGTCGCCGATAGCCTTGAGCCGGATGAGTAAAATATTTTCCATCGGCCTACAAATGGCGGTTGAGGCCGTTTTCACAGCGGATTTTTCCGCTGGCGATGGTTTCGGCGAGCCGCGCGAGGCTGGCGGCATGATGGCCGCGCGGTGCGGGCGGATGATTCAGATGAAACGTGATCGCGCGGCCATAGACAAATTTGCGGCGGCGGCCGAGATGATACAGCCGCGTGGCGACGTCCGAATCCTCGCCGGTGCCCCAGCCGGTATAATCCTCGTCAAAGCCGTTGACGGCCACCAGATCCTCACGCCAGAACGCCATGTTGCAGCCGATGATGCCGCGCTGCTTGGTGTCGCGCCGAATGATGGGAAACGGCAGGCGAATGCCTTTGGCGGCACCGGTAATTTTTCCGGTCAGCATCCAGCTCCAGGCGGGCATCGTGGTGGCTTCAAATGCGGGAACGAATTCTTCGCGCACAAAACAGCGGCGGCCTTGCACCCAGAAATTTTTTTCGGCCAGCGCGGCATGGTCGGCGACAAACTGCGGATGCGGCACACAGTCGGCATCGGTGAAAATCAAATAGTCGCCTCGCGCCGCAGCCAGCGTTTTGTTCAGGATAATCGTTTTGCGGAAGCCGTCGTGCGGATGCCAGATGTGTTTCACCGGCACCGGCGACCGTGCGGCAAATTGAGCGATGAGATTTTTGGTCGGCTCTGCTGAACCGTCGTCCGAGAGAAGCACTTCATCCGGCTGGCGCGACTGGCGCTCCAGTCCGCGTAGTGCTTTGGTGAGCGCATCGGGCTGGTTGTAGGTGCTGACGACGAGCGAAATGGAAACGGCCCGGTTCATGTCTGCTGCCGGCGCGGTTTCCCGGCCGTGGATGAGCGGCGGTCGGCGCGCATGTTATTTGGCAAAACGTTTTTTGATCTTCCGCTTCAAATTATCGAACGGCGGATTGAGCCACATCTTGCGCCATAGGCGGAACGCCTCGGCGGGCGTGTTCAGCGAACGCACGGTGGCCGCGCTGTCCGGCGGCACATACCAGTTGTTGCGGCCGGTGCGCCGGACGAGGCGGTAGCCGTGCCGGCGCAGGTAAAAATGCTTGGTGTAATCGCGGCGGTGTTCTTCGAGCAGAATCAACTGCGGCGTGTACCGGTCCAAATCTAAACCCTGCAATACCGCCAGCTCCATGCCTTCGACATCAATGGACAGAAAATCTATTTTAGTCACACCGATTTCGGCCAGGATGGAATTCAGCGTGCGCAGTTTCACGCGGACGGTTTTGCCGGACATCGGATCGCCGAGCACCGGCGCCAGCGTGGAATGGAGATGATCCATACCGAGAAACAGCTCCACTTCGTCCGGCTGGCCGGGTGCGCCCACGGCGGCTTGAACGGCGCGGCTGCGCGGCCGCTGCTCGCATAACAGCCGGAACAAATCCGGATTGGGTTCGACCAGCACGCCCGCCCAGCCTTGCTGTTCCAGAAACCAGGTCTGGTTTTCTTTGGTGGGATGATTGGCTCCAACTTCGACAAACATGCCACTGCGACTCTGCTTGAAAAAATTCCAGACCAGATTGACTTCGTCTTGATTGGATGTATCCATCAGCGCTGGGTTATTGGCCTGCTGGTGAGACCGGGTTCAAAAAGTTGGCCATTCGGCATTCGTAGCAAACATTCTGCGGTGAGTCTAGTTTCTTCGCCCCGCCGCTATTTAGAACTGTCCGGCGCGGAGGAATCCACTTCCGCCTCCTTGACCTTGGCGTAACGCACCACGGTGGAAAAAGCGTTAGCCCAGGCGATCAAATAGCCCGGCCAGCCGTCGAGAAAACCGAGCCGGAAAATGTAGGCGCGAAAAAATTTCCAAAACGGCCGGATAGTCAAATCTGCCCAGCCAACCTGCCGGTTTTGCGACTGCCGCTGGCGGACAAACACCGTGCTGATGTAGCCCATTTTACCAAGAAACTGGTCAATGCTTTCGTTGCTGTAATGAAGCAGGTTTGACCGCAACGAAACCTCGGCGCCGCGCAGCACAAGTTTTTCGTGCGGGTCGCCTTCCCATTGTCCGGCCTCCTTGCGCCACAGCCGCACCTTGCGGTCGGGATACCAATCGCCGTGATGAATCCAGCGGCCGCAAAAAAAAGACAGACGCGGAAAACTGTAGGCTGCCGGCAGCGCCTGCGGATTCTGATTTTGAAATGCGGAGATGATTTCATCACGCAATTCGTCGGAGACGACTTCGTCCGCATCAATCGCCAGCAGCCACGGCTGCGTGGCGTGCGACGAGGCGAAATTCCGGTGCGCCGCATGACCGCGCCATGGCTGGCTGACCACTTTCGCGCCGCGGCTCGCGGCGATTTTATCCGTGCCGTCCGTCACCTTGTCATCAATGGCCAGAATAATTTCGCTCGTCCACCCGGCGACGCTGTCGAGCGTGCGGCCGATGCGATGCGCCTCGTTGCCAGCGACGAGGCAGACGGAAATGGGCAAACATTGTGTTGTGGTCATGGCGTCAGCTTCCGCTCGGGCTCGTGGTTTTTGCCGACCGTAGGCTTGACGCGAAAATCATATTGATAAATTGCACCACTCGCAAAAAGTTTATTGCGTCGCGCTTGGCCGTACGCGAGGCTGTGCAACGTTTGCCGCTACGTGGTCGCGGCCATCTATCATGACAACCAACCGTCTAAGTGTGCTTTATCTGGGGAATGCCTTTCCGCCGGGGGTAACTTGGGTCTTTCGCCCATCGTGTGTTACCGCCTCGGTATATGAAACGCGAATGGTGCAGGCGCTTTCGGCAAAGGTCAAAATTTCCACCATCGGCCTGCTGCCGGCGAAAATCTGGGGCCACCTAGACGGTCAAAAGGATGATTCCAGCGGCTTGGACAACGACTTGCTGCTTTGGGACAGAAAACCCGAACTTTGGCATCGATGGCGTTCGTGGCGGAAGCTACGCCAGTTCTATTTGGAAAAGACAAGACGGGATGGCGGGACGGATGTGCTGCTGGTCCGCAATCTGCAACCGGTTTACAATCATTTCGTGAAATGGCTCCGGCAACAACCCAACCGTCCGCTCATCGTGCTTCTGCTGGGGGACAGTGGCGGGCTGGGCGAAAAAATCTCCCTGGCGCGGCGACTGCGCTATAAATTCAAGCCGATGATGATGCTGGATGACGAATCCGTCTTGTTGTACGACGCGTGCCTAGTCTCCGGGATCAACGCCAAACGTTACTTCGAGCCGCGCGGCGTGCCGACGCTCTGGGTTCCCTGTGCCTTCCACTGCAACTACGACCCGCCGCCGCCAGCGCCGGGTCGACCCGGGCCGATCCAGTTCGGTTATTTTGGCGCGCTCTCGGAACACTCTGCAATTCTCCCGCTGGTGCACACATTTCTGACGGCCGGGGTGCCGGGCACCCTGCACGTTTGCGGCCACGGCCCATTGGCGGGCGAACTGGAACAACTCACCCGCCGCCATCCCAATTTCCATTTCGACGGTTTTTTGCCCAAGCAGTCGGATTGTCTGGCCTGGGCGCAAAAAGTGGATGTTCTCATTAACGTGCGCCTGCCGCTTTGGGGCCAGGACAACAGCGCGCCCTCGAAGGTTTTTGAATATGGCGTTGCGGGCAAGGCGATCCTTTCCACGCGCACCGCTGGGATGGATCGAATTCTTGGCGAAGAAGGCATTTATATTGAATCTGATCATTTTGAAGACTCGTTGCGGCAACAGTTGCGGGCGGTTTCCGCCTTGGAGCGGACGGAACTCCAGCGCCGGGCGTTCATCATCCGCGAACGAATGCTCAAGGAATTCAATTGGGACGAACAAGCGCGGCGGATCGTTGAGTTCCTGGACGGCATTCTGAAAGCCGGCGCATCCAAAACGGGCCTCACTGGCCGGGCGGCGGCGGACGGTAATGGGCGCGGCGCCGAAGGAGCAATCTGACTTTCCGAAACGGCAGGCCCAGATACATCTTCCGCAGCAATTCCAGCCGTTCGAGCCAGAACGTCATGTGAAACGGCTGGTCTTTTGGAATATACCAGTTGTTCAAAGTTGTCCGCTTTACCAGCTTGTAACCCCGCCGCCGAAGCAACCGGTGCTTGTCCAGCGAGCGGACGCCGTCCTCGATTAAAACCAGTGACGGCCGGTGCTTTTCAAAATCAAAGCCCCGCATCACTTCGATTTCATGCCCCTCCACATCGAGCGATAGAAAATCAATTTTGACGGCGCCCGCTTCGCTCAGCACTTTGTCCAGCGTGGTGATTTTGACGCGTTCCGTGCCGACAAATTGCGTCCCGTGAGAATCAATCTGCTTTTCCAAGGTCGAAACGCCACTGTGCGCGCCAACGTGCAGCAAGGCCTCACCTTCTTTTTCAGGACCACTGCAGGCGACTTGAAACACCTCCGAGTTTTTCCGCTCACGGCGGAGCGCGGCACACAGCGCGGCTTGCGGTTCCACCAGCACCCCGCGCCAGCCGTTTTGTTCCAGCAACCACGACTGCGAGCCAGAATGTGGATCGTTGGCACCAACTTCGACAAAAAACCCGTCGCGTTTACGCCCGAAGAATTCCCACACGAGCTGCTTTTCGATGAGGTCTTCCAGGATTGGTGATTTGATGTTGAGAATCACGGTTGAACTCCCTTGGCGGATGGTATTTCAGCTTTCATGAAAACAGTTTGGACGGCGGACACCAGTTCTTCAATTCCGATCTTGCCGAGAAATTGCGCGCCCGGTTCATTTGCGCCGACGATGACGCGATAAGGACCGCGGTTCGGAAGCCATTGACGAATGCCGGGGTTGGGCCAGAACCACGAGACGGTCGGCGTATTCGTCATCACGGCGAGATGGAACGGTCCTGTGTCGCCACACAAATGCAGCGCACTGTGCTGAATGACCGCCGCCAGTTGCGTCAGGTTCAAATTCCCGGCGAAAACACGCCATGGTTTCCGGGGCAGTCGCGCAAGCAGATTTTCCATTTTTTCCAACTCCCGCTTTACCGGCGCGCAGGACAAAATTATTTTTTTGTCGGGGAAATTTTTGGCGAGTGCGGCGATCAATTCCACAAGCTGCGCCGGCGGCAGTTCCTTGGAATCCGCCGTGGTGAACGGGCTGATGTGAAAATAATTTCCTTTGTCCGCGGCATCAATGTCTGCCGCGCGCAAATCTGCCGGGTTCATTTGCGTGTGAAATTCCGGCGAGGTAAACGGGAAGCCCGCCTTAGCCAGACAGCGGCAGCGCTGCTCGTAAACGGGTTCGTCCGTAAATGGATGATGGACATGCGCGGTAAACATACGTTTCCAGAACGGCGGGCCGCCGTCATCCGGCAGGCGGCCCAGGCGTTCGGGCGCACCGCTTAAAAACGTCAGCCAGCTGGAACGGTCGGAGCCGTTGAGGTTGATGACCACGTCAAATTTTTCTTTCCGTAAACGCACGACCATCTGGATGTTTTCACGCAACGTCGCATGGCGCGGATAGCGCATATAGCCCCACGTTTTATTCACCCATGGCACGCAGTCCATCAGCGAGATGATGTGCGCAGACACGGTGACGTGCAATTCCGCCTGTGGATAAGCCTGTCGCACCATCCAAAGCGCGGGCAACAAATGCACCGTGTCGCCCAGAAAGCCGAGGTCGAGCACCATGACTTTCTTCGCGGCGCGGGTGCGCAGGAGGAAATGTTCTGCGTTGGCTGGAGCCATTTTATTCAGAAGAATTGCCGCAAATTTCGTCTGCCAGTCTTGGACATGGCCAGCGGAGCGTCAAGCTTCTATCCGAAAAAGCCGGCGCGGCGGGAAAGAAATTACTCGCCCGCAGTCAGGGCCCCGGCATAAATTAAACCAACGTGACCGACTTTCTTCTAAAACTCTGGCAATTGGCCAGGCCTTACCGCGTGCGGCTATTCTTGGGAGTCTTCACCGGTATTCTGGCGGGTCTCATGGCCCCGCTGCTCATCGCCGCCATTACGCTGGTTTCCACCGTGGTATTTCAACCGACGGATGGCCCGGCCAAGCCGATCACCGGCGTGCCCGCCTTCGTTCAACCTTGGTTGGATAGCGCCCGGACTGGCATGGGCACCGGTTTGCGGGAACATTATGTCGCGGTGGTTTTGCTTGTGGCGACCATTCCACTGGCCATGTTGTTGGCCAGTCTTGCGGGCTACTTGAATACCTATTTTTTGCAATGGGCAGCCATTCGGACCGTGACGGATCTGCGGACGAAATTATTCAATCATCTGCTTGGTTTGTCGGCAGGGTTTTTCAGCCAAAGTCGCAGCGGTGAACTGATCTCTCGCATCATCAATGATACTTACGCCTTGCAGACCACCATCAGCAACGCCACGTCGGTCATCATTCGCGACCCCATTATTCTTGTCGGCACGCTCGGTTACTTGCTGTGGCGGCAACCGATGATGACGTTGATTTCGCTGGTCGTCCTCCCGATCTGCATGATTCCCCTCGCCATCTTCAACCGAAAAATCCGCCGCGCCAGCCGCGAAATGCAAAACCAGAGTGCCGACCTCGTGCAAGTCATGAGCGAGGCGTTCTCGGGTCACCGCGTGGTCAAAGCCTACAATCTCGAAAATGTCGTGACCGAAGAGTTCCGCCAGACCGCCCGCAAATCCATCGGCAATTACATGCGCATCATCCGCGCCAGCGAACTGTCCAGTCCCATTATTGATTTTCTCGCTTCCGTCGGCATTGCGCTTGCGCTCCTTTACATGATTTATCTCGCGCGGGCGCATCCCAACCCTGGTGATTTCATCCAGCTTGCCGGCAGTATTTTTTACATGTATCGGCCGATGAAAAACCTGACGCGCCTGCATAACCAGCTTACTCAGGCCCGCGCCGCCAGCGAACGCGTCTTCGAACTGCTCGCCACCAAAAATTCCGTGCCGGAACCCGCCGCGCCGAAAATGCTGCACGCCTCCAACGCCGACATCGTCATCGAAAATGTGTTTTTCAATTACGGCGAAAAACCGGTGCTGCAAAACATCAACCTCACCGTCAAGGCCGGCCAGCTCGTCGCGCTCGTTGGGGCCAGCGGCTCCGGCAAGACCACGCTGGCCAATCTGCTCCTGCGTTTTTACGACCCGGCGCGCGGTGCGGTGAAAATCGGCGGCGTGGATGTGCGCGAGGTTTCCACCCGCGATTTGCGGAACCAGATCGCCGTGGTGGCGCAGGAAAACATTTTGTTCAACGACACCATCCGCCGGAACATCGAACTCGGACGACTCGGTGCTACGAACGACGAGATTGTTGCCGCCGCCAAACACGCCTACGCTTTTGAATTCATCACGCAAAAGCCGGAAGGCTTTGACGCCGTCATCGGTGAAAAAGGTGTTTCGCTTTCCGGCGGCCAGCGCCAGCGCCTCGCCATTGCCCGCGCGGTTTTGAAGGACGCGCCGATTCTGATTTTGGACGAGGCCACCAGCGCGCTCGATACAGAATCCGAACGCGCCGTGCAGACCGCGCTCGACGAGCTGATGAAGGGCCGCACCACGATCTGTATCGCGCACCGGCTCTCGACGATTCTCCATGCGGATGTGATCGTCGTGATGGATCAAGGCCGCATCATTGAAACCGGCACCCACGATGAACTAGTCAAACGCGGCAGCATCTATCAAAAACTTTACGAACTGCAATTCGCCTCGTGACCCCGCGTCCTGAAAAAATTCTCGCACTGCAATTCAAATACTTCGGCGACGCCGTGCTGATGACCCCGGCACTCCGCGCGCTCCACGAAAAATTACCGCAGGCCGAATTGCATTTGCTGGTGCCGGCCGAAATCGCGCCACTGTTCCACCATTTGCCGTGGATTACGCGCGTCTGGCCCATGCCGCGCCGCCGTGGCAGCGCAAACCTCGGGGCGACCCTGCCGCTCATCCGCGCGTTGCGCCGCCAGCGCTTCACCCGCTCGGTGGATTTTGCCGGCAACGACCGCGGCGCGATTTTAAGTCGCCTCATCGGCGCCCGCCAGCGGCTGGGCTGGTCGCAATCCGGCGGGTTTTTTGGCCGCAAATTTTGTTACAACCAGCGCGTGGAGCTGGAGGAAAAACTGGAACACGAGTCGGTGCGACTGGCGCACCTGCTTTCCGCGTGGGACATCAAGCCGAAAGCGCTTGAAGCCGAAATCCGCGCCGATCCAGCGCTCGCGACGCTGGCGGAAAATTTGCTGCCCGGGCGAACGGTACTTTGCCACGTCGCCTCCAGCCAGCCGCGCAAGGAATGGCCGCTGACGCATTGGGCGGAATTCTACCGGCTCGCCACCGCCGCCGGATTGAAGGTTGCCTTTACCACCGCGACGGGCGAACGCGAACAGTCGCTGATGGCCGGTTTGAAAAAAATCGTCCCGGAAGCGCCGGTGCTCGCGGCGATTTCCGATCTGCCGTTGTTTCTGGCCGTGGTGAATCAGGCGGCGGTTTTCATTTCCGGCGACACCGGGCCGCTGCATTTCGCCGTCGGCTTGGGCGTGCCGACCATTTCTCTTTTTGGCCCGACGTCGCCGGTGCGCTGGGCACCGATCGGTAAACGCCATCAGATTTTCACCGGCAGTCCGTGTGAGTGCGAAGCCAATTCCGCCGTCTGCAAAAGCCCGCGCCACTGCCTCGCGGCAATTGCGCCGGCACAGGTTTTTGCCGCGCTCAAAAATTTCCCTGAATTGTCGTGAAGCCGCCTGCCGATTTTCCCGCGCCGCGCAAACCCTGGCAGGAATGGCTGCTGATTGGTTTGTTCGCCGCGCTGCTCTGGCTGCCCACGGTGGATTATTTCACCGGGATCGACATTACCGAACCGCCGGGCGAAAACCGGCTGCCCGCGCCGAAGCCTCAACTCACACGGCTAGATCTTCCCGATGTGCAAAAATTTTTAACGGCGGCGGAGGTATATTTCAACGACCATTTCGGATTCCGCAAACGGCTCATCCGCTGGTTCCAGCAATGGAAAGTGCGCCTGTATCACGATCAGACTGTGAACAAAGTCGTGGTGGGTCGGAACGGCTGGCTTTTCACGGGCGACATGATGATGGTGGATCATTATCTCGGCATGGAGAAATTCACGCCAGGCCAACTCAAATCGTGGCAGACGCTGCTGGAAAAACGGCGCGATTGGCTGGCGTCGCGCGGCATCAAATATCTTTTCATCGTGCCGCCGGACAAACAGACAATTTATCCCGAATTTCTGCCGGCCTGGTTGCAAAACGCCGTGCCCGCCAGCCGCGAGACCAAGCTGGAACAATTTCTCAAATACATGCACGCGCATTCCACCGTGGAAATCCTTGATTTACGCGGCCCGCTGTGCGACGCAAAAACGAACGCGCCGGTCTATTTGCAAAATGACACGCACTGGAATTCGTTTGGCGGGTTTGTGGCCAGCCGGGAAATCATTCAAAACCTGTCGCGGTGGTTTCCGGATTTGCCGCCGCTGCGGCTGGCAGATTTTACCTGGACCAATGCGCAGGCCACCGGCGGCGACCTCGCCCGGATGCTTGGTTCGCCGGCGCCGGAAAAAAATTATTTCCAGTTCGAGCCCAGTCCGAAGTTGCCGGTGCTGCGCACGAATGAAAATCGGGGCTACAAATCCAACTGGGGTATCAAGACGGTTTTCACTGTGGAAAACCCGATGCCGCTCCGACGGAAAATCGTCATGTTCCATGATTCCTTCGGCCAGGCGATGCGGCCGCTCCTGGGCCTGAGCTTCCAGCGGGCGGTGTTCGAGTGGGACAGCCACGAGTTCTGCACGGCCTTGATCACCACAAATACGCCAGACGTGGTCATCAACGAAATTTTGGAGCGCTACTTTGACATCATTGACCCGGAAGAACTGAATGCGAAAGATGCGCTGCCATGAATTGCTTTCGCGGATTGCGCCCGCGGGACTGGACTTTTAAGATGCGGCCCTTGAAACATCAAAATCAAAATGGTTTTTAGTTCGCCGTTATTTTTGTTTCTGTTTCTGCCCGTCGTCCTGACGGTTTATTTTCTGCTGCCAGGATTGCGCGCCCGCAACCATTGGCTGTTGCTGGTGAGTCTGCTGTTTTACGCCTGGGGCGAGGTCGGCTTTATTCTCCTGCTGCTCGTCTCCACGCTCGTCAACTTTGAACTGGGCAAATGGGTGGAACGCAGCAAGAAACTGGCTGAACGCAAAAAAGCCGTCGCCGCCGCCGTCATCGTCAACGTCGGGTTCCTCGCGTTTTTCAAATACGCCGGCTTGGTCGTTACTTCGCTCAACCTGCCGCTGAAATGGCTTGGCCTCGCCGCTGTGCCGGTGCCGCACCTCGCGCTGCCCATCGGCATCTCGTTTTTCACCTTCCACGCGCTGTCCTACATCATTGACATCTACCGCCGCAAATGGCGCGCGGCCCGCGACCCGCGCGATGTGGCCCTCTACATTTTCTTTTTTCCGCAGCTCGTTGCCGGGCCGATTTTGCGCTGGAACGCCATCGCGCCACAGTTGGAAAAAAGATTTTTCGATCGTGCCACTTTTGCCGAGGGCGTGCGGCGCTTTGTCGGCGGATTCGCGAAGAAAATGATTGTCGCCAACGCCGTCGCCGTGCCGGCCGACCAGATTTTCGCTTTGCCCGCAAGCGAGCTGTCCACGCCGGTCGCTTGGCTGGGTGCCGCGTGCTACACGATTCAGATTTATTTCGACTTTTCCGGCTACTCGGACATGGCGGTCGGTCTCGGGAAAATGTTTGGCTTCCAGTTCATCGAGAATTTCAATTTCCCCTACACCTCCCAATCCATCAAAGATTTCTGGCGCCGCTGGCACATCTCACTCTCCAGCTGGTTCCGCGACTACGTTTACATCCCGCTCGGCGGCAACCGCGTCTCGGCCGCGCGCAACCATGTGAACCTCGTCGCCGTTTTTTTTCTGTGCGGTCTGTGGCACGGCGCGAGTTGGACATTTGTGGCCTGGGGCCTGTTTCACGGACTGTTTCTCGTGCTGGAAAAAACGCCGTGGGGCGATGCCCTGGAAAAACTGCCGCGCCCGCTGCGCCATCTTTACGCCCTCTTTGTCGTCATGATGGGCTGGGTGCTGTTCCGCGCGGACACCTTTTCCGGCGCGGCCAATTACTTCGCCGCCTTGTTTGGGGCCGGTCATGTGATCCAGGCCCAGCC
>Ga0209698_10006134_pt1 | contig 12832 bp, 7 predicted proteins | sample LitLauG_LLR_2012_FD_187203 | JGI IMG/M metagenome (GOLD analysis project Ga0209698, IMG submission 187203) | Freshwater sediment microbial communities from Pennsylvania, USA - Little Laurel Run_MetaG_LLR_2012 (SPAdes) (version 2) | ecosystem: Environmental > Aquatic > Freshwater > Creek >...
GTCGACGAACTGGGCGGTCGACCGCCTGGGATGGAGCGAGATCATCCACTGCATCGACGCCGATAATCTGGCATCACAAAAGGTGGCGGAACGGCTGGGGTCGCGACGACTCGGGAAAGCGGTACTGCCGCCGCCGATCGAACACGGCGAAGTGGATGTCTGGGGACAGACATCAACTGAGTGGCGCGGCATGCGGGGGCGCTAACCGCCTTCACACTTGCGCCCTGGCCATCTTTCGTGATGTTGCCCGGTTCAGCCCACCCCAAATCTCCAGAAGAGTACCGCCCACCCCGTCATGGATGAATTCGTGTTTCACGATCCGAGCGGTCGGCGGGCCAGGCAGGCCAATCTGGGCGTCGGTCTGGTGATTGCCGCCGCGGCCCTCGTCGTCGCCGGTTTTTTCGCGACATTGGCTTTCGCGCCGCGCCTGCCGACCTTGACGCTGAAGGACCCGCAGGTTCTGCAGGCCCTGCACGTGGAAAACGGGCATCGGCTGAAACGCACCGAAGGGTGGCGAAACATTCCCACCCCGGGCAAGGCGGGAGCGGGCGCTGTCGCGAGACCTCTGTCTGTGGGGTTTTATGTAACCTGGGATGAAGAGTCGCGGGTCTCGCTCAAGCGTCATATCGACCAGCTCGACGTCGTGTCGCCGCAATGGATCCTGCTCAACGGATCGTTCGGTCGGGTCGACGTGACAAACGACCCTCAAGCCGAAGCCATCATCGCGTCGGCCAAGTCGCCGCCTTCGATCCTGCCGATGGTTCACGCCGGCCACAACGATATTATCGACGGCGCCATGGCGAGCGCCATGATCGTTAACCCGGCCGCTCGCAGAGCGCTGGTCTCGAACCTTGTCGTGCTCGCCCAACAACGCGGCTACGCCGGTTACGTGTTCGATATGGAAAACCTCTCGAGGCCGGCGCTCGCCCAATACCCCGCGCTCTTGGCCGAAGCGCGGTCCGCCCTCAAGCCGATCGGCCGGCAGGTTTGGGCGACCGTCCCCTTCACCGACGATTCCTGGGACCTCCGAAAGATCCAAACTGTCTCCGACACGGTGGTGGTGATGGCGTTCGACCAGCATTGGGCAGGCGGCGATGCGGGCCCTACCGCCGGCCAGGAATGGTTCGAGAACGCGCTTGAGGCGGCCATGAACAAGCTCGATCCGGCGCGCACGGTGATCATGTTCGGCGCTTACGGCTACGATTGGATTCTGAAAGACGACAAAGGACCGGCGACGGCCAATGCCGTCACCTTCTATGACGCCACACAGACCGCGCACGACGCAGACGCCGAGGTCACTCTCGACGACGACGCACTCAACCCAAACTACGCCTATGTGGATGACAACGGACGCCAACACCGGGTGTGGTTTTTGGATGCGGCCACGATATTCAATCAGATCAAGGTGAGCGATCCGTACAGGCCGCTCGGCTATGCGATCTGGCGGATGGGGGGAGAGGATCCCTCAGTCTGGCGGTTTCTCCGGCAGCCGTTCGACTCGATCAAACCGGTTGGTCTGGAAGCGATCGAACCTGGCATCGGGGTAGACTTCGACGGCAGCGGTGAAATTCTGCACGTTGACGCATCGCCAACCGGGGGACGTCGCTCGATCGAGACAGATCCCGAGACCGGCCTTATCTCCGGTGAAGCCTACCATGTCATGCCCACGTCCTACGTGATCGACCGTTACGGCGCTCACCCGGGATGGGTGGCGCTGACGTTCGATGACGGGCCGGACGGTCGATGGACGCCAAAGATTCTCGACGTGCTTAGAGACAAGCAGGCGCCAGCGACATTTTTCGTTATCGGTCAGAACATGCAGGGCTCGCCTGCCATCGTTCAGCGCGAAGTGCGCGAGGGACACTTGGTCGGAAACCACACCTGGACCCACCCCAACATCAGCGCCACGCCGCTGATTCAGACCGACCTGGAAATCAACACCACCCAGCGGCTGTTCGAAGTTCTCACCGGCCGGTCCATGCGCTTTTTCCGCCCGCCGTTCTTCGGGGACGCCGAGCCATCGACACCGGACGAAGTCGAGCCGCTCAAGGTGGCGCAGAGCTTCGGTTATCTGGTCGCCGGCCTTCGCGTCGATCCTGACGACTGGCAGAAGCCGCCCCCCGCGCAGATCATCAAATCAACCATGGACCGCCTGGCGGTGACCGGCGAGAAAGCGGGGCAGGTCGTGTTGCTACACGATGCCGGCGGTGATCGCAGCCGCACGGTCGCCGCCTTGCCGGGTCTGATCGATGCCCTGCGAGCCGGCGGCTACAAACTTGTGACCCTCGATCAACTGGCCGGCATGAGCCGACGAGACGCCATGCCCGTCACGTCGCGAACCTCCGTCGAGCTTTGGATCGACCGTCTGGGCTTTGGGTTCTTCCGGTATCTGAACGTCGCAATGCAGGGCCTGTTCATCGTCGCCATTGTTTTGGGTTCGCTACGCCTGGCCTTCCTGGCCACGCTCTCGCTCTGGCATCGCTTCCACGAAGGCAGCCGTGAACCGGCCATGCTTGATCCTGCGACCGGTCCGTTTATCAGCGTGCTCATTCCTTGTTTCAACGAGGAAAAGGTGATCGCCGCCTCGGTGGAACGCATTCTGAATTCACAATGGTCGCAACTTGAGGTTCTGGTGCTCGACGACGGTTCAAAGGACCGGACTTCGGCCGTTGTGAGTGAAGCCTTCAGCCACGATCCCCGGGTGAAGCTGTTCACCTTCGAAAACGGCGGCAAGGCGCGTGCGTTGAATCGCGGACTGGTTCACACTCAGGGTGAAATTATTGTCGCTCTCGATGCGGACACCCTGTTCCCGCCGGACACCTTGCCGCGATTGGCGCGTTGGTTTGTCGACCCGGCGGTTGGCGCCGTCGCCGGCAATGCTATCGTCGGCAATCGCCTCAATCTCATTACGCGTTGGCAGGCGCTTGAATACATCACCGCGCAGAACCTTGAGCGCCGCGCTCTGGCCGCGCTGGGCGCGGTCACCGTCGTTCCCGGCGCGGTCGGAGCCTGGCGCAGGGCCGCCCTAACCGCACTGGGCGGTTATCCGGCGGACACCCTGGCCGAAGACCAGGACCTCACCCTGGCGGTCCAAAGAGCGGGCTGGCGTGTGGAATTCGACTCCTCCGCCCGCGCCTACACGGAAGCGCCTGACACGGTGAGGGGCCTACTCAATCAGCGGTTCCGCTGGTCATTCGGCACACTGCAATGCCTTTGGAAACATCGGGCCGGCCTGTTCAACACCAAGCATCCGGTGCTTGGCTTCGTCGCGCTGCCGCAGATTTGGGTGTTCCAGATATTCCTCACGGTGGCCGCGCCACTGGTCGATCTGGCGATCTTCGGGAGCCTGGGCTGGGCGATCTACGCTCGGACCTACCATCCGGTGGAATGGTCGCTCGATGACAGCCTTCGGTCGATCTTCTACTGGGCGGCGTTTATCTTCGTCGATCTCTCCGCCGGGGCGCTGGGCATGGCGATGGAACGCAAGGCGCCGTGGAGCGATTTGATCTGGTTGCCCGTACAGCGGTTCGGATACCGCCAGCTGATGTACTATGTGGTCGTCAAGTCGGTGGTGACCGCGATCCGCGGCTATCGCGTTGGATGGGGCAAGCTGGAAAGGCGTGCAACCGCCGTGGTGGGCAGAGCGGGCTAATTCGACGCCGCGCCGTTCAATGACTGGTCGCGTGAGGGCCGGTGTCCGAGGCGACCGGCTTGGGAACGAAGAACACCAGACAGGCCACGCAGACCAGAAGCACTGCACTGAAGGCGAAAATCTGGTCGGTTGCAAGCATGACCGATTGCGCCTGCACCAGGCTGTCGAGGCCGCGGACAGCCTGCGCCGGCGGGAGGCCCAGATGGCGGATCATTCCGGCCGGGTCGTTTAATGCGCCGACAAGTTCCGTACGGTTCGCGGCGGCCGCATTGCCCCAGACCGTGGTTACGATGGATACGGCGAACGCCGCGCCGGTCGTGCGGGTGAAATTGAGCAACCCTGCCGCTGTGGCGACCTCACTGGGCTTGAGCCCATTCAGCGCCAGCACGGTGATGGGCACAAAAAAGAATGGTATGCACACGCCAAGCATGAATTGCGGCGCGGCGATGGCCCAGAATCCGGCGTCCGTGTCAAAACCGGCTCGCCAGGTCGACACCACGGCCATCAGACAGACGCCGAAGAAGACGAGGAATCGCGGATCGATCTTTCCCATCAGTCGAGCTACAATGGGTGAAAAGATGATGGCGCCCACGCCCTGAAAGGCAGTCACGCGCCCCGCCGACGTGGCGGTGTATCCCATGGTGGTCTGCAGCCAGAGCGGCACGAGCACGACAACGGAAAAAAAGGATCCGAAGGCGAGGCAGTTGACCGCTGCGGTGGCAGCGAATCCAGGCCGGCCGAAAATCCGAAGGTCCACCGCCGGGTTGGCGTCGGTCAGCTCCCATATCAGAAATGCGACAAAGCCCACGCCGGCGATCAGAGCGAGCGCGACGATGAAAGGCGAACCGAACCAGTCGAGGTCCTTGCCCTTGTCGAGCATGATTTGCATGGCCCCGATCCAGATCACCATCAATCCCATCCCGACGACGTCTATGGGGCGCCGCTGGATAGGCGTCTCGTGGGTTTGCATAAGCCGCCATGCCGCCAGCGCCATCAGGACAGCCACGGGAACGTTGATATAGAAGATCCAGGGCCAACCTATGGTGTCGACGATAATGCCGCCCAGGAGCGGGCCGGCGATCGGCGCCGTGACCGTTGTCATCGCCCAAAGGCCGAACGCCATGGGCTGCAGTCGAACCGGAAACACCCGTCGCATCAGCGCCTGCGAAAGGGGCATCATGGGGCCGCCGGACAGGCCCTGCAGGACCCTGAAGAGCACCAGAGATCCCAAGGTCGGAGCGAGGCCGCACATGGCGGAAAAAACGCCGAAGGCGAACATGGCCACGGCGAAGACCTTCACCGCCCCGAACCTCTGGGCGAGCCATCCGGTCAGCGGAACGGTGATCGCCTCGGCCACGGAATAGGATGTGATGACCCAGGTGCCCTGATCGGGCGACACCGCCAGGCCACCGGCAATGTGCGGCACCGATACGTTGGCGATGGTCGTATCGAGCACCACCACGAAATTACCCAGGGCCAGGGTGAATCCGGCGAGCCACAGGATGGCTCCCGACATGGGGGCGACATCGTGATCGGCGTGATCGGAAGACATGAATCATTCGCCTCAATGATCGGCGATGTCGATATCGGCCTTCATCGACAGGCCCACGCGCAGGGGGTGGCGACGCAGCTCGCTGGGAACGAGCGTGACGCGGACAGGCAACCGCTGCACGACCTTGATCCAGTTTCCCGTGGCGTTCTGAGCCGGGATCAGGGCGAAGGCCGCGCCGGTTCCGCCCGCGAATCCGGCCACCCGGCCGTGGTACTTCACGCCGTCGCCATACAGGTCGGCAGTCAGGCTGACCGGCTGGCCGATCCTGACCTTCCTCAGCTGCACTTCCTTGAAGTTGGCGTTGACGTAAACCTGGTCGATGGGCACCACGCTCATGAGGGATGCGCCGACCTGAGCGCGCTGCCCCACCGCGACCTGCCTCTTGGCCACCACGCCGTCGACGGGGGCCCGGAGCACGGTACGATCGAGATTGAGCTGGGCTACTCGCACACTGGCGCGCGCAGCGGCGACCTCGGGATTGGAATCCACCGACGCCCCCGTGATCAGGGCGTTGTTCACGTCCATGGCGCCAACGGCGGCGCCGCGGTTGGCCAGGGCCTGCGCGCGACCTGCGCGCGCCGCCGTCAGTTGGGCCTGGGTCGTGCTGAACTGGTTCTGAGCCGCCGTCAGCTCGTCGCCGGAAACCGCGCCGGACGCGGCCAGGCGCTGCCGCCGGTCGAGTTCGGTGCGCGCGCGCTCGAAGTCGGCTTGCGCACTGGCGATCGCTGCGCCAGCGCGGGCGATGTCGGCCTCACGGGCTCTCACTTGCCCCGACAAGGCCTGGGAATTGGCGAAATAGCCCCGAACTCGCCGTTCGGCCTGCGCTTCCTGCGCCTGGGCCAGGGCCAGGGCGACGCGAAAATCGGTATCATCGATTGTCACCAGCGGCTGGCCGGCTCTTACGGACTGGGTCTCGGATACCAGCACGTGCGTGACCGGCCCCGACACGAGCGGAGTGATATCGGCGATGTTTGCGTCAACATAGGCGTTGTCGGTGGCGACATGGTTCTGGCCGATGGCGAACCAGTAGATCAGCCAGACCACGACACCGCACACGACCGCGGCGCCGAGACCGGTGAGCAGATGACGCCTCATCGATTGCGTCGGCGCGCTGACGTCGGGCGCGCGGGTCAAGATCGTGGCTTGGGTCATGGTTGCTCGATGAAGCTAGGTCTTGGTCGCGATGAAGCCGCCGCCAAGCGCGCGCACGAGTTGGATGTCGAGGGTCAGGGCGCGGGCGCGCAGATCCGCCACCAGGCGCCGGTTCTGCAGGACGGCGTCCTCGGCCAGCAAGACCGACTGATAGTTGGCCAGTCCGCCTTCGTAGCGCAGGTGCGCAATGCGGTAGGCGCCTTCGCTGGCGTCCAAAGCCGCCGCGCTTTCCCGCAGGCGCGTCGCTAAGGCGCGCTCGCTGGCGGCGGCGTCGGCGGCCTCCCGCACGGCCTGCACCAGCGTCTTGTCGTAGGCGGCCACCGCGTAACTGTAGTCGGCGCGCGCGCCCCAAAGGCCGGCCCGCAGGCGGCCGCCTTCGAAGATGGGCAGAGTCACAGCCGAACCGGCCTGACCGACGTCGGAACCGGAGTCGAACAGTTTCGAGAGCCCTAGGGATTGGTAGCCGATGTAGGCGGCCAGGTTCACATTGGGATAGGATTTCGCCTGGGCTTGGTGAATGCGCTTGGCGGCGGCTTCTGCGCGCCAGCGCGCGGCCGCCAGATCCGGGCGGCGGCCGACGAGGTCGACCGAAATCCGGGCCGGCAAACCGAAAGGCTGAAGCGTCGGCGCTGTTGGCTTGGCGATGGCGAGGCCGCGGTCGGGGCCCTGGCCAAGCAGCGCGGCGACCAAATTGCGTCCCAACACGACCTGCTCGTCGATCGCGGCCAGATCCGCGCGTGCGGCGGCCGGCCCGGCCCGGGCCTGATCAAGTTCGCCTTGCGTGTCCAGGCCGTTGGCAACCCGGCGGGTGACTAGGTCCAGGGTTTCGGTGCGGGACTGGACGGCCCGCTCTGCGACGTCCCGTTCCGCCCACAGCCGCTCGAGGTCGGCGTAGGCGGCGGCCACCTCGGTGGACAGGATCAGGCGCGCCTCCGCCGCATCCGCCTTAGCCGCTCGCGCCTCGGACGTCTCCGCCGCGAGAGCCGCGCGATTTTCGCCCCAAAGATCCAATTGATAGCGAAGGTTCAAGGCGGCCGCGCCATAGCCGTGATAGCCATGCGGCACGAACAAGGGCGGAATTCCGTAGTTATAGCTTTGCTTGTTTTCGTTCGCGGAGCCGTAGGCTTCAAGCGAGGGAGCCATCGCCGCACCCGCCTGTGACGCCAGGGCCTCCGCCTTTTCCGCCCGCGCCCGGGCCTCGGCGACATCGGGCGAACCCGCGAGCGCCTCGGCGATCAGTTGATCGAGTTGCGGATCGCCGTAGGCGCGCCACCAACCGTCGCCAGGCCATTCGCGCTCGTGCGCGGAGAAACTGATTTTCGCGGCCAGCGATTCGGATTGAGCCAGCGGCCGCGGCGGCTCGTCCGCAGGCAATGCGGCGCAGCTGGCCAGCGCGCCGGCCGCCGCGACGATGCCTGGGAGGCGGAAAATTGACCTGGACATATCAGCGATCGTGTGTAAAAAACTGACCGTACCGTACGGTCATTTCTTCAATCTAAACATGGCTCATATCCTGTCAACCCAAAACCCGCCGACGCCCGTCTCAAAGCAGGATCAACGCCGGGAGGCCATCCTCGCGGTGGCGCGGGATGTGTTCAACGAACTCGGCTATGAAGCGGCGTCCATGTCGCTCATCGCGGCGCGCCTGGGCGGGTCGAAAGGCACCCTCTACAACTACTTCCCCAGCAAGGAGGCCCTGTTCGAGGCGCATATCCGCGCCCAGTGCGCGCAATTCGCGGCCGGATTGTTCGACTTCGCGGAGGATTGCCCCGTAGCCGACGTGTTGACGCGCTTCGGCAAGAGCTATGTCGCGCAATTGATGACGGATCGGGCGATCCGCACGTTCCAGATCGTGATGGCGGAGGCGGAGCGCTCGCCGGAGCTTGCGCGCGTATTCCATGAGGCCGGCCCAGCGGTCGGGGTCGACCGGCTTCAAGGATATCTGGAACGCTGCAAGGCGTTGGGAAAAATCGATCCCTCTGATTGCGCCCTGGCGGCGGGACAGTTTCTGGCCTTGTGCCGCGGCCACAGGCACCTGGGTATCATGCTCAACGTCGCGCGCCATCCCACGCCCGAGGCCATTGCGGAAGAGGTCGCCGCGGCGGTGGACATGTTCATGGCCCGCTACGGCGCCGGCGCCGCTGGCGCGCCCGCTCCCTGATCATAAAGACAGGCCAGATGGCTGGTTGCGCGGGGTCGGACCCCTCCCTATAACCGCCCCGCTTTCCTTCACGCTCGACCGGGGCCGCCATGAATATTCACGAACATCAGGCCAAGGCCGTCCTCGCCACCTTTGGGGTGCCGACGCCGAGCGGCGAGGCCGCCTTCACGGTCGACGAGGCCGTTGCGGCGGCGACGAGACTGGGCGGGCCGGTGTGGGTGGTGAAGGCACAGATTCACGCCGGCGGGCGCGGCAAGGGCGGCGGGGTCAAGGTTGTCAAATCGTTGGACGACGTGCGGGCGGAAGCCACGCGCATGCTCGGCATGACGCTCGTAACCCATCAGACGGGCCCCAAGGGCCGTGAAGTGCGTCGCATTTACATCGAGGAAGGCGCGGCGATCGAAAAGGAGCTCTACCTTTCGCTGCTTGTGGACCGCGAGACCAGCCGCGTGGCGGTGGTCGCCTCGACCGAAGGCGGCATGGACATTGAGGACGTGGCGCACGCCACGCCGGAAAAGATCATCACTTTTTCCATCGACCCGGCCACTGGCGTCTGGCCGCACCACGCCCAGACCCTGGCCAAGGCGCTGGGCCTGAAAGGTGAGCAAGCCAAGCAGCTGCGAACCCTGCTGCCGCAGCTGTACAAGGCCTTCACCCAGAGCGACATGGCCATGCTGGAGGTCAATCCGCTGATCGTCACCGGCGAGGGCAAGCTGCTTGTCCTCGACGCCAAGGTCTCGTTCGACGCTAACGCCCTGTATCGTCATCCCGATCTCGCCGCCTTGCGCGACGAAAGCGAAGAGGACGCCAAGGAGATCGAGGCCTCGAAGTACGACCTGTCCTATATCACCCTCGATGGCGAAATCGGCTGCATGGTCAATGGCGCGGGCCTGGCCATGGCGACCATGGATATCATTAAGCTGTACGGCGCCGAGCCGGCCAACTTTCTGGACGTCGGTGGCGGCGCATCGAAGGAAAAGGTCACGGCTGCCTTCAAGATCATCACAGCCGATCCCAATGTTAAGGGCATACTGGTCAACATCTTCGGCGGCATCATGCGCTGCGACATCATCGCCGAGGGTGTGGTCGAAGCCGTCCGAGAAATGGGCCTCCAGGTCCCCCTGGTGGTCCGTCTGGAAGGCACCAACGTCGAGCTCGGCAAGAAGATCATCAACGAGAGCGGTCTCAATGTGATCGCCGCGAACGACCTGTCCGACGGCGCCCAGAAGATCGTCAAGGCGGTCCGCTCCGCCTGATCGCGACGCCCGCCGGCCAAACCCGCTTCAAACGCACATACGACCCATTCGAGAAACGAAACGCCATGTCCATTCTGATCGGAAAACAGACCCGGGTGATCTGCCAGGGCGTCACGGGCGCCCAAGGCACCTTTCACACCGAACAAGCGATCGCCTACGGCACCAACATGGTGGCCGGCGTCTCGCCGGGCAAAGGGGGAAGCACCCATATCGGCCTGCCGATTTTCGACACCGTTGGCGAGGCCGCACGTTCGACTCAAGTGGACGCGTCGGTCATCTATGTCCCGCCCCCGTTCGCCGCCGACGCTATTCTGGAGGCGATCGACGCCGAGATCCCGCTGATCGTCTGCATTACCGAGGGCATTCCGGTGATGGACATGGTTGCGGTCAAGCGGGCCCTGCAGGGCTCCAAATCACGACTGATCGGACCCAACTGCCCGGGCGTTCTGACGCCCGACCAGTGCAAGATCGGCATTATGCCCGGAAACATCTTTCGTAACGGCTCGGTGGGCGTCGTCTCGCGCTCCGGCACCCTCACCTATGAGGCCGTATTCCAGACAAGCCAGGTCGGTCTTGGCCAGACCACGGCGGTCGGTATTGGCGGCGACCCGGTCAAGGGGACCGAATTCATCGACATTCTGGAGATGTTCCTCTCCGACCCGGCCACCGAATCCATCATCATGATCGGCGAGATCGGCGGCTCAGCCGAGGAAGACGCGGCGGAGTTCATCCGCTTATCCAAGGTCAAGAAGCCGATGGTGGGCTTCATCGCCGGCCGCACCGCCCCTCCCGGTCGGCGTATGGGTCACGCCGGCGCCATCATCTCCGGCGGCAAGGGGGGCGCGGAAGATAAGATCGCGGCCATGGAAGCCGCCGGCATCCGGGTCTCGCCTTCGCCCGCGGCGCTCGGTGAGACGCTTCTGGAGCTGCTCAAAGGCTAACCTGCGCGGACCGCGGCGCCGCGGACGGCTTCAAAAATCGGCGCCCGTCTCCCGTTTGACGCCGCAAATCTGAACATCATTCTGGCATATCGCGTCGGCCGCCTCATTTTTGTTGCGGGCCTACGGCAGGACGCTACCGCAATTGCGAAATTTCCCAACTGTTGTAGAAGGCGCGCCCGCCACATTGTGGTCGGGCAAGGCGAAATGACATGGCTGACGATGCAGGACGGCTGAACGAGGTTCTGGCCGAGACCTCCTTTCTCTATGGCGCGAACGCGGATTTCGTCGAGGATCTGCAAGCCAGGTGGACAGCCGATCCCGGCGCCGTGGAGCCTTCATGGCGGGCCTTCTTCGCCTCGTTGTCCGACAACGCCGACACGGTGCGGCGGATCAGCGCCCCTCCAGCCTGGATTCCCATGCCGCTGCCGCAGCCGCGCCCGGAATGGATGTCGGCGATCGACGGGCTCTGGCCCGCGCTGGACGCCAAGTTGGAAAGCCGCATCGCCGAGGCGACGCCGGCCGCCAGTCCCGACGAAGTGCGTGCCCGCACGCTCGATTCCCTGCGCGCGATCATGATGATCCGCGCCTATCGCATGCGCGGGCACCTGAAGGCCAACCTTGATCCGCTCGGCCTGGCGGTCACGGACGGCGACGCCAGCGAACTTGATCCCGCGACCTACGGCTTTGCCGAAAGCGATTTTGATCGGCCGATATTCCTGGACTACGTTCTAGGGCTCGAGAGCGCGACGGTTCGGGAAATCCTGGCCCTGCTGCGGCGGACCTATTGCGGCAATTTCGGCGTGCAGTACATGCACATCACCGTGCCGTCGGAAAAGGCATGGCTGCAGCGTCGCATCGAGGGCCGCGACAAGGAAATCAGTTTCACCAAGGAAGGCAAGATCGCCATTCTGAAGAAGCTGATCGAAACCGAGGGTTTCGAGCGCTTCCTGCACAAACGCTTCCCCGGCACCAAGCGCTTCGGCTTGGACGGCGGCGAGTCAGCGGTGCCGGCGCTGGAGCAGATCATCAAGCGCGGTGGCGCGCTGGGCGTGAAGGACATCGTCCTGGGCATGCCGCACCGTGGGCGTCTAAACGTGCTGGCCGCGGTGATGGCCAAGCCCTACCACGTGATTTTTCACGAATTTCAGGGCGGATCGTCCTTGCCGTCCGACATCGAGGGCTCGGGCGACGTCAAATACCACCTGGGCGCCTCGTCCGATCGCGCCTTCGACGGCAACAGCGTCCACCTGTCCCTGACCGCCAACCCCAGCCATCTCGAGATCGTCAACCCGGTGGTGCTGGGGAAGGCGCGCGCCAAGCAGGCCTTTACCCTGCGCGAAAATCCATCGGCCGGGCGCGGACACGTCCTGCCCCTGCTGATGCACGGCGACGCGGCCTTCGCCGGCCAGGGCGTCGTGGCCGAATGCTTCAACCTGATGGGGATTCGCGGCTTCCGCACCGGCGGGGCGATCCACTTCATCGTCAACAATCAGATCGGCTTCACCACGAGCCCGCACTACAGCCGTACAAGTCCGTATCCGTCCGACGTCGCATTGATGGTCGAGGCGCCGATCTTTCACGTCAATGGCGATGATCCCGAAGCTGTCACCTTCGCGGCCAAGGTCGCGGTGGAGTATCGCCAGCAGTTCGGTAAGGACGTGGTCATCGACATGTTCTGCTATCGCCGTTTCGGCCACAACGAGGGCGACGATCCGACGATGACGCAACCCTTGATGTATCGGAAGATCAAGGATCACCCGAGCACGCGGGAACTCTATTCCCGGCGGCTGATCGAAGAGGGCGTGGCGACGGGGGCGGACATCGACGGCTGGGTGTCCGAATTCAGCGCCTTCCTCGACGCCGAGTTCGAAGCCGGAAAGACCTACCACGCCGACAAGGCCGACTGGCTCGATGGGAAATGGGCCGGCCTGGCCCTTCCCGAAAACGAGGAGAGGCGTGGCGACACCGCCGTCCCGGCGCAAAAGCTGCGCGATCTCGGTCTCAAGTTCACGGCGATTCCCGACGGCTTCGATATGCACAAGACGGTAGCCCGGGTGATCGAAGGTCGGCGCGCCTCCATCGAAAGCAGCCAGGACATCGACTGGAGCACCGCTGAGC
>Ga0209698_10006135_pt1 | contig 12831 bp, 11 predicted proteins | sample LitLauG_LLR_2012_FD_187203 | JGI IMG/M metagenome (GOLD analysis project Ga0209698, IMG submission 187203) | Freshwater sediment microbial communities from Pennsylvania, USA - Little Laurel Run_MetaG_LLR_2012 (SPAdes) (version 2) | ecosystem: Environmental > Aquatic > Freshwater > Creek >...
CCCTGATCTCAGCGATCAGCTCCGGCCCGCAGATATGCGTGTAGTCGGCGAGCGTCTTGTTTCCTACGGCGACAGGCTGGAGCACGCGACCGCACGATAGCTGTCCGAGTGGCCGTCCTGCGCGCAGAGCCGATCGGCGAACTAAGGTCTATGCCGATGCTAAACGGGCGCCTATACCGTGCGGCCTTCATTCCGTTCCTGATCGCGCTTGGCGTGGCGGCCTTCTCGCTCGGCTCGCGGCCTATGCCGCTGACCTCGACCCTCGCGCCGGAAGCGTTCGAAGGACAGCGCGCATTCTCCGAACTCCAGGCCCTCGCCGCGCGCTACCCGGACCGCCGTCCGGGGAGTCCCGGTGACGAAGCGCTGGCGGCTCACATCGTCGCGAGCATCCGCGGCCTGTCGAACTCCGCGGGCGGCGGCTTCACGGTCCGCACCGTCCAGGTCGAAGGCCAGACGATCGAAGGCGAACGGCCGCTCACGACCGTGATCGCCGAGCGGCCGGGCTCGACGGATGCTGCGCCGATAGTGATCATCGCCCACCGCGACGCGGCGGCCCCGGGCTCCTATGCGGAGCTGTCCGGCACGGCCGCGCTGCTCGAACTCGCGCGCGTGTTCTCCACGAGGGAGACCAAGCGCGCGATCGTGCTCGTTTCGACCAGCGGCGGCAGCGGCGGATACGCGGGCGCCGCCCAGCTCACCTCCTTGCTCCCCGGGCCGCTTGACGCCGCGATCGTTCTGGGTGACCTCGCGGGCGCCCGTGCCCACAGGCCGTTCGTGATTCCGTATTCCGGCGGGCAGGGCTCCGCTCCGCTCCAGCTGCAGCGCACGGTCGCGGACGCGATCACGCAGCAGACGGGGACCTCGCCCGGCTCCCCGAGCGCCGTTGGGCAGCTCGCCCATCTCGCGTTCCCGCTTGCCGCCGGCGAACAGGCGGTCCTCGACGCGCGCGGCCTCCCATCGGTTCTCGTGCAGGTCTCTGGTGAACGCGGCCCCACCGCCCGCGAGCCCATCAGCGAGGAACGGCTCGCGTCGTTCGGGCGCTCGGTGCTGAGCGCGGTCGACGCACTCGACACCGCCCCCGACGTGTCTCAGTCGATGCAGAGCGGGGTGATCCTGCAGCGCAAGACGGTGCCGTACTGGGCGCTCAGCGTGCTGCTGGCGACCCTGCTGCTGCCGCCGCTGATCACGGTCGCCGACGGCCTTGCCCGTGCCCGGCGCAGGAAGCTCGCGCCCGGGCGCTGGTGCCTGTGGGCTCTGACCTGCGCGCTGCCGTTTCTCCTGTGCGCCGTGTTCATCTACATCCTCGGCGCGCTCGGTGTGCTCGGAGCGACCCCGCAGGGCGCGATCCTGCCCGGCGCGCTGCCGTTCGACGGCACCGCCGTCTCCGTCGTGATCGCGCTCGTGCTGGTGTTCGCGGTGAGCTGGATGCTGTGGGCGCGCCTGCTCGCACGGATCGGGCTGGCAAGGCGCCCGGACTCGGATGTCGCGGGTCTCTCGGTGATGCTGGTGCTCGTGCCGCTGAGCTTCATCGTGCTGCTCGTGAACCCGTTCACCGCGCTGCTGCTGATCCCGGCGCTGCACCTCTGGCTGCTGCTCGCCTCGCCGGAGCTGCGCCCGCGCAGGCTGGGCTCGCTCGTGCTGCTGGTGCTCGGCGTCGTGCCGCTCCTGCTCCTGATGGCGTTCTACGCCCGCGAGCTGGGACTCGGGCCCGGCGAGGTCGCATGGACCGCGGTGCTGCTCGTGGCAGGCGGCCAGATCGGACTCGGCGGCGCGCTCCTGTGGAGCGTCGGCCTCGGCTGCGCCGCGGCGGCTGCGCTGGTGGCGCTCGGATCTCCCGAGCCCGCTGCGGGCGCAACCGCTCCGACTGAGTCCCGCGTCACGATTCGCGGCCCGATCTCCTACGCCGGCCCGGGCTCGCTCGGGGGCACGGAGTCCGCCCTGCGAAGGTGAGGAGATGGCAGACCGGCACCCCAGCACCCCAGCCCCCACCGCAGTGATCGCGCCCGCGACCCGGCCTGCCGGATCGCGCCGGCCCAGGCGGGGCCGCGCCGGACGAGCCCTGGCCGCCGTCCTGATCGTGCTCGGGGCCCTGCTCCTCGCCGACGGGGTGACGACGCTCGTGTGGCAGGAGCCGCTGTCGGCGTTGTATGCGTCGCTCCGCCAGAGCAGCCTGGGCGGCGAGCTGCAACGCGTCGAACGCGCACCGCAGACGCCGGCCGCGAGCAGGCAGCTGGCGAGCATCCCCGATGAGCGCAGGAGGATCACGTTCCTCGCCCGCCAGCTGCAGCACAGCGCGGGCGACGGAAGCCCGGTGGGCCGCATCGTGATCCCCCGCATAGGGGCGAACTTCGTCGTCGTGAACGGCACCTCCACCGAAGACCTCATGAGCGGGCCCGGCGTCCTGCGTCAGTCGCGGTTCCCGGGCCTTGCAGGCACGACCGCGATCGCCGGGCACAGGACGACGTACCTCGCGCCGTTCAGGCACATCGACTCGCTGTCCCCGGGCGACCAGATCATGCTCCTGATGCCCTACGCGCACCTCGACTACACCGTCACGGGACAGCGCGTGGTCGCGCCGACCGATGTCGCCGCCGCGATCGGCTCCGCCGGCTACACGCAGCTCGTGCTGTCCGCCTGCACGCCGCTGTTCTCAGCCGAAAAACGGCTGCTCGTGTACGCGCGGCTGACGCGGACCGTCCCCGTCGGCGCCGCCAGCCGGCTGCCGGACGGAAAGTACGCCGCGCCGATCGAAGCGGGCGCCTCACGCGCCCACAGCGCCTAGCTATACGACGTGCTCCCAGCCGCTGAGGCGGACTCCGGCTCCGCGCTCGTCGGTCAGCCGCACACCCTGGGGGCCGTCGCGAACCTCGCCGATCCACGTCAGCGGGGTGCCGCAGGCGGCGAGTGCCGCCTCGATCCGGGAGCGGTCCGCAGGGGCCGCGCAGAGGCACAGCTCGTAGTCTTCGCCGCCCGCCGCGGCGAGCTCCGAGGCGGGCACGCCGAGCTCGGCCGCGACCTCTGCGACGCCCTCGTCGAGCGGCAGGCGGGCGAGCTCGATCTGCAGCCGGGCTCCGCTTGCCCTCCCGATATGCCCGGCGTCCGTCGCGAGCCCGTCGGACAGGTCGACCATCGCGTGCACGCCCGCGGCGGCCGCCGCGCGGCCCTCGCGCAGCCGCGGTGTCAGCGCCGCGCAGCGCTCGAATGCCCGTTCTGCGCCGGCGCTCCGGCGGGCGCGGCCTTCGCGCACCGCGAGCGCCGCACCCGACGCGCCGAGGCTGCCGGTGACGCCGACGAGGTCGCCGGGCACGGCGCCGTCGCGGCCGGTCAGTTCATCCGCACGGTCGGCCCAGCCGACCGCGGTGACGGACACGAGCAGGACCGGCGCGGCGGTCACGTCTCCGCCGGCGATCGTCGTTCCCGTCTCACCCGCGAGTGCGAGGGCGGCTCGCACCAGCTCGAGCGCGGCGTCCTGCCCGAAACCGGCCGGCAGGCCGAGTGCGAGGTATGCCTCGCCGGGCTCTGCGCCCATCGCGGCGATGTCCGAGAGCGCGCCCGCGAGAGCGCGCCGGCCCACCTCGGCGGGCGTCTGCCAGCCCTCCCGCAGGCGGAAGTGGACACCCTCGACCATCGCGTCGACCGATGTGACGCAGACCGGCCGGCCGAGGACCACCGCCGCGTCGTCGCCCGGCCCGCGAAGGACCCTCGGCGGTGTTGCCAGTTGTGCGCGGCCCTGCGCGCCGGCGAGCTCGGCCGCTATCGCTTCGATCAGGGAGAGCTCGGCTACGGCGCTGCTCAGCGGTGCCTGTAGACGATCCGCGCGCGATCCAGATCGTATGGGGAGAGCTCGCAGCGGACGCGGTCGCCCGGCAGGATCCTGATCCTGAATCGCCGCATCTTGCCTGCCACGTGTCCGAGCACGACGTGGTCGTTGTCGAGCTTGACGCGGAACATCGCGTTCGGGAGGGCCTCGATCACCTCGCCCTCGAATTCAACCTTGTCCTCCTTCGCCACGCTAGGTCCAATCTGGCGCCACGCTGCTGCGCATGGCCGCCGTAGTTATCTCTTAGAGGGTCAAACTACCAGCGCCGAGCCCCCATCGGGGCACGGTCGCCTGCCCGGCACGCTCAGTTCGCGCCGACTCCGCCGCTCGGCGCCACCGGCGGCGGCGGCGCGGGGACGACTTTCTGCGGTTCCTGGATGGCGTGTTCGTGTTCGGCTTCGGTGTTGCCGGTTTCCTGATGCGCCTTCTTGTGGGGCTTCTTGGCTCCGCTTTCGTTTTCGGCTTCGGTTCCAGCCTGCGACTGGCCGGTCGACGCGAATTTGCCGTAGAAGGGCTTGTAGGTGGCAGCTTCCTTCGGCTGGGGGAACGACGGGCACGTCTGGCCTTCGGTGACGGCGGCCATGTAGGCGTGCCAGATTTCCGCGGGCAGGTAGCCGCCCTGCTGGGGCTCGCCGTGCACGTCGGTCATCGGTATCCGCTTGCTCGGATAGCCCATCCATACGACCGTCGAGTAGTTCGGCGTGTAGCCGTCCAGCCACGCGTCGATCAGTTCGTTGGTGGTGCCGGTCTTCGCGGCCGATTCGCAGCCGATCGCAGAGCGGGTAGCGGTCCCGCCGAGCACGTTCTGGTGCAGGATGTTCGTGAGCTCGGAGGCGACGCCTTCGGAGAGCACCCGCACGCGGTGGGGCTGGCCCCAGTTGGTGTCGACGCGGCCATCCGGGAATTCGACCTTCGTGATCGCGATCGGCGTGTTGCGCAGGCCGCCGTCGGCGAAGGTCGCGTAGACGTCGGCCATTTCGAGCGGCGTCACCCCGAGCGTGAGCCCTCCGAGTGCTTCCGCGGGGAAGCTGCTCAGGTGCGTCTGCACACCCAGTTCGTAGGCCATGTGGGTGATGTTTTCCTGGCCGAGGTCGGCGGCGAGCTGCGCGTAGACGGTGTTGTCGGACGCGAGCGTCGCGGAGACGAGGTTGATCGACTTGTTCAGCGAGGTGCCCTCGAAGGTCTTGACTTCGTACGTGGGGTACCCGGTCAGCCACCCGGCCTGGAGGGTGTGTGAGTTGTAGTAGGTGCTGTTCGGGTCGACGCCCTCCGAGAGCGCCGTCGCGAGATCGATCGCCTTGAACGTGGACCCCGGCTGGCGGTGCCCGTCGGCCGCCAGGTTGTACTGGGACTTCTCATAGCTCTCGGACTCCGCCATCGCCTCGATGTCGCCGTTTGCGGGGTTGATCGTGACGATCGCCGACGCTGGGTCTTCGGGCTGGTTCAGGACTTCGGCGATCGCTTTGCGCGCGAGCCTCTGCATGTTCAGGTTGATCGTCGTGTAGACCTTCAGCCCGCCCTGCTGAACGGTGCGTGCGCCGTAGCGGGCGACGAGCTGCTCGCGCACGTATTCGAAGAAGAAGTCCTCTTTGCGCTGCGTGTAGAAGTTGCCGTGGTGGACCTCGAGCGGCGCCGATTCAGCCTGTGAGGCTTCGGTCGGGGTGATGTAGTGCAGTTCGGCCATCTTCGCGAGCACCTCGTTGCGCCTGGCCTTCGCCGCCGCCGCGTCGAGGAACGGGTTGTATTCGGAGGGCGCCTGCGGGAGGCCCGCGAGCAGAGCGGACTGAGCGAGGTTCAGCTGCGAGGCGGGCTTGTTGAAGAACACTCGCGCGGCGGCCTGCACGCCGACCGCGGTCTGGCCTCCGAGCGTTCCGTAGGGGACGCTGTTGAGGTAGCTGGTGAGGATCGAGCGCTTGCTGTGGTGTTTCTCGTAGTCGAGTGCGAGCTTCGCCTCGATGATCTTCTGCCTGAGCGTCCGCTGGTCCCCGCCGAGGTACAGGTTGCGGACGAGCTGCATCGTCAGGGTCGAGCCACCCTGCACCGCCGAGCCGGTGGTCACGTCCTTGATCGCGGCGCGGAAGATGCCGGTGAGATCGACGCCGTTGTGTTTGTAGAAGCGCTGGTCCTCGATCGCGACGGTGGCGTTCTTGAGGTTCGTCGGTATTTCGTTCCAGCCGACGGGTGTGCGCAGGATGTCGGACTGGATGAACCCGAGCGGCGTGCCGTCGGACGCGTACACCTGCGAGGAGCCGCCGCTGAGCAGCGGGTGCAGCGAGGACAGGGACGGCGCGGACTGCGCCACGTTCAGGACGTAGCCGACCCCGGCGATCGCGCCGACCACCATCACCGACGCGAGCACCGCGCCGCTTACCAGCAGGACCTTCACGCCCGAGCGGCCGCGCCGGCGCCTGCGATTTCTCGTTTGTCGGGACATCGCTTCTGAATCGAGATTACCGTGCAGTGTTGTGTTTTCCTGCCGGTCCCCCCGCGGGGATCTCTACGCTCGGTGGTGGGCGCGATGAGCACCGACACGGCCGAGCTGACGATCGTCGACAGGGAGAGCGAGCCGCTCGCCCCTGCCGCGCCATGCCCTCCCGTGCCCGGCGCGCCCAGCGCCGGCACCTCCTGGTGGGCGCGCTTGCGCGCGGACCCGGCCCGCACGAGCGCCGTTCGCGAGAGCTGGCGGGCGCTCTGGATGTCGCGTCTGCTCGTGTGGGCGGCGGGCGTCGGCACGATCCTCGCGTTCGGCTTCGGCCCGGTTCGCGGGGCGTTCAACCCGCCGGGGATCACGCGCGGCTTCGGCCGCCTCGGTGACCTGCTCGCGGCGCCCGCCGCACGCTGGGACTCCGCCTGGTACCTGGTTATCGCCCACTACGGCTACCGTCCCGACCTCGGCGTGTACACGGCGTCCCGGGCGGCGTTCTTCCCGCTCTACCCGATCGGGATCAGGGCGCTCTCGGGGCTCGGCTCGCCTCCGGTGCTGGCGGGTGTTCTGATCTCGTGTGTCGCGCTGGCGGCCGCTCTGTACGGGATCCACAGGCTCACCACGCTGGAGCTGTCCGGCGCCGGAGCGGCGCGCGCGCAGAGCGCGGCGCGCCTGGCCGTGATGCTCACCGCGTTCGCTCCGATGGCCTTCTTCCTGTCCGCCGTCTACTCGGAGTCGCTGTACCTGGCGCTGTCGGTCGGCGTCTTCTGGAGCGCGCGCAACGGCCGCTGGATGTGGGTCGGGGTGCTCGGAGCGCTTGCGGCGGCGACGCGCAGCACAGGTCTGGTGCTGGCGCTGCCCGCGCTCGTGATCTACCTGTACGGGCCCAGGGAGGACCGCGCCGGGGACCTCGCCCGCGCGGTGCGCGCTCGCTGGCTGCCTCGCTACCGGCTGCGTGCCGACGTCCTCTGGCTCGCGCTCATGCCGCTCGGGCTCATCGCCTATGGCGCCTACCTCGGCTTCTCCGGTGGGGAGGCGTTCGCCCCGTTCCACGCCCAGGATGTCTGGAGCAGGCATTTCGCCGGCCCATATCTGGGCGTCTGGGACGGCCTCGTCGCCGCCTTCGACGGCGCGCGCCAGCTGCTCTCGTTCCAGAGCACGCACCTGTACTACCCGCTCGCGACCGGCAGCCCGGCGGTCGCGGCCGAGCACAACCTCCTGCTGTTCGCATTCCTGCTCGCCGCCGCGGTCGCCGTCGTCGGCGTGCTCAGGACGCTCCCCGCCGCCTACGGGGCGTACGTGATCGCCGCGCTCGCGCTGCCGCTGTCATACCCGGTCAGCTCCCAGCCGCTGATGTCGCTCCCGCGGTTCCTGCTGGTGCTGTTCCCGCTGGTGATCTGGCTCGGCTGGTGGCTGGCGGCGCACCCGCGGGCGCAGCGGCCCGCGATCGTCACGTCGGCATGCCTGATGGCGCTGTTCGCCGCCGAGTTCTCGACCTGGCATTGGGTGGCATGACGATGCAGGAGATTTGGCCACCGGCCGGTCTGGAGAGCGGCCCCGAGAACGCCACCGCACCGGGGCCTGAGCTCGATCCCCCCGAGAGCGATCCCCGGCGCTCGCCGCTGACGAGCTGGGCACCGTGGAGCGCCGCGCTGGCGCTCGTCGGCGGCTTCGCGCTGGCGCTGGCGGCCGGGGTGGCGGTCGACGTGCCCGCGTTCGTGCTCGGCGCGAAAATCTCCGGCTCCACGATCTCACCGGGGCTGGCTGTCGCCGACACGTTCGTCCAGGACGTCGCGTTCGTGGTGGCCGCGATCTTCTGCGCGAAACTCGGCGGGCGCGTGGCGCGCTCGTGGCAGTTCGGGCTCCGCCGGCCCGGCGATGGATGGTGGTGGGCGAGCAGGCTGATCGTCGCGCTGATCATCCTGTTCCTGATCTCCAGCGTCGTGTGGTCGGAAATCTTCAACCCCGAAAAGGAGAAACTCCTGCAGCAGCTCGGCTCCAATGAAAGCGCCGCTCTGCTCGTGCTGAGTGCCGCGCTCACCTGTGTCGTGGCGCCGGTCTGCGAGGAGTTCCTGTTCCGCGGCTACATCTTCACCGCGCTGCGCAACTGGCGAGGGACGTTTCCCGCCGCGCTGATCACCGCGGTGCTGTTCGGCGGTGTCCACGTCGGATCGGCGCCCGTGCTCGACCTGGTGCCGCTCGCAGCGCTCGGCTTCGGGCTGTGCCTGCTGTACCGGTTCACGGGGTCGCTGTACCCATCGATAATCGCCCACTCGATCAACAACTCGATTGCGTTCGCGAGCCTCGAGGACTGGGGATGGCAGCTGCCGGTGCTGATGGCGGCGGCGCTGCTGACGATCTGGCTGCTGGCGATCGCCTTCCGGCGGGCCGGGATCATCGAACCGTCCGTTCGCCTCGCCCGCCTGGGAGCGTAGGATTCGGTTATGAGAACACGTCGCCTGCTCCCCGTCCTGCTCGCCGTGAGTCTCGCGCTCGCGCTTGCTCCCGCATCAGCGCTCGCCGAAGGGGCGACGGAAACACAGGCCGCCGGGCCCGTCGCGCCGGGGCGCATGTCGCTGCGGCTGGTGAAGGTCGGCGGCACCCCGCCGTTCGTGATCGCGGGCGAAAGGATGTACATCCGCGGGAAGGTCACCCCCTACGTGGCCGGGCAGAGCGTCAAGGTCAGCTTCTACCGAGACCACAGGCGCGTCCAGGTCCAGGTTGCGCCGGTGTTCCCCGCGGGTGGAGCGGGCGAATTCCGCGTCAGCTACGTGAGCGGTTCAGCGGGCGTCGTCGAAGCCCGCGCCGCCCACTACGCGACCCCTCAGCAGGCCCAGTTCACCGGGCGCACCCCCGCCGTGACGTTCGTGAACACGAATCTCGGGCCGGGCTCCAGCGGCCAGTCCGTGCGCGTCCTGCAGAGCGAGCTCGCGTCGATGCACTACGTCGTCCCGCTCAGCGGCTACTTCGACGAAGCGACCGGGCGCGCCGTGATCGCCTACCGCAAGGTGACGGGACTCGAACGCGTCGCCTACTCGGGGAGCCAGGTCTTCCGCGAGCTCGCGCGCGGCGCCGGCACCTTCAGCGTCCGCTACCGGGGAGACGGCCGACACATCGAGGCGAACCTCAGCCTGCAGGTGCTGGTCGAGATCGAACCGGGCGGCCGCGTCCACGCGATCTACACGATGAGCTCGGGCAAGCCCTCGACGCCGACGGTGCTCGGCCGCTTCCGCGTCTACCGCAAAGAACCCGGCACGAACGGCGAGGGTATGGTCGAATCGAGCTACTTCATCAGTGGCTACGCGATCCACGGCTATTTCGAAGTGCCCGTGTGGGCCGCCAGCCACGGGTGCCTGCGGGTCCCGATCCCGAACGCGGCGTCGATCTACGCGTGGGTGCAGTACGGGACGCCCGTCGACGTCTACAACTAGCTCCGCGCTAGGCGCGGACCTTGAACCACCTCGCGACGAAGCCGAGCGCGAACCCGTAGACCGCGAGCGCCAGCAGCAGCTTCACGATCCTGTCGAGCCATTCGCTGCTGGACGCCGGGGCGATCCCGTTGAACGGGGACGTGAGCCGTTCGCTGGCTTCGTCGATCACGCGGTGCAGGCCACTCTTCGGGGCCGGTGCGGCGACGCCGCTGGTCGGGCTCGAGGCGCTCGCCGTCGCGGTCCCGTTCGCGAGCGCGGCCTGCTGGCCGCCGGACGCCGTTTTCGTCTGGCCGACGGCGAAGACCATGAACGACGCGATCACGATCGCGCACGTGATGAACGCGGCGAAACGGAGCAGTCTCACGATCACGATGGCCACAGACGCTAGGTTAGGCTCCACGGTGGGCGGCTTGGACGAACGTACTAGCGATGTGGACGCTTCTCGGGCGAGACTCGTCCAGGAGCTGCGCGAGCATGCCCTTGTGATCGGGCGCGTGACGCTGACGAGCGGCGCGACTGCGGAGTACTACGTTGACGCCAAGCGGGCGATTCTGCTACCCGCGGGCTTCGCCGCGCTGTCCGTTCTCGTCGCCGACCACGCCACCCGCTGGAGCGCGACCGCCGTCGGCGGGATGACGATGGGAGCCGACCCCGTGGCGTGCGCCGCGCTCGCGGGCGGCGCGGACGTGAAGGTGTTCTTCGTGCGCAAGGACGCGAAGGCGCACGGCCTGCAGCGGCGCGTCGAGGGCCCGCTGCTCACGGGCGAGGATCGCTGCGTCGTCGTCGAGGACGTCGTCACGACGGGCGGCTCGACGCTGGCTGCGATCGAGGCCCTGAAGGACGAGGGCCGCACGATCTGCGGGGTCATCAGCGTGCTGGACCGCCTCGCCGGCGGCGGCGTCGCGATCGAGGCGGCCGCGGGCGCCCCGTACGTGCCGCTGACGACGATCGACGACATCTACCCGGACCGTCCCGGCCGATGAGCGACGGCGAGCTCGCAATCGGCGCGGCACGGCCCCAGGACATCCCCGTGCTGCTCGAGATGTTTCGTGAGCTGGCGGCGTTCGAGCACCTCGAGGACCTGCTCGAGGCGGACGAGGAGAAGCTGACGGCCGCGCTGTTCGGAGAGCGTCCGGCCGCGCAGGCGCTGATCGCCCGCAGCGGCGGCTCGGTCGCGGGCTACGCCGTGTTCTTCCCGACCTTCTCAACGTTCCTCGCGATCCAGGGGATATGGCTCGAGGACATCTACGTGCGACCCGATCACAGGCGCGCCGGTGTCGGCGGGGCGCTGCTCGCGGCCGTCGCCGCGGAGCTCCTCGCGCGGGGAGGCAAGCGTCTTGAATGGTCGGCGCTGGACTGGAACGAGCGTGCGCTGACGTTCTACGCGGGCCTCGGCGCACAGCAGATGAACGAGTGGGTCACGCACCGGCTGATCGGCGAGCCGCTCGAGCGTCTCGCTGCGCGAGCCCAGCCGCCGGCCGCCATATAGATGACCGGGCGCCTGTAGCCTTCCCCGCGAACTGCGCGCATGTGGTTCAGCGCCCTCGTAGTCCAATGGATAAGACGACCGCCTCCTAAGCGGTAGATCCAGGTTCGACTCCTGGCGGGGGCACTTGCGGGAGAGGTATGTCCTCCGGATGCCTTCGTGTCTTCGGTTGCCCCCCCGCAGACACGCCCTGTCAGGTTGGCGTCTCTCTGCGCGGTGAATCACGCCACCAGTTACACATGTTCTTCACGGGCTGCAGTCGGGGCGCCTATCCGCCCCTGCGGCGAGGGTCCCGGCGCTGCTTCGCTGCGGCGCGTGGCGGGATGATGGGGCGCCCGCCCTGTAAATACCCGCTGTCTGTCTGTAGTCTCAGCGCACCGGCGGGTAAACGAGCCCGTGCCGAGATCTAAAAAGGGGCAGCGCGAATGAGCGGATCGCAGCGGGGCAGCCGGTTCACGATCGCCGCCCGAACAACCGTGACGCTGCCCGGCTGGGGCCCACGACGCTTCGCCGCGGGCCTCGGGCTGCTCGTCGCGCTGGCTGCGCTGATGGCGACGCTCGGTGCGGCAACTGCCTCGGCTTACGAATGCTACAGCGGCTACCCAAACTGCAAAGGTCAGGGCGAACTACAGCACCTCGTCCAAGGCGCTCCTGGCACTCCCGACTCCGTCATGCCGACAACGACGACGTATTTCGTCTACTGGGCTCCGAAGGGCGCTCCGGCGTTCCCGGCGAAGTACGAGTCCGGGATCAAGACGTTCTTCAAGGGGATCGAACACGACAACGGGACCGACCAGAACTTCTACTCGGTGCTGACGCAGTACGGGGTGAAGTACGAAACGCACGTCGGCAAGGCGATCAACGACAAGAATCCCTATCCCGCCGAAAGTCCCGACTGCAGCTCAAGTGAAGGGGCGCCGCCCTCCAAGCCATGCGTCTCGGTTCGGCAGATCACAGCCGAGCTCACGGGCTTGGTAAAAGAAAACAAGCTGGCTGGGCAGGCCTTTGAAGCCGGCCAGGCTAAGCACGTCTACTTTGTTCTCCTCCCGCCAGGGGTTTCGGTTTGCGACGGCTCCTACTCAGGTCACTCGTCGGTTGGTTGCTCATCAAGACAGTTCTGTGCCTACCACTCATTCCACTTCGGCGGGACTGAAACCGCCGAAGACGTACCCTTTGCAATGATGCCGTATCTGCCCGGCACCAAAGGATGCGAAGACCCGCAGCAACCGAACGGGGTAAACGAAAGCGAGTTCGCGGTCCTCGAGCACGAGTTCGCCGAGATGATCACCGACCCGTTCGGCATCGGGTGGGCCAACTCTCCTTCTGTCGGAGCAGAAGAGGTCGTCGACATCTGCCAGAGTGGCCTATGGGCGGGTGGGAACCTGGCGTTTGGTGAAAAAATGAGGTACGGCACAGCGCTCGGGACAGCTCCTAACGGGGCGCTCTACAACCAGGTGATCGACGGCCAGGACTATTACCTGCAGCAGCCGTACAGCAACGCAACGGAAACCTGCGTGCAGCGCATTGGGCTCCCGCCGACCGTGACGAAGCTGTCACCCGCGAGGGGCTCGATCGCGGGCGGTAAGAAGGTCAAGATCACGGGCCTGAACTTCGAGAACCCGACGGTCACGGGCGTATCGTTCGGGAAAGTGCCGGCGAAAGAATTCAC
>Ga0209698_10006136_pt1 | contig 12831 bp, 12 predicted proteins | sample LitLauG_LLR_2012_FD_187203 | JGI IMG/M metagenome (GOLD analysis project Ga0209698, IMG submission 187203) | Freshwater sediment microbial communities from Pennsylvania, USA - Little Laurel Run_MetaG_LLR_2012 (SPAdes) (version 2) | ecosystem: Environmental > Aquatic > Freshwater > Creek >...
CGGCATCGCTGATCGGGCTGCAGAAAACCCCGTCTTGGCTTTCGAACCGGGAGGGGCTCGAGTGCACTCGAGCGGGCTTAGGCGTTCAAATCGGATCGCGCGTTAGCGCCGGCGGTTTGGCTTGTCTCCACTTTGATCGAGCGAACATTGACCAGAGTGCTTGCATTCCATTTCTCTTCCCCGCAAACTTGGGCAGCGCTGAACGTTCTCTATTCGTCTGTTCCGCCGAAGGTCAATATGCCGCTTCGTCCGACTTCGTGGTCTCTTCTGATTGTTCCCCTCGCACTGGCCGGGTTGCTGCCGGCCCAAACCACCTCGCAGAGTCCCGCGCAGCCCGCCGCGCAATCGGCTCCATCCAGCGCCGCTTCCAGCCCCGATCCCGAACGGCAGCACGCCCTCGAACTGTTCAACGCCGGGAACTTCGTCGAAGCCATGCCGCGGTTCGAAAAACTCGCGGCCGATTATCCGGAGGACAGCACCATCAAGGCCAATTGGGCATTTTCGATCTCCGCGTACGCAGCCACGCTGTCCGACCCGGAACTCCGCAAGAAGGCCAGAATCCGCGCCCGCAGCATTGCGCAGCAGGCGCAAATTCAAGGCAACAAGGGCCCCACCGTACAGATCATTCTGCAGATCCCCGAGGACGGTTCTGAGCCCTCGTTCTCCGATCGCAAGGACGTCGACGACGCCATGAAAGCGGCGGAAGCGGACTTCGCGCGCGGTGATCTCGACAAAGCCCGCACCGGATACCTGCACGCCCTGCTGCTCGATCCCAAAAACTACGCCGCCGCGTTGTTCGTGGGTGACGCCTATTTCAAGCAGCACGTCAACGGCAGCGCCGGCGAGTGGTTCGCCCGTGCGGTTCAAATCGATCCCAATCGCGAAACGGCCAATCGCTATTGGGGAGACGCGTTACAGGCGATGGACAAAAATGAGGAAGCGCGCGGCAAGTACATCAGCGCCATTATCGCCGAGCCCTTCTCCCGCCTGTCCTGGAGCGGCCTGGCGCAGTGGTCCCAGCACAATAAAGCCAGGCTCAACTGGGTGCGCCTGCAGGACAAGGTCACGCTCACTCAAGAGGGCACGAAGTTCAATGTGAGTCTCGACCCATCCCTGGCGAAAGACAGTGCCAGCGCACTAGCCTGGACCGCCTACGGGACGACTCGCGTGACGTGGAAGGGCGGCTTCAGCTCGCGCTTCCCCAAGGAAGCGAAGTATCGCCGCACCCTGCAAGAAGAGCTCGAGTGCCTCACGGCGATGGTCAATGCCGTGCGCGAACAGAAGGACCCGTCAAAGCTGAGGGACCTTGACCCGGCGATTCAGTCCATCGTGAAAATCCAGGAAGCCGGATTCCTGGAGCCGTTTGTCTTCTTCAATCGACAAGATAACGAGATTGCTCAGGATTACGGCCCTTATCGCGAAGCCCACCGCGACCTGCTGTACCGTTACTTCGACGAGTTCGTGGTGCCGCACGTGCAGCCGTAAGCAAACGGTCGGCACAAATCCGGCGGAGAATTACTTCCCCGCCACGGCCGCTACCACATCAAAGAGGATTCGCGGGCCGCGCCGCACTTCTTCGACGCGAATGCGCTCGTCATTGCCGTGTTCGGTATTCCCTTCCGCGTCGGTCGCGGTGTAGGGATTGAAGCCGTACGAGGCGATCCCCAGCGGCCGATAGGCCTGATTCTCCGTGTAGCCGCTGGTAATGTGCGGCACCACGGGTGTCCCCGGAAAATACTTTCCGGCCACCTCGCGGATCGCCCCGAACAGGGCGTTGTCCGTACCGGAATAATTGGCTATGCGAAAGTTGGGGTCCATCGGTTCGACCGTCACGTTGGGATCATTCACAACCTTTCGCACCGCTTCCAGCAGCGCCTTGGGATCGCCACCGGGCAGAATCCTCACATCCAGATTCGCCCAAGCCTCGGCAGGAATCACGTTCGTCTGCTCCGAGCCTCCCAGCATGGTGAGCGAAATGGTGTCGCGGAGCAGGAAGTTGAGCGATTCGTCGCGCTCCACCGCGTCCTGAAACCTCGGATCTTCGATCGCCTTTTGCACGTTGCGGTACCAGGCTGCCCGCTCCGGCGGCTCATAAGGGGCCATTTCGCTCAGGAACTCTTCCACCACCGGCAACACCCGCATGGGAGTGCGATACGCCTGAATCCGGGTCAACGCCCGCACAAGACGGTCTGGGGCGGAATCGGCATTCGGCCGGGATCCGTGACCCGGACGTCCGTGTGCCACCACGTGCAGCCAGTACGTAGTTTTTTCCCCGACGTCGACGCCCACGTACTTCACCTTGCCGTACTCGAGCAGGTTCTCGCCACCCTCATTGATCAGGAATTCGGCGTTGCCCAGCAGATCTCGTTGATGCGCGATGAACCAGTCGGTCCCGGTGTCGAAAACCTCCTCATCGGCGACCGCCAGAAAAATCACGTCACGGTCGAGTTCCACCTTCTCGCGCTTCAGCATCACCATCACCACCAGCTGTGCCAGTCCTTCATCTTTCATGTCCTGGGCGCCGCGGCCGTAGATGTACCCGTCTCGGATCTCTCCGCTGAACGGCGGAACGTGCCAATGCGACGCGTCACTGGTCACCACGTCGGTGTGGTTGAGCAAAATAATGGGCCGCTTGGCGTCGCCCGAAGAAGCGGTATGGGGGAGGCGCGCCCACAGATCGCCCCGTCCCGCAGCGTATTCAAATTCGCGATTCTCAATGCCTTCCGCGTCGAGGATCTTCTTGTAGAACTTGACTGCCCGCATCTCGTTGCCCGGAGGATTGGTGGTATCGATTCGCAGGTACTGCTGCATCCAGGTTACCGCCAGATCGGAATACGTCTGGAGGTGTTCGTCGGAAACCCCTGCCGACGCGGTGCCAGAGATGCGCCCTCCGTCGGTTGACCTACGTTCCGCGCCCCAGGTGGAAGTGCACACCGTCGCCAGAGCCAGTCCCCACAGTAATACGCGCCGTGTCACACCGTGTCCCCCCAACTCCAGGTTAAGCCCGCTCCAACAACTGTTCGCCGTTATCTGCACGCAGTTTTTATATCAGGTTTGCCAAAATTACCCTGCCGGGCTATCGAAATGCGCCCGGTGAGCCTATAATCTTGTTTATTATCATATATTTAGCTTGGGATGAACCAGTCTGGATTTGGCCCCCAAGATGTATTAGGTAGTTGTGGTACCGCCATGGAGCGAGCAGAAAGCCAGTCGCAGCGTCAGCGCTGGCCGGCATAGGGAAACCGCTAACGTTTTCATCGTTCATGGGACGCAATTGAATTTTACGCACGCATTGCGTGCCGGAGTGGAGCCCAAACGCTCCCCCAACCTGGAGGAAGCCTTTATGAACAACCGTCTACTCATCGCCCTGCCGCTGGCGGCTGTACTCGCCTTACCCACCTTCGCGCAGACCACCTCGTCGAACCAGAGCCAGCCCGCCACCACGGCGACCGACAACGCCACCGGCAAGGCGCCTCTCGCGCCGCCGTCGCGCGAAGGCTTCTGGGGACGCGTCAATCCTTTTGCCCGCAAGACCTATGTGAGGCGCCAGACCGAGCCCATCCGCGATCGGGTGAACGAGCTCGATGAGCTGACGTCGGCCAATAGCAAGGCCATCAAAGACACCGATCAGCGCGCCCAGGCTGGAATCAAGCTGGCTTCCGACAAGGCCAACGAAGCCGACCAGCACGCCCTCGACGCCGCCAACAAGGCCACCGCCGCGCAGCAATCGGCGCAGCAGGTCACCGCGCGGGTACAGAACGTAGAGACCGTGGTCAGCAACATCGACCAGTACAAGGCCTCGAACCAGACCGAGATTCGCTTCCGCCCGGGCCAGACCGTCCTGAGCAAGAATGCCAAGGACGCTCTCGACCAGATGGCCACAGCCGTCAAAGGCCAGCGCGGTTATATCTTTGAAGTGCAGGGCTTCTCGTCCGGTAAGGGCCAGGCTGCCATTGCCACCTCGCAGAAGATGGCCGAGTCGGTGGTGCGCTACCTGGTTCTCACCCACGATGTCCCCGTTTACCGGATCTACCTCGTCGGAATGGGCAACGCCCCAGTCCCGACCGATGATGGGTCGAAGACCAAGCACGTCAGCGGAGGCCGCGTCGAAATCAGCCTGCTGAAGAACGATCTTGAGCAGCTGGCGTCGACCTCAACGGGCGACCAGGCACAGCAACCGAAGTAACGCCGGGGCCCGAGAGGGCCGCCAGGATTCAAGGGAACGGGGCGCCTTGCCCCCAGATCCCTCCCCCAAGAGAAAGCCCTTCGCATGCGAGGGGCTTTTTCTTGCGCGGAAATGGGGCGCCGTTAGCTCCGTGCCACAAAGCGAAGCGACGCGGAATTCATGCAGTAGCGAAGATGGGTTGGTTCGGGACCATCGTCGAACACGTGTCCCAGATGGGCGTCGCACTGCGTACAACTGACCGCGGTGCGCACCATGCCGAAGCCCGGATCCCGCGTTTCGGTAACATTCTCCGGCGCCAGCGGCTGCCAGAAGCTCGGCCAGCCCGTCCCTGAATCAAACTTCGTAGCGGAGTCGAACAGCGCGTTGCCACAGCAGATGCAACGATAGATTCCCGGTTCGTGCAGGTTCCAGTATTTACCGGAGAAGGCGATCTCAGTGTCGGCGTTGCGCGTGATATCGAAGACCCCCGACGGAAGCTGTTTCCGCCATTCCTCAGCGCTCTTGACCAGTTTCGCCACCCGGACTTTATTGACCCGCTCACCCGCGTCGGAGAAAAGAACGATGGTCACTTCCCTTGGCGGTCCCGCTTCCACAACGGCCGGCTCCAGAACATGAGCCTTCCGCCACTGCCACACCGCTAGTCCCCCCAGGGCAGCGACAGCGCCCGCCAGAAACGCGCGCCGCCGGACCTTGGTTGGACCTTCGCGATCGAGATCAGCATCGAACATACTCAACTCCTCGTCACCTTCAGTGCAGACTATTTTCCGACGTACAGATCAGGAAACTCCTGCCGCAAATGCTGGACCTTGGGAGCGTCGTTAAAAACAATGTAAGGCTGGTTGGGATGCAGCGCGGCGTAGTTCTGGTGATAAGCCTCCGCCGGATAAAAATCCTGCAACGCCGTAACCTGCGTCACGATGCGATGCGGAAACACTCCCGCCTGGTCGAGTTGAGCGATGTAGGCCTCGGCGATTTGTTTCTGCTCCTGGTTACCGTAAAAAATCGCAGACCGATACTGCGTTCCTTCGTCTGGACCCTGACGGTTCAGTTCGGTGGGATCGTGCGCCACCGAAAAAAACACCCGCAGGAGCTCACCATAGGTAATCTTCGAGGGATCGTAGATGATCTGGACGGACTCGGCGTGGCCGGTTTCGCCCGTGCTCACGGTTTCGTACTCAGGATTCTTGACGGATCCTCCGGCGTAACCCGAGGTCGCGCTGATCACGCCTTTAACGTGCCGGTATACCGCCTCGATTCCCCAGAAACAACCGCCGGCTATCACCGCAGTCTGCTGGCCCGAGGTTGATGCGACCTTGGCATCGACCGCAGGTGCCGGAACCGGGGCGGCGCCGGCACGGGCGTTGCAAGCCGCTACAGCCAGAAGCGATCCCAAAAGCATAACAACCGCGCGAACAGCAGGTCCAGTCATTGGTCTTGTCTCCATCGACAAACAGGCTGCCAGATTGGAGTGACATGCGCCCCAAAAGTTTCATGTTTCCGCGGTACGACGGGGCGAGAAGCCAGGACTTGCGTTTTCGCTCAAAGGGACGATAATTACGCATCCTCTTCCCCCGAGGAGGTTTCATGGACCGCATCCCCTGCCCGCCCGGCCGGGCGTTTACAGGCCCGACCGCCACCTTCGTCCTTGTGATGGCATGGGCGCTTTCCGGAGTCATCGTCTTCGCGCAAAGTGCGCCGCCAGCGCCGAACGCCGATCCGACCTATCAGGCTCTGCGCAACCTCAGTTTGGGCGGAGAGGCAGTCAGCGTCAGCAACTTCGAACTCAAGCGCGACGCCGGGACCTTCCACCTGCATTCCGGGACGGTGTGCTTTGTGACCCCGGTGAACGGAAAGGTAACCGGCGCGGTGTTCGCCGGTGACGGCAATTTCGTGCTCGATCCGCCGACGGATGCAGAGCGCAAGAGCTTGAAACTGCTCACCAAGGGAAACGAGTTTAGCGAAAAGTTCGAGCGTCTTGTGATGCGGTTTACGGACGCGACGTATGACGAGATCAGGAAGGGCACCACTTCCGCGACGGGCAACTGCGACGCCGGCATCTTCAAGGACAGCCAGAACACAACACGGCACAAAATAAAAAGGAATGTGGAAGCGCGGTTGCTGGAAGAGGTGCTCAGCCCTCAGCCCAGGGCGCTGTTCATCGCTTTTATCCACGGCAAGCATTACGACGACAAAGAGCTATACGAAATCGACCCTGATTCCAGCCAGGATCAGGTTGATTTCGTCACCTACGATGAGAACAAGTTTGGCGATTGGGCGTCTTTCAGCGCTACCGCCGAGCCGGTGAAAACAGATTCCGGCATCCCGTTCCGGATCGAGCATCAGCAGCTGGAAACTGCTTTCGAGAAGAACGGCAGCCTCTCGGGGAAGGCGACCGCGACCTGCGTCGCGGAGCGCAACGGGTTGAGGGTGGTGGCGTTCAACCTGTTCCGTCCTCTGCGCGTGCAGAGCGTAACCGCCAACGGAGAGCCCGTTGGCTTTATCCAGGAAGACAAGAACGACGACGGAGATTTCGCCGTGATTCTGCCCAAGGCGATCAACGCCGGGGAGAAATTCACGGTGACGACGGTTTATGGCGGAAAAGAAGCAGTGAGGAACGAGGGTGGCGGCAACTATTTCCCGGTGGCGAGAGAAAACTGGTATCCCAACAATCCGAGCGGCGAGTTGGGGGAATACGCGACCTATGATATGACCTTCCGCATCCCGAAAGGCATGAAGATGGCCGCGACCGGGGTGCAGGTGAGTGAGAGCACGGAAGAGGGGAAAAATGTCACGGTATGGAAAAGCGAAGCACCCCAGGCGGTGGCCGGATTCAACTTCGGAAGGTACAAAGAGGAGCAGGCCAAGCTGACCAAGCCTGAGTACTTCATTCAGTCGTTCGCCAATGAGGAACCGCCGGACTGGGTGGTCGATCTTCAACGCGCGGCTCGGGGCGCGTCACTGGGCACCATGAGCACCATCGGTCTTAATAAGAAAGCGCTCGCCGAAGGTGAAATGGCGGTGCAGCTGTACACGGATTATTTCGGCCCATCGATGTTCAAGCACATGCAGTTAACCCAGCAGACAGCCTGTAATTTCGGACAATCCTGGCCGGAGCTCGTTTTCATCCCCATCTGCTATTACTTCGACACCACGATACGCCATCAACTTGGCCTCGACTGGGGCGATCGCGGTTACTGGAAAGTGGTGACTCCTCACGAGGTGGCGCACCAATGGTGGGGACAGACCGTGGGATTCGCCCATAGCAGAGATCAGTGGATGAGCGAAGGGTTCGCGGACATGTCCGCGTCGCTGTACCTCACCATCATCGAAAAGAATCCGAAGAAGTTCATCACGTTCTGGAACGACGAGCGGGAGTTGCTGCTGGAGAGAAGCCCGGAAGGATTCCGCGCCATCGATGCGGGCCCGCTCACCATGGGATACCGCACCAGCAATTCTCGCACTGGTTTCGATACCACGCGCAGGCTCATCTACCCCAAGGGTGCCTATATCCTGCACATGATTCGCATGATGATGCACGACAACCGCACCGGCGACCAGATTTTCAAGGAGACGATGCAGGATTTTGTGAAGACCTACTCCGGGAAAGCCGCCACGACCGAGGACTTCAAGTCGATGCTCGAGAAACATATGACTGCTGAAATGGACATGGATGGAAACCACAAAATGGACTGGTTCTTCAACCAATACGTCTATGGAACGCAGTTACCGGCCTACAAGCTGGAGTCCTCATTCGACACCAACCCGGAGGGAGACGTCGTGCTCAATATGAAAATGACGCAATCCAACGTGGACGAGAAATTCCGCATGCTGGTGCCCCTGTACCTGGAGATGGCGGACGGGAACCTGTTCTTCCTGGGACGCGCCAGAATCGTGGGCAACACTACGGCCGAACAGAAGATTCCGTTGAAGGGACTGAAGACGAAGCCAAAGGCCGCGGTGCTGAACTACTTCGATGATGTGCTGGCCTCGCCGAATTGATCGGGCTGGAGGAAAAAAGGGGAGCATGGGACGCTCCCCCTCCCTGGTGCTGTGAACGTCGGCGTTGCCCGGTTCTACTTCGCGGACCCGCCTTGCATACCGTCAGAGGCCCCAAGTTCAAGGGCGTACGGTTTGCCTTCGAAACGAGCGCTCATCAACGAACTCGTGCCGTCTCCATTGCGGCTGACGATCGCGGCATCGTTTGCCGAGGGGGCCTTGAGATCCACCAGCTTGGCCGGAACCTTGGCGACCACGTTCTTGCCTTGCAGGATGCTGACTTCGACGGTGGGCCCGCTGCCCTCCCATTCGAGTTTGTAGTCTCCCGGTTTCAACTTGGTTCCATTCACCGTGGTGTCGCTTTGGAGTTGGAGATGAGCCTTGGTGCCTGCGAACGCGCTCGAGGCCAGCAGGACAGCCAACCCCATCACCGCACTTTTCGAAACTGTCGCGAACGTCATGGTTGCTCCGTTTTCTTTCCCGATCGTACGTCGGGAATCGGTTGGAGGCGGCCCGGTTCGCGACCAGCGCGAGAAAACACTTTGTGTTCCCCCACCAATCGCCTACAATGCAAACCGCCGGGGTTGGACGCGCAGGTCGCAAGCCTGTGCTGCCGCTAGAGGGGTTTTCTCACCTGGGCCGCCAAACCGAGCGTGAGAGAATCCCTGGCCCCGCAATGATTTCTTGAGCAACTGCAGCCCGTCATTTCTGGCTTGGTTGCTTACCCCGAGTACTGTACGGAACCGTATCCTGCAAAGTTCCGTGCCCAGCAAGCGATCTTTCATTCGCTTTACCTGTTGGACGCCGGGCATATCCCGCCGATAGCAAGAAAATAGATAGTTGAGTTTTCTTGAGGTAGGTACATGACGCGAGTGTTATGTGCGCGGCCATGTGGCAAACCGCCAAGCGCAGCGTTTATGCAGACTGGCGGACCCCGCAGAAGACGTTTCGCGGAGGGTAGAACCGGGATTAGTCGGCTTCACCGTGCTGGCGATCGACCGACCAGATCGCGGCCTGATCCTTCTCGAAAGGATAGATGTGAACCATCCAGTTGAAGATCACGGGATGGAACGTACCACCGGCGGCATCACAGGCTGCTTGCGTAGTGATGGATCCCCTGAGTCCAAACTGGGGATTCGGCCGGAGCATTTCCTTGCGCCGGTCTTCTGGCGGAGCGCAGAAGTTCACGTGTTCGTGCCACTGCGCGACGCTGAGCGGGATGCGCTCGTCGAGTTGGTCTTCGCTGAAGCGTTTGGGAGCCGTGTACATGACCCCGATCAGCTTGTAGTCGTCACCGCGTTTTTCGTAAAGCAGTGACGTGGGATGATCAGGATTGAAGCCTAGTCTCGCGTCCATCGCATAGCTGTAGTTGGTGAAGTGGTATATCTTCTGGGGAACGTTGGGCAGGAAGATCTTAAATCCATCGGCGAGGGCGGCGTGATAATCGGCGTACTTGTCTGAGGCCTTGCGCGCCCGATCGACGATTTTCTGCGCGCGCTCTGCGTCACCGGGCTTGGGCTGCCGCAGAGCCGTCATCTTCATGTGCGGACCCATGTCCAGGTGGCCTTCCATGGAGTGCATCACCGGCGCGGCCGCGGGGCGGTCGGATTCTTTCTCGCCGTCTTTGTCTGCCGCCCTCGGCATGACGCTCATGCCGGACATGGAGTGATCGGGGGACATCTCCGGCATTTCCGCAGCGGGCTCCGCTGGCGGGTTGGCAGGAGTGGTCTGGGCCTGTCCCCACGCAATGCTGCCAAGCGCAAGAGCGAGCCAAATCCTTCGACGCATAAAAGAACCCCCCTCGATCTGTTTCTAATAACCCTGCCTCAGGAAGGATGTTTCGGGCAAAAAAGCGCCGTTACCAGCGATTACAGGAGTAATCGAAGGAAGGGTGCCATGGTGTTCGGTCCCGACGGTGACGTAGCCCCGGAGAAAAGGTTTAGGATTTGGCGCGCACCGGCGGTTTCTGGTACACCTAGCAGCTTGACCCTCGAATCAATCCTCTTCCTTTTTGTAGCCGGCGCGCTGGGTGGGGCCTTGAACTCGGTGGCCGGAGGCGGCAGCTTCATTGCGTTTCCAGCGCTCCTGTTTATGGGCGTGCCACCGATCCCCGCAAATGCCACCAACACGATCGCGTTGTGGACCGCGGCCGCGGCGAGCGGGGGAGCCTACCGCAAGCGGCTGACGGTTCCGCGGCAGGTGATGATTCCGCTGCTGGTGGCGAGTCTGGTGGGCGGACTGGCGGGCGCAATTCTGCTCTTGAAAACGCCGGCGCAAACGTTCATGCGCGTGTTGCCGTGGCTCACTCTGGGAGCAACTCTGCTGTTTGCCTTTGGAAGGAAACTGGCGGGCACGAGAAAATCGGCGGTCGAGCATGGCGCGTCCGGCGCCGCACTGGCACGCGCGACGCTGTTTCAGCTGGTGGTGGCCGTCTACGGCGGGTATTTCGGGGGCGGGATGAGCATCGTGATGCTGGCCATGCTGGCCACCCTCGGCATGACGGACATTCACGCCATGAATGCGCTGAAGAGCGTAATGGGCTTCGTCATTAACGGTGTGGCGGTCGTGACTTTCATCGCCGCGCGCGCGGTGTACTGGAAGCAGGGCATGGTGATGATCGTGGGAGGAATAGCGGGAGGATACCTGGGGGCGCACTTTGCGCAGCGGCTTCCTCAGCCCTGGATTCGCGGCTTCGTCGTGCTGGTCGGTGCGGGCATGACCGCGTACTTCTTCTGGAAGTCTTATTGAAAGCAGAGTCGGCCACGGGCCTCACGGATCTTCCCGGGTTTACGAGGTGAAGATTTGTCTTGATTCGGGAAAATCCGTGCCGTTGCGAATCCGCTATTCATTGGAGTGGCGCCGAAACGTGCTCGTGGACGATCAGCCACTTGCCATCCTCATTCTCAAACAGAGCGGTCCAGCGGAAGTTACCCATCTCGACTTTCCCCGCCGTGGTCGTCATCTGTTCGGCGACGGTGGCTGTGATCCAAACCACGTCCGCGTGGGAATGCACTGCAGCGTCATCGTTAACGGTGAACCTGGCGCTTTTATACCCGGCCAGCACACCCTTGGCGCCTTTCTGGTACTCGTCCCAACTGCCGTACTTCAACGGGGCGATATCGAAGAAGGTGTGCGGTCCGGTGGCGTAGAACTTGGAGACGTTGGCGGGATCCAGGGTGCCCCAGCCGTCCCATATCTTCTGCAGGTAGGCTTTGTCGGGAGCCGGACCTGCCGATTTCTTCATAGGCGACTTCTTGGTCTGGGCGGCGCCGGCCAGGGACAGGGTAAGCAGGCAAAGCAAAACGATGAGTAGACGCTTCAACATTGGTTTTTCCTCCGGGAAATCCGGCGGAATTCTCGCACAGCCCGGAGGAAATCACAAAGGCGATCCAGCAGAGCTGATGAAGCCCTGAACTCCAGCCTCGAGCCACAGGGGGTACTGAGGTCACAGAAGAATCACGGTTTGACCGGCATCCCCGGCGCACGATAAACTGATTGAGTTTGCCTGTACTCGCCGAACCCGTTCTGGGGGCGCGTGCCTTGGCTGGTGAAACGCCGGGGCGGAAAACACAGCAAGCAGAGGGAAATCAGGGCCTTTCGGTTGCGCCCGTGTGCGTTTTGCGCATCGCGCCCGCACTGATTTTCAACGACATTTTCGGAGGCAGACGCATGTACGCGGTTATTCGCGCCGGTGGGAAGCAGTACCGGGTGGCGCCGGGCGATGTGATTCGAGTGGAAAAGCTGGCCAGCGACGGTCCGGTGGAGTTCCCCGTCGTTGCCGTGTCCAGCGAAGAAGGCCAAGTAGTGAAACCGGCAGACGCGCGCGTGGTGGGCGAGGTAGTGAGCGAAGGGCGCGGCGCCAAAATCATCGTCTTCCATTACAAGCGCAAGAAGCAGTACAAGAAGCTGCGCGGGCACCGGCAGGCTTTCACGGCAGTGCGTATTACAGAGATTGCTTCCGGCGGCCAGAGCTTCAAAGCCCCTGAACTGCCCAAGAAAGTTGCCAAGCCGAACAAGGCGAAGGAAGCCGAGGGCGAAGACACGCCGGTGGAAGCGAGGGCGGCGGTGAAAACCAAAGCTGCCCCGAAGAAAGCTTCGAAGAAGGCAGCGGCGAAGAAGAAATAAGGCGCGAACTGCGCGCGTAGAATCCGGCGTTACTTTTGAGGACCTCATATGGCGCATAAAAAGGGACAAGGCACTTCACGAAATGGCCGCGACTCGAATTCGCAGCGGCTTGGCTTTAAGGCATTTGGCGGACAGGTCGTGCCCGGTGGAACGATCATCGTGCGGCAGCGCGGGACGCGGGTGAAGCCGGGCCTCAACGTGGGCCGCGGCAAGGACGATACCCTCTTCGCGAAGATCACTGGCCGCATCAAGTTCCAGGACAAGGGCCAGATGGGGAAGTTCGTGATGGTCGAGCCGGTCGCAGCGAAGTAGAGTTCGGTGGTCCGCAAAGTTTGCGGGCGGGCGCGCCCGCACCACACAGGCCTCGCCTTAGGGTCGAGGCTTTTTTTGTGCGCCGGAACCAGGGAGCGTCAGGATGAATCGGGAATGGGTTCTGACTCTAGCGGTCGCTTTCATGGCGTGTACCGCCTGCGGCGGAGCCGCGGCACAACTCTCAGCCGCGTCCAGCCCGTCTGCAGACGATA
>Ga0209698_10006137_pt1 | contig 12831 bp, 5 predicted proteins | sample LitLauG_LLR_2012_FD_187203 | JGI IMG/M metagenome (GOLD analysis project Ga0209698, IMG submission 187203) | Freshwater sediment microbial communities from Pennsylvania, USA - Little Laurel Run_MetaG_LLR_2012 (SPAdes) (version 2) | ecosystem: Environmental > Aquatic > Freshwater > Creek >...
AACCGAATTAGACTTACAGGCTTCGACCATCTCTTTCGTGCGCTGCAGGAACTTGCTGGTGTCGAGCCCCATCGCTGCAGCGGGAATGATGCCGAAGTTCGAGAGCGCCGAGTAGCGCCCGCCGATTGACGGCAGTCCATAGAAGATGTGTCGGAAGTGATCGCGCTCGGCGACCTGCTGCATCTTCGAGCCGGGATCGGTGATGGCGATAAAGCGGCTGCCCGCCTTGTCGGCGCCCAGGGTCTGTTGCACGCGCTCGAAGAAATACTGCTTGTAGATGTTGGGCTCGAGCGTGCCGCCGGACTTGCTGGAAACAATAAAGAGCGTCTTGGCGAGGTCGACGCTTTTTTCGACTCTTCTGATCTGTGCCGGATCGGTGGAGTCGAGAATGTGCAGGCGCGGGAAGCCCGGCGTCTGCGGGAAGGTCAGAGCAAGCACCTCCGGGCACAGGCTGGATCCGCCCATGCCGAGCAGCAGAACGTCAGAGAATCCGCCGCTCTTAACTTCGTCGGCGAACGCCTTCAGTTTGCCGGCGGCAGCTAGTTGCTCGTCGACGACATCGAGCCAGCCTAGCCACTTAGCCTCGTCCTCGTTGGTCCAAAGAGAGGCGTCGTGCTGCCAGAGTCTGGCTACTTTTTTCGACGCTTGCCAGTCGTCAAGGTTTTTTTTTACGGCAGTATCGAGATCGGCCGGCAGTTTCGCAGTCTGCTGCGTGACCTGCGGCGCGCCTGACTTCTTCGTATTTTTCTCGACCGCGTCCAACAGAGTACGGAAGGCGTCGGCAAACAGTTTCACGCCGTCTGCCGTCAACTTGTCGGTGACTTCTTTCATGGAAATGCCAACGCTGGCCAGATCAGCCATCGTTTTCCGCGCGCCGGCAACGTTCTCAGTCAGACTCTGGCGTGGGTTGCCATGAGCACGGAACGCCTCGATCGTCGCCGGAGGAGCGGTGTCGACAGTGTCGGGTCCGATCAATTCCTCGATGTAAACCACATCGCGATAATGCGGGTTCTTGGTGCTGGTGCTGGCCCAGAGCACGCGCTGCGTCTGCCCACCCTTGGCGGCCAGCGCCTTCCAGCGCGGCGCGGAAAAGATGCGCTGGTAGGCTTCATAGGTCAATTTGCCGTTGGCAATTGCGACCTTTCCCTGGATGCTCTGCAACTTCACAGTGCGGACAGGATCCGTTTCTTTCTTTATTTTTTCGTCAAGCATGGAGTCGATCAGCGAATCGATCCGGCTGATAAAGAAACTGGCCACGCTGGCAATCTTGCTCACATCGCCGCCGGTCGAGGCAAACTTTTCAACTCCGTCAATGTAGGCCGCGGCGACTTCCTCATAGACCGCCTGGGCGAAGAGCAGCGTCACATTGACGTTGATGCCCTCGCTGATGAGCTGGCGAAAAACGGGGATCCCCTCCGCGGTGCCCGGGACTTTGATCATCACGTTTTCTCGGGCCACAGACTTCCATAGACGCCGCGCCTCGTCGAGTGTGCCGCTAGCGTCGTGCGCGAGATACGGGGAGACTTCGAGGCTGACATAGCCATCGCGTTTTTTCGAACTCAGGTACAGGGGACGGAGCACGTCGGCCGCGCCCTGAATGTCGCGAATGGCCAGCAGTTCGTAGCGGCCCTTGGCGTCGAGGTCGGCGCGGCTAGCGAGCGTATCCAGAAAATCCTGGTACAGGGTCGAGCCGTCAATGGCTTTTTCGAAAATAGAGGGATTCGAAGTCACGCCGCGCACGCCGTCTTCGGTGATCAGGCGCTGTAGTTCGCCGCCTGTCAGCAGATCGCGGCGGATGTAGTCGAGCCAGATGGATTGGCCGAAAGAAATAAGCTCGGTGAGAGGATTGGCGGCTTTTGCGGTTTCAAGTGTGCCTACTGGATTCATACGTATCTCCTAGATTCCTGTAGAGACGCGGCTCGCCGCGTCTCCGTTGCTGCGTCCAAAGGACGGGGCAAGCCCCGTCTCAACGAACCGTTACTTGCCGAGCAGTTCACGCGCCGCTTGAATCACGGCGTCGGAAGTGAAGCCGAACTTCTTCTGCAAATCCTTGAGCGGAGCCGAGGCTCCAAAAGTGCGCATCCCGATGATGCGTCCGCGTGGCCCAGTATACTGCGCCCAGCCGAAAGTTGAACCCATTTCGACTGCAACCCGCGCAATAACATCGGGCGGCAGCACCTGATCGCGGTAACTTTGGTCTTGATGCTCGAATAAATCCCACGACGGCATGCTGACTACGCGCGCGCGAATTCCATCAGCTTTGAGTTTCTCGTAGGCGTCGATGCAGAGGTAGACTTCGCTGCCGGTCGCCATAAGAATGACCTGCGGCTTGCCCCCTTCGGCATCGGCCAGAATGTAAGCGCCGCGAGCCACACCGGCCGCGGATGCGTACTTGGTGCGATCGAAGGTCGGCAGGGCTTGCCGCGTCAGGATCAGCGCCACCGGTTCCTTTCGCTGGCTCATGATTACTTTCCACGACTCGACGACCTCGTTGGCATCCGCGGGACGCAGCGTCATGAGCCCGGGGACCGCTCGCAGCGTGATCAATTGCTCGATCGGCTGGTGCGTCGGCCCGTCTTCGCCGACGCCGATGGAATCGTGGGTGAAGATCCAGATGGACGGCACTTCCATGACGGCCGACAAGCGGATCGGCATCTTCATGTAGTCGCTGAAGATGAGGAAGGTCGAGCCGTAGGCGCGAATCTTCGACAATGACATGCCGTTTACGATCGCGCCCATGGCGTGCTCGCGAATGCCGAAGTGGAAGTTGCGCGCGTTGTAGTGGCCGGCTTCGAAATCGCCTGCACCGTCGAAAGTGAGGCGCGTCTTCGTCGAGGGATACAAATCAGCCGAGCCGCCCATCAGCCACGGATCGTTCTTGGCGATTGCGTTCAGCACTTTGCCGGAGGAATCGCGGGTGGCGAGTCCCTTGGCATCGGGCGCAAAGGAGGGAAGTTCCTTGTCCCATCCATCCGCGGGCTGATTATGCTGCATGCGTTCGAATTGCGCCGCCAGATCGGGGTACTGCGCGCTGTATTTCGCAAACAGCGTACTCCACTGGCTGCTCAATTCACGCCCGCGCTTGCCCATAACGTCGCGGAAGTTTTCGCGCACTCCGTCGGGCACCAGGAATTTCGCGTCTTCCGGCCAGCCATATACGCGCTTGGTCAGTTTGACTTCTTCTTCGCCGAGCGCCTCGCCGTGCGCTTCTCTTGTGTCTTGCCGGCGGGGCGACCCGTATCCGATGTGGCTGTCCACGATAATCAGCTTGGGGCGATCTTTTACGTTAAGCGCGTGATTATAGGCGTCGGCCAGCGCCACCAGATCGTTCGCGTCATGGACGTGCGAGACGTCCCAGCCATAGCTGGCAAACCGAGCCGCCACATTTTCGTCGAAGGCGAGGTCGGTGTTGCCCTCGATCGTGATGTGATTGTTGTCGTAAATCCAGCACAGGCTCGAAAGCTTGAGATGCCCGGCGACCGAGGCGGCTTCCCCGGAAATTCCTTCCATCATGTCGCCGTCGCCGCAAATCGCCCAGATGTTGTAGTTGAACAGTTCAAATCCCGGACGATTGAAATACTCGGCCAGCCAGCGCTCGGCGATCGCCATGCCCACGCTGTTGGCAACGCCCTGACCGAGCGGACCGGTGGTCGTTTCGACACCCGAGGTCAGGCCATATTCAGGATGCCCAGGCGTCTTGCTGCCTAGTTGCCGGAAATTCTTGATCTCATCGAGCGAGAGCGCCGGCTTTGAAAGGATCTTGCCCTCGGGACTAACTTCTCTCACGCCCGCCAGATGAATCAGGGAATAGAGCAACATCGAGGCGTGGCCGTTGGAGAGCACGAAGCGATCGCGGTTCGGCCAGATCGGATTCTCAGGATCGTAGCGCAGAAACTGCTGCCACAGACAATAGGCGACCGGAGCCAGCGCCATCGGCGCCCCGGGATGCCCCGAGTTCGCCTTCTGCACCGCGTCCATCGAAAGCGTGCGAATGGTGTTGATACACAACTGATCAAGCTGTGTACCGGCTGTAGAAACAGACTGGTCACTGACGGCCATTAATTCGGGATTTCCTTCTTGACCCCAAGAAATGGCAGCCATTATAGCCCGCCGCTCCCTGTTCGCGTCAATGTGAAACTCACGCCCCGACCAGGCATTATCTTCCCTGTCCCGATCTGGAACTGTGATCGCCTGATCCAGCACGACGCTCATCCCCTACTTCCTGCCTAATTGATTCTTTGCTGCCGCCACCACTCCTTCGGGATGGAATCCGAACTTCTTCTGGAGTTCTTTGAGCGGCGCGGAGGCTCCGAATGTGTTCATGCCGATGACCTGCCCCGAATTGCCGACGTAGCGCTCCCATCCAAAAGTGGAAGCCTGCTCGACGGCAACGCGAGCGGTCACCTCGGGCGGCAGAACGCTGTCGCGGTACTCTTTGGTCTGGTGCTCGAAGATATCCCACGATGGCATGGAGACAACCCGCGAGCGGATGCCCTGGGCCAGCAATTTCTCATGAGCGTCGACCGCCAGAGAGACTTCACTGCCCGAGGCGATCAGGATCACTTCCGGTTTGCCACCAGGAGCGTCGGCGAGGACATAGGCACCCTGTGCTACTCCCGATGCCGACGCATACTTGCTGCGATCGAGGGTCGGAAGCGGCTGGCGGGAGAGCGCCAGCACGGCCGGCTTGTGCCGCAGTTGCATGACGTAACGGTAAGCCTCAACTACCTCGTTGGCGTCACACGGCCGCAACAACACCAGCCCGGGTATGGCGCGCAGCGATGGGAGATGCTCCACCGGTTGATGGGTTGGCCCATCTTCTCCGTCGCCCATAGCCTCGTGGGTGAAGACGAATATGGTCGGCAATTCCATCAGCGCCGATAGCCGCATGGCCGGTCGGGCGTAATCGCTGAAGATAAAGAAGGTTGCACCGAACGCCCGGAGCTTGGATAGCGAAAGTCCGTTTACGACGGCCCCCATCGCGTGCTCGCGAATGCCGTAGTGGATGTTCCTTCCGCCCGGCGTATCGGCCTGAAGGTGTCCCGCGCCCTGGAAGGTGAGAGTGGTTTTATTGGAGGGTCCAAGATCTGCCGAGCCTCCGAGGAACCAGGGAACATTTTGGGCAAGCACGTTCAACACTTTGCCCGAGGCCTCCCTCCCGGCCATACCCTTCGGGTCCGCCGGAAAAACCGGGAGATTGCGGTCCCATCCCGCCGGAAGTTCGCGTCGCTGCATCTGGTCGATCTCGCCCGCCAGGTCGGGATATTTCGCCCTGTACGCACCAAAGAGTTTCACCCACTCCTGGTGAGCCGACTCGCCGTTCTTCCCTATGCCAGCCTGAAAGTGTTCATAGACGCCGTCAGGAACGTAGAACTTTGCGTCTTCCGGCCATCCGTAACAGCGCTTGGTCAAGCGGCATTCCTCGTCGCCGAGCGGTTCGCCGTGAGCTTCCGGCGTGTCTTGCCGGTGGGGAGAGCCGTAGCCGATGTGGCTGTCAAGAACGATGAAAGTCGGGCGACCCTCTGTTTTCTTGAAAACTTCAATAGCATTCTCGATGCGGTCGATGTCGTTGGCATCGCCGACCCGCAGGACGTTCCACCCATACGCCAGGAATCGGGCGGCGACGTCCTCCGTAAACGTGATGTTGGTGTTGCCCTCGATGGTGATGTGATTGTTGTCCCAGATCCAGCACAGGTTATCGAGGCCGAGGTGGCCGGCGAGGGACGCCGCTTCCGAGGCAATGCCCTCCATCATGCAACCATCGCCGCAGACGGCATAAACGTTGTAGTCGAAGATCTCGAAGCCCGGCTTGTTGTAGCGGGCAGCGAGCCACTTCTGGGCAATGGCCATGCCGGCGCTGGTAGCGACGCCCGCCCCGAGCGGTCCGGTTGTGGTTTCAACACCCGAAACCCAGTGGTATTCGGGGTGACCGGGAGCCCGGCTGTCAAGCTGGCGGAAGTTGCGGATATCGTCAAGCGAAACCGAGGGCCGCCCCAGAGCCTCATAATCGGCATTGACCGCCTGCGTCTGGGTGAGATGGAGCGCGGACCAGAGCAGCATCGAGGCGTGCCCGTTCGAGAGCACGAAGCGATCGCGATTGGGCCAGATCGGATCCTTGGGATCGAAGCGCATGACCCGGTTCCAGAGCGTGTAGACCAGCGGTGCGAGCGCCATGGGCGTGCCCGGATGCCCGGACTTGGCCTGCTGAACCGCATCGATCGAAAGCGTGCGGATGGTGTTGATACAGAGCTGATCAAGTTCCGTCGGTGTGATGGTCGGCGTCATCGGACGAGCAATTACGGCACACATGGTGATCTCCTCGCATATTGATGTTCCGGTCGATGCCCACGGGAACTACTACTCAATTGTCCTCGCAAATCGATTGCAATGCATGGCCCCATTGGATAAAGTCAGCGCCAACCCCATTTGCGGCGCCGGCCGCGCGAAGTTTACATCGGACCGAGAAACAAATCGAGGCGCGATTGTACACCCAATAATTAGCCAAGGATAGTCGGATTGAGATTGTTTTTTCCGCGCCTCCCCGGAGATGGGGTGGGCCCGGTTCCAAGCGTCGGAACAGCCGGGATTCTCAGGTTAGAAAAATCCTGTCCTGACTAATACGGTGTTGCAGGGTGGAGGCCAGTTGGTCCACGTCCGTGGCTGAAAGATGCATCAGATCGGGCGCAAAGATGGGGATGTGGTTGGTTCCGACTGCATCCCGCCGCACCTGAATCATCAAAGCATGCAGCACCTGGGGATCGTATTTCTCGGGGCTCATGCGGATTAGTTCCTGAAGCGCGGCTCCGACCGGAAGGCGTTGACGGTAGGGGCGTTCACTGGTCATGGCATCAAAGGTATCAGCCAGGGCTATGATGCGGACCGCCTGCGGCATTTCGTCGCCATGCAGGCCGTCCGGGTATCCGGAGCCGTCTCCGCGCTCATGATGCCAGCGCACGATTTCCGGAATCTGCGGCCAGGGAAACTGTACGTGGCTGACAATCTGATGGCCAATGACGGTGTGGTCCCGCATCTCGCGGGACTCCTCCGCGTCGAGTTTGGAAGCCTTTTCAAACAGCCGCCGATCGACGGCAACTTTGCCGATGTCGTGCAGATAGCCCGCCGACCGCAGTGACGCTACAGCGCCCGGGTCCATGCCTAGAGCCTCGCCGATCGCCTGCGAGTAGCGGCCCACGCGCAGCGAGTGTCCATGAATGTTGACGTGCTTGACATCGATGGCGGTGGCGAATGCTTCGAGCGCGTTGTCGTAGAAGCCGTGCAGCGAGGCCAACAGCCGCAGGTTTTCGGAAACTCTTTGCGCGAGCGTCTGACCGAGCGTGTGATTCTGGATGGCCAGGGCCACGTAGTGGCTGAGCATTTCAAAAGCGTCAAGCGCGTCTTCTTCGTACAGCGCTTCGCCTTCCCGGCGCCCCAGAGCGATCACGCCGGCAAGCTTGCCCCGGACTTTCAGTGGGCAAACGCATTTGAACAGTTCGGGTGCGACATTGCCGTTCGAACTCAGGAAAACATCGCTGTTGGAACTATTCAGCAGCACGGGGCCCGCGGCCGCGGCCAGCGTGTGTACGTGGCGGGGGAGCAGGGGGATCAGCGAGGGCTCCGGCAGCAGCGCGAATCCCTGGGCGTCTACCGAGGTTAGCAACGAAGGCCGTTCGCCGAATGAGAACAACACGGCCTCGCGCGCGCCAGCCGCTTCCATCACGGCCGTCAGCATGCTGCGAGCGGTTTGACGGAAGTCGCGGTCCGCCGTAAGTTCGGGGCCCAAATCCGCCAGCGCTTCGACTGTCTTTAACAGCTTCTTGAGATTGGCTCCCTGCAATGCCTCGTGCGGAGGTGAATGCGAGAAACCAGAGCCCCATCAGCGTAGCATTGCGCCCACAACTCGATTATTGGTTAGTTTGGTGCCGGTGGAAGGGCCATTGAAGCATTGAATCATTGATTCATTGATTCATTGAAACCATTGAGAAGCCTAATTTCAATGCTTCAATGATTCAATACCTCAATGAATCAATGCTTCAATGCCCCAATCATCTCGACTTTCCTTGACAGGCAAGCGATGTTAGCTCATACTTCGGCGCAATCAATCCAGCCGCTGGCGTTTTTGGTCCGGCAATTTGCCGACTGACGGGGAGCCGTGGCTGTGCCTCAATCCAAGCCGTTTCGTTCTGTCAATATACCCGCTGCGTTTGATCGCGATCCCTGGCCGGAGACCTCCTCCAGCGCGTCCGGCGACTCAGAGAATTTTGACGAGAGTGCGGTCCTGGCATTCCTTAAAGAGTTGACTGCCGCCGGCAACCACGGCCTCGACCCCATGCTCGCGGCCATCACAGATGTCGCGCGGCAATTGACGGGGGCTTCCGGAGCCGCACTGGCGATGTGGAAAGAGGGCGCGATGATGTGCCGCGCGCGTAGCGGCGACATTGCCCCCGTAATTGGTGCGCAGCTAAGCGCCAAGACTGGAATTTCGGGCGAGTGTCTGCGTACCGGTAAAATCCAGCATTGTTCCGATACCGAGAATGATCCGCTCGTCGATCTGGAAGTCTGCCGCAGCCTCGGTTTGCGGTCGATTGCTGTCTTGCCGATTCGCGGCTTGCGCGGGATCAACGGAATCCTCGAGGTTTTTTCCACACGGCCCGCAGCCTTCACCGAACAGCACATTGCCTTTCTGCAAAAACTTGCGTTACTTGCGGAGCAGGCACGCATATCGCAACCGGAGAGCGCCTCGTCGCAGCTTCCCGCAGAGATCGAGGCGACGCAAGGGTCCGTTGCGCTACCGGCGTCAGATGAAGTTGAGAACGTGGCCCTCGCGTTCTGGCGGACTCGATCCCGGCCGTTCGTTTTGGGTGCCATAGGCCTCCTGGCGATTTCGCTGCTCGCCTTGGCCATCTGGCGCGGGTGGCACGGTCCGGAGCGGGCGAATGGCAAAGCGCAGGCGGCACCATCTTCTGCCAGCCCGGCCATTGGGAGTGCTGCAAGCGCCGGCGCGGACACAGCCAACACCGCAACTCTCGACGTTGCAATTGGGCACGCTCCCGAGAGTAGCGCGGTGTCGAAGACCAATCCCGGCGAATCGGTGAATCCAGTCCAGCTGTATCCATCCAGCGAAAAGCCCTCAGCCGGATCTCCGGTAAAGCTTGCTTCAAAGGTGGCCGCGGTCGCCGGAAAGAAAACTCAGGCGCTATCGTCGCACGATGTTGCGCCTAATGTTGTTGTTACGCATGGAGCTCCTGACTCGCGCACGGCATCGAAGGCGAGAGCGCGCAGCGAATCGCAAACCAATTTGCAGACTGAGGCGAACCCTTCGCCCGAGCCACCGCCGTCCATTCCCGCTAGCGTGGCGGGCCCATCCCCGCTCAACGGAGTTCTCTCCGCGAAAGCTTCGTTGCCCGGACTTGGTGTGCCGGTGTCGCGTGGGGTTTCCGGTGGTCGACTCGTGCGCCGCGTTCCGCCGGTTTATCCTGCCCAGGCCCGTCTGCGGCATCTGGAAGGCATGGTCATTTTGGCCGCAGTGATCATGGAGGATGGAACGGTGCGCGATGTCAAAGTCATTGAAGGCCCGCCCTTGCTTGCGCAATCCGCCGTAGACGCGGTGAAAGGCTGGCGCTACAAGCCTTATGAACTCGATGGAAAACCGGTGAAGAACGAAATCAGGATCACCGTCGACTTCAAGCTCCCCAATCATTGAGTCATTGAATCAAGAATAATCCTGATGTCTCAAGGCCGCAGCGCCTCAATGACTAAGTGCCTCAATGATTCAATGACTACACTCCGACCGGGAAGGGCTTGCTATGGGTTTCCGAACCCACCGAGAGCCCAGCAAATCGCCCCTGCAACAGCGACATCAGCCCCGTGACCCAGTATCCGATCACGAACAACAACAAGAACGGAACTGTGAAGTAGTTCTCGTTGTCTATGGCGTAATAAACTGCCAGCGCAAAATAGGTTCCGATCAGCAGTTCAATCCACGGAACCCATCCCAGCCGCTTGCGATATTTGTTGGCGCCGACTCTATCCTTCTTCGATTCGACGCGGTACTTGGGAGTACGCACGAAGGAGGTTTGCTTACCCACCAGCGCTTCCAGCACGGCCCGCGTGTTAGTCACGGTCAGTCCGATTCCTAGAGACATCAGCAGTGGCAGGTAGAGCAGCGATCGCAGCCAGCTTTTTGGAAACAGCTCCTTCTGCGAAACCAGATAAAAGCTGGAAATGGAGAAGGTGGAGGCCAGGAACAAGGGAAGGTCAATATAGAGCATCTGGAACCATCCCTGATAAAAGCGAATGATCATGGCGGGCAGCAGCAAAACCGAGAGCACGATCATGAGCGGATAGCTGAGGTTGGCCGTGAGGTGATACACGGCCTCGATTTTTACGTGTCGCGAGGCGTCGCTTGCGAACACCTTGGGCAGTATTTTCTTCGAGACCTGGATCAACCCCTTGGCCCAGCGTGCCTGCTGCGTCTTGAATGCGGTCATCTCCACCGGCAACTCCGCCGGACATTCGACGTCCTGCAGGTAAAGAAATTTCCATCCTTTGAGCTGAGCGCGATAAGAAAGGTCAGTGTCTTCGGTGAGCGTGTCGTGCTCCCATCCGCCAGCTTCGTCGATGGCGCGGCGCCGCCACATGCCGGCCGTGCCGTTGAAGTTGAAGAAAACGCCGCTGCGCGACCGTCCCGAGTGTTCCAGAACAAAGTGGCCGTCGAGCAGAATGGCTTCGACCTGGGTCAGCAACGAGTAGTTGCGGTTGATATGCGTCCAGCGCGTCTGCACCATGCCGACCTTGGGGTCAGTAAAGTGATGGATGCACTTCATCAGAAAGTCAGGTGGCGGAACAAAATCCGCGTCAAAGATAGCGACGAATTCGCCCTTGGCGGATTTCAATCCCGCTTCCAAAGCGCCCGCCTTGAAGCCTTCGCGATTGTCGCGGTGCAGGTAGGCGACCGGATGTCCCAAGGCAACGTAGCGATCGACCAGAATGCGAGCGACCTCCACGGTTTCGTCGGTCGAGTCGTCGAGCAACTGGATGTCGAGTTTTTCTTTCGGATATTCGAGCCGGCACACGGCGTCGAGCAGTCGGTCGACGACATATTGCTCATTAAAGATTGGCAGTTGCACGGTGACGCGCGGCAAGTCGTCAAAATGAGCCGCCGGTTCCGTGGTCTTGTTCTTCTTGTACTTGTAATAAAGGTAGACCAGCCAGTAGCGGTGCGCTCCGTAGGCCGCAAGAATAACGAGCACGATGAAGTAGGGAATGAGCAGCGCCAAGTCAAAGGCATTGACCTGGTAGAGACCCTGGAAGGTTTTGTCCAGAAAATGCTGGCGAAAGTAAGCGCCCAATCCTTTGGAGGCAAAAATAGCGGCCAGGGCCAGAGACGGGAAAGTGGGCGTCAAATCCATGAAGTCAGCAGATCTGTGAAGCAAAGAAGAAGAAGGTGACCAAGCATTGTACCTGATCGGTCGGGAGCTATAGGCGAAACAAGCCCGCTATCAGTACAATCCACCCGATTGCCGCGCATAGCCAGGCTAGATACGCGGGCCAGGGTGACCACAACCGCTGCTGAGCATGCGTCAGGTAAGCTCTGGAAAGGGCGAGTATGATGGACAACGGCGATACGTGGCGTTGGTAAGATCTGTCGCCGATTTTTTACCTCTGTAAAGGCGAAAGAACAGCAGGCCTGAGGCACCTATCAGGAGAAACCCAATCACCGGTAGGGGATCTTGCCGCACGAAGGAAGCAAGCACGCCAAGTGCCTCGCTCATCTCACCACTCTACCGCCCTATTATTGTGGATTGGCCGATCAGTTCAGAAAATATTGCCGATACAGCGTATCCCGCTGCGCCGGACGGAAGCCCGCATCGCGTATGATGCGCCGCAATTCTTCTTCGGTTGTGCAGTTGGTCACGCCCGCGGCGCGGACGACGTTTTCCTCCAGCATCACCGAGCCCACGTCGTTGCCGCCGAAGCGCAAGCCCATCTGGCAGACTTTCAATCCCTGGGTCACCCAACTGGATTGCACGTTCAGAAAGTTCGAAAGATAGAGCCGCGAAATCGCCAGTACCTTCAGGTACTCAACCGCTGTGGCCTCATCCCAGTGGCGTCCGCCAAGCGCAGTATTGGCGGGCTGAAAACTCCACGGGATGAAGGCCGTAAACCCGCCTGTCTCCTGCTGCAAATCATACAAACACTGAAAGTGGTTGATGCGATGCTCAATGGACTCGCCAACGCCAAACATCATGGTCGCGGTTGTGCGCATGCCGAGTTGGTGCGCGGTGCGATGCACCAGCAGCCAATCCGCGGTCAGGCATTTCAAGCGGGCGATCTTGTAGCGGACTTCATCGTCAAGAATCTCAGCCCCGCCGCCCGGGATCGAATCCAAGCCCGAGTCGCGCAGCCGCGCAATCGTATCGCGCACGCTGAGATTGCTGTATTCGGCAATCGCCAGAATCTCCGACGCGGAGTAGCAATGCAGATGAACTTTCGGGAAGCGCTGCTTGATGCCGCTCAGCATGCGCTCGTGCCAGTCGATCTTGAGATCGGGATGCAAGCCACCCTGCATCAGCACGCCGGTGCCCCCGAGTTCGACGGTTTCGCGGATTTTCTCGTAGATGGTATCGAAGTCAAGGATGTAGCCTTCCTTTGCTGCCGGCCCCTTTAACGGCCGATAGAACGCGCAGAAGGTGCAATATTCCGTGCAGAAGTTGGTGTAATTAATGTTGCGGTCGATGATGTAAGTCACGGTGCCTTCGGGATGCAGCTTGCGGCGGACCGCGTCCGCCTCCATGCCAATCCCGATCAGATCGTCGGACCGAAACATTTCCA
>Ga0209698_10006139_pt1 | contig 12827 bp, 10 predicted proteins | sample LitLauG_LLR_2012_FD_187203 | JGI IMG/M metagenome (GOLD analysis project Ga0209698, IMG submission 187203) | Freshwater sediment microbial communities from Pennsylvania, USA - Little Laurel Run_MetaG_LLR_2012 (SPAdes) (version 2) | ecosystem: Environmental > Aquatic > Freshwater > Creek >...
TACTCGCGCGTTTTAGCAGTCGCGGTTTTCTTCTGGCACTTCTTCTGGCAAATCGGCCCATTTGGGCCTCCACCTTGGAAACACGCCATTGAACATCAACGGCTTACAAATTGGCTCCAGAGGTAGGACTCGAACCTACAACCACACGGTTAACAGCCGCGTGCTCTACCATTGAGCTACTCTGGAGTCACCGGCCTTGCCCTGACATTTTTAGGCGGCCCTTGCCCGTTTTTTGCGAACAAGGACGCGCAGTGTACAAATCCAACACCCACCGTCAAACGCTTTTTATCGCTGGAATTTCCGAATTTCGAAGGAGTGCCCGCCCCAAATCGCCGAACCGCCTTCCCCCAAAGACGCAGATTTCGTCTGGGCAGATGCGCACCGTGGGCTAAACTGCGCCGCATGAACTCAGTGCGTTTCGGAGTCATCGGCCTCGGAAACATCGGCCGTTGCCATGCGGACTATCTGCTTGAAGACAAGGTTTCCCGCGCCACGCTGGCTGCCGTGGCGAGTGCCTCGCCGCAAAAACGCCGGCATTACCAGCAACGCGGCGCACTGGCGTTCGCCAGCGGCGAATCGCTCTTGGCGGCCGGCACGGTGGACGCCGTGATCATCGCCACGCCGCATTTTCAACATCCGGCGTTCGGGATCGGGGCGCTGGAGGCCGGGATTCACGCGCTGATTGAAAAACCGATTGCCGCGCACAAAGCCGACGCGGAGGCACTGCTTGTCGCCAGCCGGTGTCGACCGAATTTGCTTTTGGGCTGCATGTTTCAGATGCGCGCGGAGCCGCGCTTCCAGAAAATGCGGGAACTCATTCGACAAGGAGCGCTCGGCGAGATCGTCCGGGTCAACTGGATTAACACCGACTGGTACCGCACCGAGGCGTATTACCGGAGCAGCGACTGGCGGGCGACTTGGCGCGGTGAAGGCGGCGGCGTGCTACTCAACCAGTGCCTCCACAACCTTGATGCCTTGCAATGGCTCTGCGGCCAGCCGGCGCGGGTCCGCGGCTTTTGCCAGTTCGGCCGTTTCCACGACATCGAAGTTGAGGACAACGTAACTGCGTACCTCGAATGGGCCGACGGCGCGACGGGGGTATTCGTCAGTTCTACCGGTGAGGCGCCGGGAACGAACCGCTTGGAAATTGCCGGGACCAAAGGCCGGTTGGCGCTGGAAAACGACCGGTTAACTTTGACCCGCAATGAAACGGACATGCGCGAGTTTAGCCGAACGGCAACCGAAGGCTTTGTGAAGCCGGCATCCCACACGGAAGCAATTCCCTTTGAAAAAGCCGCGGCGCCCCACGCGGCGATCACCCAAAATTTTGTGAACGCGATCTTGGACGGCGTGCCGCTGCTCGCGCCGGGCGCGGACGGAATGCATTCGCTGGAACTGGCCAACGCGATCACGCTCTCGTCGCTGGAAAACCAGACCGTGGAATTGCCGATGAGCGGCGCGCGGTGGGCGCAAAAATTGAACTCGCTGATCGCGGCCGCGCCGCAGCGGCGCGACTGAAACTTCGGCTGGACACCCCGAAGTAACGCCCTAAGCTGCCCCGGTCACCTCCCGGAGCGACTCATTCGCCGCTCAAACTCGGTCGGGTGAGCCAACAAACAGCAACGAAAGGAAATCGAATGCCGTATATCATGGTTAGTCACAAAGTCGCCAACTACGCGAAATGGAAACGTGCCGTCCAGAAGTTTGCAAAATTCCGCAAAGCCTCGGGCGAAAAATGCTTTTACGTCTGCCGCGGCAGCAAAGATCCCAGCGACCTGCTCGTCTGGTGCGAATGGGACACCGCGGCGCGCATGAAAAAATTCGCCGCCTCGGCGGAGCTGCGCAACTCGATGAAAGACGCGGGCGCCACCAGCAAGCCGGTGATTTCGTTCTACAGCCGGATGGAAGACTTGAGCGCGGGTTGAAGCGGCCCGGGTGCGCGGCCTGGAAATCCGTGGTTCCCTTTTGGGCGGCGGGCCGCTATTAAATCCGCGATGTCATTCACCGATTTTCCGGAGCAGCGGCAGGGCGTGGAATTGTTGCGGCGTTCGCTGGAGCGTGGCCGGCTGGCGCACGCCTATCTATTTACTGGGCATCAACTGGAGGAACTCGAAGCGCTCGCGCGCACGCTGGCTAAGACCTTGAACTGCCGGCCCGGCGGTGAAGGTGAGTCGCTTTTCGCCACGCCCGCAAAAACCTCGGTGTCGACGGATTCATGCGACGCCTGCGCGAACTGCCGGAAGGTCGGGCACGACCAGCATCCCGACGTGCATTGGGTGCGCCCTGAATCCAAATCGCGGGTGATCAAGGTCGAGCAGATGCGCGAGTTGCTGCAGGAAATCAACCTCAAGCCGAATGAGGCCGAGTACAAAGTGGCGATCCTCGTCGGCGCGGACCGGCTGAACGCGCAGGCCGCGAACGCATTTTTGAAAACGCTGGAGGAGCCGCCCGCCAAGTCGGTGCTGATCCTGCTTTCCACCGAGCCCCAGCGGCTGCTGGAAACGATTTTGTCCCGCTGCCTGCGCCTGAATTTTTCCGGCGACGGACCGCGTCCGCTGGCGCCCGCCGAACTGGAATGGCTCAAGCAGTTCAGCGAAATGGCCGCCGCCGACCAGAAAAGTTTGCTCGGCCGCTACCGGCTGCTGGACGTGTTGCTGCAAAAACTTGGTGCGCTGAAGGCTGGCATCGAGGAGAGCCTGACGGCGCGCTCGCAGCTGCAGCGTTATGACGATTTGGACAAGGAGTTGCGCGAGAAGTGGGAGGAGGAACTGGCGGCGGCGATCGAGGCCGAATACCGGCGGCAACGCGCCGACGTGCTGGCCCTCGTCCAACGTTGGCTGCGCGATGTCTGGCTGCTGGCGCAGGTCAAATCGGGGGCCGGTGAACTTCTGAATTTCCCCCAGGTCGCCACAACGGCGCGGCTGGCCGAAAGAATTTCACCGGCGCAGGCGGTGGAGAATTTGCAGGTTTTGGAAGGCACGCAACGCCTGCTCCACACCAACGTCCAGGAGGCGCTCGCACTGGAAGTCGGCCTGCTCAAACTGCAGTTTTGAATCGGGAACGCCTGTGGCCTCACGAAAGCAATCCCGCGGAAAATCCGGTGCCGGAAATTTGAAACATTTAACACCTCGCGCCGGATCCCCAGCACCCAAATCAGACTTCGGTTTTTTGTTCCCACTTCTGTTTGGATTGCTGCTCGGCCTGGCGCTGCTCAAGTTCGGCAATCCGGTCATCCTGAACGACAAGGTTGACGCGCCGGGGTCGCTGGCCGAAGCCTGGCAAAATCCGTGGCCGCCGGTCTGGAGTGGGTGGCTGCTGCTTCCGCTCGCGGCGGCGGGCGGCTGGATCGCGCTCCAGAACCGGGTGTCCTGGCCGGCCTCGCGCTGGCTGTGGATTCTGCCGCTGCTCTGGTTCGGCTGGCAGTTGTTGGCCGCCACTCAAACCGTGGATGCCCCGCTTACCCGTGTCACGCTGTGGCAGTTGGGTGGCTGCCTCGCGTGCTATTTCTTGGGCGCGTTCAACCTGGGCACGCGACGACGTCTGGTTTGGCTGCTCGCCGGTTTGCTGGCCGCGCTCACCATCTGTCTCGTGCGCGCAGTGGATCAAAAACTGTTCGAATTCCCCCAGGAGCGCCAACAACTTTTGGAGGGCGAGCGGATGGGCTGGACGAATTTCGCGCCGGAGATGGTGTTGCAAATGAAAAGCGAAGGACTGATTCTCACGACGAACGGGGTTGCGTTGGCCAATCCGGCAATTCTCGCGAAATACGCCAAAGGCCGCGTGTTCGGCACGCTTGTTTATCCGAACGCGCTGGCTGGCGCGGTGCTGCTGCTCTGGCCGGTGGGGCTGGCGATGGCATTCTCCGGCACGCACCGGTTTCGCAAACTCACGCGCGGCGCGGTGATCGCGCTTACTTTATTTCTCGGCCTGGGCGGGCTGCTCTGGAGCGGCTCGAAATCTGGCTGGCTGATTGTGCTGGCAATGCTCGGTGTCTGGCTCACGCAACAGTTGACGTGGTCCCGCCGGGTCAAGGTCGGGGTGATCGGCGCACTCGTGGTTCTGGGGTTGGCAGCCTTCGGCGTGCGATTCCATCAATACTTCTCGGCGGGCGCGCCCAGCGTTGACGCCCGGTTCGGTTACTGGCGCGCGGCGGCGCAAATCACGATTGACCATCCCCTGCTCGGCACCGGGCCGGGAACCTTTCAGCGGCCCTACGCGGCAATCAAACTGCCCGACGCGGAAATGGCGCGGATGACGCACAACGATTTTCTCGAGCAGTTTTGCGATTCGGGAATCGTGGGCGGCCTCGCCTACTTGACCTGGATTCTCCTGCTGCTGACGCAGCTCCGGAAAGTGGTTGTGCGTCAGGCAGACGTTCTGCGCCAGTCAATCTTCATCGGGGTGCTGGGCTGGTTTGCCCAGGGCTTCAGCGAATTCAGCCTTTATGTGCCGGCGCTCGCTTGGACCGCTTTTGCGCTGGCGGGCGCGCTGCTGGGCAACGAAAAAACGGAGTCCATGGCAGCAAACGGCAAAGTCTGAATCCCCCGGAACGATCTGCAATTTAAGGCTCCCGCAGCGCAGGCGGTTCGTGGAACGGCTTGCCAGAACGGTACAGCCCGAGGAGTTGCCGGTTCACGGACGCGAATTCTCTTTCGCCCGTGGCTTCAGCCAGCCGCAGCGAAGTTTCCGCGGCGGCGACCGCTTCGGCAAAACGGCCCGCCTCGGCGTATGCGGCCGCCAAGGTGCCAACCGAAGCTGAGTGCCGGAAGTTGGTGAGACGGCAGGCATGTTCGGCACAGCGCACGGCGTTGGTGCCATCCCGGACCGAGTCATCCGGACAGGTGGCCAGCAACCAGGCCAGATTGTTCAGCGGTTCGGGCAGGTCCGGCTGGATGGCGAGCGCCTGTTGGTATTGCTCCGCTGACTGGCGATAATCTCCCGTTCGATAGAGCAACGCCGCCAGATTCAATCGGGTTTCGACTTTGGGCTTGAGGCGCAACGCCACTCGCAGATGCGGCAGGGCCTCACGTTCCCGGCCCAATTGCACCAGGACATTGGCGAAATTGGCGTGCGCCTCCGGGTTCATCGGCTGGCGCTGGAGCACGGACAGAAACTGGTCGCGCGCCTCGTTGAACCGCCGTTGCATCGCCAGCAACTGGCCGAGATTCGCGCGCGCCTCCAGGTTGTCGGGATCCGCGTGGACCGACGCCGCGAAATGTTCCGCCGCCCGCGAGTAATCAGCCCGCTGGGCCAGGATGACGCCGAGATCGTTGTGCGCGCAAGACGCCGCCGGATTTTTCGCCAGCGTGTCGCGCATCAGCTTTTCCGGCGTCGAGAAAACCCCGGAACGTTCGAACGTAAATCCCGAAAGGATCACGACCAGAGCGACGGAGAAAGTCCAACGAAAGTATGCCGGCAAAGTGGCAACCAGCGCCGCCGCCAGCGCCACCGGCGCGATCAACGGGAGGTATTGCAGATGATCTGAAACCTGAAATTTCGTGAGATACTGCGCATCGAAAAACCCGAGCGCAGGAAACAACGCAACGCCAAAGCAGCCCAGCGCGAACCACGCGTGCCGCCCCCGACCCCGCCGGTAGCGCCAGCAAACCACACCAGCCAGGACCGCCAAGACCAGCGGCGCAAAAGCCCAAATGGAATTCAAGCCCGGCTTCCAGCGCACGTAAACAATACTCAGTTGCAGCGGCAGCAATGCTTTGCCGAGATAAAACCAGAAGTTGTAGCCGGCACCCGCCAGCCGTTCCGCAAAACTCGACGGGGGCAACCCCTGGCCCGCCAGCGCGCCGTGTTTTTGGAACCAGACCGACAGCAACCCGAACGCCAGCGCCAGGAGAAAAAAGGGTCCGGTGTGCAACCAGTCCCGGCGCGTGAGCCCGCCGCGCTGCCAGGCGGCGCACAAAAGCAACGCCACCGGCAGCATGACCGTGGTCGTCTTGCTGAACAGCGCCAGCACGAACGCCAGCAACGCCACGGCGTACCACCCGGCCGCCCGGCCGCGCGAGAACGGAGCTTCCGCTGGTGGATACAACGCCAGCGCTTCGTAATGGAGGTACCCCAAAAAACTCAGAAGAAAGAACGGTAGCGACAGCGTGTTCTTGACCTCGGCGATGCGCGCGACCGAGTTGACGCAGACCGGATGCACCGCAAAGATCAGCGCGCCGAGCCACGCGCCGGGGATTTTCAGCCGCACCAGCAAGCGCCACAGTAAAATCGCGCTCAATGCGTGGAGCGCCAGGTTCACGGCGTGGTAGCCCGCCGGGTGGTCGCCCCACGCCCGGTATTGCAGCCAAAGCAAGACATTGGACAGCGGGAAGTCCGTCTGAAACCAAATCGAGCGCGGCGTGAATTGCCCCTGTACCAGCGGGTTGTCGAGCTTGATGAGCCGCTCGTCGTCCATCAAAAAACTTCCTGGCAGCAACGGCCGGTACACCAGCAGCACCAGCGCGCCGAGTATTACGGCGCCCGCCAGCGGTCGCAGCCGGCTGCGCGACACGTAAAGCGCATGACAACCAGCCGTCCACAGCCACTCGATAAAAATTCCGGTGGCGACGGAGACGCGCGAAAACAGCGAGTGGGTACCGGCCTTGTCCGGCGTCAAAGCGGGTACCATTTTGATTCGCGATTCATCCAAGCTTTGGTTACGGGAAACAACTGCAAAACCTACAATGGAACCCAGCAAAGAAACCACTGCCCCTTGGGGAAGGCTGAATGGAAGCAAATCTCGGCGATGGCAAAAATAAATTCCGAGTGGCGGAAACCGGCTGTGGAAGAAAAAAACCACAGCGACCACATCCACCACTCGGAAGAAATCAATTCAATCCGCTCCGCTCCGCCAGACTAGCGGAGCACATTGAAAACCATTAAAGGAGTGTTCGCCGGTTCAACCACTGCCCTTTGGGGCAGGTGGAAACCCGGATGCTGGGGATTCCCGATCGGCGGCGGGGAAAACACCGGCCTGTCCGGCCAACTGCGTGAGTTCCGCGACCGATTGGACTCCGAGTTTTCGGGTAAGATTGGTCCGGTGCAATTTCACCGTGCGCAGGTGGATGCCAAGGTCGTGGGCGATTTGCTTGTTCAGCCGACCACGCACGACTTCCCCGAGCACCTCGCGCTCGCGCTCGGTCAACCCGGCAAACCGGGCGCGCAAATCGCGGGTGCGCATCCGCCCGGCCCGTTCGAGGACATCGCGTTGCAGCGCGCGGACCACTGCGTTCAACAAATCCTCCTTCGGTGCGAGCTTCGTCAAAAAATCCACCGCGCCGCCGCGCATCGCCCGCACGCTGGCCGGGATGTCGCCCTGCCCGGTCAAGAACACCACGGGTAGCGGGTTGGCCGTGCGGCCGAGTGCTTCCTGCATTTCCAAACCATTCAGCCCCGGCATCTGCAAATCCGCGACCACGCAACCCGACGCGTCCGCGGCGAGTTGATCCAAAAATTCCCGAGCTGAGGCGAACACCCGCACCGAATAGCCCACCGCGCGCAACAACCGAGCCAGCGATTTGGAGAACGAATCATCATCATCCACAATGAAGACTGTGGAGGCGGAAGCGCCGGGACTGTCAGCCGGGGAATTCATGCGGATTTGATTGGCAGACGGGTCATGGGTTCAATTTGAATCGCAGGGCTAATGGAGGCAAGGCGAAGTTCGAAATACATCCCGCCTTTTCCGCTGGCAAAGTGATGGTGACGGCCGCCCCCGCCCCGGCGTTGTTTTGAAGACGGATGGTTCCGCCGTGCGCCTCAATGATGGTTTTGGAAATGGCCAGGCCCATGCCCAAACCCTTGGGCTTGGTGGTAACGAAGGGTTCAAACGCGTGGGCCAGGACCGCTTCCGGAAAACCGGCACCGCAGTCCGTGACCACTACTTCAACCTGATTACCTTCCACGATGCCGGCCCGCAGGACCAACGACCGAGAGGCAGCCGGAACTTCGCTCATCGCGTCCATTCCGTTCAGAACGAGGTTGAGCAACACCTGCTGCAATTGCACCCGGTCGCCGCGCACGGGCGGCAATTGCGGCGCGAGGTCCGCCGTCAATTTCACCTGCCGCGACACGGCATCGTGCCAGACCAGAGCAACCGTCTCTTGGATCAGGGCGCCGACCTCCACGGGCAGGGACTGGCTGGAGCCGGGTTTCAGCAAGCCGCGCAGGCGGTCAATCACCGCGCCGGCGCGCTGGTCATCTTTCCGGATGTCGGCTAGAATGGCGCGGGTTTCCTCCAAGTCTGGCGGCTCGCGCCGCAGAAGAATTTCCGCCGCCTCCGCATTTCGCAATATCGCGCCCAACGGTTGATTTAACTCGTGAGCCAGCGCCATGGTGAGTTGCCCCACGGTGGAAACCCGCGCGAAGTGGGCCAGTTCCGCGCGCTGCCGCTCCAACTCCGCCTCGGCCCGTTTGCGACTGGTGATGTCGCGGCAGATTTTTGAAGTCCCCACGACCTTGCCGCCCTCGTCCCTGATGGGCGAGAGGGTGAGCGATACCTGCACCGGGGAACCATTCTTGCGAAGACGAATCGTGTCATGCAGGCGAACCGGCTCCCCACGCCGGATCTGCTCCGTGAGCGAACGTTCCTCTGGCCGCAATCCCGCCGGGATGATCAACTCAACGGATTGGCCGACGGCCTCCCGAGCCGTAAAACCGAAAAGTCTTTCGGCGCCCCGATTCCAAGTCACGATGTTACCCGCCAACTCCGTGCGGATGATGGCCTCCTCCGAGTGTTCCACAATGGCGGCCAGCAACGCCCGGGCCGCCTGGTTTTCCTGCGCGGCGGCTTCCGCTCGACGGCGGTGGCGGCGCTGCACCAACAGCCCGCCGATGGTCAGGGCTTGCACCGCAAAAATTCCCGCTCCGGTTAAAATGAAGCCACGGTGCTCAGCCCAGAGCGAGGTTGGCCGGAAGCGGACCACGCAGTCCGCCGGCAGCCGGTCCGCCTTGATATGCCATTGGCGCAACGCGCGCCAGTCCACCATTGGCGTTCCGTTGGTTCGCAACTCAATCGCAGGCTGGCTCTCGTTCTTGCCGGCAAGCGCCCGCAGCGCGAGGTCGGCGGCATCGCCGCCCAGGTCTTGGAAATCCACCACCGCACCGCCGACCGCGCCCGTTCCCAACGAACCTGCTCCGAGGACGTAAATGGGGGCGCGGGCCGAGGGGGCGAGCAGTCGCACCAACTGCGAAGTGAAGAAATGCTGGCCAGCCGCATCCTGTTGCATTGAGCTGAGTAGGATGACGGTGTCGGGTGGCAGTGAGGTCACGCCCTCTTGCAGCATCGCCATCGGCCGATTGGTCCAGAAATCAAAATCAACGCCCGCCACCCATTTCGTCGCGTCCGCGATCCGGTTCAGCGCCAGACGATCCGTGCGCGACACGCCGCCGATCACCACCATGCGGCGCGTTTCGGGCTGCAACTGGAAGATGAGTTTGAGCGTACCCCGCACGTCGAAGCGGTGAACGATGCCCGCGAATCGCGAGCCGCCCAATTCACGCGGCACCGGCTCTTCACTGACCGCCACGAACACCACCGGCAGGTTGGAAATCACCGTTGCCGGAAAGTCATTTACTAGCCCGAAGTCCCGTGCCATGAACGCCATCATCAGATCGAGATGTCGGCCGGCGTATTTTTTTTCGAGGTATTCTCGGAACAGCCGGTAATAACCCTCCTCCGAAAAGCGGCCCGCATCCAGGCTTTCGGCAAAAAATTCGATCCGGTTGGTTCCGGACTTGGTCATTTCCGCCCGTGCGGCCTGCTCCATCATCGCATTGCCCGGCAGATCCCGCGATTCGCTGAACAACATCAACACCCGCTGCGGCTGTGAATTGGCCGCGGTTAGCGCGGATTGTCCCGTCACAACCGCTGGCCGGAAAAACCCCCAAGCGAGAAAAACCAAAATGAATCGAAAATGACCCGCGAGTTTCCATTCAGACAGTGGAGAAATGTGGGTCCGGGTTTTCAACAGTCCCGAAGACTAAATGGGACGAAAGATTTTTCAAGCATTTGACGGAGAGCGAATCCATTAGACACAACCCAAGCCCAAGGGTAGTTTGGCAGCCGCAATGAAGATTCTTTACCTGAACGGTCCGAACCTGAACCTGCTCGGTCAGCGCGAGCCGGATGTTTATGGACGACTGACTTTGGTGGAAATTGAAACCAAAGTGCGGGGACGCGCGGCAACTCTGGGCGCGGAAGTGGACTTTCGGCAATCCAATCACGAAGGTGAATTAGTGGCTTGGATTCAACAGTCCAGGGGAAACTATGACGTTATCGTCCTAAATGCTGCCGCTTATACGCATACCAGCATCGCTCTGCGCGATGCGATTGCGGCTATCGGCGTTCCGACGATTGAAATCCACCTCTCGAATGTTTATGCGCGGGAGGAGTTTCGACATAAATCGGTCATCGCACCCGTCTGTTCTGGTCAAATCACCGGGTTTGGAGTGGATTCTTACCTTTTAGCGTTGGATGCGGCGGTTAGCGTTACCGCAAAAATAAAATGACCTTTTTTCAGGATTAATAGAGTTATTCACAATCTTTTTACCTATAAAATCAATCAAGGAATTGCTTCTTGACGTGGTTTTCAAGCCCGGTATTTTAAATCAGAATTGCAATGTCGAATCCAGCGAAGTCGAGAGCCAGAGCTGGTGACTCATTGCATGGTGCGTTCGTTGCCAAACTTGGACCGAAGCAAATAAAACAAATTAAATTAACCTGTGGATCTAAAAGACATCAAAGCCATCATTGATTTGATGAAGAAGAACTCCGTTTCGGAGTTTGAACTCGAAAAGCAGGATTTCAAAATCCGACTAAAACGCGGTGGGGCGGGAGGTCCATTCACAAGCCCGGAAGATCAGCCAATGATAGCCTATTCTTCCGCTCCAGTTGTCTTGCCTGCTGCCGCCTCGGCACCTGCTGCCGCGGCTGCCTTGCCGGTGAGCAACGACGCGGAGATCAAGTCGCCTATGATTGGGACTTTCTATCGTTCCCCCTCGCCAGAGGCTGGACCGTATGCAGATATTGGCACCGAGGTCACCCCGGACACGGTTGTTTGCATCATCGAAGCCATGAAGGTGATGAATGAGATCAAAGCGGAAGCCAAAGGCGTGATCACACAGGTGCTGGTCGAGAATGCCAAGCCGGTTGAGTTCGGCCAGCCGCTGTTCAAAATCCGGCCAAGCTGATTCACCAGCCAAGTTCTTGGCGCGTGCAAAAATCGCATCCGGGGATTCACTTGTGCCAGCCGCAACCTCCTGAAACTGCATGTTTGAAAAAATTTTGGTCGCCAATCGTGGCGAAATCGCGGTGCGCATTATTCGCGCCTGCAAGGAATTGAATATCCGCACGGTGGCAGTGTATTCGGAGGCCGACGTGAATTCGATGCACGTCCAGCTCGCCGATGAAGCCATCTGCCTCGGCAAGGCGCCCGCCAGCGAGAGTTACCTGCGCATTGACCGCCTGATCAGCGCGGCGGAAATCGCCGATGTGGACGCCATCCATCCTGGGTATGGATTCCTCTCGGAAAACGCGCACTTCGCGGACGTTTGTGAAAGTTGCAACATCCGCTTCATCGGGCCGAGTTCGCGTGCCATGAACGCCATGGAAGACAAGGCCGTCAGCCGCCTCCTTGCCAAGAAGGCCGACGTGCCCACGCCGCCGGGTTCTGACGGCGTGGTGGACAACGAACAGGACGCGTTGGCCGTCGCCAAACGGATTGGCTATCCGGTAATGATCAAGGCGGTCGCCGGCGGAGGTGGCCGCGGCATGAGAGTTGCCCACAATGACGTGTCGCTGGTCAAGGGCTACCACACGGCGCGGACCGAGGCCGACAAGGCATTCGGCAACTCCGGCGTTTACATCGAGAAGTTCATCGAGAACCCGCATCACGTCGAATTTCAGATTCTCGGCGATGCCAAAGGCAACATCATCCATCTCGGCGAGCGCGACTGCTCCATCCAGCGCCGCAACCAGAAGGTGGTGGAGGAAACCCCCTCGCCGCTCATCGAACACAAGTTCAAGCGGCTGCGGGAGAAGATGGGCAAGGCTGCGGTGCGCATCGCCGCCGCCGCCCACTACACCAACGCCGGCACGGTGGAGTTCATCGTGGACAACCACGGCAATTTTTATTTCCTCGAAATGAACAAGCGCATCCAGGTCGAGCATCCCATCACCGAGGAGGTGACCGGCATTGACCTCGTGCGTTATCAAATCCTCATCGCGATGGGCGAACCGCTGCAACATCGGCAAAGCGACATCCAATTCAAAGGCCACGCGATCGAATGCCGCATCAACTGCGAAGACCCGTTTGACGATTTCCGCCCCAGTCCGGGCCGCATTGAAATGTATTACCAGCCAGGCGGCCGCGGCGTGCGGGTGGACAGCCACGCCTACGCCGGCTACACCGTGCCGCCGAACTACGATTCCATGATCGGCAAACTTATTACTTACGGCAAGGACCGCCGCGAGGCGATGGACAAGATGAGCCGTGCCTTGAGTGAATTCATGATCACCGGCGTCAAAACGACGATTTCTTTTCAGCAGGCCATTTTGCAGGACCCCAATTTCCGGCGCGGCGTCTATTCCACCACGTTTGTCGAGCAACTCTTGAGCGGCGCACGCCGTGAATTGATCGAAGAAAAAGGCTGATGCCTTCCTTGTCACGCCGCGTTATTTCGGATGGCGAGAAATTTTCTGCCAACTTTCGTTTCCGGGGTAAACTACCGGGCGCGGTAGTAGACTTGCGGCGCCGTCTGATCCACCGGGAAGTACTGGAGCAGATTGGTCGCGGTTGCGCTCCAGCCGCTGGACCAGTTTGGGGACA
>Ga0209698_10006142_pt1 | contig 12825 bp, 10 predicted proteins | sample LitLauG_LLR_2012_FD_187203 | JGI IMG/M metagenome (GOLD analysis project Ga0209698, IMG submission 187203) | Freshwater sediment microbial communities from Pennsylvania, USA - Little Laurel Run_MetaG_LLR_2012 (SPAdes) (version 2) | ecosystem: Environmental > Aquatic > Freshwater > Creek >...
GGCTGGCATTGGCATCGCTCGCTGTCGCGGCGAAGCCAGAACGGCCGCGTCCTCTGGGATCGCATGCGGCGTCTCATCACTCGCTGGCTGCCTTTGCCTTCTGTCTGTCATCCCTATCCTCTGCGGCGCATGGGCGTCATTACCTAAGGCAAGAGCCGGATGCGGGAAAACCGCTCGTCCGGATCCGTGGAGGGGGTTGTGCGCAATCATGATCCCTACTCCGACTGCCTATCGTCTAATTTCCTGAGATCTGACTGGAACTGGTTTGACAAGACAGCCGCCGAGGGCGCGGCGCTACACTCTTACTCAAAGTCCGCTTTCGCGACTGGATGGCCAGCCCGCTGACCTTCCTCAATTCCCGTATCGTCCATCGCTTTTCCCTTGAGGGCCGTCGAGACAGCGCTGTCCATCATCAACTCCGCCAACCTCATGGTTCCCTGGTTCAGCGCATCGATGGCTTGGCGAATCGCCTGGTAATCGTCCTCGTCCTTCACTGCGACCAGCGCTTTCTCGAATGTTTCGATCTCGCGCCGCTCCTCGCCGGTGAGCTCGGGCCAGGCATCGTTCTTCTTGCCTTTGGCGAGCGCCGCGAGAATCGTCTCTGCTTCGCGCCGCGCCTCGATCACCTGCCGCTGGCGGAAATCCTCCTCGGCGTAGTCGAATGACGCCAGCAGCATGTTCTCGACCTGCTCGTCCGTCAATCCGTAGCTGGGCTGGACGTCGATCTCAGCCTCCTTCCCGCTGCGCTGTTCACGCGCGGAAACGCGCAGAATCCCGTTCGCATCAATCAGGAATTTCACTTCGATGCGCGGCAGGCCTGCCGGCATTGGTGGCACGCCCTTCAGATCGAAGCGCGCGAGCGACCGGCAATCGCGGGCCAGTTCGCGTTCGCCTTGCAGAACATGGATCGCTACGTTCGTCTGGCCATCCACTTGTGTAGTGTAGTACTGCGTCGCGGAGGCGGGGATCGTCGAATTGCGCAGGATGATCTTGTCGGTAACGCCGCCGGCCACTTCAATCCCTAAAGAGAGCGGCGTCACATCGAGCAACAGCATCTCCTTGGTGACCTCGGAGCCGCCGCCTAGAATGTTCGCTTGCACGGCCGCGCCCAGCGCCACCACTTCATCCGGATTCAGATCGGTGTGCGGAACCCGCTGGAACAGATCCTGCACCAGTTGCCGAACTTTCGGAATGCGTGTCGAGCCGCCGACCAGCACGACCTCATCAATCTGCGCTGGCTTCAGGCCAGCATCTTTCAGCGCCTGCTTGCACGGTCCCACAGTGCGGTCGATGATGGGCTGAAGCAGTTGCTCAAACGCTTCCTTCGTGATCTCGCGCTGATAACGCTTGCCACCGGGCAGTTCAACATCGAGCTTCACCGAAGGCTGCGACGAGAGCGCGATCTTTGCCTCGATGACTGCCTTGCGAATTTGCGCCACCACTTCTCCGTTGCGCCGTACATCGAGTCCCAGATCGCCGCGAATGTCGTCGAGCGCGATCGTGATCAGCAGGTTGTCAATGTCGTCTCCGCCCAGGTGCGTGTCGCCGTTGGTGGCTACGACTTCGAAGATGCCGTCATGCAGCTTGAGAATCGAAATGTCGAACGTGCCGCCGCCCAGATCGTAGACGGCAACGATGCCATGCTTTTTCTTGTCGAGACCGTAGGCCAGCGACGCGGCGGTGGGCTCATTCACCAGGCGCAGCACGTCGAGGCCGGCGATTCGTCCGGCATCTTTCGTCGCTTGCCGCTGCGCATCGTTGAAATAAGCCGGCACCGTGATCACGGCCTTCGTGACCGGTCCGCCGAAAAATCGCTCCGCGTTCCGCTTCAACTGGCGAAGCACGAGCGCTGAGATCTCGGGCGGTGTGTAGGTGCGCTCGCCAATCTTGATGCGCAGAACCTCGCCCGCCTGGAGATCGTCCGCCAGCCGGAAAGGGAACAGCTTTAGCTCTTCCCGGATGTCCTCAACGCCGCGCCCCATCAGGCGCTTCACGGAGTACACGGCCCGTTCGGGCGTCTCGATCAGATACTTGCGGGCGGCATTTCCCACCACGACCTGATTTTTCTCATCCAGCGCCACCACCGACGGGACGAGGTTCAGCCCGTCCTCGCCCGGGATTACGGCAGGAGCCTCGCCCTGCATGTGGGCTACCAGGGAGTTGGTGGTACCTAGATCGATGCCGACAATGTGATCAGAACTCATTTGTAATTTCTGATTTGTAATTTGTGATTGGTGCCAAAGCGCGGTTTTAAATCACAAATTACAAATCGCAAATTACCAATTATTCCAGCGCTTCATTCACGTCTCTCACTAAATTCCGTATGTAGTTCCGTCGATTCAACACATCGACCATCGCGTCGCGGATCTTCCCGCGCTCCTCTTCCGTGCCGCTATCCACCGCCTTGTCCCACTTCTTCCATTCGGACTTGAGCTCGCTGAACAACGCTTCGTACTTTGCTTCGAGCGACAGCTTGGCCTTTCCGATCTCCTCCAGCATCGCGGGATCGTCCTCGCCCAGTTTCTTCTGCATCCGTAATTCTTCCAGATGCATGTTGAGTTCGAACACTTCCTCCAGCAGATCCGGCGGGACCACCTGCTTCTTCAATTCTCCCGTCGCGCGCGCCTTCTCGGTCGCCTGCTTCGACTGCTCTTCCAGTTCCACGCCCTCCAGGCGCAGCAGATACTCAGTCCGTTTGATTGGATCTTTCAGCGTCCGGTAGGCGTCGTTCAGCATCGAGCTTTGTTCCAGGCTCCAGGCACGTTCCTGAGTTCCAGCCTGGGCAAACACATCGGGGTGAAGGCGGCGGCTCAGGGCGTAAAACTCTTTCTCGAGCACGGAGGTGTCGAGGCCCAGCTTTCGTGGAAATCCGAAAAACGTGAAGTAATCCACCGGCACAGCCGGTTGCACTTTGCCGCACGCGCTGCAGAAATGCACAGTCCGCATGGTGCCGCAGGACCAGCAACTGGAGGTTGCATCCCCCGGCATGATCAACGACGATTTGGATTCTGCATTTGCCATTACAAAATGAGGGGCGGACGTGTTGCCCGCCCCTAGTCACTCCCTGTTCCTTTGTTTGCTCGAAGCTCGCGGCTCGCAGCTCGCAGCTGTCTATGCTGAAAACGAACTGCCGCAGCCGCAGGACTTGGTTGAATTCGGATTCACGAATACGAATCCCTGCTGCATCAGGGTTTCCTGATAATCGAGAATCATTCCGTGCAGATAGATGAACGACTTCGGATCGACAAAGACCCGCACATCCCCGAACTGAAACACTCGATCGCGCTCGCGCGGCTGCGTGTCGAAGCGGATGTTATAGCTCAACCCCGAGCATCCGCCGCCCTGCACGCCGATCCGCAGGCCGCCCTGCTCCGGGGAAATGCCTTCCTTCTCCATGGCCGAGCGAATCTTGCCGATCGCCTTCTCGGTGACCTGGATGCCCTTGGCCGGAGCCGCGGGCGGGGCGACAACTTTAAGTGTATCTTCCATGAATTCAGCTTCGACGGTGCTTGGTGCCCCAGGTTCGCGCCCGTTCTTTTGGCGCGAACCTGGGAGAGCGGCAGTTAGCGGCTTCTCTGCTGCATTTCCGCCGGTTTGGCCACGTTCTGCTTCTTCTTCCAGTCGCCGATGGCGGCGCGGATCGCATCCTCGGCCAGCACCGAGCAGTGAATCTTCACCGGCGGCAGCGCCAGTTCTTTCACGATCTCGGTGTTCTTGATCTCCAGGGCCTCGTCCACCGTTTTGCCCTTCACCCACTCGGTCGCCAGCGAAGACGACGCAATCGCCGAGCCGCACCCGAACGTCTTGAACTTCGCGTCTTCAATCACATTCGTTTGCGGATTGACTTTGATTTGCAGCTTCATGACGTCGCCGCACTCAGGAGCTCCCACCAGACCGGTCCCCACATCGGCGCTGGATTTGTCCATGGAGCCCACATTCCGTGGATGGTTGTAGTGATCGATTACTTTCTCGCTGTATGCCATTTCTTTCTCCTCACCTCTTGCAAAAGGTTTCAAAGTTTCAATGTTTCAAGGTTTCAGCGAAACACCCGCCGGGTCAGAGTTTCCGAATCGAGGTTTGACGTGGAAACCTTGAAACTCTGAAACCTTGAAACTTTGCTTCTAATGCGCTTCCGCAGCCCACTTCACGCTCTTCAGGTCCACACCTTCTTTGGCCATTTCGTACAACGGCGACAGTTCGCGCAAGCGCTGCACGGTTTCAACTACACGATCCGCTACGTAATCGACTTCGGCTTCAGTATTGAACCGCCCGATGCCGAACCGGATCGAGCTGTGTGCCAGGTCATCGCCCGTGCCCAGCGCCTTCAGCACATACGATGGCTCCAGCGTCGCCGAGGTGCATGCCGACCCGCTCGACACCGCGATATCGTTGATGCCCATCAGCAGCGATTCGCCTTCCACGTACGCGAAGCTGATGTTCAGGTTGCCCGGCAGGCGGTGCTCGGTCGAACCGTTGATGTACACCTCGTCCAGGCGGCTCATGATGCTTTCGCGCAGGCGGTTGCGGAGGCCCGCAATCTTGCAGGATTCCTGTGGCATCTCTTCCTGCGCGATCGCGCAGGCTTTGCCGAGTCCGACAATGCCGGGAACGTTCAATGTTCCTGAGCGCATGCCGCGCTCGTGCCCGCCGCCGTCGATGATCGGCACCAGTTGCACGCGCGGATTCTTGCGCCGCACATACAACGCGCCCGCGCCCTTCGGCCCATAGAGCTTGTGGCCTGTGATGGACGCGACATCGATGTTCATCTTGTTCACGTCGATTGGAACTTTGCCAATGGCCTGCACCGCATCAGTATGGAAAATTACGTTGCGCTCACGACAGAGCTTGCCAATTTCCGCCACCGGTTGCAACACGCCAATCTCGTTGTTCGCGGCCATGATCGTGACCAGGATGGTCTTATCGTCCATCGAGCGCTTCAGGTCCTCGAGATCGATCAGTCCATCTTTCTGCACCGGAAGATATGTTACGCGGAAGCCCAATTTCTCAAGATGCTTGCAGGTATCGAGCACCGCCTTGTGCTCGGTCACCGCGGTGATGATGTGGTTGCCCTTCTCGCGGTACATCTCGGCCACGCCTTTGATCGCGAGGTTGTCGCTTTCGGTCGCGCCGGAGGTGAACACGATTTCCTTTGCGGTCGCCCCAATCAGTTTTGCGATGCGTTCGCGCGACAGTTCCACCGCTTCTTCCGCCGCCCATCCAAAGGGATGATTCCGGCTGGCCGCGTTCCCGAACTTCTCCATGAAGTAAGGCAGCATCTCTTCCAGCACCCGCGGATCCATCGGGGTGGTCGCGTGGTTATCCATGTAGATGGGCAGCTTGATCCCGCTCGGGACTGCGCGCTGTTCTGCATCGTGACTGGTTGGGGTCGCCTCGTCGCCGTTCGTGCTCATGATTGCGTTTTCTCCTCGCACATTCCTGGTCGAATGTAATTCAGTTACGAAATAGTCACCAACTCCACGGGCTTCTTGACTTCGATTACTTCCAGCTCTTCTTTCATCTGGGAGATCTTGATGTTTTTCAGCACCTGCTCGATGTTCTCATTGACTTTGCGTAACGGTTCGCGCACTGTACAGCGGTCGCTTTGCCCGCATTCGCCCCGCACGGTCACGCACGACGTGATGAACAGCGGCCCGTCAATCGCCTGAATCACTTCGAACGCCGAAATCGTTTTTGCGTCGCGCGCCAGGGTGTAACCGCCGTTGATGCCGTGCTGCGAGGTCAACAGCCGCGCCTTCGCCAGCCGCTGCAGAATCTTCGCCAGCGCTTCCTGCGGGATTCCGTAGGCCTCGGCGACATCCTTGGCGCTCAACGCTCCCTTATGAGCGTGCTCCGCCAAGTGCTTCATCGCCATCAGGCCGTAGTCCGCTTTCTTGGTCAGTTTCAGCATTGGGCAAATCCCGACCCATTCGGTCGGATAAAATCCCGACTGTTTAGGTCGCATATTGATTCTACCGCCGGACGAGGATTCCGGCAAGCCGCAGCAGCGATTGGCATAATTTTATGGTTGAGTGGTAACTGCTGTAAGCTGAACGGGTTAGCGGTTGACCGTACGAACGAGCCGAGGTTCGATGCCGACAGAAAGTGCCCGTTGCCCACAAAATTGGGTACATACTCCCGGTGGGGACTTGACATCCGAAATGACTCGCAGCAAAATACCGCCAATTTCCCCAAAAAAAGCGACACAGCCCGTTTAGCGATGAACGTCCGCGGAGTATATGACGCCTAGCCCGTCGCAACCCCCTCCAAACAAGGTAAGCCGAGATTTGTGCAAGCACCCGCGCGTGCAGATCGTTTCCCGCGACGAAGAAACCGAGTACGTCGAGTGTCAGGAGTGCGGCGACGTCTTCGAGTCCAGCGAATTCAAAGACATGACCATCGAGGAAACCAAACTCCGCGACGAGGAGTAATTCGTCTTTTTCAAGTTTCGTAGCTTGACCCACCCATCGAACGGCTCCTATGTCTTGATGAATTGCATGGGCGGGAGTTCTTTTGCGCGGAGCAAGTGATGCACTTCCTGAAAGCAGTCTTCTCCTTCGCCGTTCTCGCGTTCGCAGTGAACTCTCCCACCCAGATCTATGCCCAGACAGAGGCGGTCATCAGTGTCCCCGGCATTTCCCCGAAGGATGTTCCGCAAGCGTCGCAGAACATCTACGCGACGCCGCCCACACTCTCTCTCATCCCGCACTCGCCTCAGGCGCACAGCGGCAATATCTGGTTGCGCTCCGCCGATGGCGGTCTGCACATCTGGGGCAAGGTCGAGGCCGATGAACAGGGTTTTCACTGGCCACAGCAAAAATCCGAAATGCTCTCCAGCGATCACATCGAGGTCTCGCTGGCCACTTCCACTGCAGTTCCCATGCCCGAGATCGGTTGGGGCAACCAGTTCGGCACCACCCAACTGGCCAGCCTGAAAGACTGCGCCAATCAGACTGATCCGCGCACCGGCGATGCTGCCTCCGGCGTGAAACACTGCGAGCGCTGGTACAACGAGCAGGTCCAGTACCGCCAGGACCTGCGGCGCCTGTTCGTTCGTCAGTGGCTTATTGCCGGCGCCGCGTACTCGGGGAGCCACTCATTCGAGGACTTTGCCTCCACTGCTTATGCTGGTCTCAGCGCGAACTTCTTTCCCGAAGACCTGCCCGACGCGCTCAAGCCAAAATCTGAAGGGAGCCTGACTGTCGAGATCATCCCCGATTTTCGGCCGGAGACCAGGCAGAACGCCACCGGAGCAGCCTACAAGTACAATCGCAAGATTGGGTACCACTTTCACCTCACGATCCCGTACACCGCGTTCCCTCCCGCGCAGCCACTCAGACTGACAGACCTCTATCTGATGGTTGACGTCTTCAGTTCTGCCCCTGCGGGCCACAAGATGGGCGAATATTCCAGCACCGCAGCCACGCGCCAGTGGGGACAGCCCGCCAGTTTCAACCACATTCGACTCGGCTCGCCGCGCGCCTTCTCTGTCACGCCTTGCGACTTCGAGCCCGAGCAACAGGACCTCTACGGCAAAAGCTACCCAGCGTGGTTCTTCCCCACGCAGGCCCTCAAGGACACCGCCCTGCGCTCCACGTTTGCCCTCATCAACCCAGCCGGAGGTTACATGTATGCTCCGGCCAGCGTCTCGCCGACGGTCGAGCTGTCGAAGTATTTCTGGAAAGAGCTCGCGGCCGGCGCCGTCGTCTGCGGACCAGATCTCGCCTGGCGCTATGGCAGCACGATCAAGCGAACGAAGTTCGTCGTGGACGAAGAGCATTTCGAAGCGAAGACCTTGCCGGACGGCTGGACCCTTCTCCGCTCCGGGCCCACTCCTTCCACGTTAAGCCGTTTCGGTTCGGGCCAATGCGGCTCCTGCCTGGTCATGGACTTTGATATCTATGCCGTTTCACAGCAGGGCGAGATCACCCCGGCGCTTGCCCTTCACGAAGACCTCACTGCGAATGAAGGACAACCTTCGGGAGCCGACCTGACCATTGCCCCCGACTGGAAGCAGATCATCCTGTACCGCGACATCATGGACCCAAAACAGACAGGCCCAACTGCGACGTGGACCTCCACAACCTACTGCTTGGACGGCCACGTGTATAAGCAGTGCGGGGAATCGAGGCAGGCCCAGCCACCCGATCCACCTCATTTCAAGGAGTTCCGCGAGGAATGAACGTGCAGGGCGGACATTCTTGTCCCGCCCAGACCTCGATCAGAACTAGCGGCATTGATTGGCTCGAACGCCAATCAGCAGATTCTCCGCCCGATCCACACAGAATCTCTTCCCCGGCGGAATCACCGTGGTCGCGCTGTATTCTGTAACAATCGCCGGTCCTTTCAGAAACTGGCCCGGACGAAGATCGCCGCGCTCGTAAACCGGAATCAACAGCGCCTTGCCCGCAAAGATCACCGCATCCCGTTCGGCAGCGGCAACACGCTTCGATGATTTTCGTGCAGCCGTCGGTCGTCCGATCTTCCCTTGCGGCGCCGCCACGCGCGCGCGTAACCGCAGGGTGACCAGTTCAATTTCCCGTCCTGCGTGATGGTATCCATATCGCCGCTGATGCTCGGCATGGAAGCGTCCGCTCAGGTCGCTTCCGGCTGGAATGTTCAATTCGTAGCCTTGCCCGCGATAGCGCAGATCGAGGCTGCGTTCATAATGGAGGGTGCCCCGCCACTGTTCGTCGCGGAATTGTGTCTTCGCCGCCCGCTCCAGCTTGCGAAACTCGCTCTGCAATTCGCGCGGCAGCAGATTTCCGGCCAGGCGCCACAACACAGTCCGCGAATAGTCCTTGACCACGTCGCTGACCAGAATCCCAAATGCCGACAATGCGCCCGGGCGCGCCGGAATGACTACCTTGGGAATCGCCAGCGCCTCCGCCAGTTCGCAGGCATGCAGACCGCCCGCGCCACCGAATGCAACCAGGGCAAACTCCCGCGGATCGAAGCCGCGTTCGATCGACACCACGCGCAACGCCCGCTCCATGTTCGCATTCACCACCCGCACCACACCGGCAGCAAATTGTTCGAGCGTTAATTTCGAATGCTGGCCCTGCAGCCATTCCTTCGTGATGCGCCGCGTGCGTTCCAGATCGAGCGTGAACTCGCCGCCCAGAAAACGGTTGGGACGTAATCGTCCCAGCAGCAGGTTGGCGTCGGTCACAGTGGGCTGCGTGCCGCGGCCATAACAGATCGGTCCCGGATCGGCGCCCGCCGACTCCGGCCCGACTACCAAGGCACCGCCCGCATCGAAGCGCGCAAGGGATCCGCCTCCCGCGCCTACGGTGTGGATGTCGAGCATGGGGACACCGACCGGGAAGCCTGCCACCTCTGCCTGCCCGCCGGGGCGTGCGCCGCCCTCGACCAGGGCGACGTCGGTCGAGGTCCCGCCCATATCGAACGACAGGATTTTGTGTAGGCCGCTGCGCGCCGCCGTCACCGAGGATCCTACCAGTCCACCGACTGGTCCGGACAGCACCGTACGCACGGGTTCGCGCGCTGCTGATTCGAGCGCCGTGATGCCGCCACTCGACTGCATCACAAAAATGTTGGGCGGGTTGTTCTTCGTCGACGACGGGAAGGGTACGGCTTCATTCCTGCCGCGCGCATCTGCTAGCAATGCGGGCTCTGCGTGCTGAGGGTGCAACTCGCGCACTCGTTGCGCGAGCTTCTCCAGGTAGCCCTGCATGAGCGGCTGTAGATAAGCATTCACTACGACCGTGCTGGTGCGCTCATACTCGCGGAACTCCGGCAAGATCTGGTGGGACACCGAAAGAGGTTTGCCGAGGTCGGCCAACGCTAATGCCACCGCGATTTCATTGGCAGGGTTCGCAAACGAGAACAGCAGAGCAATGGCAATCGCGTCCGGCTTTGCATCTTGCACCGCTTCCCGCAGGTGCGCGAGTTGATCCTCGGAGGGTTGCTCCAGAATCTTTCCTTCGGAGTCCACTCTCTCGCGAATGCCGAAGCGCAGTTCGCGCGCGACCAGCGGCTCGATCCGGTCAAAGAAAAAATCGTAAAGACGGGGGCGGGCCTGCCGCCCAATCTCGATGACGTCTTCGAACCCGGCGGTCGTGATCAGCGCCACCCGGCCGCCTTTTCGCTGCAGAAGGGCATTGGTGCCGACCGTAGTGCCATGGAGAAGGGTGACATCCGATCCGGCTCCGATTTTTTCGAGCGCCTCGCCAATCGCACGCGACGGGTCTTCCGGGGTCGAGAACACTTTCAAGGTGCGAAGGACGCCGGCTTCCACCCACACGCAATCCGTGAATGTGCCGCCCGTGTCAATCGCGATGCGGAGCGCGGAATGCGGTGCCTTGGCCATGAACAGGGAAGACTAGAGCAAGGTTGCAGTCCCTGTAAACATGGCTAGAGACGCCGGGCGTCCTGGTTAACAGAGAACGCAAGGAGCACGAAGGAATACCGGGGATTCACACCAGTGCCGGCAGCGCCCGGTGCACCAAACATTACCTGCCTACACCGTCGGCTGTCTTATCCTGAAGTGGCGACTCCCTGCGATCGAGGTTCGAGTGCCTGGAAGGATGTGGAAAGCGTGGCTGTTCCCCGGCGGCCTGCTGCTGGCGGTGTCGCTGGTCATGGTCAGCAGCTCTCTCTTCACCCTGCTCGCACCCTCGGTCGGTTTTTACTACGTGGCGGTATTTGCCGCTGGGCTGCTGCTCTCCTGGCGCTTCAATTCGAGCCGCATTCTGTTTTCGCTGTTGGTTTTGCTGCTGGCACATCGCGCGGTTGAATTCTTTTCCGCCGGGCAGGTTTCCACCGGTCCCGGACGCATGGTGGTGGTGTTGGCAGCCATTCTGATTCCTGTGAACTACATTGCATTCGCCATCATGCGGGAGCGCGGATTGATCGTTGCCGGGATCGGGCCTCGCTTCGGAATTCTGTTGATCGAATCGGTGGTCGTCGCGGTGTTGTGCCGGCCCGAGAACAGCCGCTCAGTCGCACATGGTTCGGGAACGGCCATCCCGCCGTGGGTTTTTATCGGCTTCGTCGCCGCGGCGGGCATATTCTTCTGGCGTTTCTTCCAGACGCGCAAGCCGATCGAGCCCGGCTTTGTCTGGTGTCTCGCGGCCGTGTTCCCATGGTTGAAATTTTCCCCGGTCGGCGTGATGGCCAATGCCTATGTCGGGACCGCTGGCCTGATCCTCACCGCCTCGCTGATCGAGACTTCCTACATGCTGGCCTACCACGACGAACTGACCGGCATTCGCGGGCGGCGTGCCTTCAATGACGCCCTGCTCTCGCTCGATCAGCAGTACGCCATCGCCATCGTCGATATCGATCACTTCAAGAAGTTCAACGACACTTACGGACACGACACCGGCGACCAGGTGCTGTGCCTGGTGGCCTCCCGGCTTTCCGAAGTGAAGGGCGGCGGCCAAGTGTTCCGCTGTGGCGGAGAAGAGTTCGCCATCCTTTTCCGCAATACATCGGCGAAAGATGCGTTCGAGTATCTCGACACGTTACGCCAGACCATACAGAACTCCACGTTTCGTGTGCGCGGCAGCGAAAGGAGAAGCGCAAACCGCTCGGGAGAACCCGATCGCCGCAGGCGCGCTGGGAATAAACGTGGTCGGGCCCCCGTGGCCCCACCCGACGCTGGACTATCCGTGACGGTGAGCATCGGGGTCGCCGAGGCGAGCACGCGCAATCGGCAACCTGAGCAAGTCATCAACGCGGCGGACCAGGCCCTCTATCTGGCCAAGGGGAATGGACGAAACCGAGTTGAGCTGGCGAGCGCCGCTCCAACCCGCGCGGCGAGGAGCAGACGGTCTGGCGCCACGAGTTTTTGAAGGCGATGATAGGGTCGTTCGAAATCAACAGTTTACAAACTTATATCATTTAGATATAATAAGTAAGTTAACCATAAGGCATCCAGACCCCGCAATTGCCAGTCGAACTGTTACGTAAAATGCCCTGTAATTGCACTAGGAGGGCCGTAGGGGCAAGATCGGCCCCAGGGTGACCCCAAAGGTCGCCAACAGCGCTGCGGTCGCTCTAATCGCATCCTGGACGCAATCTACTGCTATGAGCTATTACAAATAACGGCGTTGTTAACATCAATGTTCGTGGAACTTCTGTGGAAGTCAGATAAATCGCCTCACGCAAACCTCTACCAATCCGCGAGGTGAACGAAGAATAGCAACGCGGTCGCCACCAGAGGCACCAGCAACCCCGCGCGCAGACTTCCACTCGCGTGCGAGATCACGCCGACCAGCCATGGAATCGTGGCCGGTCCCACCGCCGCGAGGGAAAACATCACCGAGCCAATGCTGCGCGCCGCGATCCCGTAGTGCTGCGAGAGGCGAGCGACGGTGATCGGATAGAGGGCAGCGAAACTCAGGCCGGTGAGCAGCGCGCTGGCGATTACTCCCGGCACGGTCGAGGACCACAACAGCACACCGATGCCGCTTGCCCCTAGGGCGTAGCCCACCTGCAGAACACGTTGCTCGGGCAGATGAGGCAGAAGCAGGCTTCCCGGTCCGCGTCCCAGCATCATGGCCACGTAAAAGAAAGCGGGCATGGCCGAGGCCATGGCTGCGCCGTGCGTTCCCATCCGTGCGACGTACGAGCCGATCCATCCCCCCACTGCGGTTTCGGCTCCGGGATAAAAAAAGAACACCGCTGCGAACAGCCAGGTTGCCGGACTGGCCCAGATCTCCCGCCAGGCTACGGGCGTGTGTTCGGATTTCACCGCTCCCGGAAACGGCAGGCTGTGGACCGCCACCAGCAAGAGCAAAATGGAAAGGGCCACCAGGCCGAGAAAGACGCCCAGAAGACCGTGGGCGTTGCTCCAGGCCA
>Ga0209698_10006143_pt1 | contig 12822 bp, 5 predicted proteins | sample LitLauG_LLR_2012_FD_187203 | JGI IMG/M metagenome (GOLD analysis project Ga0209698, IMG submission 187203) | Freshwater sediment microbial communities from Pennsylvania, USA - Little Laurel Run_MetaG_LLR_2012 (SPAdes) (version 2) | ecosystem: Environmental > Aquatic > Freshwater > Creek >...
CTTCTGTTTGGCTTTCATGGCGGCGCCGGGCGTGAAGATGCTGACATCGGCCTCGTAAGTGATGTCTCTGATAGCCACCAGTTTGTCCAAGCCACCCATCGCCTCCTGGACTTTCTCCAGCAAACGCTTGCCTTGTTCCTGACTGGCTGGGTCCGCTTTCCGGGCTGCGTTCTGCGCTTCGGGAATGCTCAAGTCAATCGGCAGCACCGGAAGGCCCAGCGCCGACAGCGGCGTCTTAAATTCCTGCGGATTGCCGACCGCCACAATTGTCAGATCCTGCGGCCGCAGGTATTGCTTGGCGACCCGCAGCACATCTGCCTTGGTGACCGAGGCGATGCCTTTCTGATACGCAAAAACGAAGTCTTTGGGATAACCAAAATACTCGTAGGTCACCAGGCGCGTAAGTGTCTTGCTCGGCTTATCGAAGTTAAAGACGAACCCGTTCAGGATGCTGTCTTTGGCCACCTGCAATTCCTGGTCGCTCACCGGCGTGGTGCGCAGACGGTTCAGCTCTTCGATGGAAGCTTTGATCGAGTCCACTGTATGCGCAGATTGCGTGCTGCCGCTAATTTTGAAAAGACCGGGATGATCGTAGTCGGCCTCCCAGCTTGCGCCGATGTTGTATGCGTAACCAAGCTTGGTGCGGATGCGCCGAAACAAACGGCTGGAGAAACCGCCGCCGAGAATCTCTGACGCCACCTCCAGCGCCGGGTAATCCTTGTCAATCAAAGTGCCGCCCAGATGGCCGATGGAAAAGAACGTTTGGGTGACATCGGCTTTGCTGGCCAGGAACACTCCCGGTACCGCCTTCGCGGCTACCTCAGGAAACTTGGGAACCGGCGGCTGCTTGGCGTCCCATGCCGAAAACACACGTGTCAGTTGCTGTTTCATCTGAGCGGTGTCGAAGTCGCCATACACTGCCAGCATGATGTTGGCAGGAAAGTAATAGCGCTGATAGAACGCAATCAGATCCGGCCTGTGTATGTTGTCGATGTCGGAGTACTCGATACTCCAGCCGTAAGGCGTTTGCCGGCCGTAGACCTCGGCCGGAAATTCGCGCTCCAGAACTCCGTTGGCGTCGTCGTTGCGGCGGGCGATGCCGCTGCGGATCTGCTTTTTCTCGAGATCGAGTTTCTCCTCGCGAAATTCCGGGGCGGTGAGCAGGTCGTGAAAAACGCCGAGCACGGGCGCCGTATTTTCCTTGAGACACGAAAAGGTAAGCGTGCCATAGCTTTCGCTGATGGTGCTTTCAATGGAGGCGGCAATGTTCTCTAACTGTTCATCGATCTGATCGCCGGTTTGCGTACGGGAGCCTCCCGCGCGGATCACCGCGCCGGTTACCTCCGCCAGCCCGTGCTTGCCGGCCGGATCGAACAGGTTGCCCGTGCGAATCAACGCGAATCCGCTCACTATCGGCAACTCATGATGCTCCAGCAGGTAAATCTTCATGCCGTTGGGCAACGTGAAAGTCTCCGGTTCGGGAACTTTAAGCGGCGGCAGCGGAGGGAACTTGAGATTTTTATACGAGGGCAGTACCGCTGCGCGCCGGACCTCCGTCTCCTGAGCGCTCAAGGTGGCGGCGCAGAGCAAAACGGTCAGGAAGCCCGCTGCAACAGTGTTTGAAGGCGACCGAAGAGCACAGGCTAAAGCCTGTGCCACCTTGTCGATCAACCACTTCCAAGCGAATGGGGCAGCCAGGACAGAAGGCGGCTTCACTGTTTTTCTCCTTTGGGCGCGATGGTGAAGACCACGGTGCGCGTTTCCGGAACCAGGTACTGTTTGGCAACGCGCTGCACGTCGTCCGCGGTAATCTTGTCGATGTCCTCAATGCTGGTAAACAACTTGCGCCAGTCGCCGTAGATGGTGTAGTAGGAAGTCAGCTCAGAAGCCAGGCCGGAGTTGCTGTCCAGCTTGCGAATCAACTCGGCGCGAACTTTGGTCTTGATTCGTTGGAGAGATTCTTCATCCACTTTCTGTGTCTTCAGCCGCTCGATCACTTCATAGCAAGCCTTCTCATTCTCTTCGAGCGTATGACCCGAGTTCGGAGCCAGAAAAAAGAGAAAGAGCCCAGGGTACTTGCCACTGGGAAAATCGGCTTCGGCAAACGCGGCGAGGGCAATTTGCTTGTCGCGAACCAGTTCCTTGTAGAGCATGCCGGTGCGGCCGCCGGCCAGAACCTCTGCCAGAACGTCAAACACCGGATCGTCTTTGTCTAACTCGTCGGGTCGCTTGTAGGCCATCGCAATTAGCGGCTGGCTGGGCGTCTCCACCGCCACCCGTTTCTCGCCTTCTTGTGGCGGCTCTACCGTCCGTGGGCCGCTGGGCAGAGGGCCGGCGGGAATGATCGAGAAATATTTTTCCGCCAGGCGCTTGCATTCTTCCGGGTTCACGTCGCCGGCGATGCCGATGACGATGTTTGCGGGCACGTAATATTTCTTGTAGAACTTCACTGCTTCCGGCAACCGGAAATTCTCGATATCGGTCGCCCAGCCGGCGGGCGAATTGCGATAAGGGTGCGCCTCAAAAGCCGTCGCCAGCAGAGCCTCTAGCAGCTTGCCTTGCGGGTTGGATTCCACCCTCATGCGGCGCTCTTCGCGCACCACGTCGCGCTCCTTGTAGAACTCGCGGAACACCGGATCATAGAAGCGTTGGGATTCCAGCAGAAACCACAGCTCCATGCGATTGCGCGGAAAATTGTAAAAGTAGTCCGTGGAATCGTTGTTAGTGCCCGCATTAAGACCCACTCCGCCATTCTGCTCGATGAGCGTGGGATAGGCGTTCGGCACGACGAAACCATTGGCCGTCTCCATCGCGTCCTTCAACTGCTTTTCGAGTTCGGCCAGTTTGGCCGGGTCCGCTTTACGCCCCTTGTTGCGCTCCGCGTCGTAGCGATCATACACGCGCTCCACTTCGTCCATGGCCCTCTTTTCCAGGGCATAGTTGGTGCTGCCAATCGTCTCCGTCCCCTTGAACGCCATGTGTTCGAACATATGCGCGATGCCCGTTTCGCCGCTGGGATCGTCCACCGATCCGGCGTTGACATGGGAATGGAAAGATACCACCGGCGCGTCATGACGCTCCAGGATGATGAAGTGCAGTCCATTGGAAAGGGTAAATTCGGTCACTCGCTTCTCGAACTCTTTCAGGGATTGCGCCGAGCCGAGTGCTGCAAACAGTAGCGCAAAGGCGAAGCATTTTTGGCTTTTTTTCATTTGGGAAGCTGCGGACAAACGTCTTTTCTATTGTACCCGGGCCTACTGAATATCAATGGTGACGACATTCGAGTTTTGGCCGTCCACCGTGAGCATGAGGTTGGCCACGCCCGAACCAGCCAGGCTCGCCGGCAACAGCACGTTCACTTGGTCCAGGCCGGTGAAACTGGGTTGCGCACCGGCGAAAGTTGCAGCCAGACTCGCGCCATTCACGCTCACCTGCACTTTGGATAAGGCGCTGCGATTGCGAATGCCCGTGCCGTAGAGCGTCAGGTAAGTTGCCCCGGAGGTCACATTCACGGGCGCAGCAGAGCAGCCAACAAGGTCGCAAGTATAGACCGGAATCGTCACCTGCGTGTTGTTCGCCTGCACCTGGATCGCGGTGGCTGCGGCCGTCCCCGTGCCCGCGCCGTTGATCGCAAACAAAGTGGGCGCAACGTTCTGGACCGCTTCGATAGTGGACGTGCCGTTCACGGTCACCGTCGCTGCTCCAACCGCGGTCCCGTCGGGAACCACAAAGTTGATCTGACCCGGCGACACATAGACTAACGGCGCAAGTCGCGCGACGCCGTTTGCATCCGTCAATGTCACCGAAATCCCTCCCAGGGTGGTCGGCAAGGGCAGCAAAGACGCCTGCGCGGTGCCGGAGGCAAGGTTGGTTCCATACAAAGACGCCAGCGAATCCGGCGCGATGGCGCTGCTGGTGGAAGCGGCCGACTGCGCCGTCATGGAGGTGATGACGCCGTAATAGCGCGCCATCCAATACGGCAGAATGTAGTCGATCCCGTTGTCCTCAATGATGCCGGAACCGCCGCCGGTTCCGCCGCCGGTGAGTTGAAACGGCGATATCTGCCAAAGGAAATCAGCCGGAGGACGCAACGGCACGGGAATAGGTTGACAGGCTTGGCTGCCGCAAACGGCAACGGACTTGGTGAGATCCACGTAGAAGTTGCGCGTTGGCCTTTCGAGCCATTGATCCAGCAGCATGCGTGTTTCGCCATCGCGATTGGCGTTGACGCCATTCAGTCCCCGGTCGACAATGTCAAAGAACGCATTGAGATGCGAGGAGGTGTGATCGCGCACCAGTTGATAGGCGCTGCTATAGACGCTTTGGAAAGAACTCCCCTCCAGCCGCACGAGGTTGTAAAAAGTCATGTAGTCGAGGTTGAACTTGAAGTAGGACGAATCACTCAGCGTATCGAAGCCGGCCGGGGCGCCAACCGTAAACCCCTGCAGGTATTTCTGCTCCTCATAGTAGGTAGAAAATTCGTTCGAGTTCACGTGGCGGGCGACCTGGAGGAGCGCGAGAAGTTCATCCGGACGAAGCAGAAAGCTGTCGCCGCTACCCTGTTCGGCTATGGTCCAGTTGTTTCCGGTGAGGAAGCGAACCAGCAGCGTGACCAGACTACTGATGGAGCTCTGCACTCCTGCATCGTTGACCATGTCGTAGGCGATGCCGAGCCCGAAGATCGCGCCGACATACTGGTCTCGGGATGTATTAGCAACCCAGAACCATGGAGCCGCTTGAATAATCCCATTGGCGGCCTCTTCACTGGCGATTCCCGCGGCGTAGGGTGAGCTCGCCTGGACAATGCAGCGCGCCAGAAGATTGTTGCCGGTCACATCGAGAAGGCTCGTCAAGCCCGCTACGGCGCCTTTTACATTGGCCAGCGCATCGGTAGACGCGGTCACTTTGTAGCGAAATGCCTCGGCGGCCAGGTAAGCGCCCGTCCAGAGAGCGGAATCTCCGCAGCGGGTATAGCCGACGATCTGGTTGCTGGTGGGGGAAGCGTAGATCGGATCCAGGATTGTTCCGAACGGCAGATGCTTGGCTTGGATGTTTGCTGAGATGGCTAGCGCATCCGCTTCGGATGCGTAGCCGGAAATACCGGTAACGCCGATTACGGCCAAAACGGCAAGGCTCTGACGAACAGCCATACGACCCCCAACTGCTCGTATGACGCCGCGGCGGGCGGGGCCGTTCCCCTCATTGAAGGAACTTAAGGAAAACGGCCTTGTGGGGCGTGCCCCAGGCGCGCGGCCGACGCCGTCGGCCTTGTTCGTGAAATGCGTTGTCAGAGCCGGACCAGGGGGCTGATCTGTCTTGTGCTTTTGGCCATTGCTGGCGGGCTGGTCACCCGCCCGGGGGGTCCGGCGCAGACGAGGGCGTCTGTCCTACTGAGACAGAAAACTAGTTGACTTTTTCGAAAATCATCTTCTGGTCAGCTTCGCCCATCGGGCTTTCCAGATGATTGTTCACGGTCAGCGTCTTGCCATCGGGAGAGAGAAGGTACACGCGCTTCATGGAGACGTCCTGATCATTGAAATTCAACTTCACAGTCGAGGCGAGATTTCCTTCTTGCCAGGTAGTTTTGATTTTGGCATCCATCGGTCCGAGTTTGGCCGGCGATTCCACGTTGTTGGTGGTGGTGTTTATGGTGTATTTTTGAGGCCCTTGCGCGGTGACGGCGTCCACGTTGATGGTAACGGTGGGTTCCTTGTGGTCGATAACGTCGGTTTCGCTATCGGGTGGGGGCAGTGGGCCAAAATCGCTCTTGGCCATGTTCAGCTTCCACGTCCCGCTGTAGTTCGGCTTGGCGCCAGCGCTGGCAGTTACCACCGCTCCCGCGCCCTTCTCGAAAATGTACTTCTGGTCCGCCTCGCCCATGGCGGAGGTGAAATGGGTGTCCTTGGTTAGCGTGTTTCCATCGGCGGAAAGAGTCCAAATGTCTTTGACGTCGACGTCCTGATCTTGGAACTTGAGTTTGGAAGTGATGGTCAGCGCGGGTCCATCCCACTTGGCCTTGCTCTTGATTTCCAGACCACCGGGCGTATTGACCGTCTCCGATCCGTCAAAGTTGTAGGTTAGCGTGTAATCTTGTTTGCCTTGCTGGGTGTTGGCACTGACATCGTCTTTGATGCCAGCATCGGTTTGGTTGAAATTGTCGGTTTCGCTGTCTGGGGCGGGCAGGGGGCCGAAGTCGCTTTTACTAACGTTCAGCTTCCAGGTCCCGGTGAAATTGGGTTTGCTTTGCGCCTCGGCGGTAACCGCCAAAGCGGCGACGGCCAGGGTCGCGAGTGTAGCTCGACGAAACATAGTTGATCTCTCCCTCGACATAACAGTCATTTCTGATTGTACATTGTAGCCTAGCTCATCTATAGCTATTCAAGCCATAAGACGCGACGCTGAACAGCCGTATGGCCGGCCAGGCTTAGCGCCAGCCCGGGTGTGTGCGAACCCACCTGGGGCCCCGTCCACCGCTTGCATTGCGCACGTGCACGATCCAAACGGAAAAATTTCCACTCACCCAGTTCGCTCGCAACCCTTCCCGCTCGCCCACCCGGAAGATCTGGAACGACAAATGGCTGCCGTTCGAGGGTGGAGTTGCAATTGTGCCGCAGGGACTTGAGTTGCAAACCAGCGATGGCCGCTCCTCACCTTTGTCGTTTGTCACGACCAGGTTGATCATACGGCCCGCCGGTTGGCAGGGCCCCGATCCCTCGCATCAATGCAACGGTCCCGCTTAGGCAACTCGCAAAGGGAAGGACGCAGATCGGTTGGATCCGACGAATCTTCATCTCACAGCATGAAGACCCAGGAGTTTGTGCGGCCAGAACCATACTACAGACGATCGCTGTCAGGACGGGAAGGCGAGCATAATACTCGCGACGAAGACGAGGACTTCACGCTTAGAATCGAGTATATCCGCCATGCTTGGCCACTCACTGCTCAATGTCGAAAGCTTGGTTGCGCTGGGTGTCCTTGTCGTGCTGTTCGTGCGCTCGCGCAACATCGAAGCCGCCGTCGAGAATAAACCAAGTCGCTATCCGGCGGTGTTTCTCGCGCTGTGTTGCGCCATCCTCCTGGTCTACTGGCCGGTTCTGAGCGCGCCCTTCGTGTATGACGACTACACGCATATTGCCGACGCGCAACACTCGACCGGGCGACTGATGCTCGCCTCGTTCGGACCCGTCGAGCACAAGCCCGGCTTGTTTTTCCGGCCATTCGGATTTCTGGTCTATTGGCTGAATTATCTCGTCGCGGGCGCAGATCCGCGTTTGTGGCACGCGGCGAGCATTAGCTTTCACGCGGTCAGCGCCTGTCTTCTTTTCGCTCTCTGCCGGCAACTGCGATTTTCTTGGATCGGGAGCGCAAGCTCCGCATTTCTATTCGCCCTCAATGCGGCCTCCGTGGAGGCCGTTGCCTGGATCGACGCGCGGTTCGATCCCATGTCCACAGGCCTCGTTCTGCTCAGCCTCTTCTGTGTGTGCCGCTTCCTCAATTCCGGCAGTTATGGATGGATGATCCTGGCCTGCCTGGCAGGCGCCTGCGCGATGTACTCAAAGGAGTCCGCGTTCTGCCTCCCCTTCCTCGCGGCAGCCCTCTGGTTCTCCGGCCAGGACCGAAAGAGACTAGTGGAAGCCTGCGTTTGCCTTGCGGTGCTGGCGGCCGTGCTGTTCTGCTATCGCTGGTGGGCTCTCGGCGGCATCGGAGGCTATCGGGGAGCACAGTTTAGCCCGCTGAGAACGCTGAATGCCGTGTTTGTGCGCGACTGGACAGTTTTGTTTTTTCCGGTCAACTGGTCCGGACGGCCAGGGAGGCTGTTCGAGGGCATGATCTATCTGGCGCCGCTTGCACTGTTCGCCTGTGCATGGCTGGCACGCGTGCCAAAGCGTGTATATCTTGGCTGCATCGCTCTCACCACGCTGGCCGCGCTTCCGGTAGAGCATCTGCTGCTCATTGGCACCGACCTCGCCAACTCGCGCATCGTCTATTTGCTGGCCGTGGGCTGGGCCTTATTGTGGGGCGCGGTATTCACGGCCATTCCGCGTTCCCATTGGCGGGCTCTGGCAATTGTTTGGATGCTCACGTGGCATACCGTTATGTTGCGTCACAATCTGGAATTCTGGCTGCGCATTCCTCGACAAGCGCAGTCGGTGTGTACTGCCTTCGGTCGCACCGTTGCCGCAGCCGAAGGGCCGGTGGTTGTCCGTGGCCTTCCGCACAGGATAGACGGAGTGGTCTTCTTAGCGAATGGTTTTGCGGAGTGCGTCGCAAGGAACGGCGGCGTGCCCGCCAGCCGCGTGACGACTACTAACGGAGATGCGAATTTCGAGTGGAACGAAATCAGCGGGAGCATCGAACCTACTCATAGCGCAACGCGTCCATCGGGTCCACCGTAAATACGCGCCGCGCTGGAATCAGGGCGGCGGCACTCGCCGTCGCTACCAACAGAGCCACCACCGCCGCCATCATCCACGGAGAGTGCGCGCTTCCCTCCGCCCACCGCCGCAGAAGCCCGCTGAAGATCAGGCTCAGCGCCGCTCCGGCTGCCAGCCCCGTCCCCACGGTCCAGGCAGTGGAACGAAGCACGAGTCCGACCACCTGTCCGGGAGTTGCTCCGAGCGCCATTCGGATCCCAAATTCGTTCGTCCTTTGCGCCATGCCATAGGACACGACGCTGAACAGCCCGATGGCCGCCAGCGCCAGTGCCAGCAGAGAAAACGCGCCGAACAGGGCCGCCGCCAACCGGCCATATGCATACTCGTCTTCTCGCTGGATCCAGTGCTCGAGGTCCCTGGTCTGTCCGAACACCTGTTGGTCGCTGTCCACCGCCTTCACCGCCGCGCGCACTCGGTTCAAGACGCTGAGCGGTTCCGATCGCGTCCTCACCAGAATCTGAGTGTACATGCGCATCCGTGTCGTGTACGGCACATACACCGACGGCTTCACCGGCTTGCGCAGCCCATCGTTCCGCGCGTCCCCCACCACGCCGATGATCTGCATCCAACCATTGCTGTCGGCAACCGCCTGGGTGAAGGGTGGCTCGGCTTTCAAATCCGGCAACCGCATCTGCTTTCCCACTGCGTCGCCGTTAGGCCAATATTGCCGCGCCATGGTCTGATTGATCACCGCGAGCCGCGCCCCTCGGCCAACCTCCGCCTGGTCCCAGAACCGGCCCTGCAGCAATGGAATCCGCAACACCGCAAAGTACTCCGGGCTCACCCAGTTTGCTCGCAGCTCTTCCCGCTCTCCCACGGGTCGCCCGAAGATCTGGAACGACAGATCGCTGCCATTCGAGGGCGGAGTCGCATTCGTGGAGATACCTGCCCCCTCCACCTCTGGCAGCGCCGCCACGTGCGCCAGCAACTGTCCGAAATAGTTCGCACGGTCCTCCCAGCTCACATGCGTGTTCTGGTGCACTGGAATGCCCACCGACATCGTGTGGTGCGGATCGTATCCCAGATCGGTTTGCGTCAGCCGCATAAACCCGTTGATGGCCGCGCCAGCGGAGGTGAGCAACAGCAGCGTCAGCGCGATCTGCCCTGCCACCAGCACCTGATACGTACGCTTGCCGCGCGCCCCTCCCGTCGATCGCCTGGAACTCGACTGAATGAGTTGCGCCACTTCCGGTCGCGAGAACTGGAACGCCGGAGCGAGCCCGGACAGCACGCCCGTGATCACCGCGACCACCACGCTGAACACCAGCACGGGTACGTTGATGCGGATCACCGCTTCATGCGGGACCGCGTAATCCGGCAGCCAGCGCACCAGAAGGGGCAGCAGACGATAAGCGAGCACCACGCCGCCCGCAGCGCCCGTCAGCGACAATGCCAGCGCTTCAGAGAGCAATTGCCGTTGAATCTGCCATCGGCTGGCCCCGATGGCGCTGCGGATGGCCAATTCATGCTGTCTCGCCGTCCCCCGCGCCAGCAGCAGAATCGAAACGTTGGCGCATCCCACCAGCAGCAACAGCGCCACCGCCCCGAACATCAAGTACAGCTGGTGCCCCAGCTTTTCCACAAATTGATCGTTCAGACCCTTCACCTGCACGCGGAATTGCTTGGGAAAATGAGTTGGCGTCTCCTTGGCGAATTGCTCCAGCAGCGGCTGCAATTCAGCATTCGCCGCGGCATGCGTAACGCCCGGTCTCAACCTTAGCAACGGACCGTATTGGACACTGGGATCGTTGGTGAGCTTCAACGGCAGATACACATCGGCATCGTCCCAGGTGAACCGTGACGGGAGCACGCCGATAATCGTGTAGTTCTTGTGCACCAGTTGCAGCGTTCGCCCGACCACACTAGGATCGGAGCTGAAGTGCCGCTGCCAGAACAGGTAGCTCAGCACCACCACCGGCTGCGGATCCTGACCGTCGGGAGCGTCGGAGGGGATCAGCGTCCGGCCGAGCATCGCTGGAACGCCGAAATGGATTCCCGCGTTGGAGGTCAGTTGAGTGGACGGCACGTCCTGAGGCAGGTCCTCGTCGGTTGTGGTCAGGTTCCAGGTACCCCAAGTCGCCGCGACGCTCTCCAGGCACTTCACCTGCCGGAGGGACTTGAGTTGAGAACCGGTGATGCCGGGCCACCGTTCGTCGCCCTTGTCATTCTTCACGACCAGATGGATCATACGGTCGGCCGCCTGGTAGGGATAGGGGTTGGCCAACAAGCCATAGATGACGCTGAACACGGCGGTGGTCGCCCCGATCCCCAGCATCAACGAAACGATGGCGGTGACCGCAAGCCCCGGCCGTTTGCGCAACTCGCGAAAGGAAACACGCAGATCTTGTAGCACTACCGTACAATACGGTCGATCGGCGGGAAAGTTACTAAATTTCAGCGGGAAGATTTTTCAATTGCCGGCGCCTTCCGGGCAAGTGCCGTGAGCGGTGCGACCGCAGTGCGAGATCGGCGGCGGCCAACCCGGTCGCAATGTATCCCTTCGGTGGCTTGAACCTGACTTTCGCACTTCGCATTCGCTAAACCCCGGCAAAACGAGCAACCGGGGCGGCTTGGAACGCCGGCTTCGGAGGAGTGAATAGCCCGCCTCGCTATCAGGATAAGGGGTTTGAGCGAAAGAGTTCGGACTCGAGCCCGTCCCCATCCGCGTCCGACCCGCCGCGGGTATTTGCTACAGTCTGTTAGCGAATCTCGAACTGCGAGGTCAGAGGCAGGCTCCGGGAAGACGCACCCACGAAGACCTTGTAGCGGCCTGGGGTCAGCTCCCAGCGATCGGTGGTGGTGTTGAAGACCGATAGAAACAGCGGCTCCAGGCCGGTGGTCACGGTCTTGGATTCGCCTGGGGCCAGCAGCACCTTCTGCCAAGCCACCAGGCGCGTGGGCGGCTCCTGCGCAGCCGCGGGAAGGCCGATGTAAACCTGCGCGATCTCCGCTCCCGCACGCTTGCCGGTATTGGTGACCGTGAACGTAACGTGCTTTGCGGTTACTTTGATATCCGAGTAGCCAAAAGTGGTGTAAGACAGGCCGTGGCCAAACGCAAATTGAGGTGCTTTATCTTCGGCGTCAAACCATTTGTATCCGACCTTTAGACCTTCCGTGTAGTTGATGTCAAAGGGCGGTAGCGTCTCCAAGGCGCCTTCGAACGGACTGTGCTTTTCAGCCGGCTCGGCGATGCGAGGATGCGGCAAGTCAGCTTCGCTTTTGGCGAAGCTCACCGCCAGCTTGCCGGATGGATTCAGGGCTCCGAACAACACGTTGGCAATGGCTTCACCTCCGCGGATTCCCGGATACCAGGCTTCCATGATGCCCTGCACTTGATCGGCCCAAGGCATCGCAACCGGCCCTCCGGTTTCCAGCACCACAATCGTGCGGGCGTTGGCCGCTGCCACCGCTTTGACCAGTTCGTCCTGGTTGTCCGGAAGCGAGAGCGATACATCGCGCCCCTCCGACGCTGGCTGACCCACGAACACGATGGCGACCTCTGAAGCCTTTGCCAGCGCGGCGGCGGCGTTGCTGTCCGTGCCGGCGTTGTACGCCACGGTTGCCCCGGGAACGTGCCCGCGAATCGCTTTTAGCGGCGATGAGGGATGATAGACCACCGTACTGAGCATGGTCTCGATCGGATTTTGACCGGGAGGGGGTGGCGGTGGGGGCACGGCGTTTCCACCAGGCGGATCCACCTGCGCGGAACCGCCGCCCGACAGAACTCCTACATCGGCATGGCCGCCGATCACCGCTATCGTTTTCAGAGAGAGAGACATCAGGGGCAGCACCTGCCGTGCGTTCTTGAGCAGAACGATTCCCTGCTCTTCTACTTTCTGCGCCAATTCCAAACCTCCAAATACGTCAACCACTTTCGGCGCCGGCGGGTTGTCGACAATGCCCTTGGCAAATTCCGTCCGCAGGATCCGCCGAACCATGTCGTTCAGGCGGGACACGGGAACTTGCCCGTTTTCCACCGCTTTGCGAAGGTCCTCTCCGAAGTACTTGCTGCCTGGCTGTTCTTGATCCAAGCCGGCGAGCGCGGCCTTCACGGTGGTATGAGTGCCAAACCAATCCGAAATCACCCAGCCTTTAAATCCCCAGGTCTTCTTGAGAACCTGGTTGAGCGTGTAATCGTTTTCGCAGGCAAATTCGCCGTTGATCCGGTTATAGGAGCACATCACCATGCCCGGATCCGCTTCCTTGATAGCGATTTCAAACGGCAGCAAATCGGTTTCCCGCATGGAGCGCTTGTCGATATTGGCGCTGCCATAATTGCGTCCGGTTTCCTGGTCGTTCAAAACGAAATGCTTCACGTCTCCGATCACATTTTGGTCCTGAACGCCTTGTATCACTTGAGAGACCATTTTGCCCGCCAGGATCGGAT
>Ga0209698_10006144_pt1 | contig 12822 bp, 8 predicted proteins | sample LitLauG_LLR_2012_FD_187203 | JGI IMG/M metagenome (GOLD analysis project Ga0209698, IMG submission 187203) | Freshwater sediment microbial communities from Pennsylvania, USA - Little Laurel Run_MetaG_LLR_2012 (SPAdes) (version 2) | ecosystem: Environmental > Aquatic > Freshwater > Creek >...
GGTACATACTCCTGAAAACAACAGGGTGAGTAAGGAGAAACGGTAGCCCATCGGATGCTGACCCGAGCACGCCCCAAGCAAGCATCCGATGGGTTTTTTATTGGCCGTTGGCTTTTGGCTCTTAAGCCTTTGGCTTGAACCCAAAACGCCAAGGCTCGTAAGCCAAGAGCTAGGAGCTTCCTTTCGCGCTCCTCTCCCCGATGTAGTCTGCCAAAACTTTTTTCCACTTGCCCTGCGCTTTCAGGATAAACTCCACAGCGTCGCGGAGGGCGCCCTCGCCGCCCTCGTGCGGGGTGACGTAGTGGGCTTCCCGCTTCACCTCGGCACGGGCATTTTTCACGGCAATGGCGAGGCCGCCAGCGCGCATGGCTGGGAGATCGATGACGTCGTCGCCAACGAACGCGGCCTCTTCGAGTTTGATTCCGTCCTCTTTCACGACGTCCTCAAAGCAGGTGCGTTTGTCCTGGATTCCCTGGCGCATGTATTCGAGTTTCAGGTCTCGCGCGCGGAGGGCAACGGTTTCCGAGATGCGCTTGGTGATGAGCCCCGTCTTGATGCCGCCCAGGCGCGCCAGCGAGATCGAAGTGCCGTCGTGGGCGTGGAATCCCTTAGCTTCGATCATGGATTGGCTGTGCAGTCCGAATCCGCCTTCGCCGCCGTGTTTGGCGGATTGCGCGAGAACGCTTTGCTGTGTTTCCGCGGGCGCAGGGAAGATAAAAAGCTTGCCGTCAGTGAGCACTCCGTCAACGTCGAAAAGTAGAAGCTTAATTTTGCGCGCGCGGGCTTGGGCGGAGAGCATCTTTGGCATCGGCGGAATTCTAGCAGCCTTCGCCAAAACACGCGCGCGAGGCCTTCGAGCTAAGGTTTTGCCGGAGGTGAACGATTGATTCACTGAATTACCACGGTTATCTAGCGTGTCTTGCGGAAAAGTAACAAGATGCGACGGATCACCCAAAACCATGAACCCGAGTAATCGGAGAATCGCGACGAACTTCAAGCCCGCAGTCTTTATTGTCATTCTAGCCTCGCTATGGCTGACCGGGGCGGGGCAGGCACCGTCAGATGACCGTGGCGGCCTGTGCTGCCTCTGCATGTGCCATTCGTATGACGAAAATAAGTGTGCGCGGGTGTGCGTTAAGATGCAGCATGGCACGAAGATCATCGAAGAACCGGAGATGAAGGCCTGCACGAAATCCTGCTTGCGTCACGGCGTTCGGCAGATTTTCTTCTCTGAGGACGGAACGAGCTACGTCGTCAATGACAACGCGGCTGAGTAAAGGCGTCCCTTCCCGTTTCCAAGAGCGTCATCCCGAAGGCCCGCGCTTTCTTCGGCGGGTCGAGGGATCTCCTAACAAAGGCGAACAGTTGGCGAAACTATAGTTTCGGGCTAGAATACCCGAATGCAGCCCCTACCTGCCTCACTGGCCTGGGCCCACCCTCTCGTGGCGGAGTGGTTTGTGCGCCGGTTTGGGACGCCGACCGAACCCCAGGAGCAAGGATGGCCGCACATCCTTGCCGGGCGCACTACGCTGATTTCGGCGCCCACAGGATCAGGAAAGACCCTCGCCGCATTTCTCGCTTGCATTGACCGGTTGGTGCGCAAGGCGCTGGCGGGCGATTTGAGCGACCGCACCGAAGTTCTTTATGTTTCTCCGCTCAAGGCGCTGGGCAACGACATCCAGAAAAACCTCGAGATTCCGCTGGGAGAGATTCTCGCTCTGGCGAATGAGCGTGGGTTGCTGATGCCTGAGATTCGCACCGCGGTGCGCACCGGCGACACTTTGCCCCCTGAGCGGCGGGCCATGCTGAAGCGGCCTCCGCACATTCTGGTAACCACGCCGGAGTCGCTTTACATTCTGCTGACGGCGGAAAAGAGTCGTGCCATTTTGCGCGATGTCGAGACGGTGATCGTCGACGAGATTCACGCGGTCGCCGATGACAAGCGCGGGGCGCATCTGGCCCTGTCGTTGGAGCGACTGGAGGCGCTGCGCAGGGAACCGCTTGGATTCGGCTTGGCTCCTTCCGCTCCTGTCATCCCGAGCGTAGCGAGGGATCTCGGTGTTGGCGCTGCCTGCGAGAACCCAGGTTCCTCGTCGCATTTGCTCCTCGGAATGACAAATGGGGAGAACAAATCTGCGCTGGGGGAGAACAAATCCGCGCTTGTTCGCATCGGATTGTCGGCGACGCAGAAGCCGATTGAAGACGTCGCGCACTTCTTGACCGGCACCGGGCGAGCTGATCCGGTCATCGTCAACATTGGGCACAAACGGACGCTCGATCTTGGGATCGAAGTTCCGCCGATGCCGTTGGGACCGGTGGCCTCGAACGAACTGTGGGACGCCATCTACGACCGGCTGGTCGTGCTGGTCGAACAGCATCGCTCGACGCTGGTGTTTGTGAACACACGTCGGATGGCGGAGCGATTGTGCCATGAGTTGGGCGAGCGCATGGGTGAGGAAAATGTCGCGGCCCATCACGGCAGCTTGTCGCGCAAGCTGCGGCTGGCGGCGGAGAAGAAGCTCAAAGAAGGGCAAGTGCGGGTGCTGGTCGCGACGGCCTCGCTCGAACTGGGAATTGATGTGGGGACCGTCGATCTCGTCGTGCAAATCAATTCGCCGCGGGCGATTGCGGTTGCACTGCAGCGCGTGGGTCGATCGGGACACTGGCGGGGCGCGGTTCCGAAGGGGCGTTTCTTCTGCACCACGCGCGATGATCTGATGGAGTGTGCGGCTTTGGCGCGGGCGATCCGGCATGGGGATTTGGATCGGCTGATGATTCCCGAATCTCCGCTCGACGTTCTGGCGCAGCAGATCGTGGCAGCGTGTTCGGCGGAAGAGTGGGACGAAGAGGAGATGTTCGCGCTGGCGCGGCGGGCGTATCCGTATCGCGCTTTGAAGCGCGAGACCTTCGACTCGATTCTCGAAATGCTGGCCGAGGGGATTGCGGCCAAACGCGGGCGGTACGGGGCGTATCTGCATCGCGATCGCGTGAACGGGAAGTTGCGGGCGCGGCGCGGGGCGCGACTGGCGGCCATCACCAGCGGCGGAGCGATTCCAGACAACTCGCTGTATACGGTTGTGGCTGAACCGGAAGGCGTGGTTGTGGGTACGGTCGATGAGGACTTCGCTGTTGAGAGCATGGCGGGCGAAGTCATGCTGTTGGGGAACAGTTCGTGGCGAATTCGACGAATAGAGACCAAAGCGGGCCGGATGCTGGTGGAGAACGCACACGGTGCTCCACCGGGAATTCCGTTCTGGCGGGGCGAAGCTCCGGCGCGAACCCAGGAATTGTCGCAGCACGTGGGCGAGTTACGGGAGAAGATCAGCGAGATGTTGCCGCGCACGTCGCCGGTCGGATTCTCGGCGACGCAGCCCGAAGTAGCTGTTGCAGTGAGTTGGCTGAAGGACGAGTGCGGGCTGGACGACTCAGGTGCCGAGCAGGCGATCGAATACATTCTGCAGGGGCGCGCTGTGCTGGGCGCGGTGCCCACGCAGACGACCGTCATTGCCGAGCGTTTCTTCGACGAAGGTGGCGGGATGCAGTTGGTGATCCATGCTCCGTTTGGCGGGCGGATCAACAAGGCATGGGGACTTTCTCTGCGCAAGCGCTTTTGCCGCGGGTTCAACTTTGAACTGCAAGCGGCGGCGACTGACAACGGCCTGAACATCGCACTGGCCGAGCAGCATAGCTTCCCGCTCGGCGATGTGTTTCATTTTCTGCAGGCCGATTCCGTGCAGCCGATTCTGGAGCAGGCTGCGCTGGATTCTCCGATCTTCGGCACGCGCTGGCGCTGGGATGCGAACCGGGCGCTGGCACTGCTACGTTTTCAGAATGGCAAGAAAGTTCCGCCGCAAATTCAACGCATGCGGTCTGACGATCTACTGGCGTCAGTGTTTCCGGATGCGGCGGCGTGCTTCGAAAACATCGAAGGCGACCGGCAGATTCCCGATCATCCGCTGGTGGGCGAGGTCATGAAAGATGTGCTCACCGAGGCGATGGATATCGAAGGACTGAAATCGCTTCTGCGCGGGATGGCTTCGGGCGCGATTCGTGTGTTAGCTGTAGATACTCCTGTACCGTCACAGTTTTCGCATGAAATTCTGAACGCGAATCCGTATGCGTACTTGGATGATGCGCCGCTGGAGGAGCGGCGGGCGCGCGCCGTTGAGATGCGGCGCGTGCTGCCGGAATCGGTGCTGGAGGAAGTGGGCGGGCTCGATCAGGGGGCCATTGCGCAGGTGCGGGAGGAGGCCTGGCCGGATGTGCGGGATGCGGACGAACTGCACGATGTGCTGCACACGCTGGTGGCGCTGCCGGAGGGTATGTCTGCTCCTGCAACTTCCAGTCGAGCTTCGCTCGACCTGGCCGGGTTAGAGACCCAGCCCCACATGAGCATTGCAGAGTGGGGCGGGTACTTCGAGAGGTTGGTGAGCGAAGGGCGGGCGGGAGTCGCTTCGCTTGAGGGGTGGCGCTATTGGGTGGCGGCGGAGCGGGCGCGAAGTTTTGCGACGCTGTTTCCCGGAGCAGAGTTTGTCCATGCGCTCGCGGATGTGGAGACGGGTCAGGTTTCCCGCGGCGACGCTCTGCTCACGCTGGTTACCGGCTGGATGTCGCATGCCGGGCCGGTATCCGCATCGCAGCTTGGAGAGACGCTGGGGCTGGCTGCTTCGGATATCGAAATAGCTTTGCTACGCATGGAGGCTAGCGGGACTGTTCTGCGGGGCAACTTTACTGGCGCTGCCGGGACGCGGGCGGGAGTGTCCGCGCCACACGGAGCGGTCGGGCTTCGCTCGCTTGGACAGCCGGGGGCGGCTGTCCCGACACAAGCCGTCCCCAAACCAGAGATCGAATGGTGCGAGCGGCGCCTGCTGGCTCGGATTCATCGGCTGACGGTTGGGATGCTGCGCAAGCAGATCGAACCGGTCACGGCGGCGGCGTTCATGCGCTGGCTCATGCGCTGGCAGCACGTGGCTCCGGGAACGCAGGTTGCGGGCGAGCGCGGGACGCTCGAGGTGCTGCAGCAGTTGCAGGGATTTGAGATTCCGGCTAACGCCTGGGAGCGGCAGATACTCGCGCGGCGCATCGCCGACTACGATCCGGCGTGGCTCGATCAGCTCTGTCTGACCGGAGCGGTGGGATGGGGAAGGCTTTCGCCGCACCCCGCGACGCTTGAGTCCGCGGGCGGGAATGGGTCTGGAGAAGGCACGAGTGCGCCACGCCAGCGGCGAGTAATCCCGACCAGCGTGGCTCCGATTACCTTCTTCGTGCGCGAAGATGCGGACTGGATGACTCCTCGGCATGCCGTTGGCGACGAGGCCGAGACTCGGGGATTGAGCCATGGATCGCAGCTAGTGCTCGAGTTCTTGCGGCAGCGCGGGGCATCTTTCTTTGCCGATATTGTGCGCGGGACAGGGAAACTCAAGGCCGAGATCGAAACCGCTTTGTGGGAACTTGTGGCGGCTGGGTTGGTCACGGCTGATGGCTTCGACAATCTGCGGGCGCTGATCGATCCCAAGCGGCGCGCGGGGCAGGGAAGCGGGCGCAGCACGCGTCCTCGGCATAGCTCCGGGCGTTGGGCGCTGCTGCACGCGGACGTGGCGGTCGAGCGTCCGCGCGCCATCGAAGCTGCGTGCTGGATGCTGCTGCGGCGCTACGGCATTGTGATTCGCGACTTGCTGGCGCGCGAGTCGAACCTGCCTTCGTGGCGCGAGTTGCTGATGGGATTCCGGCGGCTGGAAGATCGTGGCGAGATTCGCGGCGGGCGCTTCGTGGATGGTTTTCTGGGCGAGCAGTTTGCGCTGCCTGTGGCGGTTGAATCAGTGAGGGCGATGCGGAGCCTGCCGCTCAGCGGAGACGCCATGACACTGTCGGCGGCCGATCCGCTGAATCTGGTGGGGATCCTGGTGCCGGGGGAGAGAGTGCCTGCGATTTCCGGGCGCACCGTCAGCTATCGCGATGGAGTGGCTGTCGTTGCTGCGGAGCAGTCTGCCACAAGCGAGCTGGCGGCCGGTTAAGAGCTCGTCCCAGCGATCGCTTGAAAATGATCACCGAGGCCGAGCCTGACGGTCTCGCAAGCTTAACGTGGCCCCTAAAGGGCCCGATCTTCCGCTGCCTGTTTCGGACTTCGGGCTCTTTTGATTTTGTTGAGGACGAACGCACTGCTCAAGTGCCGACATCTATATAAACAAAATAAGTCAGAGGCTCGATGAGGGGGTCCCCCGAGCCTCTGACTTGGCGATCTCGGCTGAAACTGATCGAAAGCGCTTCCCCCATCGCTTTTGCCGAGCGTCGCGCCTTTTCATAGTGCATGCTGGATGCCAATCTCGGGGGTGAGCGACTGGTTGCTTTGAGTCGCCGCTAAACGCTATCTTGACAATCGGTTAGCAGAGACCGCAGGCTGGTGGGGAGCCCTCAGAAGGCGGACTGCCGATAAAGAAACACTATCTGATCAGATAGTCTTACTAACCGTTCGGATACCGCAAATGGAATGCGGTAGACGATGCATTTCCGTCCCGGCTGTGATAAGAAAGTCTGCACGGAGTGAAGGGACAACACGATTGCATCCGAGACTACTGGCAATAGCAGGCCCCTTAATAGATTCCACCAATCCGTTACCCGACGGGGAATCTACCCTCGGGCGCGATCCGACGAATACGGTGCCGGTGGTCGATCCGTCGGTCTCGCGGAAGCACTGCTTGCTCCGTCGCGGAGAGGACGGACGCTACCAGATCCGGGATCTCGAAAGCCGCAACGGAACCGTGGTGAACGGTCTGACGGTGAAAGAACAGTGGCTGAGCCATGGCGACGAGATCGCCATCGGCGATTCCGTGTTTCTGTTTCTGGTCGAAGATGCGGAGCGGACGGCCTCCCCCAGCCGCGTCGAGTTCGACGACAGCCATCCTGCGACCGAGACCAAGTTGGTCCGTCCCAAAGAAGTGGTTTACCTGCAGCCGGACCGGTTGCTGCGCGAGCTCCCGGCCGGCTCGCAAGTGGCGCGCAATTTGGGCGCGTTGTTGAAGATCAGCCGGGTCGTGCACGCCATCCGCGACCTGGAGGAACTGCAGGCGCAACTGCTTGATCTGATTTTTGAGGTGGTTCCCGCAGGCCGCGGCGCGATTCTGCTGGCGGACGGTGCGGGACAGGAGTTCAGCTCGCTCTACGCGCGGACACGGCAGACGGGGCAGGCGCAGCTGGTGCGCGTCAGCCGCACCATTGCGCGCCAGGTGATGAAAGAGGATGTCGCGATTCTGGGTGTGGACGTTCCGAGCGGGACGTTGCGCGATGTGGAAAGCTTGGCTGGTTCGGACGTGCGCTCGTTGCTCTGCGTGCCCCTCACCGTATTTCAGCGCATGATCGGGTGCATCTATCTGGACAGCACGAATCCCGGGAGCCGGTTTCACGAGGATCATCTGCAACTGCTGGCGGCGATCGCGGGGATCTCCTCGGTAGCGTTGGACAACGCCCGGCGGCAGCAATGGCTGGAACGGGAAAACCAGCGCCTGACCACGGAAATCAGCCAGGAACAGAGCCTGGTCGGGGACGGTGGGCGGATGAAGGAAATCTACCAGTCCCTGGCCAAGCTCGCGCCCACCAATTCGACGGTGCTGATTACGGGCGAGAGCGGAACGGGCAAAGAACTCGCTGCCCGTGCGCTGCATAGCAACAGCCCACGCAGCGGCAGGCCATTTGTGGCGATCAACTGCGCTGCGATTCCAGAGATGCTGCTGGAGAGCGATCTGTTTGGGCATGAACGCGGCTCCTTCACCGGCGCGGCCAGCCAGAAAAAAGGCCGGCTGGAAGTGGCCGACGGCGGCGTGGTGTTTCTGGATGAGATCGGGGAACTGGCTCCAGCCCTGCAGGTCAAGTTGCTGCGCGTGCTGCAGGAGCGCGAATTCGATCGCGTGGGAGGGACGCATCCGATCAAGGTGGATATTCGTGTCATCGCAGCCACCAATCGCGATTTGAATGAGGCCGTGCGTAAAGGGGAATTTCGCCAGGATCTCTACTACCGGCTGGCGGTGGTCCAGGTGCACATGCCTCCGCTGCGCGAGCGTAAGGAAGATATTCCCATGCTGACCCGGCACTTCGTGCAGAAATACGCCAAGCGATGCAAGGTGAAGGCGCGGCCGGTGGCGCGCGAAGCCATGGCCGCTTTGTCGAGTTATGACTGGCCGGGCAACGTGCGCGAACTGGAAAACGCGATTGAGCGAGCCCTGGTGATGGGATCTTCCGATGTGGTGCTGCTGGAGGATCTGCCGGAGTCTGTGCTGGATCAGGGACCGGCGGACGAAGCAAGCGGCGGTAAGTATCACGCGAGCGTGAAGGCGTTGAAGAAAGAACTCATCCTGGATGCGGTGGAACGGACGCGGGGGAACTACGTGGAGGCGGCGGCGATCCTGGGGGTGCACCCCAACTACCTGCACCGGCTGATCCGCAACCTGGGATTGAAGGATGCGTTGAATGATTTGTTGCGCGACGGTTCTCGAGGCGCTTCGCGGAGCCGGATATCAGGTGGGGTGGCGTAGACGCTAGAACCGACTTTGCTTTAGATATACGCATAGAAATGTACGTACGTAAAGATACGTATTCTGTGGCCGCCTGCCTTCGTTCGCATCGCATCCTGGGTCCCCGCCTAGAATGCCATTTCCTGAGCCGGAAACGGCCCTAGCTTCGACGACCGTCACCGAGATCAGGGGAAACCCCTTCCGGGAGAAAACTGCCCGTCACGGCAGGGCCGTTCTACGATTTTTCAACGACTTACAAAGATTCAAGATTGAGGGCAGCCTGTGATACGTTCCAGCCGAAGTCATCGCTGTTTTTCTTTGCGTTCTTTGCGGTCTCTTTGCGAACTTTGCGGTAAAGAATTTCTAACCGCAAAGGTCGCAAAGAATTCGCAAAGATCGCTAAGAAAGTCGTGAGTCCAGAACGGAATCATTCAGCACGATGAACGATTTACTTGTACCTCAGGGCAAAGGCAACTGCATGAGGCGGGAGGGATCGAGGTAGGTGCCTTGCCACCGGACGGCGACGTGAAGATGTGGGCCGGTGGCGCGTCCAGTGCCTCCGCTCAGAGCGATTTCCTGGCCTCGTTTCACGACGTCTCCTTCCTTCACCCTGAACTCGGAAAGATGCAGGTAGAGGGTCAGCAGGCCTTGTCCGTGGTCGATCACGACAAAATTGCCTTCGAAATACAGAGGACGTGCCAGGAGTACGGTGCCGTCGTTCATGGCGGCGACCGGAGTACCGGCAGGTACGCGGAAATCAAGGCCCTGGTGAGGACTGGAGGCGGTGCCATTGAACACGCGTTGCGAGCCGAACACATCGGAGATGGCGGCGTTTGCGGGGGCGGTGAATCGGCCCGCCCATTCGCGGTCAGCAGTGACGCGGTTCAGGTAGTCTTGCTTCACCTTCTTGCCCTCTTCGATCTGTTCGAGTTCCTCCCTGGTGGGCTCGGTGAACTTCTTTTCGACGCTCAGCGCAACTCTAATCTTGGGATACTTGGCAAGGGCGACCGCGAACTGGCGGCTGAAAGCGAGTGTGCCGGCGGGCTTGGCCGCGCTGCGTTCACCAGTTAGGGCGAGCGCGTATTTGCCCGGCGTGGTCTCAATGCTTGTCCCCGCCAGGGCGAACCAGGTTTTTGTAGAGGTGTCGTAGCTGAAGGTGATCTGATGGCCAAGCCAGGTTCCGGTCAAGGCGTCGAGTTTGGCTGGGGGCTTCACCTGGAACAAGACCGGCGCACCGTTGACCAGACGGGCGGGCCGGGCAGTCGCAGTCCAGTTTCCGGCTGAGGCTGGAAGGGCAACTGACAGGAGCAGGGCACAACGAATACTGAGCCGCCGGGCTGCGCCCAGCCGGGACAGCCGACAGCCTGCCCCTTCGGCAGGCTCACAGCAGGCTCTGAGCTTGTCGAAGTGCGGCTGTCTCCACATGAGTCGTGCCCCGAACAGCCCTGTTGTATGGTCGAACTGATTCACCCTACCAGCCTAGCACTTCGAGGAATGAGGCCGACTATAATCCAGGCCATGCGCATCCGGGTTCGTACTGGATTGACGGTATTGCTGGTGTGTGCGCTCGGCGTGGCGCAGGAGGCGGCGAAACCGGTGCTGCATGCGGAGCGCGTGCTGGTGCTCAAGAAAGAGCGCACGCTCGAACTGCTCAGCCAGGGAAGGGTGATCCATTCGTACAAAGTGGCGTTGGGCGGAGACCCGGTCGGGCCCAAGACGAGGCAAGGGGATCATAAGACTCCTGAAGGAATCTATGTGCTGAATTCGCGCAACGCGCACAGCCAGTTCTACAAGTCGATCCACATCTCGTATCCCAGTGCGCGGGATCGCGAAGCGGCGCGGCAAAAAGGCGTTTCACCGGGAGGAGATGTTTTTGTGCATGGTTTGGCGAACGGCTATGGGTGGGTGGGATCGTCGCATCGGCTGAAAGACTGGACTGACGGATGCATTGCGGTCACGAACGCGGAGATGGACGAGATCTGGCAGGCAGTCGCGGACGGCACGCCGATTGAAATTCGGCCCTAGGATTGGCGGAGCGTCCGGGTCGACTTCCGGTTGGGGACCAGCGCTCCTACGGGAGCATGCCGACGGCCACGGTATTCGTCCGCATGTGGGTGTCGAGGCCTTTGTCACCTTTTTGACTGTTCACCAATATCGCGTTCTGCGACCCCAACGTTTTCGCGATGGAGTCTCTCGCCTCAGGGTTGTTGGCCCCACCGATGGTGTAGACGTAGGTGATCTTCTTCCGGTTCGCATTCACCAGATGTTTGTAAAAGTCCGGGATGATGGAGTGCTGCTCGTCGCTCACGCCCATCCAGATGTCGACCAGGTAGATCGACGAGAACGTGTCGGCGCCTTTATCGATCAACACGTGTCTACCAGGCTTGTAGCCGCCCGAGAAGAGATAGAGAATCTGCTGGGATGGGGTCAGGCTTTGCGTACCGATTGTGGTCATCAGCGATTCATAGGCCTTGGTGCCGTCCACCTTATGGTCGATCGCGACGAAGATGTGAAACCGGTTCTGGATTCTACTCATGTAGTCCCACATGTAGACGCCACTCGCTCGGTTATCCACTACGATGCCGCCAAACACCACCAGCAGCAGGGCGTTCGCGTCGGGTGCGACTGAAAGCTTCCCGAAGCCGGATACGTCAATAGGACTACCCATATCGATTCTCCCTTTCTCCGTCCGATTCCGCGCGCCACATTGTACGCCTCTCTTTCCTGTTCGCGACATCAGGAGATATCAATCGCATGGCCGCGCGCCTTCGACCACCCGGAGAACTTTGGACACGTTACCACCGTGCCCACCACGGTCGTGCCATTCTCAGAATAGCCCTCTTAGCGGAAACTGAAACTCGGTATGGCAGCCGAACCAACTACGCGCAAGGACGCCTTAAAAGTCGAAAAGGCGTCGCTCCTCATACTGACTCTCTGCGTCGTTGTATTGGTCGCCATTCTGGTCTTTCGGCCTTTCTAGGCTTCAGCGTTCTCTCCGAAGAACAGAAGCAGGAGCGTCGGATTCTCCTCACCCCCACCTCTATTGCCTAGCCCTGTGGGTGAACGACCAAGTGAGAGAGGAATTCTCCGGGCTCGACAATCTGGCGGAAGTTTCGGTCCACGGTCAACCGATCGTGCTCTGCCACTATGCCTTGCAGCATCTGGAATCGAAGTAACCGCGGATCATCGGCATCTCTACGGGCATTCTCTCGCACGGCTGCCAGAGGCGCCGACCTCGCTCTCCATGGATGTGGGAGTCGATACGCACGACTTTCGTCCATGGCACTCAATGAGATACGACGACCGACGTGTATGTGCAGGAGATCCCGGACAGCGTGCAGGCGACTCCCGACGCGATCAACGCTGAACTCAGAGTGAAGCCGGAAGAAAGTCACGCTGACTGAAAATGTTTTTGAAATTTGCTATCAAATGCTACCAAACGGGAGGGCGCGATGTTTGTAAGTGATTGAGGGATTTGGTGGACCTGGTCGGGATCGAACCGACGACCTCTTCCATGCCATGGAAGTAAGGTAGCAGCCGGGCATTGATTTTTAAAGGACTTACGACCGGCTGAGTCGGCAAAAACCGGCCAAAATGGCGCAATTTGCTGCCAAATTGCTGCCAAAATTACTAACGCGGCAGGTGGGTTTCGAGGGCTGCATCGTGGGGGACCAGCCCTCGTTTATATTCGGTGTCGGTGCGTGCAGATCGTAGTCGTGAAGAAAATACTTGCAGACCGTTGTCGAATTCTCCGTGAGCTTCGCGCACCTGTCTTGGGCGCACGAAGGCCCGGTCTATTCGCTCTCCTTTTTCTGACGACTTTCTCGAAAGAAGAACAACTTGGGGAGTCTGCCTTTCGCTCAAAACAGATCTCCATGACCTGCAATTCGAGGGGGTTCTGACGCAGTTTTGACACAGGCGATGTGAACTAGAAGTGCGCTGCCTTTGTGGCAGGTGCGCCGCTGTTTGAGTCAGTACCGTGATCATCAGCTCTTCTAGAAGGTCTCCTTGGGCATAGTTACAGGCAGGATTGTGCTTGTTGGCTTTCGGGCCTGGCCGAGGCTTGCCTTGGGCCACTATGCCCTGAATCCGGCTCACCTCCACTGCTGAAACCCGAAAGTCTATGGGTAATTGAAAGAGGGACCGGACGCTTACGAATCCCGGGCGTTTGATGTTGATCGCATCGGACGGAGGACCGAAACGAGAACTTATATCAAATTGGTATTGTGGCCACGTGACCAGAGGAGCGGTGTGCAGGTGATTGAAAACATGGTGGCCAGGGATTGACTTGAACCGCCGATGCCAGCCTTTTCAGGGC
>Ga0209698_10006145_pt1 | contig 12816 bp, 10 predicted proteins | sample LitLauG_LLR_2012_FD_187203 | JGI IMG/M metagenome (GOLD analysis project Ga0209698, IMG submission 187203) | Freshwater sediment microbial communities from Pennsylvania, USA - Little Laurel Run_MetaG_LLR_2012 (SPAdes) (version 2) | ecosystem: Environmental > Aquatic > Freshwater > Creek >...
ACTCGAGGATGCGGGTGTCCGTCTCATCGGCGTGCCGCGGCCTGATTCGTGAGTTGAAAATCGTCGCACGGAAATGCGTACCGATTTCCTCGAGCCGGGGTGCATCCAAACCAGCATCTTCGCAGGCTGCGGTCATCCGCTGAATTCCGCTGCCCCATTGTTCGATCAGGTGGAGCTCGTGGAACACGCGACCTATCACGCGGTTCCGCAATTTGGAGACGCCTTGCCTGATGTCCTCAATCGTCAGGCCGAACGGCAGGAGACCGGGATTTTCAATCTCGATGCGGTCATCGAACACAGCTATACGAATGGGAGCGCCTTGCTGGGCATAATCGGCATGAACGATGGCATTCGTGAGCGCCTCCCGGATTGCAACCATCGGGACCGACCACCGATCCTCCCTGCGCAGACCCTCAATGACCGATTCGCGAGTCAGGTGCTTTTGGGCAAACGCGATGGCTTCATCCGCTGCACGAGGCAGGAGGGACCGGATTTCCGTTGAATCGATCAAACGTGACCGATTCGTTCCTGCAAAGCGGCCCGCCTGAATCCAGGCGTCCGGAAACCGGGCAAACCGGTCCTTGCCAAATAAAAGAAGCCCTCCTATGGTTGGAACCCGGTGGCCCTGGTGCTCCGTAGTGATGCGCAACGTGCTCATCGCCTGCGTGGTGAGTTGCCTGTAAGGAGCGAACAACTCGGAAGCAGCTCGGAAGTCGATGGCTTCCGAGTTCAGGTCCGGGATAGCCTGTTCGTCAAACGAGTTCATCCGGTTCCGGCGTTTCAACTCCTCAATGTGAAGTGCGTCGGCTTTGCGATTCGTGGAGCCAACGCGGATGAAGACGCCGTCGCCTGGTCCCAGCCGTTGCAAATAATGGGGGCGTGTGTTGCTGGGGTATACCTCGACCGTCAGAATATTCAGATTCCGCCATGGCACCACTTCTATCTCCGGTATGAGGCGTGGCCGTATCGAATCGGCGACAAGGTTTGCGAGCTTCTCCTCGGCTTCGAGAGAGTCAGGAACGCCGCGGACGTTCTTTGAGGCGTCATCCACCCCGATCACGACGGTGCCGCCCGCGGTATTAGCAAACGCAACCAGGGTCCGGAGAATGCCGTCAGGAGATGACAGGTCACGCTTGTACTCAAGGGTCTTCCCTTCGTTGTGTTTGAGTAGCTCGATAAGCTTCACTACTCCGCATTTTACTCGGAAGCGGACAGCACTGCAAGGCTTCCGACCTGGCGGAATATGTGGCGCGAGAATTACCGGTCAACGGACCCCATGCGCAACATGCAAGGGTCCCTGAGTGTGCCGAAAATGTGCACTAAATGGAATCTCCGGCCATCTGCGGTGAGCGGAAGCAGACGCCCCGAGTGCATGTAACCCACAGAAAACACCTGAAATCACGGAGCCTGTGGAAGCAGGTTTGGTGCTTGGGGTGCAAGAGGTCCCGGGTTCAAATCCCGGCAGCCCGACCAGATTCCTCATAGAGTTACAGCCACACCTCGTAGGCTCTTCTGCAATTGATATACTTCGACCCAGTCGGAGAATTGCCATGAAGACCCTGTTTTTCTGCCTTCCGCTTTGTGCCGCCGCCCTGTTCGGCGCGGACTCCTTTTGGGACGCAAAGCCATTCACCGCATGGAGCGACTCCGAAGTCCGCAAGGTTATGTCGAGCTCCCCCTGGGCGCACGAAGTTCCCATTCCCGATCCCAATGCCGGATGGCAGTCGGGCGCCAGCATCGGCGGCGGTAAGGGCGGGCGGGGCGCGGTCAATATCCCGTCCACCCAGGCCGCGTCCAAGCTCAAAGTTATCGTGTTCTGGGAAAGCTCGCTCGCGGGCCGTCAGGCTCTGGCGCGTTTGAAATTCGGCGCTGAAGCCGCCGAATCCCGCGACGCCGCGACGCTTCTCGCGCCCGACGAGGAAAAGTACATCCTCGTCGTCACCGGCCTCCCCGCCGCGTTTGTCAAACAGGAGGCAGCCAAACTCAACGAGACCCTGGCCGCAAAGACAGCGCTCACGATCAAAGGCCGCCCGTCCGTCAAACCGGGCAAGGCGGAAGTTCTCAGCGACGGCAGGTCCGTCGGCATGTACTTCGAATTTCCCAAGAGCTTCGCCATCGGCCTCGCCGATAAAGACGTGGAATTTTCCACCCACATCGAAGATATCGACGTCAGGACCACGTTTCATCCGGCCGAGATGGTCTTCGGCGGAAAGCTGGAACTGTAGATCGAGACCTGTCCGCTACTTCGCGGGCTGCATCTCAGCCAGCAGTTTCTGGTAATCCGCGTCGTCGATGCCGCGGGACCCGGCCCGCAGCCCCGCCAACACACGCCGCGCCAGCCGGCGATCTTCCGAATCCACTGGCCGCTGCGACGGTTCGAAAAGTTTCATCGCCCTTCCGCGCAGCTCTTTGATGCCGCCCTCCGGTGCATCGAGGTAAGCCCGCAGAGAGCCGTAAAGTTCTTCCGTGGCGCGCTCTTCGCTCTGGAGCATCTTCGCGTCCGCTTCGGCCGCCTCTTTCACGCCTTTGCGCTGCCGCAACTCCGCCGCCTCTTTGTCGACAGCGGCCACATCGGCCAGCCCCCCGAAATCCGTCGCAACGGTCTGGAGCGCACGGAAGCGCGCGACCTCGCCCTGCATTGCGTTGGCTTCGACGAGCCGCTTCTCAAGAACCGTCTTCACCAAATCGGCGTTGCGCGGGCTGATGCCGGACCGCATCGCCTGCAATTCCATCCATTCCACCGCCCTGACCGCCAGTTCGCTCGAAAGCCAGGTATGGACGCCTTCGAAAATCTCCACATGATGCGGAGATGTCAGCGCTTTGTCGAACCGGCGCATCTCCAGATAGTTGAAATCTTCCGTCCCCGCCGTGCCGTACACGGGGAACTTCAGCGAACTTTCCGGGAAGCTCGGGTCGGGAAAGCCAGCACTCGAAGCGATCACTCCCGCGATGGTGCCCGAATCCATCGCCACACGCATCGCGACGCGCGCACCGCCCGATTGCCCCGTGGTGTACATATGTTTGCGGTCAATCTTAAACCGCTTCACCACATCTTCCGTCATCGCCCCTGCCGCACCCATGCTCACATTCCAGGGCCCGTTACGCGAGTTGTTCGACCCGGCCACGATGTAGCCGTACTTTTCCGCCGCGGCCTGAAACCGCTCAACGCCCTGCCGCCCCCGCGCGCCCGCATCGAAAGCGAGAATGAGCTTCCACTGCCGCTCCGCCGTGTAATTGGAAGGCAGATAAACGGCGTAGCTCTGCGATCGGTCGGCGTCGCAAGTGACGTCAACGATCTTCCCTGCGGGAATGTCGGCTGCCTGCGGCGCTGCGGCCAAAGAAAATACGGGCAACAGCCAAAGCACGACTGCCACGTACCGGAGACGTCGGTCCATGGCAGCCATTATTTCACTTTTTTCGTGATCTCTATTTTGGGCCGGAGGTGTTCGGCCTGTGCGCCATCTGCGGGCTGACTCGGCTCGCGAGTGCGTTAGAATCGGGTTGTATTCCCCCCGGGTGGTCTGAGCCCGGCGAACGTGGCGCCGCCGTCACCTCATGCCAGAACGGACTATTGATTGCAGCCTGCCGATATTGGCTCTGTCGCATCGACCCGGAACCTCCGCCCCGCATCGAATTTTCTCCTGTGTGTCGTGAACTGAGACCCCAAAGCAAGCCGTTATGGAGAGACCCTTGAACAGCATCGCTATCGTACTTCCTGCCTACAACGAAGAGGCGACTATCGCGGCGACGATCGAGGCGTTTCATAAGGAGTTGCCGCAGGCCCGCATTGTAGTCGTCAATAATAATTCCAGCGATGCGACCGCGGGGATCGCCCGCGTGACACTGGAGCGCCTGTGCGCCTTCGGTGAGGTGATGGATGAGCCCCGGCAGGGCAAGGGAAACGCAGTACGGCGCGCGTTTACCAACATCAATGCGGACGTCTATGTCATGGCGGACGCCGACCTCACTTACCCGGCCAACCGCATTCATGATCTGATTCGTCCTGTCATGGAAAACGAAGCCGATATGGTCGTAGGCGACCGCTTTTCCGGCGGGCACTATCAGGCCGAAAACGACCGCAGCTTCCATCGCATCGGCAACAGCACCGTCAAGTGGCTGATCAACACACTATTCGGGGCCAGCCTGAAAGACATAATGAGCGGTTACATAGCTTTCAGCCGGAAGTTTGTTAAGAACTACCCAATTCTTGTGGAAGGTTTCCAGCTTGAGACAGATCTGATGCTGCATGCTCTGGACAAGCGATTTCGCATCATCGAAGTGCCTGTGGAGTACAGAAGCCGGCCTGCGGGCAGCGTTTCCAAGCTCAACACGTTTTCGGATGGCGCGAAGGTGCTGTTTACGATCGCGTCGATTCTGCGCTACTACCGGCCGCTGTTGTTTTTCGCCGGGCTGGCGTTTTTGTTTGGGCTGCTTGGATTGATATCTGCAATTCCCGTCTTCCGCGACTGGGTGCTTCACCATTACATCTACCATGTCCCACTGGCGGTGCTTGCCGCGGCGCTGGAACTTGTGGCGGTCATCTGCCTCAGCGTCGGGTTGCTCCTCGATTCGATTACGCACCAGTACCGGATGGGCTTCGAGCGGAACCTGCTCAACACATAGATGAGAGATTATCAACCGGCCATACGGAGGAAGCGATGAGTCAATACGTTGGCACCGGCAACCTGGAGGTGATGGCTGACGCAATTAATTACAATAACTTTCTTGTTGAGCTGGTACTGAAGCACGCGAAAGCGGGAGACCGGATCCTCGATTTTGGCGCCGGCATCGGCACGTTTTCCCGGCGTATTTCTGAGCGTGGACATGACGTTACCTGCGTTGAGCCGGACCCGGACCAGGCAGCTGTGATTGCGGAGTCGGGCCTGAGCGTGCACAATAGTCTGGATCAAATTGCGGACGAAAGCCTGGATTACCTATACATGCTGAATGTTCTCGAACACGTCGAACATGATGTTGCGCTCCTGCGGGAAATACATCGGAAACTGAAGCCCGGCGGACGCCTGCTGATCTATGTTCCCGCGTTTAACGTATTGTTTTCGAGCATGGATCGTGAGGTAGGGCACTACCGGCGGTACACGAGAAGCAGTCTCGCTAGCGCCGCGCGGCTCGCCGGTTTCAGCATCAACAGGACGAGGTATTGCGACTCCCTCGGATTCTTCGCGACGCTGGTTTACAAGCTTTTGGGCGACAATTCCGGACGCCTGAATCCCCGGTCTCTGATTGCTTATGACCGGATTGCGTTTCCCCTGAGCCGTTTCGCCGACCTGTTAGCCGGGCCGATTATTGGGAAAAACGTTGTTCTTGTCGGTGAAAAAAAGGCGGCTGGCGCGTTGATCTGACGCGGTGACCTGACAGAGAGACCGCGCCCGCCGCCCCCTCCCATACACCCGTCTTTCTCCGTAATTTTCCGAAATCGGCCCAGGAATCCTTCTGTCTGACGGCCCTATCCCTTTCGCGCCGGGCCTGACTCGATGGCTCCCGGCCCGCTGTGACATAATCCAGGCATGCTGAATTCATTAGGCAATCGAGGAATTTTCTACACACTGGCGCTGCTGGTTCCCCTGAGCGGCGCCTTCGCAACCCAAGTCCCAGCCCTTTCCTTTGAACAACTTACCGACACGTCCGAGACCGTGGTTTCCGGCAGTGTCGCGCGTTCCTGGTCGGACTGGGATACCAATCGCCAGTTCATCTGGACGCACTACGAAATTACGGTGTCCGGAACGCATAAAGGCGCGGCTGCGAAGACAGTTGTCGTAAGCGAGCCGGGGGGCATTGTCGGCGACCGCGCCATGACCATCGCGGGCACCCTTTCCTATGCGCCGGGCGAGAACGTCGTGCTGTTTCTGCAGCGGATGCCTAATGGATTGTTCAGAACCACCGGCTGGAGCCAGGGCAAGTACGTCGTTGATCCGTCCGGGCGCGTTCACAGCGCCGGGGCGGGGGCAGGGCTGGAGATCATGACTCCGGGTACGGCCGCATCGCCGGCCGCTACGCCGCTGCGCGCCCTCGACGGCATGAGCGCCGCCGCCTTCCGCGCCCGCATCGAAGCGCGCGCGAGCAGCCGGCAGCAGGGAGCGCGGCAATAATGCGCAAAATAATCGTTCTCGCCCTCGCTCTGGCTTGCGCCGGCCTTTGCTTCGGCTACATCCGGAATGTGACGAGCGATGGCTCACAAGTGCCGCTTTTCCGCGTCGATAATGCTGGAATTCAGTTCAATCTCAATCAGGGCATCACCGCGAACCTGCAGAGCTCCGTCTCCGGTTCGAATATAACGGTCATCAGCGCCGGCAGCGATCCGGTTGCGGCGGTCCGTTCGTCGCAGGCAACCTGGAATGCGGTCGGAACGGCCAATATCCTGTTTCTGCCGCTGAAGTCCACTTCGACCGGGATCAACGGCAACGACAACGTGAATGTCATCTCCGCTGCGTCAAACGCCAACGAACTGAGTCTCGTCGGCGGACCGCAAGGGGCGCTGATGGTGACGGTTAGCTCCTACAACTCCAACGGCGTGTCCCTGAAAAAAGGCACGATCGTCGATACCGACATCATCGTGAATCCGAGCTACGCGTTTTCCACCGATGGCTCCACACAGGTGGATTTCCAGTCCGTCATTACGCATGAACTGGGCCACTCGCTGGGCTCCAATCACTCAACCCTGGTGGGCACGAGCATGTTCTGGGCCAACAGCGGCCAGCGATTTCTCTCCTCCGATGAAATCGCCTTCGTCAGCACCGTATATCCAAAAGCGAACGGCGGCCTGGCCGTGGGCACACTTTCGGGCGTTGTCACGGCCGGCGGACAACCCGCGGCCTTCGCAATGATTTCGATGTTCGATCCCGTGGCCGGCACCTCGTCGGGAACGCTCACGGCGGGTGACGGAACATACTCGGTTCAGGTACCACCCGGCAGCTACCAGCTGATTGTGGAACCCCTCACAAACAGCGGCCTGATTCAGCCGGGGAACCTGTACCTCAACGTCCTCCAGGCTGCGCAGGCAACCGCTATCGCATTCCAGCCGACACTGGTACCAGGCCTCGCCACGGTGACGGCTGGCGGCAGCACCACCACCAACATTTCAGTGACGACGGGAGCCTCCTCGCTTCAGACACCTCTTGTGACCGCGTCAGCAGTCAATGGCCGGCCCGGCGGCGCCTACAGTGGCGGGCCCGTGGTGATTCAGTCCGGCCAGTCGCTCGATCTGGTGCTCGACGGAGCCGGCTACGACGCTTCGCTCAACGACACCAACTTCAAGGTTTTCGGCCCGGGAATCACCATCAAGCCGGGCTCCGTCCGCGTGGATCCCAATACCAACTTTAACGGCGTACCCATCCTGCGAATCACGCTCAACGTTGCTGCCAGCGCGACACAATACCTGGCGACGGTCTTCATCACAAAGGGCGCATCGACTTATTCCATCACCGGCGGTCTGATCGTGACACCCCCGGCCCCTGCGTTCACATCGAAGAGTCTCGTCAGCGCCGCCAGCTATGTGGGCGTAAACGGCGACGGCGCGGTCTCGCCGGGCGGTATCTACAGCCTCTATGCACCTGCGACGGGCGTATCGAGCCTCGGCCCCGCCACTCCGGTGAGCAATGGCGGCTACGACGCGTACGGTCTCCTGCCCACTAACCTTGCCGGCGTGAGCGTCACCTTCGACGGCATCCCCGCACCGCTGTTCTTCGTCTGGGGCGGGCAAGCGGGCGCCTACGGGCAGATCAACTTTCAGGCGCCGTTCGAACTTGCCGGAAAAAAGACAACTCAGGTGATCGTCAACTACCTCGGGAGCACGAACAACCCCGTGACCGTTCCGGTGGTCGCTGCGCAACCCGCATTCTTTACGGTGACCCCGACCGGGACAGATTCCATAGCCGTCAATCAGGACGGCAGAACGCTGAACTCCGCCCAGAACCCCGAAGCCCGCGGCAACTACGTCACAATTTACGGGACCGGTGTAGGAAGTGTGGCTTGCGCGGTTGCCACGGGTGCGAGTGCTCCGGGTGGCTGCACTGCAAGCGATACTGTCATTATCGGAGGCCAAGCGGCCAGCGGCCAGTATTTCTTCCCCGGTTTGACGCCGACCGCCGTCGGCCTCGCCCAGTGGACCGTGCAGATCCCGTCCGGTGCGCCCACCGGTGCGCAAACTGTGATCGCGACCGACAAAACCACCGGCGCCGCCACACCGAAAGGCACCATATACATCAAGTGACGACAGATCGGGACACCCCGGGGCGCGCGCAGGCTTCTCCTGTTCAACGCGGCGCGCCGTATCGAGACTCTTTGTCTCGCGGCTCGTCCCGGGTCCGAATGCGCGCATTCCTCGTTGGCCTTGCGGCGTGGATCACGCTCACTGCTGTTCCGACCCGCGCGGCGGAAAACGTGGACGTCCGCATTTACTCCGAATTCGAGCGCTTCGACCCTTTTGGCGACCCGCTCCCGCAGGACCGCGAGATATCCCCGCGCGAAATTCTCTCCCCTGCGGTTGCGCGCAACGGCCATCTTTCCGTCCACGTTGTCGTCACTGCGCCGGAGGGCGCCAACTTCTTCGTCTACGCCGGTTCCAACCCGCCCGACATCCTCGAACTCAAGCTCTACCGCGAATACTTCACCCGTTGCGGGCGCGGCTATTGCCCGGACTGGCTCGCGGAACAGAAGTCCGCCAGCTTCGGCTCCATCCCGGAGGTCTACCGCGACCCCGCGCATCCCGAATTGAACCGCCAGACCACTCGCTCCTACTTGCTCGATATCTGGGCGAGGCCCGATACGCCCCCCCGTCGCGTTCGCGTGGAGGCGCTCATTAAAGTAGGCACCTGGATTGTCGCTCCCATGGAAGTCCGCATCGTTGCACCCGCAGTGCCGGTCCCGACAGTCAAAAACCCGGGCGTACCTGATACAAACACCAGCTACCGAGTCACTTTATCCCGGACACAGATTGAGCAAGTCGAAGACATCGCGCCGTTAGAGCAGCCATCGAGCGCTACGGCCGAGCGGCAGTTATTGCGTTATATGGCTGGCCTTACTCCGGAAATACCTCCCATCATTTTGCGGGTCCGGGACATCATCCAGCGCAACGCGGCCGAAGACATGTTACTTGCCCGTGCGCTGGGCCAGCGGTCGCCACGCGGCTTTCCGGAACTGCACTTGCTGGCATGGTGGCCTTTCCTGCATCCCGGCATGGGAGCCGAATGGTATCTGCGGGTTCGCGATTTTCTGAACCGTTTTGAATCGTAAGATGTCGGGATGGAACCAGACAGTGCGCAAATGGGCGTGGAAGGCGATTTTATTTGATTCGCGACAAGAATTTCGTGTGAATTGACCAATGTTAACTGTACACTTGGCAATTTCCGTGCTAACAATGAGGTGTATCAATCGGTGGACTCGGCTGGGAGCCGGGCGGCAGGAAATCTAAGTCGCCACACCAGCACGCTTTCAGAATCGGTCCGGTTTTAACAAGCTTTCCAAAACGCTCATGGCCCAGACTCCCCGTCTCTGTAACTGGCCAATGTTAGATTCAACTTTCAGGAGTTTTCTACCCGCATGGACTCCGACCGCAAGTACCGCCAAAACGGCTACTTAGACACCGGCAGCTCTTCAAAAAATAACGGCTCGAATGGATTTGGGGATCGCCCGAAACAGTCTGGTCTGCGCCCGCCCCTCGATGTGACCGGGCCGCGACTTCCCCGTCTCGTGCAGTCCGTGACGGCATCGCGTTGCTACAGTTGCTCTACCACGCTTCCTCCCGGCACGGACTTTTTCGCGCCCTGCCCGAAGTGTGCGGCGGCGCTGCACTGCTGCAAACAATGTTCCCACTTTGAACCTTCCACGCGATTCCAGTGCATGAAACCCGTGCCAGTCCGCATTGCGGCGAAGGATCAGGCCAACGAGTGCGCCCTTTTCTCGCCGCGCGTGACCGTGGCGCGCGAGGCCACACCCCAGGGCAATAATAATCGCCCGTCCGCGCCCGGCATCAACACTCCCCCGCCCCGGAACGCCAACGACGCACGCGACGCGTTCGACCGCCTCTTCAAGAAATAGCCCCGCCCAATACTGACACCAGCGGCCCATCGCCGCCCGGCTTGACACTCGCCGCCCTGGAGTGCTAATTAAGAGCACAGAGGGTTCGGCGTTCGCCTGCGTGCTGAACTGAGTCTATCGCCGCAGTCAAACAACCCTTCTCTCTGAACGATTTACACTCCAGGCATCACTTAGCTCAAGGAAACCATCATGGCCGCAAAACAGATTCTTTTTCATGAAGGGTCCCGCCAGGCACTCCTGCGCGGCGTCAACCAACTCGCCGGCGCCGTCAAGGTCACCCTCGGGCCCAAAGGCCGCAACGTCGTGCTCGGAAAGAAATACGGCGCACCCCTCATCACCAAAGACGGCGTTACCGTAGCCAAGGAAATCGACCTCCAGGACCCCCTCGAAAACCTGGGCGCACAGATGGTCCGCGAAGTCGCATCAAAGACTTCCGATGTCGCCGGCGATGGCACCACCACCGCTACTGTCCTCGCTCAGTCGATTTTCCGCGACGGCGTCAAATCCGTTGCTTCCGGCGCCAACCCCATGGCCATCAAGCGCGGCATCGATCAGGCCGTAGCCCTCATCGTCGAAGAGATTAAGAAGCAGTCCAGGCCGGTCTCCGGTGACGCCATGATCGCTCAGGTAGGCGCCATTTCCGCCAACGGCGACCGCGAGATCGGCGAGATGTTCGCCCAGGCTATGAAGAAGGTCGGCCAGGACGGCGTGATCAGCATCGAAGAATCGAAATCGATGAACACTGAACTGGAAATCGTCGAAGGCATGCAGTTCGACCGCGGCTACCTCTCGCCTTATTTCTCCACCGACACCGACCGCATGGAAGCCGTGCTCGACGAGCCACTCATCCTCATCTTCGAAAAGAAAATCGCCGCCCTCCGCGATATCGTGCCGCTGCTCGAAGAGATCGCCCGCACCGGCAAACCCCTGCTCGTCATTGCCGAGGAAGTGGAAGGCGAAGCCCTGGCCGCCCTCGTCGTCAACCAGCTGCGCGGCGTGCTCAAGGCCTGCGCCGTCAAGGCTCCCGGCTTCGGCGACCGCCGCAAGGCCATGCTCGAAGACATCGCAATTCTGACCGGCGGCAAAGCTATCTTTGAGGAGACCGGTCTCAAGCTGGAAAGCGTGCGCATCGAAGATCTGGGGCGTGCCAAGCGCGTGACGGTCACCAAGGACGTAACGACGATCATCGACGGAGCCGGCGCCAAAGCCGCCATCGAGGGCCGCGTCAAACAACTCCGCACGCAGATCGGCGAGACCACATCCGACTACGATCGCGAAAAGCTCCAGGAGCGTCTCGCCAAGATCGCCGGCGGCGTGGCCGTCATCAAAGTCGGCGGCGCAACCGAAACCGAACTTCAGGAAAAGAAGGCGCGCGTCGATGATGCCATGCACGCCACCAAAGCGGCAGTGGAAGAAGGCATCGTCCCCGGTGGCGGCGTGGCCCTGCTGCGCGCTTCCATGAAGCTAGGGGACCTCACTCCCGAAGGCGACGAAAAAATCGGCGTCGACATTGTGCGACGGGCTTGTGAAGAGCCCCTGCGCACGATCCTCGCCAACGCAGGCATCGAAGCCGCGATGATCGTGGCGAAGCTCCGCGCGGATGCCAATCCCCACATGGGCTTTAATGCCGACACCGAAGTTTATGAGGACCTGGTCGAATCCGGCGTCATCGATCCTGCCAAGGTGGTTCGCTCGGCGCTGCAAAACGCCGCGTCCATAGCCTCCACAATGCTGACGACCGAAGCCATGGTAGTGGAGTGGACCGAATCCCAGGTCGAAGCTATGGACGAAGGCCGCTCTCCATATGAAGATTCCGCGTCGTCGTCCTCCGCCTATGATCCGCTGGCCGGGTACTCATCGCGCGATCGCCGCCTGCTCGGCGTGGGGGCGGGACCGAACGGTTAAGCCTTCACACCTGCGGGCTGTACGGCGGCTTCACATTGCCGCTTAGTGCGGGATCGGCTCGTCGCGCTCGATCCTGCCGTCGCGAATGTGGATGACGCGGTGGGCGTGAAGCGCGATATCGTTCTCGTGGGTCACGAGAATGATGGTGTTGCCCTTCTGGTGCAGGCGTTCGAAGAGCGCCATGATCTCAATGCCGGTGGCGGTGTCGAGATTGCCGGTGGGCTCGTCCGCCAGCAGGATCGACGGGTTATTCACCAGCGCCCGGGCGACGGCGACGCGCTGCCGCTGGCCGCCGGAGAGTTCGTTGGGCTTGTGATCCATGCGCTGCGTGAGATCGACTTCTGCGAGAGCCTTCTTCGCCTTCTCGATGCGCTCGCGTGGCGGCGTGCCGTTGTAAATGAGCGGCAGTTCGACATTGGCAAGCGACGAGGCGCGGGGCAGCAGATTGAAAGTCTGAAAAACGAAGCCAATTTCCTTGTTGCGAATGCGTGCCAGTTCGTCATCGGTCATGGAACTGACGAGGCGGCCGTTGATGAAATACTCGCCCTTTGACGGCGTATCGAGGCACCCGATGAGGTTCATGAGCGTCGATTTGCCGGAGCCGGACGGACCCATGATGGCGACATATTCGCCGCGGTGGATTTCGATATCGACACCGGAGACGGCGTTGATGGTCTGGTCGCCCATCACGTACGTCTTCCAGAGGTTGTAGGTGCGGATGACGATGCCTTCGCGCTTGAGGCGTTCGCCCTTTTCCGTTGCGCTTTCCGCTGCTGCCGTGGTCGCCATATCGGGTTATGTGGCCGGCTTGGGTGCCGGCGGCTTGTTGTCGACCTTCACCGCCGTCGCATTGCGCAC
>Ga0209698_10006146_pt1 | contig 12815 bp, 8 predicted proteins | sample LitLauG_LLR_2012_FD_187203 | JGI IMG/M metagenome (GOLD analysis project Ga0209698, IMG submission 187203) | Freshwater sediment microbial communities from Pennsylvania, USA - Little Laurel Run_MetaG_LLR_2012 (SPAdes) (version 2) | ecosystem: Environmental > Aquatic > Freshwater > Creek >...
CCTGTAGATCGCGAGAGCCTCATCCTGCTTGCCTTCGCGGCTGAGCTTTTGCCCCTGCTGTACGAGATCCTCCGGGCTGCCCGGGGCGGGAGGCGGCGTTGGCGCTGCCTGTTGGGCAAAACACAATGCGGTCAGCAGGAAGAAAGCAGAAATTGTGCGAAGCATGAAGACCTCCAGGAGGCTCTGCGATTATGCCACGGAATGTGGACCGCGTAGGGGCGGACGCATTCGTCCGCCCAGCGAGCGAAGCGAGCGCCCCCGGCCTGCCCCCTACCGGCGCAGCAGCAAATCCCCCGCCACGAAAACGAAGAACAGCACCGAGATAATTCCGTTCATCGTGAAGAACGCAGCATTCAGTTTCGAAAGATCATCGGACTTAACCAGCGAATGCTCGTAGAGAAGAAGGAGAACGACGACTCCCACACCGCTCAGAGCCAGAACGCCCATGTGAAACGACACCACCAAGGCGACCAGTAGCGCGATCATCACCACATGAAACGCGCGAGCGATCCACAACGACGTGCCGATGCCGCAGTAGCGCGGTATCGAATGCAAGCCGGCCTCGCGGTCGAAATTGAAATCCTGGCAGGCGTAAAGAACATCGAAGCCTCCCACCCAGAACGTGACCGCAGCGGTGAGCAGCAGAATTCGCGGATCGAGCGAGCCGCGCACCGCGATCCATGCGGCAGAAGGCGCGATTCCCAAGGCGAAGCCCAGTACCAGATGCGACCACCGCGTCACCCGCTTGGTGTAGGAGTAAAGCAGCAGAACCGCCAGCGCCACAGGCGAGAGCCACAGCGACAGGCGATTGAGTTGTCCGGCCGCAACCACGAAGATCGCGCTTGCGACCACCACGAAGGTCGCAACGAATGCGGCACTGAGTTGTCCAGCAGGCAGAGCCCGCGTGCGGGTGCGCGGATTGGCCGCGTCGATAGAGGCGTCGGCCAGACGGTTAAATGCCATCGCTGCGGAACGCGCCGCGACCATGGCGATCACGATCCACAACAACTGGTGCACACTCGGAAAGCCGCCCGCCGCGAGCATCGCCCCACAGAGCGCGAACGGCAGCGCGAAGACGGAGTGCTCCCACTTGATCATCTCCAGGGTTACGCGCAGGTTGTGAAGCACAGGCACAAAAAGATTCTAGCAAGTTGCGCGTACCAAGAATCGACAGTGTCATGCTGAGCGGGAGCAGGAGGGGAGCGAAGCGACGCTCCCGTGGAGTCGAAAGCATCCCTACCCGACACGGGCGTCGTCCGCTGGAGGGTTCTACTTCCGCCCCGCGCGCTTCTGCGCGACGACCAGACCGCGCGGCGTCGGCAACAACAAAACCGAAATCAGTTGCTCCCCTTCCAGCCGAAGCGCCGCCTCCCGCACCGTCTTCTGATGGGAACTGGCGTCGTGAATCAGGATGAGTCCGTTGGGACTCACTTGCGGCAGGAAGCGCCGCACCTCCTGCTCGCGAATGGCCTGGTCGCTGTCACTGAAGAGCAGATCGATAGAGCCGGTGATCTTCATCTCGAGGCTGGACTCGTTGCGGCACTCGATCCAATCGGCGAGGCCGGATTTCGCGATCCGCTGCTGGGCGTTGGCGTAGACGACGGGATCGAATTCGCAGGTGACGATTTTGCCGCGGCCATTCTGCTTGAGGCCCTCGGCGATCCACAAAGTGCTGATCCCGCTGAAGGTGCCGGTTTCGACCACCAGCTCCGGCTTGGTCGTCGTAACCAGGCAACGCAAAAATTCAAGGACCTCAACCTCCGCCGTCATTGAGTCGTACATGCTCCACCACTCGGGATGCGGGCACTCCAGCGTGGCGCGATGATATTCGGGCCGCATCACGTCGCCGCTGCGCTCGATCTGGCGCAGGATCTTTCGTTCCTGCTTTTCTTTTTTCTTAAAAAGCCGCTTCAGGCTCAGTCTCATAGGCGGCAGTATACAGGCGGCGCTGGAGGAATCCTCCGACTGCGCTCAGCATGAAAGTTACTTTGTGACACTCGCAATCAGCGGGACGAAGCGGCACAACTCGCGCAACTGGATTTGTGTCTGGCCATCTTGCTTGTGAATCACTTGCAACTGCTGCGTCTCTGCCGAACCAACGGGAAGGATCATGCGTCCGCCTTCGGCCAGTTGCGCGACCAGGGCAGGAGGCACCTTCGCAGCAGCGGCTGAGACGAGAATTGCGTTGTAGGGAGCGCGCTGTAGATAGCCTCGACTTCCGTCGCCGGTAATCACTTTTGGCTTGATGTAGCCAAGGCGCGTGAGCAACTCCCGTGCCTCATCGGCGAGCGTAGCGTGGCGCTCGATCGACACGACCTCGTCCGCAATTTCGCACAGCAAGGCTGTTACGTAGCCTGATCCCGTGCCAACCTCCAGCACTCTGTCAGTCCGCTGAAGAACCAAAGCTTGCAACATAAGTGCGACGATAAAGGGTTGGGAGATGGTCTGATCCTCGCCGATCGGCAGAGGATGGTCCTCGTAGGCCTGGCTGCGAAAGCGTTCAGGAGCGAACTCGTGCCTGGGCACGCGCGCCATCGCGTCCAGCACACTCTGGTCGGTGATGCCTCGGTCGCGGAGTTGCACCTCGACCATGCGTCGGCGCTGCTCTTCAAACGCGGAACGTTCGGCGGCAAAGGCCATAGGGCGCAGCTTATGTGCTGACTTGATTGTATTTATTTCTTGCGGCGTCGTACGCGCACGTCGAAGCTGACTACGCCATTCCAGTCGCGGGTGCCCACGGCCGAAATGTTGGGTGTGAAGAAGTATTCGCCCTCGATGATCTGCTCCGTGCTCTGCGAAACGTTGGTGCTATAGGTCAGGGTCACGTTATTGGCGAATTGTTGCTCAATGGTGACCTGCGGTCCGCGGGCGGTGGGGTTGGTTTCGGTGGTCAGCCCTTGCGGATCGATCTTGATCCGGCTCACTCCAAACAGCTTCTGCATGCGGCTGCTCACGGTCTGATTGATCGCCTGGTTGATGATGAGATTGCTGGCTTCATCGGTGAACGGAACTTGTCCCGACTGCTGCTGCAACTGCTGCGACTCTTCGCTGGTACGTCCCAGGGCGAGCAGCGCAATGATGTCCGATTTCGGCAAGGGCGGCTCGGAACGATAATTCACCGCCAGCCGCTCGGGAGTTCCAGTCACGGTGACGTCGAGATCGTAGTTGCGAACGTGCGTCGTGGCCTGCAGATTGACTTGCGGCTCGATCGCCACCGGGTTCGCAAAGGTAATGTCGCCGCGTTCGAGGCGGAACTTGATGCCATTGAAAGTAGCGTCGCCTTCCAGAATGTCGGCGCGTCCGAGAACGCTGGGGCGTGCGACTGAGCCACGCAGGCGCAGGTCCGCATCTCCCGACAAACGAGCCACGGCGGTCTTCATCTGCAGTTCGGGCGCGGTGTGCACAGCCACGTCAAGCTTCACGTTATAGAGCGGCGAGTTGGCCGGAGTGATGGCCGCCGACTGCCGGCTGCGCTCCAGATAGGAACCAAAATCGAAGCCCGGAGTTACCGCCAGCTTCGTGACCATGATGTCGCCAGAGACGGTCGACGACGACCAGTTCCCGACCCAGTGCAACTCGGTGTTCGCCGTCGAACTCACTCCCGGCGGATATCGCAGCCGCACATCCTTCCCCACGGCCGTCAGATTGAAGTTGAGCTGATGGTTATAAGTGGTCGCGTCGCCTTTGAAATCGAGCGTGCCGCCGCCGGTACGGGCCGTAAGTTGCTCGATGTGCATGTAGTCGCGGCGAAAAACCAGCGAGCCGTTCATCTCACTCAACCCGCTGGGTAGTCCTGCATGATTGATGGCGCCGTTCTTGACCTCAATCGTTCCCCGCGGAAGAGGCTCGCCCCAGGTGCCCCCCATGGCCATGTGAATGGACATGCTTCCGGAAGCGGTCAAGTTCGAATCGATGCCGCTCAGCAGTTTGAGATCGACTTGCCCATCGGCGGCGAGGTCGAGTTCTTCGTGTCCGCCCAGGGCGATGAAGCCTGATCCAGTCACGTCGGTGCCTTCTCCGACCAGGTGTAACGGGTCGATCTGGATTCGCCCGTGTGCAATCTCAAAGTGCACCGGGCCCTGGTTGTGCAGCTTAGCGTATTCGACGTCGACGAACAGATCGCTCAAATCGCCTTTCAGTATCCACTGATTGGGATACCGCAGCGGCCCCTGCATGGTGAACGTGCCGCCAACCGCGGAGTGACCGGTGAGCTGTTGCCCCAAATAGACGCGCCACAGGGCATCGAGATCTGCTCTTTCTGTTCGTACCGAGATGTTCGCAGGATAGTCGCCGCTCATCCCAACTGTGCCTTCCACCGAGACCGCGCCGCGCGGGAACTGGGATTTTCCGCTGATCCGCATCTGCCCACCTTGGGTGACAGATTGCAAATCCATATCGCCCGCGAGTTCGTGGTCCACCGTCAGATCGCGCAGATGAACGCCGGCGTTAATTGTGGGAGCGTCGAGCGTGCCCGAGCCTTGCAACGTGAAATCGGCTCGGCCTTCTACCAGGAGCCGATCGAGATGAATCTGCCGGATGCGCGACACATCGAAATTCTGCCCGGCCAAGTCGAGCCGGAATGCGCGCGTGGCGGGCGTGTAAGCCGCCGTTCCCGAGACCGACGCATCCTGATGGGTGAGTTGAATATTGCTCAGAGCCGTCTCCTCTGCGATATGAAGGTCGGCGTCGAACTTTGCGATGTCCTCTCCGTAGGCTGAAGCGTTCACGGCGTGAATGTGCCCTTCCGCTCGTGGATTCGCGCGCGTTCCCGCAATCTGCAGGCTGATGTCGGCGGTTCCTGAAACCGGATAGTCGAAGCCGGTAAGCGCCGCCGTCGAGGCCACGTCCACGTTGTGCAGGTTCACACGGGCGGTGTAAGAGCTGTCTTCGGAAAACTCTCCATTCTGAAGGACGGCGCTGATGTCGAAATTCGCACTGGTTGCGCCGCGCTGCAACGTGCCGCCGTGCAGGTCCAGTTCATGCGAGGAAAATTGAATGTTGGCAGCCAGAGAATCCCAGTGCACCCGCTGCTCCGGCGTGCGGGAGGTTGCGGGAAGAGTAAATTCAAAATCCTGTGCCACCAGGGTTCCGGAAAGAGTCGGCGCGGAAAACACTCCTCCGGCCTGGCCATTGAACGTCGCAGTACCATCCACACGGAATGGGAGGTTGGTGGGTCCACCGAGCGATTTCACCAGTGGCCGCCACTCTTCCAGGTTCGAAGTCGACACCGTAAGGTGCACCGTTGACGTGGCCGAAAGCGTTCCCTGGGCCTGTATCTTCGAGTCCGGCGTAGACATGTCAAAGTGCGCCAGTTCCAGGGAATCGTTGCTCACATGATATTTCCCCTGCAGGTGGGCCGTGACCGGCAACTCGCCGGTGTTCGCATGCGCCGGCGGCAGAACATCCAGCGCGAATGCGATCTCGGCATCGCTCGGCGATCCGCGCCAGGTTACATCCACGGTGCCGTTGGCCAATCCCGCGGGATGAAAGCCATTCAGTGGATGAGCGCTGACATCCACCGCGGAGGCAATTTCCCGGGCCGCGAGGTCTCGCACTTTGAGATGGATTGCGCCCACTTGCACGCCCGCCAGACGCGGCTTCTCGCCCTTCTTCAGGGGCGGCCGCACAGCCGTGACTACCGCCACGTCCGCGGCGCCCTTTTTTGACTTGCCCTCCAATTTCGCTGCCGCGAGAGGAGGGATGTTGTGCAGCCAGTTGTCGACCTGCGCTTCTCCCGTGAAGCTGCCGCCCAGCACTTTCCCTTGCAGCTTCGACAGCTTGATCTGGTCGTCGTTGATCGCGTAGTCCGTGGTGGCGCTGACTTTTGAGACCGAGACCTGATCATTTTGCCAGCCGAGCTCGCGCAACGACAGAACTCCCGCGGACGAAAATTCTCCTTGCTGCAGCGACCAGTGGCCGTTCCCTTTGAATTGGGCCATGCCTTCCCGCAGATCGTGCCGGCGGGAGATGGCTGCCAGTTCCTCGATATCGATCTGCGCGTCGTAATTTGCATCGATGCGGGGATTGCGGAAATCGCTGATGCGTCCACTGGCCTTCAAATTCGATCGCCCAGAACTCCACTCCAACGAATGGACGTCGGCGAATGTGTTGCCCAGACTGAATTCGACATGCGTCATCCAGGAGAACGGACGGAAGTCTTCATAGGTCGTGTCCACCTTGCCGAGCGTCAGCCGGCTCTCGTACCGGCCGCGCAGAAACGAGTAGTCCATCTGCACGGCGGTGTCGTGAGCGTCGAAGTCGAGCGGAATTTTACGATCGGCCCAGATCAGCTCGCCATGGCGCACGGCGAGGTGATCGATGGACAGCGCGAACAACCGGTCCACCGCCGGGCTGGTTGAACTGGTCAGAGGCGGCTGGTTGAAAGGGACATTGGTGGTGCCGTCCGACGCCACCGTGACGTGCACAACGGGATCATCCAGACTGAGCGAAACGAATCCGAACTCAGCCCGCAGGAAGGAAATGACCTTCATCTGCGCATAGAGATCCCTGGCATGAAATAACGGAATCTCGCCAGAACCTTCTCTGCCATGCACCGTGATGTCCCGGACTTCGATCTGCATGCGAAAGGGAATGACGTGGAAGCTGCCGATTTCCGCGTGGCCGCCGGTGATCCGCTCCAGTTCGGCAACCATCTTCCGCCGCACGTAGCTCTGAAAGGAATCGGTGGTGACGTACCAGAAAGTCCCTAGAAGGGCGAGCACAATGACCCCGCCTGCGGCCAGCAGATATTTCCCCCGGCGGCGGGGTCGAGCGGCAGGCTCGGTCACCTGGCCTCTACTCCCTCGGCTGAGGCTTGGTTTGCGAAGCTGACCTTGCTCTCCGAGCGCAGAGTCTGCAACCACGAGACCATCAACTCGTTCACTTTTTCTTCCGTGAGCAATTCGCGAATCTTGCCCGTCACCTCGGAGAGCGGAACCTCGCCGGCTCCCGACTGCTTGAGTTGCGGAACGAATTTTTCCCGGTAGTAGGCTTCGATGGTTTTGGAGTCGATCTGCACAGCCGGACGAAGGTGTGCATCGACGAGACGCATCAGATCCATCTGCCGCTGCACATGAACCACCAGATCTTTTTCCGCCACTCCGAACCGGGCCAGCACCGAATGCCAGCCCTCGTCACTGGCGGCCTCCGCATAATGTTTCCGCGCTTCGGCGATGCGAGCGGCCGCCTCGGCCTCGGTGGCATGGTCGAACACGGAAGATTTAATTTGCTCGCCCAGCAACTCTTGGTCGACCAGGCGGTCGAGGACGGCGCGGCGTTCGTTTTCGGTGAATTCGCTCAGCGAACGGCCATTCAGCAAGGCTTCGTGGCGCAGCGCCTCATCCAGATCGCTTTGCAGGATGATGTGTCCGTTGATGGTCGCAATGATGCGGTCGATGACCTCCCCGCCCCAGGCCGCGGTCTGTGGAGAAGCCATGGCCAGCGGAACCGCCAGCATCACCGTCGCGAACATCATCGTCAGGCAAATTCTTCGCATCAGAATGGTTGACCGATACTGAAAAAAACGTTGAGGTGCTTCAGGCGCTGTGTTTCATAACTGGTCGCCTGACCGCTGGAATCAAAGGTAAGGCCCTGAAAATAACTGCTGGGATTCAAATCGTATCCAAAGTCGAAGCGCAGAGGACCGATCGGCGTCTTGTAGCGCACACCGACTCCTACGGCATGCGACGTGTAATCATATCCTGATTCGTTGAAGTGGTTGTAGCACGGGTTGGGAGGTGTACCAACGGGTAGGCATAGGGCGGGATTGGCTTGGTGCCAGCGCACCAACCCCTTCACCATGTCATGCCCGGCTGTGAATACGTTGCCCATGTCGTGAAAGATGGCGAAACTGAATCCCTCGCCCAAGTACGGCAGCGTGGTTGGAGGCAGGCGCAGTTCTATATTATTCACAAACAGCGCCGTACCGCCGACGGGGAAGCCAGATGACGGATCGCGGGGACCTGCCTGATTTAACCCAAAACCGCGATGGGAGTTGCCGCCGCCCGCGAAAAATTGCTCGGGCAACGGGATCACAGAAAATCCCTTGCACTCGCTCTCATTGGTCTTCGCGTTCACCAGACAGGCTCCGGGCGACACCACCCGGGTGCCTCGAAATGGCTGCTGTAAGCCGATCGTGGTGGAACGCGCGAATACCCACTGGTGCCCCGGCTTGCCTTTGCCCAGAACATAGTAGGTCGAATACTGCGCCAGGGCTCGGCCGAAGTCGGCCTCGGACCCGATATACTTCGACGACGCAAACGCATCCAGCGTGAAATAGTCGCCCCGGGTGCTCTCCAGAGGATTGTCCCGTTTATCCCGGATGTAAGTGAAGCCGGGGCCGGCCACCGTGGCCGGCAGCGAGAGTAACTGGAATTCGCCCGGAGAAAAATTAGAGGCGAAATTCGTCGCCTTCACTCTGCGGAATTCAAGTCGATACGTAATCGAACTGGGTCCCGGCCTGGTTCCCGGCTCCACTCCCGAGTTGCCAATTTGCTGCCGTAGATCGATCTTCCCTTCCAATCGCTGCGAGGTAAACGTGGCCACATCCAGGCTGTTGTCGTAGAAGATCGTGTAAATCAACTTGTACTTGTCGCTGTCGAAGAGCTTGGGCACGGCGTAGCTGATCAACCCGCGCTGCTGCAGCCGTCCCACGTGCGACTGGAACGTGAGCGTCTGGTTGCGCCCCCCAAGATTCAGCCGGGTTACGTCGAACTCAACTCGGGGGCTGACCCCCGGCCCTCCTTGCGAAGCTGTCGAGCCGGCCGGTTGCCCGGTCTCAAACTCCAGTCCGAAGCCGTAGGTAAAGGTGTAGCGCTTGGCCTCCTGCACTTGCACGAGCACATTTTTTTGCGGATCGTCCCCCTCCGGATTTTGCACCGCAGTGTCGACCTGGCTGAAGATGCCGAGATCGTAGAGGCGAGACTGCGTATCCAACAGCCCCTGCTGGCTCAGCGGCTGGCCGGGGTGCACCTGCAATTCGCGCTGCAGTACATAGTCGCGCGTGTGCTCGGTGCCGGCGACCAACACGTGGTCCACGATGAAGCGCTCGCCCTCATGGATGGTAAACGTCACATCTTCGTGATTCGGGTCGCCGGTTGCCGCTTGCGTCGTGATGTCCAGAGAAGCGTTGGGAAAGCCATGATCAAAGTAGTAGTTCAGAATGTTTTCCCGATCATTGGCCAACTCCAGCTCGGAATAAGGCTGGCCCGGCTGCGTGCTCAATTCGGGGAGAGTGGTTGTCGAAACCTGCTCGTTTCCTGACACATGCACCTGGCCCAGCAGTGTGCGCGGGCCCTCCTCGATGTGAATCCGCACCGCCAGATTATTTTCCGCGCGGTAATTATCCTGCACGTCCGCCTGAATTTTCACCTGGCGGAATCCGTTGGCGCGATAGAGACCTTCGAGCGTGGCCACATCGTTCTTGAGCAGGCTGCCGCTATAACGCCCATGGCTGACGAAGCGGCTCGCGGGTTGAATTTGCAGGTACGATCGCAGCTTGGCTGTATCCAGAAATTCCTTGTTGCCCGTGATCTGTACCAGCTCAAGATTGTGCACCGGGCCCGGATCGATCTTGTAGATCACCCGCAATTCCTTGGGCTCGCTTTCCTTTTCGATGTTGACGGTAGCGTCGAAGTGGCCTTTGGTCTGCAGGTAATCCAGCAGGTTCTTCTTGCCTTCATTTAGCAAATCGTCGTCAACCGCGTTTTCCTCGTATACCGGAATCTCTTTTTTCAGAACTCCGCTGCTGATATGGAATCCAGTGGCGAAGATTACGACCACCGGCCCGGGATCGATCTGGAAGGTGAAATCCACCGCATTCGTTTCCGGGTGATATTTCTGCTCGGCAATGGAAACCTGCGCCAACGCGCGGCTCTGCTTCTGAAATCGCTTGCGCAGCAACCGCAGCGAGCCGCTCACCCGCGCCGAGGTCAGCCGGTCGCCGGGATCCATGTGAGCAATGCTCTCAACCTCCCCCGGCGACAGTCCTGAGCTGCCGGTCACTTTCATCTCTCCCACATGCGCCTGCGCCCCGGGCGTAATGTGGAACAGAACGTTGACCTGCTGCGTGGCCGCGTTCGAAGTGCTCTCCGCCGTTACTCGCGCCTGATAGTAACCGTTCTCCTGCATGAGCTGCCGCACGTTGTCGATCGCCCGATTCAGCTTCTCGTGCGTGAAGAGCTCTCCCAGATCGAACTTGGAGGCATTGATGATCTGGTTCGAGTTGGGTCGGGTTGGCGCGCCTTCGACATTAATCCCTCCCACAAAAAAGTTGGGCGATGTTGTAAAGGTCAGGATCACTCCGTCGCCAGAGAGCGTGACCTCGGCCTGGATGTCGGCAAACCGCCCTGTCGCGTAAAGGGAACGAATGCTATCGCGAACCTGATTGTGATCCAGCGGTTCGCCGGCGCGCTGCGGCACCATCTTCAGAAGATGGTCGCGGTCGGTATCTGGAACGCCCGCAATTTGAATGGATTGCACGGGCTTGCCGTCATACCGGGCGCTCGCAGAAGGCGGCTGCGACTGCTGCGGAGAACCGGCATCCCTTGCCGCTGCCATGACATTCGGCGGAATCGCAAACCACAACAACAAGGCTGCAGTCAGCATCGCGAACGGTCTCGGCAAACGAATGTCCTCGGATTTCGGGCGTTATCTTGACTTCGATGGAGCACGCCCGGCTCTCGTTGTACGCTGCCCGCAACCTTCCCTCGCGGCAAGAGTTGGATGGTCAGCGCTTGCTGGGAATTCCAGCACCTTATAATAAAGGGTTCAAGGCACAGGATTGGTGATCTCTTTGGCACAGGAGCCACACGCGGGTACTCGGGAGCAAAGCCCCACGAAGCACAAATTTGTGAACGATGACCGCTACTCGCGCCAAATTCTGTTTCGCGGCATCGGCGAGGGCGGTCAAGCCAAGCTGGCAGCAGCGCGCGTGGCGATCGTCGGCTGCGGCGCGACTGGCTCAGCTCTGGCTGGATTGCTGGCGCGCGCCGGCATAGGAACGCTGCGCATCATCGATCGCGATTACGTCGAGCCCAGCAACCTGCAACGGCAATCGCTCTTCGACGAGAACGATGCTGCCGAATCTCTACCCAAAGCAGTCGCTGCGGCGCGCAAGATTGCTGCTTTCAATTCCAATATTGCGGCCGAGCCCAAAGTCGAGGATCTGGTTCCCGGCAACATTGAAGCTCTGCTGGCGGGCATGGCCCTGATTCTCGATGGCACCGATAACTTCGAGACCCGCTATCTGATCAACGACTATGCGATCGACCGGTCGCTTCCCTGGATCTATTCCGCCGCGGTCGGAAGTTATGGCGTGACTCTAAACGTGCTGCCCGGTGAAACGGCCTGCCTGGCGTGCATTTTCCCGGATTCCCCGCGCGGGATGGTGGAAACATGCGAGACTTCAGGAATTCTGAATTCGGCGGTGAACCTGGTGGCTTCGATCGCAGCTACGGAGGCGCTGAAGCTGTTGGTGGGGGACGCCGCTGCGGCAAAATTGCGGCGGACGCTGCTTTCGTTCGATCTGTGGACCAATGAGCACGCAGAAATTTCGGCGGCCAAGCCGCGTTCCGGCTGTCGTGCCTGCGGCCAGCGGGATTTCGTTCATCTCGCCGGCGAAGGACGTCCTCATATCACGTTATGCGGCAGGAATTCCGTACAAATTCATGAAAGCCAGAGGCCCATCGATTTCGCCGAGATGAACCGGCGCCTGCAACCGCATGGCACCGTCCGCCACAATGACTTCGTACTGAAGTTTTGGCACGAGCCGTACGAAATGACGCTGTTCCCCGATGGGCGAGCCATCTTCAAGGGCACTACCGACACCGCCCTGGCGCGCAGCCTATATGCGCGCTACGTTGGGAGTTGAGCCTCTGGCGGATCGCTTCCAGCGCTCGAAGAGCCCTTCCCGTCCGGACTCCAAGGTCTGTATAATCCCCGCAACTGAGAATCCAGTCGCGCGACAATCCAATCAAGGACAATCGTTGAATGGGAAATGAGAATTCGGAACCTGAAAACGAGCGACTGATTCAGGAAGATCCACCGAAGAAGCCCTACACAAAACCCGCTTTCCGCTTCGAGCAGGTGTTTGTGACGACCGCCCTGAGCTGCGGCAAAACCAGCTCCACTGAAACCCAGTGCCGGTTTAACACCAAGTCTTCCTAGCGAGATCGTTCACTCCGATCGCGGATGAGCCTGCATCAGTTCAGCCCGGACTGTGTAGCCTTGACCAGCGTCGCTCCCGTCTTGGTCCCGTAGTAGATGCTCGAAGCCTGGGTAAGACCGCTGTCGTTGTCCACAATCATCCCGGTGGTGCCGCCAGCGGCGGGCAGTGCGATGCTGCTGGCATTGACGGTCGGGAATCCGCTGGTGATGTCGAGGCTCATGACGCAGCCCGCAATCCCTCCGCCCGTGCTAGCCACGCAATGGTCCGTGACCCCCACGAACAAATAGTCTTTACCGGCCACAGCATTGTGGAACTCCGTAACTGGAGAGGAGTCTGCCGTGCCGGTAGCCAGAGCCGCGGTGGTCAGGTCGGCAGTCGAATTCATCACGCTGCCGCTGAACCCAACGCTGTAGAGCGTGGGAATCTTTCCCGTCGCATCCGTTCCGGCAACGTACATCACAGGTGTTCCCGAACCGGCGTACCAGGCCAGGTTGAAGTTCGGCTCGTACGGCCCGGTGTAGATCGTGTTTCCCGTGCCCACGGCCACCGAGACCGTGCTCGCCATGCTGGTCGGGGCCTGCACCACCACAGCGTTCGCTCCGTTCGTGTTGAAGGAGGCATAGACCATCTGGTTCGTGCTATCGACAAT
>Ga0209698_10006147_pt1 | contig 12814 bp, 8 predicted proteins | sample LitLauG_LLR_2012_FD_187203 | JGI IMG/M metagenome (GOLD analysis project Ga0209698, IMG submission 187203) | Freshwater sediment microbial communities from Pennsylvania, USA - Little Laurel Run_MetaG_LLR_2012 (SPAdes) (version 2) | ecosystem: Environmental > Aquatic > Freshwater > Creek >...
GCCGGCCTGGCTGCCGCATCAACATCCCGCACAGCCTCCGCGCCTGCTCCTGCTCTGCGAATCGCTAACCGGCTATCAGAATCTCTGCCAGCTCATTACCCGCTTCAAGATGCACGAAACAACCAAGGCCGAAGGCTCGGCCACACTCGAGGATATTGAAGAATTCTCCGCGGGGCTCATCTGTCTCACCGGCGGCGATGAAGGTCCACCAGCAGCGGCTCTGACGCATGGAGGCAGTCAAGCCGCGCGCAAAATCATCGACCAGCTCAATTCCATCTTTGGTCCCGCGAATCTTTATATCGAGCTGCAGCGCCACGGCCGCCGCGACCAGGAATGCCGCAACCAGTCGCTGCTTGCGCTGGCATCGTCCCTGCGCTTGCCGGTTATCGCCACCAACGGTGTCCGCTACGCAGCCCAGGCCGACCGCGAACTCTTCGATGTGCTCACCTCCATCCGCAATCACACCACCCTCGACAAGGCAGGCCGACTTCTTGCCGAAAACGCGCAGCGGCTCTTGCGCCCCGCCAGAGAAATGGCCGCGCTCTTCAGCGACATCCCTGAAGCCGTCGCCAACACAAACATCGTCAGCCAGCGCCTTAACTTCACGCTCAACAATCTCGGCTACGAGTTTCCGCATTATCCGGTGCCCAAAGGCGAGACTATGGATAGCTTCCTGGCCAAGCGCGTGGACGAAGGCGTGCGCAAACGCTACGGCAATCCAGCCAAGCAGCATCTGCTTGAAAAAGCCAAGGCGCAGGTGCAACACGAGCTCACGCTCATCGCCAAGCTCGGCTTCGCCGGTTACTTTCTCATCGTGTGGGACTTGATCCGCTACTGCCGGGAACATGGAATCCTGGTGCAGGGCCGTGGCTCCGCGGCCAACTCCGCTGTCTGCTACGCGCTTGAAATCACCGCTGTCGATCCCGTCGGCATGGAACTTCTCTTCGAGCGATTCCTCAGCGAGAGCCGCGGCGAGTGGCCCGACATCGATCTCGATCTTCCCTCCGGTGACGAGCGCGAAAAGGTGATTCAGTATTGCTACGAGCACTACGGCGCACTCGGCGCGGCCATGACGGCCAACGTCATTACTTATCGCGGCCGCTCTGCTGCGCGCGAAGTGGGCAAGGCCCTCGGCTTTGAGGAAGAGACAGTCACAAAACTTTCAAGCCTGGTGAGTCGGTGGGAGTGGAACGGCGACAACGACACATTGGCGCGCAATTTCGATCAGGCAGGGTTCGACATCCGCCACCCGCGCATTGCGCGCTATCTTGACCTGTGCCTGCGCATGCGCGACATGCCTCGCCATCTCGGCCAGCACTCCGGAGGCATGGTTATCTGCGCTGGCATGTTGAATCGCGTGGTGCCCATCGAACGCGCCTCCATGCCCGGCCGCACCGTGGTGCAGTGGGACAAGGAAGACTGCGCGGACCTCGGAATCATCAAGGTCGATCTGCTCGGCCTGGGCATGATGGCAGTGCTCAAGGAATCGATCGAACTGATCCCGCGCTATTACAAAAAAGAAGTCGACCTCGCCACGCTGCCTGAAGATCCTCTGGTCTACGAAACACTCTGCAAGGCCGACACGGTGGGCATGTTCCAGGTGGAAAGCCGCGCCCAGATGGCGTCCATTCCGCACAACGCGCCCACGCGCTTTTACGATCTCGTTGTGCAGGTGGCCATTATTCGCCCCGGGCCCATCGTCGGCAAAATGATGCACCCCTACATGCGCCGTCGCCAGGGCCGTGAGGAAGTCACCTATCCTCATCCATCGCTGGAGCCCGTGCTCAAGCGCACTCTCGGCGTACCGCTGTTTCAGGAGCAGTTGCTGCGCATGGCCATGGTCGTCGCCAGCTTCACCGGCGCTGAAGCCGAAGAGCTTCGCCGAGCCGTCGGAATGCGCCGTTCGATGCAGCGCATGCGCAACCTTGAAGGCCGGCTGCGCGATGGCATGACGCGCAACGGCATCGACGCCGTTGCCCAGGACAACATTGTGCAGGGCATCTCTTCCTTCGCCATGTACGGCTTTCCCGAGTCGCACGCGGCCAGCTTCGCGCTCCTTGCCTATGCATCGGCATATCTCAAAGTTCACTTCCTCGCCGCTTTCACCTGTGCCATTCTCAACAACCAGCCCATGGGCTTCTATTCGCCTGCCGTGCTCATCAAGGATGCGCAGCGCCACGGCCTGCGCGTGCGGCCCGTTGACGTGCAACGCTCGCAAGTTCTTTGCGCGCTCGAGCCGGAACCCGATTCAACGCTCTCCCTCCGTATCGGCTTCAACTACGCCAAGGGCCTGCAAACTGCAGCAGCCGACGCCCTGGTGCAGGCGCGCACCTTGGCCGGCGCCTTTCGCTCCGTGGACGACCTCGCCCTGCGCGTTCCGGAACTCAATAGAAAGGATCTCGTCTCTCTCGCGCAGATTGGCGCGCTCAACTCCATCGGCGAAGTGGAACATCGCCGCGATGCTCTCTGGCAGGTGGAGGAAGCAGCGCGCACTGTGGGCCCATTGCTGCGCGGCGTCGGTAAAACACAAGATCAAACGCGCAGCAAGACCCCTCTCCGCAAGATGAACGATGAAGAACGCCTTGCCGCCGACTTCTCCGGAACCGGCGTCACCACCGGCCCGCACTTGATGGCGTATCACCGCGCAGCCCTGCGCCGCGACGGCATCCTATCGGCGGAGGAACTTACGCACTGCACCAATCGACTGCGCGTCAGTATCGCCGGATGCGTCATCGCACGACAACGCCCCGGCACCGCGAAAGGCTTCGTCTTCCTCTCGCTTGAAGACGAAACCGGCATCGCCAACATCATCATCACGCCCGATGTCTTCGAAGCCAACCGTCTCGTCGTCACGCGCAGCCGCATTCTGCGAATCGACGGACAACTCCAGCTTCAGGACGGCGTCATTCATGTCAAGGCGCGCGAGATCGTTCCGCTCGACATCTCCCGGGCCGACGTGCGCTCGCACGACTTCTACTGATGCCTCCGCGCGCACTTTACCTGGCGGATACGTGCCGCAACCATGTGCGATACCGCGATGATAGGATGTGTAAGCATCCTCCTGAGAGGGCGGCTAAAATGAGCGAAAAATCCCCTGATAACACACTTACATCCGAGCAGATTTCTACCATCACTCGGCAAACCAACTACGGCACTTGGCGCTTCCAGAAGGGCTGGAAGCCGCTGCACATTGCCGATGCCGAAGGCTGCTGGTTTACCGACGGGGCCGGCCGCCGCTATCTCGATTTCAGCGCGCAGCTCATGTGCATGAACCTGGGCCATAAAAACGCGCGCGTCATCGGGGCGATAGCCGAGCAGGCCCGCGAACTTGCCTATGTAACCCCTGGCTACGCCACTGCCGCGCGTGCGCGGCTCAGCGAGAAACTGCTTGAGGTGCTGCCCTCGGGGCTGAACAAATTCTTCTTTGCCACCAGCGGCACCGAGGCCAACGAAGCCGCCTTCAAAATCGCCCGCATGGTCACGGGAAAAAACAAGATCATCTCCCGCTACCGCTCCTATCACGGCTCCACCATGGGTTCCATCGCGGCCACCGGCGACCCCCGCCGCTGGGCCATGGAGCCGGCAGGCAAGGGCGCTGGAGTTGCGTTCGCCCCGGAGGTCAATTGCTACGATTGCCCCATCAAGCACTCCTACCCCGGCTGCAACATCGCCTGCGCGGATTACACCGAGCACATGATTCGCAATGAGAGCGACGTGGCGGCAATGATCGTCGAGCCCGTAGTGGGCACCAACGGCGTGCTTGTTCCGCCGCCGGAATATTTTCCGCGTCTCCGCGAAATCTGCGATCGCCACGGCGTGCTGCTGATTGCCGACGAAGTAATGGCCGGCTGGGGCCGCACCGGCAAGTGGTTTTCAATCGACCATTGGAACGTGAAGCCCGACATTCTCGTCACCGCAAAGGGCATCACCTCGGCGTATATCCCACTGGGCCTGTGCGCCACCACATCCAAAATCGCCGACTACTTTGAAGACCACTACTTTTCGCACGGCCACACCTATGAAGCGCATCCCCTCACGCTCGGGCCCGGCGTAGCGGCAATCGAGGAGATGCAGCGTCTCAAGCTTGTGGAGCGAGCGGCTGAGCTGGAGCCCTATGTGCGCGCCAGGCTTGAAGCCGTGAAGGCGAAGCATCCTTCCGTCGGTGATGTTCGCGGCCTCGGCCTCTTTTTTGCCCTAGAGATCGTGAAGAACCGCAAGACCAAACATCTCTTCAACACCATGCGCGACAAGGTCGAAGGCAAACCGCTCATCGTGGATCAGATCGTCGCAAAGATGATGGCTCAGGGCGTTTCAATTCAGGCATGGGTCAGCCACTTCGTCATCGCGCCGCCTCTGATCATCACCAAAGAGGAGCTGGATCTAGGAATCGCTGCGCTCGATGAGAATCTCTCCATAGCGGATGCGCTGGTGGAAGCATGAAACACCGTGCAGGTTTTTTGAGAGCTGAGAACTAGCACTTATGCGACTTCCTCCGCCCGCTCCGCAACGGCGGCTGGTGCGGCCAGCTTCATCAGCGCTACATAAACAATCCCCGTCGTAAAGAAGCCCACAAACCACGCGTAATCGTAAAGAAAATGCAGCGGCTCGTAGAACAGGCCCACCAGCGCGATAGTCACCCCCAGCACCAGCGCAATAATGGCGCGAGGATTCACGCCCTTGGTGTAGTGGTACACGCCTTCGCGGTGATAGAGCGAGTCCACGTCAAGCTCGGTCTTGCGGATCAGAAAGTAGTCCGCAACCATGATCCCCGCCACCGGGCCGAGCAGGCCGGAGTAGCCCACCAGCCAGCCGAAGATATAAGCATCGGGCGAGGCCAGCAGCTTCCACGGACACATCGCCAGTCCAAGAAACCCGGTGATCAGGCCGCCAGTGCGAAAGCTGATAAGCCTCGGATACAAATTGGAAAAATCGTTCGAAGGCGAAACCACGTTGGCGCCGATGTTCACGTTGAGCGTGGCGATTAGGATCGCAATCAGCGCAATGAAGGCCACCACAGGCTGATGAAACGCGCCGATCAGCAGGATCGGATTCCAGATGGGGTGCCCGAACAGAACCTCCGACGCCGATGTCACCGAAATGCCTACGAAGGTGTAGAGCACCATCGCTACAGGGAGCCCGAATGCCTGGCCCCACGATTGCGCGCTCTGTGATTTCGAGTAGCGAGTGAAGTCGGGAATGTTCAGCGCGAGCGTGGCCCAGTAGCCGACCATCGCAGTGAGAGAAGGAAAGAACACGGCAAGAAACTCACCAGTCGAGTGGAACTGACTCGGTGTTGAGAGCATCGTCCCGAAGCTGCCCGCCTTGATGCGCACCCAGATCAGCAGCGCCGCGGCCATCACAAACATGAAAGGCGCGCCGAAGGCCTGAAGGCGCCGAATGGACTCCACTCCGCGCCACACCACCACCATGTTCAGCAACCAGAAGCCAAGGAAGCTGGCCCAGAGAATTTCGCTGTTACCTGCGGCTGCAGGCCAGATCACTGCGAGCATGGCGTCGATGGCGTTTCCGCCGATCCACGATTGAATCCCAAACCAACCACAAGCCACCACGGCGCGCAGAATCGCTGCCAGGTTTGCGCCGCGAACGCCAAACGGCGCGCGAATGAAGACCGGAAAGGGAATTCCGTACTTGGCCCCCGCATGTGCATTCAGGAGCATGGGAACGAGCACAATCAGATTGCCGAGCAGCACCGTGCCCACTGCCTGCTTCCAGTCCATCCCCTTGGCGATGAGCGAAGAGGCAAGCTGATAGGTGGTGATCTCCATACACATGGAGAACCACAGCGCCGTGTAGTTGTAGAAGCCCCAGGTGCGCTGCTCGGGCGTCGTCGGAGACAAGTCGCGATTTGAAAGAGACGGATCGGTGACGCTCACGGGGCCTCCTCCGTGTCGTAATTCTGAAATCAGGATAAGACATGCGTTACTGCGATTGGCCTACTTCCACGCGCCCCCGCGTGCCTCGCGGCGCAGATAGTTGCCCCGGCCCGGCTTCCCAATAAACTTTCCGCCGGAAACGATCAACTCGCCGCGCGAGTAAACGTCCCGCGCATTGCCGCGCACATGAAAGCCCTCAAACATGGAGTAGTCGACGCGCATGTGATGTGTCGCGGCAGAGATGGTGTGTTCCTCATTCGGATCCCACAGCACCAGGTCGGCGTCGCTGCCCGCAGCCAGCACGCCCTTCTTTGGATACATGCCGAAGATGCGCGCCGGCGCCGTCGAAACCAGTTCGACAAAACGGTTAATCGAAAAGTTGCCCTTGCCCACGCCGTGATGATGCAACAGTTGCAGACGGTTCTCAATGCCAGGCCCGCCGTTCGGAATCTTGGTAAAGTCGTCCTTGCCCAGCGCCTTTTGATCCGCAAAACAGAATGGGCAATGGTCAGTCGAGACTACTTGCAGATTGTCCTTGCGCAACCCCTCCCACAACTTCGGCTGGTTCTTGCGCTCGCGCAGTGGCGGCGTGAAAACGTACTTCGCGCCCTCCCAGCCTTTGTCGGCCACGTCTTCAAGCGACAGCAGAAGATACTGCGGGCACGTCTCGGCAAACGCAGGCAGGCCGCGGTCCCGCGCCTCGCGCACCTGGTTGAGCGCGTCCTCACTGGAGAGATGCACAATGTAAACCGGCACGCTCGCCATCTCCGCCATCGCGATTGCACGATGCACGGCTTCTGCCTCGGCAATCGTGGGCCGCGTCAGCGCGTGATAGATGGGCGCGGTCTTTCCTTCGGCCAGCGCCTGCTGCACGATTACATCAATCACTGACCCATTCTCGGCGTGCATGCAAATCAACGCGCCGTTCTTCGCCGTCTGCCGCAGCGCCTTGAAGATCGTAGCGTCGTCTACCATAAGCACGTTTGGATAGGCCATGAAGAGCTTGAAGCTGGCCACTCCCTCGCTCACCATATCGTCCATGTCTTCGAGGCCCGCATCGCCCAGGTCGGTGACAATCATGTGCAGGCCGTAGTCGATGCACGCCTTGCCTTCGGCCTTCTTCCACCATGTGTCGAGCGCGTCGCGCATCTTCGTCCCGCGCGCCTGAATCGCAAAGTCAACAATCGTCGTCGTCCCGCCAATCGCCGCCGCCCGCGTCCCCGTCTCAAAATCGTCCGCCGACTTCGATCCGCCAAACGGCATGTCCAGATGCGTATGCGCATCGATCCCGCCCGGCAGCAGCAGCAGACCGCGCGCATCCACGACCTTGTCGGCGGAGCTTGCAGGAATGCCCGCGCGAATCTCCTTGATGGTCGCGCCTTCGATGAGCAAGTCAGCTTGCACCGTTGAATCAGCGTTGACAATGGTTCCGTTCTCGATCAGCAAAGTGGACATGGTCTTGAATCTCCTTCCTGAATTCAAAAAAATGTTCAGGTTCAGGATTGAGGTTGGACGGCGCAGGCCGAGCCGCGCGTGCGTTCGTCCCACGTTTCCGGCGGCATTCCGGTATCGACACGCACCATCGTGATGCACTGGTCCACCGGGCAAACCAGCGAGCAGAGATTGCAGCCCACACATTCGGTTTCATCCACGCGCGGAATGCGCGCGAGCGGCGTCGGATACGGCCCGTGCGCGGCCGCCTCGCGTTCCTTGCGTGAAACCGGTGTTTCCGCGATCGACGCACGGCTCTCCGCCTCCTTCGCCGCAGGAGTCGGGTGTAACTCTACGTGGCCATCGACGGGGCCGGTAACGCGATCCAGATGAATGCACTGGTGTGCGCCGTCCCAGCACGCGATGTGGCAAAGGTCGCAGCCAATGCACTTTTGTTCGTCGATGCGCGCAACAATCTTGTAGTTCAGGTTAAGGTGCTTCCACTCAGTGACGCGCGGCAGCGACAACCCGCGAAAGTCCTCGATACTCGCGAATCCCTTCGACCGCATCCAGTTGTCGAGCCCCTCCGCCATGTCTTCGACAATGCGATAGCCGTAGTGCATCGCCGCCGTGCACACCTGCACGGTGCCGCAGCCCAGCAGGATAAACTCCGCCGCATCGCGCCATGAGGCGATGCCGCCGATCCCGGAGAGCGGCAGCGCGGCTTCAGGGTCAGCCATGATCTGCTGAACCATGTTGAGAGCGATTGGTTTCACCGCCGGTCCGCAGTAGCCACCGTGCGAGCTCTTGCCGTCCACATTGGGTCGCGGCGTGAGCGTATCGAGATCGATGCCCGTAATTGAATTGATGGTGTTGATCGCCGACAATCCATCGGCCCCGCCGCGCTTGGCCGCGCGCGCCACGGTGCGGATATCGCTGATGTTCGGCGTAAGCTTCACCAGCACCGGCGTGCGTGCCTTTTCTTTCACCCACTCGGTGATCATCTGCGCGTACTCCGGCACCTGGCCTACCGCCGAGCCCATGCCGCGTTCGCTCATGCCATGCGGGCAGCCGAAGTTGAGCTCAAGCCCGTCGGCGCCCGCATCTTCGGCGCGACCTACAATGTCGTGCCAGGTCTCGCGATTCGAAGCCACCATGAGTGAAGCAATCACGGCGTGCTGCGGATAACGCTTCTTCACTTCAGTCATCTCGCGCAGATTGATTTCGATGCTTCGGTCGCTGATGAGCTCAATATTGTTGAAGCCCATGATGCGCTGGCCGTTCCAATCCGTCGCCGAGTAGCGCGAGCTCACATTGGTGATTGGCTCGCCGATCGTCTTCCACACGGCACCGCCCCAACCGGCGTCGAAGGCGCGCATGATCATCTCACCCGTATTGGTTGGCGGCGCCGAGGCCAGCCAGAAAGGATTGGGCGAGTTGATGCGCCCGGCAAAATTGCGAATGCGAATGTCAGGCACGCGCCACCTCCGCAGTCTTGAGAATCGCGAGCGCGGCGCGCTTGCCGCCGGCCACCGCGTCCACCACTTCGCGTCCGCCATTCACGCAATCGCCGCCCGCATAGTAGCGAGGATTGCCCGTTTTCCCCGTTGCGCGATCGGCAACGATGCGCCCCTCGCGCACATCAACCCCGCGCAACTCCTGGATAAGCTGCGCCAGCGGCGACTGGCCGATCGCCGGCACCACAACGTCGCAGTCGATGGCGAATTCCGAACCAGGAATAGGCAGCAGCGTCTGGTCTACCTGTTGCACCTGCACGGTATCAAGCAGCAACCGCCCGTGCCCATCCGAGCGGATTGCGAGCGGCTGCCTGCGCCACAGAAACTGCACGCCCTCCTGCTTGGCGTGTTCGTATTCGAAATCGAAGGCCGACATGTCGTTCTCTCCACGGCGATAGAGCAGATAGACGGTCTCCGCGCCTAAACGCCGCGCGGCGTTGGCAGCGTCGATCGCGGTGTTTCCCGCGCCTACCACAACCACCGTGCCGTGCATCTCGCGAATGTGGCCGGTCTTGTAGGCCGCTATCAGCTCAAGTGCGTTCATCACCCCGGCTTCGTCCTCGCCGGGAATCCCGAGCCGCTGCATTGCGCCCAGCCCGAGGCCGAGAAAGATGTAGTCGAATTCCGACTCAAGCGCTTCCAGTGCTGCGACAGACTCAATGCTCTCGTCAAAGCGAAACTCTACGCCCATCCGGCGAATCATCTCCACTTCGCGCAAACTGTCCGCGGCGCGCAACTTGTACTCGGCCACGCCGTAGGTGTTCAGGCCTCCGGGCAGCGACCGTCGCTCTATGATCGTGGCGTGCGCGCCCTGTCGGCGCAACTCCGCGGCGCAGGCCAGAGATGCGGGGCCCCCGCCAACGCAGGCGACGCGCAGGCTGACAGAGGCAGCAGGCTGAGTCTGCAAAAATTCGCCTGAACCGTGGAAAGCGTCCATGGCGTGCCGCTGCAAAAGTGCAATCTGGATCGGCTTGCGGTTCTGGCGATGCAGCACGCATGCGCCTTCGCACAGCACGTCCACTGGACACACCCGCGCGCAACTTGATCCGAGTATGTTTGCGTCGAGAATGCGCATTGCAGAGCCGCGCAGATTTCCGGAAGCAATGCGCTTGATGAAGCCGGGCACATCGATGTGCGTGGGACAGGCCGCCGTGCAGGGCGCGTCGAAGCAATTGAGGCAGCGGTCGGCCTCGATCACCGCGGCCTGCGCGGTCAGCGCCGGCTTCAACTCGCTGAAGCGTTCGCGCAATTGCGGATCGTCCGGTAGGGTCGCGCTGCTCATGCAGACCTCAGGAAAAACTGATTTGCCTCTAAGCCTCTCGAATGCGCTCGATAAAAACCAGTCACAACAAAAGCAAAAAATGTCCCTACGACGCGACCAGCGGCCCATAAAGATCCGGCCGGCGATCGCGATAGAACTGCCATGTCCGCCGCACATCGGCAATTTCATCCAGATTCAGATCTGCCGTCAACACCTCGTCCTTGTCGCGCGCCGCCTGCGCAATAATCTGTCCGCGCGGATTGGCGAAATAGCTCGACCCGTAGAACTCGCCGATGTTCCACGGCGGCTCTGTGCCCACTCTGTTGATCGCCGCGATAAAATAGCCGTTCGCCGCAGCGTGTGCAGGCTGCTCCAGCTTCCACAGGTATTCGCTCAGCCCCGCCACGGTTGCCGAGGGATTGAAGACAATCTCCGCGCCGTTCAATCCCAGGCACCGCGCGCCCTCGGGAAAGTGCCGGTCATAACAGATATAGACGCCGATCTTGGCGAAGCCGAGATCGAAGACCGGATAGCCCAAATTCCCCGGACGGAAATAGAATTTCTCCCAGAACCCCGGCGCGACATGCGGAATATGTGTCTTGCGATATTTGCCCAGGTACGTGCCATCGTTCTGGATCACCGCGGCAGTGTTGTAAAAGATGCCTTCCTGCTCCGCTTCGTAGACCGGCACAACCATGGCGATGCGCAACTCTCTTGCCAGCGCCTGCATCAGGGTTACAGTTGGTCCGGAGGGAACAGCCTCTGTCGTCTCGTACCACTTCACGGATTGCTCGGCGCAGAAGTAGGGACCGTTGAAGATCTCCTGCAGGCAGACGATCTGTGCGCCTTCACTCGCCGCCTTCCGGATCAGGCCCAGATGCTTTTCGATCATTGCCTCTTTCTGGATTGCGAGCGGTTCGGTGGCCGGCACGGCATTGGAAGCCTGAATGATGGAACAGCGGACAATTCGTGGCATTTGCGCTGCCTCCAGGGCAAAAGTGGATAGTATTTGAAGTTAATTCAAACCGGCGCGGAGGGCAATAATTAGTTGGAGTCCACGGGGGTGGTTAGCCTGATAACTCCGGCGCTTCCCGATCCCAGTCGAACCCGCCAATGCACTACGATGGCAGCATGAGCGCGCTGCGCGAAATCCGCGATCTCGAAATTCGCTTCGTTTCGGTCGAGGCCGTGCGCCCGCCTGCTGACCGCGCCTGGACACGCCTGCACGCGGAGCCTGCTGGCCCCGGTGCCTAAGCTCAGGACCGATAGAATCAAGCCAATGGCACTTGTGGGTCATTCAAACGCGGCAACGGCGGCGTTATACTCTCCGCACGCAGTGTAAAGGTGCCGGGCGGCAAAAGCAGGGACAAGGAGAATGCAAACGATGATGCAACACGCCCGCTTCAGAATCGCAATACTTGCCGCAGTCGTCATTGCCATTCTGCCCGCGTGTTCCGCGCAAACGGCGACCCACAAGAAGAAACCCGTCCCCAAGCCCGAGCCGACGGCTCCGGAGTTGTTTGAATACATCCGCGGCGCGCTTCTTTCGCTCAGTCCCGAAGATGAAATCAACGACAACATTGAGGTCACTTTTGATGCGGCTACGGGGGTCCTGACGGTAAAACAACCGGGCGGCCACTGCGACGATTTTTTTGGAGCGCTCAACGCCAACGAAATTGTATGGGATGACTTCGACCCCAGCGACTCACGCAACACGCGTGAAAGGCTGGTGCGCGTCACTCTTGTTTCAGTGAGCGGCAAGACGGCCAGAACCTGCTACGACAAGGCCAACAATGTCGATTCAACCGTTCCCAATAACCGTGTCCGGCTGATGTTTTCCTATGTCAAGGCCGATCAGCGGCCCAACTTCCAGGAGAAAATGACCAAGGCCATCAAGAAGCTCATCGAGCTCAGTGGTGGCGCGACGGAAAAAGACCTCTTCTAAGTCGTCCCTCGAAGGCGGCCCGGCGCCGAAAACCATACAAACAGAAATGCCCGCCGCCTCTCAGTCCACTAAGAGGCCGCGGGCATGGTTTGGCCTGGATGAAGCTACTCGGCTGCTGCTTCTTCGGCGGCGGGTTCCGCCGCTGCTTCCGCAGTCTCGCCTTCAACAGCCTCGGCCACAACCTTTACCTTCACATGCGCGGTGACTTCGCGGTGCAGTTTGATGCCTACGTTGAATTCGCCAACGCTCTTGAGTGGCTCTGGCAATTGGACCTTGCGGCGATCGACCTCGAAGCCGTTCGACGCGAGCTCGGCAGCGATGTCGGCCGAGGTGACTGAGCCGAACAGGCGACCCTCTTCACCCGACTTGCGGGTAAAGCTCAGCACGATCGGTTCCAGCTTGGCAACCTGCGCCTCGGCCAAGGCCTTCTCCGATGCGGAGCGGCGGGCGGCGGAGGACTTCATCTGCTCGATGACTGCCTTGTTGGTCTCGGTGGCCTGCATCGCGAGCTTCCGGGGCAACAGAAAATTGCGGCCGTAGCCTTCAGCAACCTTCACCACGTCTCCGCGGTGGCCCAGATTGTCTACATCTTCCTTCAGAATGACTTCCATTTGAAACTCTCCAATGCTTCCCGGCAGGCCCCGCCGAAAGCGGAACCGCGCAGGATCTCTGATCGGCAAACGGTCAACTGTCGCCAACCCGCCTTCGTTCTGCCGCGATCGCCTCCCATTGCGCGTGAGTACACCGGTATGAACGGGCGACGGCC
>Ga0209698_10006150_pt1 | contig 12812 bp, 10 predicted proteins | sample LitLauG_LLR_2012_FD_187203 | JGI IMG/M metagenome (GOLD analysis project Ga0209698, IMG submission 187203) | Freshwater sediment microbial communities from Pennsylvania, USA - Little Laurel Run_MetaG_LLR_2012 (SPAdes) (version 2) | ecosystem: Environmental > Aquatic > Freshwater > Creek >...
ACAACCTCGAATTTAGCTCGAACCACGTCACCCGCTATGGCGTTTCCATCGGGTATACGTTTAGGTAGAGGCCCACTGTGCAATTCCGCGTTGGGAGGGATGAGGCTCGGCCCCTCCCGATTGTCGAGCGTCAGGACAGCGGGACCACGTCCAAACTGCGTCAGGGTAGGTGGAGCGGAAGGGATTTAGCGCCGGGCCCCGCCCGGATGTGTTGGGGATGTCGACGTTGCGAGGGCAAGGTGCGACGGTGTCGCAAGCGGGTGCCGTCCCTGACGGGACTCCGGTTTGTTCCACTACGCGTCCCGGCACTGACGTGCCGGGCTTTCCTGTGGCGCCACTGCGCGGCTGGAGTTTCTGCGGGTTCCGCATTCCTCGCGCTGTTTCGGGCTGCGACACGGACTCGACTCCGCCCCTGGAACTGCTGCGAGCTGAGGGCTAATAGCCGACGGCTGACTTCTGCCCCTTGACACTCCTCGCTGCCATCCCCAATCATGGCAGCGGCCCATGCTGCGGACATTTCAGCTTCCCGGTCTTCTTCTGCTCGCTTTGCTTTCAGCCTCTTCGCAAACTGGAGATCAACCGGTTGTAACCTTCACGCTCGATTTTCCGGGATCGCAACCCGAACACTACTCTGTGCGCATGCAATCCGATGGCGCGGCGCACTATGAATCCAGCGGCAGGCTTTCTCCCGATTCCGACGAAACCGACAACTTCGATCTGGACTTCACCGCCTCGCCTGCGACCCGGCAGAAAGTTTTCGAGCTGGCGGGGAAGGCGGGTTACTTTCAGAGAGACCTGGATTCTCATTACAAGAACATCGCTTTCACCGGCAAGAAGACGCTCAGCTACAAGGACGGGAAGCGCAGCGGCGAGTCCACCTATAACTACACACGGCAACCGGACGCGCGGGAACTGACCGGGTTTTTTCAAGACCTGTCGTCCACTCTCGAATTTGGACGCCGCCTGCACTACGATTACCGCTATCAGAAACTGGCGCTCGACGAAGAGCTGAAGCGCATGGAAGAAATGGCGCGCTCCAGTCCCATGGTTGAGCTGCCTGCGATTGCGTCCATCCTGCAACAGATCATCGGTGATGCCACGGTCCTGAATGTCAGCCGAGCTCGTGCTCAGCGACTGCTGGAGCACGCCCGCACTCCCTAGTTCCGCGACCAGGGCGGGCGAGAGCCTGCCCTGAGCGTGTCGAAGGGACGCCCGCCAGACAGCCGGCGGGATGCCGGCGCTACTTTCGGCCAGAGAATTACCTTGACTTGGCGTCTCCGGGCTCGCACACTCAAGACAGGCTTAGATAAGTAGAGAGAAACCCTAAGTGTAGTGTTTTTAATGTGTTACGAATATCTGCCTGATGGAGTCCGTGCTCCCCAATCGGAACAGGACTCGGGGACACGGCGTTCAGGATTCTTGCTGCAACTTAAGAACTCCGCTGGGGTTCTAACAGTTAGGGAGTATTTTCGGGAGGCGCGTATGTTGACCTACAGGCTGGGCAAGGTGCTGGCGATTGGGGCCGTGCTGGTGGCGGCGTGTCTGGTGGTGCCCGCCTCGGCCGAGTCCAAGGCGCGTATTGTGCGCTTGAGCGACGTGCAAGGCACGGTGCAAATCGATCGCGCTGTGGGGCTGGGTTTTGAAAAAGCCTTCCTCAACCTGCCGGTGATCGAGGCCTCCCGCCTTAAGACGGGTGCGGATGGCCGCGCCGAAGTGGAATTCGAAGATGGCAGCGCGCTCCGCATCGTCCCCAACAGCGAGATCGAATTCACCCGCCTCGCCTTGGGCGATGATGGCGAGAAGCTGAACGCATTGCAATTGAACACTGGCACCGCCTACCTCAACGTGAGTGCGAAAAAAGGCGACCAGTTCGCGTTGAATTTCGGACATGAGTCCGTCACGGTTGGTGAGACGGCACATTTCCGAGTTGATTTGACCCCCAAGGCTGACGCAACCCTGGCCGTGTTCAAGGGCAAAGTCAGAGGAACGGGACCGGCGGGACCATTTGAGGTCGCCGAGAAGCACTCCGCGACGTTCGATCTCGCCAATGACGACAGCTTCGCGCTGGCCAAGAACTATGAGCAAGAGCGCTTCGACGCCTGGGACCGGCAGCAAAGCGAGTATCACGATCGCTATGCGAAGAGTAGTACTCCGGACATGTCGTCGCCCTATGGGTACGGTCTAAGCGATCTGAACTATTACGGCAGCTACATGAACTGTCCCGGCTACGGATTCGGCTGGCAACCCTACCTGGTCGACGCCAGCTGGAGCCCGTATCAGGATGGAGCCTGGGCCTGGTATCCGGGTTTCGGTTATACGTGGGTTTCCGCTTATCCGTGGGGCTGGATGCCGTATCGCTATGGCAGCTGGGGTTTTGCGCAGGGCTGCGGCTGGATGTGGCAGCCGGGCTACTGGAATATGTGGAATCCGGTGCCGCGCCTGCCGAATCCACCCCGGCGCACGCTGGTTCCGACGCCGCCCAATCGCGGCCATCAGCTGGTAATGGTGGGGCGCGGCCTGACGGTAAGCCCGGCGCAGCCGCCGCGTCGCCTGGCCATCAATCCGGGCTCGGCGGGCTTCGGAGTGCCGCGCGGATCGGTGCGCCATCTGGACCGCGTTGCCAGGGAAGTGGACAAGGGAACTCGTCCGGTGGTGGTTTCTACGGTTTCCAGCGCGCCCGGCAGAACCGCTTCGACCACGGGCGGCGGTGACACGTGGCATTCGGGTGGCCGGACGGGCTCATCGATGGGCGGTTCATCGCCGCACGTGAGCTCGCCGCACGTTTCTTCTCCGCCGGCAGCGCCTAGCAGGCCACACTAGCGTTAGTGCCTTTGGAGGCCGGGCGGGGACGCCCGGCTCTCCATCAAGAACAATCAATTCCGCCGATCTTATTTCACAATGATGCCTGCGTAACCTACCACCTGGTCGCGATCCCCCGAGACGTCCCCTGAAGTCGCATATCTGACCAGTTCAGCCGAGGTCGCACCCAGCCGTTTGGCGGCGGTGAGCATGACGATGGCCGGTCCGAATCCGCACATGCTGACGTCTTCGTTCATCACGACCTCCCACAGGCCGCGCGCATCCAGGGCGAGCACACGCGCGATCGCTTTGTGGTCCTTAATGCGGGTGAGCGCGTCGGACTCGTAGTGGTTCATGTCGCTGGATGCGATGATCAGCACGGGGTGCGGTTGCTGCCGGACTGCATCGCCAAGCGCCTCGCCCAATTTCTGCAAAACCTCGAAGTTGCTGGTGCCGACGGTGATGGGAACGAAACTCAAATCTCCGCGCCGCGCCTGCAGAAAGGGCAGCTGAACCTCAATCCCATGTTCGGTGAGATGGGCGGCGCTGTCTTCTTCGAGCGCGGGAAAGCGCCGCCGCAAGTCAGCCCCGAACGCCGCATCGGCCGTCACACTTCCCAACGGAGTCTGCCATGCGGCCGCGGTCATGACGGCGAGCGGAACTCCCATGCCGGTATGGTTCGGACACAGGATCACGCAATGCTGGGGGATCTCGAGACGCGCATACACGGCGCCGGCCACGTGTCCGGAAAACATGTAGCCCGCGTGGGGAGCGATGCATCCGATGGCGGCGGCGGGGCGCGATTCGCCGTCGGGCATGTACTTGTGAAGGTCCCGTACCAGGGCGTCGCTACGGCGGGGATAAAACCGTCCCGCGACGGCCGGACTTCGTAAAGCGGAAGTCATACCGAGCCTCCTTTCGGGGACGAGTGTGTGGCGTGGGCATTCTTGCCCGCGCAGCCAGCTTGGCAAATCCGAGGGCGGGCAGAAATGCCCGCCCCACACACGAGCTAAGAACTGCCGTCTTTGAGCGCGCGGAACAGAGCGGCTGCTTTTTCCAGCGGCAGCGCTTCGGCGCGGACTGCCGGTTTCACACCGCTCCTGGCCAGGGCTGCGCGCAGGACCTCTTCATCGTACCGCGTCTTGAGATTATTCCAGAGAGTTTTGCGTTTTTGTCCGAAAGAGAGTTTCAGAAAGGAAATGAAATCGGCTTCCGTTACCCGCAGCGATTCCCATCGAGGCTTGATCGTAATGCGGACTACGCTGGAATGAACCTTCGGTGGCGGCATGAACGCTGCCGGAGGAAGCGTGAAGAGCTTCTCGACTCGTCCATATAACTGCGCGGTCGCGGAGAGCAGTCCGTAGTCGCGGCTGCCGGGCGAGGCGGCGAGCCGGTCCGCGACCTCCTTCTGCACCATGATCACGATGGTCGAAAAGTAGCGATGATAGTCGAACAGACGCAGCAGGATGTCGGACGTGATGTAGTAGGGCAGATTGCCAACGACGTGCGCGGGTTCAGGTGCAAAGATCAAACCGGGACGAAGGCTGCCGGGTTTGGGTCCGAAGACAGTGTCGAGTTCGATCTTCAGGAAGTCGCCCTCGATGATTTCCACGTTGGGCTGGGTGGCGAACTGCATCCTCAGTTGCGCGGCGAGCACGCGATCGAGTTCCACGGCGATCAGCCTTCGCGTTCGTCGGGCGAGCAATTCGGTGATCACGCCACGTCCGGGACCGATCTCGAGCACGGTACCCTGCGCGATTTCGCCCAGAGCTTCGACGATGCGAAGCGCCGCGGAGTCGCTGGCCAGGAAATGCTGTCCGAGTTTCGGTTTGCGTGGGCTGGTTTGAGTAGCTGCGCCCTTGGTCACGTTGACCCTCTTTCTTTCCGGCATATAGACTGACAGAGATTATCCCATCACGTCCCGCTTCTGGAGGCCTCATCAATCCATGCATATCGCTTTTGTGGCATCGGAGTGCGTTCCTTTTTCCAAGACCGGCGGGCTCGCCGACGTAGTTGGCGCCCTGCCCAAAGCGCTTGCCAGCCTGGGACATCAGGTCAGCGTCTATCTTCCCCGCTATCGCCAGACCAAACTCGTAGATCCGCAGACGGTGGTTCGAAGTATCACCGTGCCTTTTGACGACACGTATCGTTTTTGCTCGGTTGTCACCGCCGGCAGCAGTGCCGGAGTGCGTTTTTATTTTGTGGATTATCCGCCTTACTTCGACCGCGAGGCGCTCTATGGAACTTCGGCGGGCGACTATCCGGACAATGCCGAACGCTTTGCCTTGTTCTCGCGCGCCGTGCTTGAAGCTTCGAAGGTGCTGGGCGTGCCGCATGTATTTCACTGCCACGACTGGCAGTCGGCGCTTTTGCCGGTTCTGCTGCGCACGCTCTATGCGGAAGACCCCGCGTTCCAGGAAGTGGCCACCACCTTCACGATCCACAACATGGGCTACCAGGGACTGTTCCCGCCTGACATCCTGCCGCTGCTCATGCTGCCCTGGGACCTGCTCACCATCTCCAAAATGGAGTTCTTCGGACAGGTCAATTTTCTGAAGGGTGCGTTGGTATTCGCCGACTTCGTCACGACCGTCAGCAGGAAATACAGCCTGGAGATCCAGACCACCGAATATGGATTTGGTCTGGAAGGCGTGCTGCGCAATCGCGCCGCCACCGTCGCCGGCATTTTGAACGGCGTGGATTACGACGTGTGGAGCCCGCAGACCGACAAATTCGCCGCCGCCAAGTACTCTCCGCAGGACCTGAGCGGCAAGGCAGTCTGCAAGCAGGATCTGCTGAACGCATTTGGCGTGACCAGTGCCGACCCCAAGGTGCCCGTGATTGGGATCGTGTCGCGCTTTGCGGCCCAGAAGGGCTTTGACCTGATCGCGCAGATCATGGACCGGCTGGCGCGCGAAGAAATGATCGTGGTTGCGCTCGGCGCCGGCGACAAGCCGTACGAAGAAATGTTCCAGCGGCTGAACAAGCAGTTCCCGAACAAGATCGCGGTGAAAGTCGCCTACGACAACGCGATTGCGCACAAGATCGAAGCGGGCGCGGACATGTTCCTGATGCCCTCCCGATATGAGCCTTGCGGCCTGAACCAGATCTACAGCCTGAAGTACGGCACCGTGCCGATTGTGCGGGCGACCGGCGGACTCGATGACACGATCGAACCCTGGGATGCGCGCACCGGCAAGGGCACGGGGTTTAAGTTCACCGAATACACGGGCGAGGCGCTTCTGGCAACGGTCAAGCAGGCGCTGCTGGCGTTCCGAGACCAGTCGTCGTGGCAGACGCTGATGCGCAACGGGATGGGGCGCGACTTCTCCTGGGGAGCCTCCGCGCGGGAGTATGGGAAGATTTACGACCGGGTGCGGCAAGCTCGATCGAATGCCGCCAACACTCGGGAAAGCGTCGGTGTGGCGGCGCACCCGTAGCATTCGGTTTCGCTGTGTGAGGGTGGCCCGTCCAAGCTTCGCTTGGGCGGGGGCGTTGGCGCGTACGGAGTTCAAAAACCCCATCCTAACGTCGCAAAAAGCGCGACGTTAGGATGGGGCACCCTCCGCGCCCGTACTTTCCGTGCCCTACATTCGGCAACTCGGGGACACGCACTCGCCTCGGGGCTTCCTTCTTATTCCGCGTCGCGCGCAGCGTTCAAGCCGTTGCAGACGAGAAAGCGCGCGCGGCCGCAGGCTAGTAGTTCTCGTCGTAGTACTGGAATCGGTCATCGACGGTGTCGGTGGTGAGCCGCTTCGGGTTGGTGCCATCGGCGTTCATGCTGTAAATTTCCGAGGTGTTCGAGAGGCCATCCTCATCGGCAAAGGAAAGGTACACAATCTTATCGTTGACAAACATTGGGTCATCATTCATGCCGTCGGTGGTAAGTTGCTTTACATTCTGACCATTGATGTCCATGACGAACACGTTGTAATCCTGCAGGAAGGTGATCAGCTTACCGTCCGGGGAGACCGACGGTGTGTCGTCCTCGTAGGAGCCGTCGGCATTGTTCAGGACCGTCATGCCGGTGCCATCCAGCTTGACGATGTTGATGCTGTCGGGAACGCAGTCTTCAAACACGATCGACTGGCCGTCGGGAGTGAACGTGGGACTGTACACATCCATCGTGTCAGGAATGGGAACCAGAGTTTCCGTTCCTCCGGTAGCACTAATCACATAGGCTTGGTTCAGACCGCTCGTGTCCTTGACGAAGATCACCTTGGCGCCGTCCGGGGAAAGCTGCGCTTGATAGTGGTCTTCCGCGTCACTGGTTAATTGGGTCACGGTATAGTTGCTGTAGTTCGTGCCCGATCCGGTGGCTACGAGGACTTGCTGGTAAGTGCCGTCAACGCCTGTAATGTCGGCGGTGAACGCAACACTCTTTCCATTCAATCCAATCTGAATGCTATAGAACCAGCCACCTTGATCAACCGCCACCGCTTCGCCGGTTCCATCGTTATTCATGAGGACGATGGAATCGGTTCCGCCGTCAATGTCCACCGCAAAGGGCCGGAGGCCAGCGCGGCGCTGAACCATCCGATGCTGATGGAGCCTTGGACCTCCCTTGACTTCTCGGGCGAGGGTCGCGCCAACCGGGACTGCTTCCCGAATGAAGGCGAACTGATTCGTTGTAGTAAGCGGGTGGCTATCGCTCCCGCAGTTCACCAAAGAGAATGCGAACGCAAGCATGGTAAGGGGTAGGAAGATAGATAATAGCTTCTTCACGTCACTCTCCAAGAGATGAAGGAACTCGGCTACCACGAAGAGGGCAACCTGCCAGCCCGTCTGGGAGAAACCGGACCAGGGTCTTCGTGCAGGCGAGAGCCGCGCTCGAACGCGGCCATTCACCTCCCACTCTCCAATAAGTACTCCGGTCACGTTGCCGAGGCTGTGACGTGTTACCCAAACCGGAGGTAAATTACTTGAACGTTTCCCGAAATGGTCCAGTTCCGAAATGAAAAGTTTTCCAATGGAGGAAGTTCCGAGGGCGAGAACGCACGGTCTCCGTCCCAGCGCGGGCGGTGTCAGCAAGGTTCAGGCGCGCGAGTTTTGTTGGCGCCTGCAGAGTTCAACATTCCCCACCCTGACGTCGCAAAACCCACGACGTCAGGATGGGCCCTAAGGAGTCAAGTCGCACAATCCAGAGACAAAGAAACAAGAAAAACAGGCGCTGCTTTGAGGCAGCGCCCGCTTCGCTTTCGTCCGTTCTTTCTACCACCAGTCGAAATACTCGTTGTTCGAATTGTTGGTCAGCCGCTTCTGGTTTGTTCCATCGGGGCTCATGCTGTAGACTTGGCCGTTCCAGTTCCCGCCTGCCGTATCGCGCTCCGAGAGAAAGACGATCTTGTTGTTGACGAACATCGGATCCCAGCTGTACGTGTCGGTCGTGATTTGTTTGACGCCGGTTCCGTCCATACTGGCGGTCCAGATATCGCATCCCGCCCCACTCGTGCAGCGGTAGAAAGTGACCGTCTTGCCGTCCGGCGAGACCGAGGGCATCCAGTCCCACTGCGTGCCGGTGTGACTGATGAGGGGCTTCATGCCCGAGCCGTCGGCGTTCATGATGGAGATAGTGGCCGTCCGATCATCGGTAAACACGATCTTGCCGTCGGGGGTAAAGGTCGGATATTCAACGTCGGTGCCTGGGGCGAGCACGGTTTCCGCGCCTCCGGAGGTGCTCATCAGAACGGCTGTGTCCGCATCCGCAGCGGCTACGTATTTTCCATAGACCACTTGCTTGCCGTCATAGGAGAGTTGGGCAGACCAGTGGTCTACGTTCTCCGTGGTCAGTTGGGTCACAACCGGGTTGTTCTTGTCCGTCAAGTTTGCGTAGTAGACCTGGTGTTGGCCGTTAATGTCTCTCGCGATGGCCACGCCGCTCTTTCCGTCATAGGCGAGCTGAACGGCCTCGAACGAACCCGCCAGGTTGGCGATGAGCTGCTCACCGGTCCCATCGCTGTTCATCAACACGACCGAATCCGAGCCCGGTCCGATCTCGACGGCCCACGGCTTCAGGGCGGCACCCTGAACGAGCGTGCGGGCGTGTTGAAATGCGTGCTGGTCCTTCAACTGGGCATGGTGCTGCACGGAGGAAATAGGGACGCTGTCGCCAATGGCCTGCCGAATGAAGGCGAACTGATTCGACAGGGGCGTTGTATGAGTATCGTTTCCGCAGTTCACCAATGCTATGGCGAACGCGAGCATGGCAATCGGTAGAAATATAGATAAAAGCTTCTTCACGTCGCTCTCCAGGAGATGAAGAGAACTCGACTACCACGAAGTGGGGAACCTGCCGGCGCGTCCGGGAGATACCGAGCCGGGGTCTTCGTGCAGGCGAGAGCCGCGCCTACCACGCGACTTTTCACCTCACGCTGTCCCAACCAGTACTCCAGTTGCTTGGGATCGGCTGTGATGCGTTGCCCAAAAAGCGATGAAAATTATTTGTACACTTCCAGAAATGGTTCAGTTCCGAAATGGAGCGCTTTCCCAGCACAGGAATCTAAGGTGGGAGCTGGTACTCTTGCCGAGGGACGCATCTCGATGCCGCTAGCCGCGCCCAAAACCATATTCCACGTGGATATGGACGCCTTCTTCGTGTCGGTGGAAGAGTTGTTCGACCCTTCGCTGAAGGGCAAGCCGGTGGTGGTGGGCGGGCAGCGGCACGAGCGCGGGGTGGTGTCGGCGGCCTCGTATGCGGCGCGCAAGTTCGGCGTACACTCCGCCATGCCGCTGCGCACCGCAGCCAAGCTTTGTCCGCAAGCGATTTTCGTGAACGGCCATCCGGAGCGCTATCGCGAATATTCCGCCAAGGTGCACGATGTTTTGGGCCGCTTCTCCCCGCTGGTGGAGATGGCATCGGTGGACGAGGCTTATCTTGACATGACGGGCACGGACCGCCTGCACGGTCCTCCGCTGCGCAGCGCGCACCGGCTGCATGCGGAGATGAAGTCGGCGACCGAGCTGAATTGTTCGGTCGGGATCGGCACGTCACGCTTGATCGCGAAGGTGTCGTCGGCGAAAGCCAAACCCAATGGCGTGCTCTGGGTGCTTCCCGGGCAGGAAGCGAAATTTCTGGCGCCGCTCGACGTCGGCGATATTCCCGGAGTGGGCAAAGTGATGGAGCAGAAGCTGCATGCGATGGGAATCGAGCTCGTCGGCGATCTGGCGCGGCTGGAACAAGACGATCTGGAAGAGCGCTTCGGGAAGTGGGGCCTGGCTCTGGCGGGGAAGTCGCGCGGGGAAGATGCAGGCGGATGGTTCGACACCGCGGTCGGCGAACACACCGATCCCAAATCCATCAGCCACGAGCACACGTATAACGAAGACACCGCCGACCTTGAGAACTTGCAGTCCACGCTGATGCGCCTGTCGGAGATGGTCGGACGGAGGCTGCGCGAGGGAGAATATTTCGCGCGCACCATCCAGCTGAAACTTCGCTACCAGGATTTCACGACCCTGACCCGCGCGCATTCGCTCGATCAGCCAACCCAACTCGACACGGAAATCTACGAGCACGCGCGGCGGCTGTTCCTCGACAACTGGAAGCGGGGTACGCCGGTGCGGCTGCTGGGCCTGCAGACCTCGAATTTCGAAGTCCGCCCGTCGCAACTGGATCTGCTCGAGCCGTCGCGGCAGAATCGATGGCAAAAAGCCTTAGCGGCTGCCGACCATCTGCGCGATAAATTTGGGGAATCGAGCATCGGACTGGCAACCGGGATGAAAGGCGGTTTCCGGGAACGCATCCACGAGAATCCTGCGGCATTGCCGGGAAAAAGCGGGAAGAAGAAACCGGAGGGTGGACCTTCGTGAACCTTCGTGTCCTTCGTGGTTTCAGCTTTTCGTTAACCACCAAGGACACGAAGGTTCACGAGGGAGAATCTCACCCGTGCAACTTTTTGGCCTGGTGGCTACTCTCATGAGGTGGGGGTAGGGGCGATGACAAAATACTTTCTCGCGATCGTAGCCGGCGTTTTGCTCACGCTGCCGTCGCGGGCGGCCGATAATCTCAAACTCAATCAGCATCTCGACTACACCAGCGACAGCCAGGACGGGCCGCTGATTACCGGCGACCATCTGGATGACGTCACGGTTGCCGGCAAACCCGCCTATATGATTTTTTATGGTGAGGGCTGCTTCAATTCGAAGCGGCAGGCGCGACGGACCGTCGCACTGTACGAAAAATACCGGAGCCAGGTGCAGTTCGTGGTCATCGATCTGGATCAGAAACACACGGCAGCCCAGCAGGAGCTGGTGAAGAAGTTCTACAAGGGATACATTCCGCACGTCGTCGTGCTGAATCGCGACGGCAAGCCTGCCTACAACGCATCCGGGGAAGTGGACGAAAAAGAGATCTCGAAGATCCTCGACCACGCGCTGCAGTAGCACTCGGGACTGGACCCGTGAGCGAGGGTGGGGCGCCCTCACGACGGCCGGCAGGGTTGCCGGCGCTACCGTTGGGGCTCCCGCCCTTTTCCTGGGGGCGGCTGCGGTGTACTACAATCCCTGCTGCTCTCCCAGAGCAGCTTCCCGTCGCGGTTCCATAGGAGGGTTCCATGCCTCGCCTGCGCAAGCTCTTCGTTTTAGTCCCGGTTCTGTTCTTCGTGCTGGTGCTCCCGAACTGCGGTTCCGAACATTCGGCGGACGAATACTACGTTCTGGTCTCGGTCAATATTCAGATCCCCTACTGGAAGGCGGCGGGCGCCGGCTTCTCGCAGGCGGGCTCGGTACTCAAGGTCAAGACTGATTTTCTCGGACCCGATGAATTCGATCCCAAGGCGGAGAAAGCAGCGTTTGATAAAGCGGTGAGCAAGAAGGCCACCGGCATCCTGGTGTCCGCGGCTGATGCCAAGCTGCTGAAGGACAGCATCGACAGCGCGATTGCGGCGGGCATTCCCGTGATCACCGTCGATTCCGACGCTCCTGAGAGCAAGCGCCTGTTTTCTATCGGGACGAACAACTATCAAGCTGGACTGGCCGGGGGCCAGCGGTTGGCGGCGGAGCTCAAGGGCAAAGGGAATGTGGTCGTGTTCACGATGCCGGGGCAAGCCAACATGGCGGACCGGCTGCTGGGCTACCGCGCCGCCTTGGAGAGCCACTCCGCGATCAAGATCACGCGCGTTGTCGATATTGCCGGCGATCCCAGGATCGTTTTCGATACCACCACGGAGATTCTGGGCAAAGAAGCGAAGGCAAAAGACAAGAAGGATAAAGTCGACGGATTCGTGTGCCTGGATGCGCTGGGTGGAAAGGAAGTCGCGACCGTCCTGAGCCAGAACAAGGCGACCGATAAGGTCATCGTTGCGATGGACACCGATCCTGACACGCTGGAGTTCATCCGCAAGGGAGTGATCGCGGCCACCATCTCCCAGAAGCCCTACACCATGACTTTTGTGGGGCTCAAGATGCTGGACGATCTCTACCACCATAAGCTGAGTTCGCTCACCACCGACTGGTCGAGGGACAGCTTTGCTCCCGTGCCGGCCTTCGTCGATACCGGCTCGTCGGTCGTAGACAAGAGCAACGTGGAAAGCTTCCTCCAGGAAAACCAGTCGGCGACGGGCGCGCGGAAATAAGTTTACGAAATATATTCGCGAATGTAGGCGTCGCGCGAGGTGGCCAGTGCATGCGCGTCGCCGTCGAAGATGACCTTGCCGTTGCGCAGAATCAGGAAGCTCATCGGAACGTTGCAAAGCTGGCCCTTGGGGAGGGAAAACATCCGGTTGGTGTTCTTGTCGAACTCGTGGGTCGCCATGGTGAAGGCGTCCTGCAGGCGGTGGGTCACCAGGAGCGCGCTGGTTTTGTAGACGTCGCGCTGCTTCATGATTAATTCGACGATGGTGTTGGAGGTAACCGGATCTAGGCCACCGGTGGGTGAGTCGTAGAGGATCACCTCGGGTTGCGTGATGATGGCGCGCGCGATCGCTACCCGGCGGCGCATTCCTCCCGATAGTTCAGAGGGAAACATATCCATCGTGTGTTCCAGTTCCACAAAGCGCAGCGCCTCGCGCACCCGG
>Ga0209698_10006151_pt1 | contig 12812 bp, 12 predicted proteins | sample LitLauG_LLR_2012_FD_187203 | JGI IMG/M metagenome (GOLD analysis project Ga0209698, IMG submission 187203) | Freshwater sediment microbial communities from Pennsylvania, USA - Little Laurel Run_MetaG_LLR_2012 (SPAdes) (version 2) | ecosystem: Environmental > Aquatic > Freshwater > Creek >...
GCGACGTCACGCCCAGCGCCTGCTCGGTGAAGCTGAACGGCTTGCCGACCAGCGACGGGTCACCGGCCACCTTGCACACCTGGATCCTGGCGAGCGGGATGTTCGTGAAGTCGACCGTGGCGACACTGTTGGCCGGGATGTTGACGGTGACCGACCGGTTCGGCACCGACGATGTCACCTTGTCCACCGACGGGGTCACGGTGATCGCGCTGAGGGTTGTCGCACCGGTCGGGTCGGCGAGCTCGACCACGGAGTTGTACCCGTTCTCGACCGTGACCGGGTCGCACGTGCCCGCCTGGACGGCGATCGGTTGCGCGCTGTTCAGACTGAACCAGAAGGCGCCTGTCACGGGGCCCGACTTGCAGATGTCGATGGTCGCACCGCCGAGCACCGAGGCCCGGGCGGCACCCACACCCACGGTGCCCAGGAAGCTGGACCCGACGAGCAGTGCGACTCCGATTCGCACCGTCCACTGCATGGGTCGCACCCCATCTGTCGTGCGCCGTCCGATGTTTCGCATGGACCTGCCTCCCTGTCCGCCGGACCCGTACCCGTCCCCGTCGACATCAGGGACCAGCCTGCAACAGTGGCGGCAGTCCGTCATCGTCCGTTCCGAACAAAAACGGGGCCGCCGGTTGGTCGGACCGCCCACCACCGAGGCGGTCGGTCCACGGTGCAGGCCCCGGTTCGAGCGGGCCCACGCGAGGGACGTCCTGGTGAGCAGGACCGTTGACGAACACGTGCGGGCGTCAGGGCCCCGCAGATGGATCCCCGCCGGACGCGCCGGAGGGATCCCCCTGCGGGGATCCCTCCGAGTTGCCCCACGGGAGGGGGCTCCCAGCGGGGAGCCCCCTCGAGTTGGGTCAGGATGCCGTGAGGCTTCCGATGCGCTGCGTCAGTGGGTGGCGCCGTTCGTCCACGTGGTGACGTTCATGCCGGCACCGAGGTTGAACGAAACGGTCGCAGGGAACATGGCCGGGAGCGGCGGAGCGGAAGTCACCGCACCGCTGCCCTGGTAGAGGATCCCCGCGATGTCCACCGACAGGGCGGTCGGCACCTGGGACGTCACCGAGACGTTGACCGGCGTGCCGTTCGCATTCACCACCGGAAGCGTGGCGATCACGCCGGAGCACGTGGCCTGTCCGAGTGCCACGGTCAGGTTGACCGAACCGCTCGACACGACGCCGTTCACCGAGTACGTGTAGCTGTACGGGAACGACTTGCCCACCAGGTTGGCGTCCGGGGAGGTCTGCTGCGTGCAGATCTTGAACGCACCCTGGACCACCGCGTTGGTGAAGGTGGCGATGGTCTCGTTGCCGACTCCACCGAAGGGCACCAGCACCGTGGCCGGATTGGTGGTGGGACCGGTCAGCAGACGGCTGCCTGCCGGGTCGGTCACGCTCACCGTAGTGACGTTGGCCAGGTAGTAGTTGGCGTTCGCCGCCTCGGCGATGCTGGCCGTACCGGCTGGCACCTGAATGGGCTGCGAGCACTGTCCGGCGGTCACCGGGAAGCTCGACCCACCGTTGACGGTGAAGTTGAAGGTCTGGCCGGCAGTCGACGCGTCAGCCGCGTTCTTGCAGACCTCGACCCAACCGAGTGCCGTGTTGGTGAAGTTGGCGGCGTTGACGCTCGGGCCCACCCGGACCGCAGCCGTCGTGTTGGTGCTGCCGGCATCCGCAGACGCCGGAGTCACGCTCACGCCGGTCAAGGCCACATTGGGCACCGACTGCTCGGTGACGGTCGCCACGGACCCGATCGGCAGAGCCGAGTAGTCCGGGGAGCATGCCGTCTGGCCGGGCGCCGACGCGATCACCGTGATCACCTGACTGCCTGCGGCGTCACTCACATTGAAGTTGAAGGGCATGCCGGTGAGGGCATCGCTTCCCGGAGCGAGCGTCTTGCAGACCTTCACATAGCCCGTCTGGACGTCATTGGTGAAGACCGCCGTGGTCGCCACACCGCTGGCGACGGCAAAGGTTGCCGAGCCGTTGGCGAGATTCGACCCGAGCAGGTCACCCGAGGGAATCGATGCGATGGAGCTGACGTAGTCCGGTGCGGCGAACGTCTCCGAGACGTTCACCTGGCCCGGATTGACTGCGACATCACCGGTGCACTGACCGGCAAGCACGCTCTGGGTGGTCGACCAGTTGCCCTGGGACAGTGTGAACATCCACGGTCCGGGGGCGACGAACGGGTCACCGGCGTTCTTGCAGATCTCGATGTAGCCCGGGGGCTGGTTGACGACGACGGAGTTGGTGTAGTCCACCTCGGTGATCCCGGAGCCGACGGTGGCTGTCACCGTGCCGGCGTTCAGGTTCGTGTTGGACTGACTCGCCCCGGTGCCGCTCACCACGATGCTGGTGGCTGCGATTCCAGGCGTGGCCACCTCCGCGATGCTCACCTTCGTGCCGACCTGGTAGTCGGTCGCATATCCGCACGACTGACCCGGCGCCGTGCCGGCTGCGACGGCAAACGGACCGACGGTCTGACCACCGGCGTTCTCGGTGAACGTGAACGACTGTCCGACCGGCACGCCGCTACCGGCGACCTTGCAGACCTTCAGCACACTTCCGTTCGGCTGGTTGACGAACCGCACGGCAACATTTCCGCCTACGGGGACGGTGACCGTGGCCGTGCGCGTGGCAACACTGCCGGTCCCGGCCGTCGTCGGGTTGATCATGATGTTCCCGAGCTTGGTCAGGCCGGAGTTGTCGGGGAGCTCGCGGATGGTGTTGACACCCGGAGGCACCAGGACACCGCGGCACGATCCCACGGGGATGACAACCGGTGTCGTCGAACCGTTCACCGAGAACGAGGCGGAACCGCTGACCGGACCGCCCTTGCAGATCTCGACTTTGGTGACGACCGTGGCTCCTGCTTGGTGGACCCCGAGGCTCATACCGCCGAGGAGCGCCAGAGCGGCGACCCCGGCCAGCAATGACCGCCGGCCCTTCTTCGATGCGGCTACCGGCCGCTCTACTGTTGACATGTCGTGTCTCCTTGTGAGGTGTCCTCGGCGCCACATGGCACCAGTACCTCAGGATCTGCCTCCCCCGGCATGCGGTCATCGTCCGAACCGAACGAATTTCCGAAGTGGACTTGGTCGGAGCGCCCTTGTGCGAATTGTCCTGTGTCGCGCGTGCCGGAGCCCGGCGGTGGGTTCCGATCACGGTGCGCGGCACCGGTGTCACGGTTCGTCACCGGTGCCACCCGGCCGCCCGCTCCGACGGTCATCCAAAATGAGGAACTGCTTGACAAGTCGTGCGAAGCGCGATTCCCTGAGAGGACGACACAGACGGAATCGGCGGAGGAGAATGACCTCTGCCCAGGTCTGCTGTCCGCAGTCGGGGGACTGTCAATCACATCGCAAGTCGGGCGGGTGGCATGGCGGAACCATTGCCGTTGAACGAAGTGACAATCCCGGGGCTCGAACCCCGGATCCCAGCCGAACCCATGGTTGGATCCTCGCTGGAAGCCGTGTTCGAACTGAGCACGGCGGCCATGGTGGTGACCAGCGGCACCGGCGTCATCATGGCGACGAATCCGGCGACGGACCTCCTCTTCGGGTATCCCAGGGACGAACTGGTCGGCCGATGCATCGACCGGATCGTCGGCACGGGCGACACGTCGGTGCAGTCGCTCATCGCCGAGGTCGATGCGACGAGGGCACAGGAGCCGGCCGTCAGCCTCCTCGTGGAATCAGAGGGCCACCACAAGGACGGGCACCGCTTCGCCGTCGCGTTCACCGCGACCGCGATCATCCAACCGCACGGCGGCTATGTCCTGTGCGTCGTACGCGAGCGGCCGACGTCGGATGCCGTCGACGTGATGGAGGCCGCCTACCGGGTCGCGTCGCAGGGACTGCTCTCCTTCCAACGAGACCTGCTCGTCGAGTTGGGCCGTGGCAACGGGGTCACCGGGATCGCCTCCGTGCTCCACCGCAGGACGGGTCACAACGTGCTGATCGTCGACGCCGCAGGCGATGTGCTGGCCACCGCCGGGGAATGGTCGTCGAGCACCGTCCCACCGCACTGGCACACGCTGGACCACCCCGTTGCCGCTCACGGCGTGCCGGAACGGCACGGGGACTACTGGACCGCGGTCGCCTGTCCCGACCGGACGCCTCTCGGTTCCATAGGAATCCTCGATCCCTACTGCACGCTCGGCGAGGGTGACCGGCTCGCGCTCGAACAGGCGACGTCGATTCTTGCCGCCGATCTGATCCAGACCCGGGCGGTCACGGACTTCGGGGAGTGCTCCTACGCCGAATTCGCGCTCGAGGTGCTGGAAGGCTGCAGTCCCAGCAGGATCGCCTCCTATGCCGCCGCCCTCGACTACCAGATCGGAGCGGACTACCGAGCGGTGGCCATCGAGTTGGGAACGGCAGGGCCGGCGTCGGGGGAGATCGTCGCCCACGTGGCCCGCGAGTGCGGTGCCCACTCGCCACTCGTCGCTTCACGCGCCGGACGCATCATCTTCCTCACGTCCGACGACCTCCCGTGGGACGAGTTCGTCGTGCGCCTGGACATGGTCTTCGACGCCCCAACCCGGATCGGCATCGGCGACGCCCGGCCACTGACCTCGATCCACGACTCCGTCACCGAGGCAGTGTTCGCGCTCGACGTCGGGTCCACGATGCGGTCCGAGCATCCAATAGCCAAGTTCGCCGAGCTGGGCGTCTGGAGGATCCTGGGCGACTCGACCGATGGCTGGAAGTTGCTCGAATTCGTCCATGAGTGGATCGGAGCCCTGATCGAGTACGACCGCTCCCACGGCCTCGAACTAGTGAAGACGCTCACCGTCTACCTCGAGGGCGCGTGCGGGATCGAGTCGGCGGCTACGGCACTCTTCGTCCACCGGAACACCCTGCGCTACCGCCTGACGAAGATCTCCCAGATCCTGGGCCGTGAGCTGTGCGATGCCGACGTGCGGTTCCAACTGGAGCTCGCCTGTCGGGCCTGGACGGTGATCCAGGCCCTCGAGGAGGCGCGTCCAGACCCAGCCCCGTGACGGGTCGGACGGGTCTGACGGCCACGGTCGGACGGGTCTGACGGCCACGGTCGGACGCGTCGGGTCAGTCCGGGACCGCACTGCGGTGGAGCGCCCAGGAGTGAGCTGTGCTCCTGTGCGATCAGGGATCCTGTCCTCCGACCTGCATGCCTCCGGCGGTTGCCGGGCCGCGTTCCAGGCGGTGGGGACGGAGCGAGGGGGGACCGGACGGCGATGGACCGGACTCCGGTCGGTGCCAGCGTCGAGGCGCACATGGACATGGACACGGTCCCGTCCTGCCGCCCAACACGTCCGCCAACCGGTGTGCTCGGCTTCGGGAAAGCTGTCAGATCTCCGTGGCCATCGCCAGCCGGTCGACGAGGTCGGTGACCTCGTCCAGCATCACACCGGCTTCGGTCACGATGTCCTTCAGTTCGGCCTGGTCCGCGTTCGTCGAGTCTCCTCCGGCGTCGACGACCATGTCGCCAGCCATCGCATAGGCGTGGGCGATGGCACCCATGTGCTCACCGGTGCGGGGGTCCGGGCAGGGATGCGCGGCAAGCCAGAATTCGGCGTTCCGGGTCAACTCTGCCAGTTCGTCGGCGAGGAGGAGGTTCGTCGCGGCAGTTCCGACCATCATCGAATCGACGACCTGCCTGCAGGCGTCCAAGGCGCGGAGCAACTCGTGAGCACTCGAATACCACCTGGCCAGCGCTGTCCCGTCGATCGATCCGGGTATTTCCTCGCTCATCGGCAAACAGTATCCGGCCGCAACAGTTCGTGACCAGCCATTCAGTCCTCGACCGTCCGAAGGTGGAAGGGGGTGCCGGATTGGCTGGCGATCAGCGACAGCCCTCGGCCTCCGGCCTCCGGCCTCCGCGGTTCCGCGGGGCGATCGAGACGCCGGATGGTCGACGCGGGACCTGCCGCCGGCACGGGGGTCCGGATCCCACTCGCACAACGAGCTCGACGACGCGCATTCTGGGCGGTGGGTGGGCGGTGCGACGTGCGGCCCCCCTGTCGGTATCACTTCACCCGCCACCTGACCCATCGGGTGAATCGGGCAAGTCCGGGGGTGGCGTGGGTAGACCGACCTTCCCGCTGGATGTCATGGGACGCCGGCTGCCGACACGGGGCGAGTTGACATCGGATCGTCGCTTGTGTCGGCCGGCGTCCGGGCGGACGATGGGACCGAGGGGCGCCGAAGGGAGGGTCGGCAGATGCTCAGAGCGGATGTCGGAGATCAGCTGATTGGTCCGGGCCGAACGCCGTGGCACGGTGAGATTCTCGGAGTCGTGATCCGGGTGCACGGGCAGGACGGCGGCCCGCCGTTCACCATCCGATGGTACGACGACGGGAGCGCATCCAAGTTGTGTCCGAATCCCGAGCGCTACTGGATCCGCTCGAGACGCCAGGTGGAGAGGATCGAGGCAACGAACCGGGGCATGCGGACCGTCGCCTGACTCGGAGCGTCCCAGGATCGGACCGTCGGCCGCGGCGGTCGTCGGCCGGTCAGTGCCCGCGTGCTTCCCGGACCTGGTTGATGTGCACCCGCGTCGACTCCGCCGCCAACCACTCGCCGATGCGGGTCATCTGATCCTCGGAAGGCACGTGCCGCTGTCCGTCCGGACCGTCGGTCCGGGATCCACAGCGCCGGCAGACCGACATGCGGCCGTTCGTCTCCGGCGCATGGTGTTGGTCCAGTTGGCTGCCCGTCAGGGTCACGCCGTCAGGAAGCACGTGCCTCCGATCTGCCGTGTCACCGGCTCAGGGCCAGCGGCGTTCTCGGTCGGCCCGACAGGCGCTTCCCGTGCCACTGCGCTCCGACGACCACCCTACGCCTCGATCCCGCCGTTCGGGCGATCAGGCGTCCCGGTGCCGGTCCGGAGCAGCTCCCGGTCCGGTCCGGAGCAGATCCCCGTGCCGGTCCGGTGCGGGTCCAGGTGCCGGTCCGGTGCGGGTCCGGTGCTCCCGGGGTGCGACCCCCTCGGCCGCCTTCCGGCGGTGCGGGACGCCCGCTACCGTCGAACGGATGCCCCCGCTACGTGTTCCAGTGCTCGAGCACCGGCCGCTCCCGCTCCCACCCGAGGACGCTGAGCGACGCCGGGCCCAGGACCAGGTAGCGAGCGGCCGACGGGTCGACCCCCAGCCAGCGCACCGCCAGCACCCGCAACAGGTGGGCGTGGGCGACGCAGACCACGTCGCCCGACGCCGCCCGCGCCCGGGCGATCACCCGGTCGACCCGGGCGGCGACCTGGTCGATGCGCTCACCCCCCGGCACCCCGTCGTCGAAGAGGTCCCAGCCCGGGCGGTCCCGCTGGATGTCCACGGTGGTCCGGCCCTCGTAGTCGCCGTAGTCCCACTCCAGCAGGTCCTCGACCGGCTCGAGCCGGTCCAGGCCCCCCAGCTCGGCCGTGCGGGTGGCCCGGGACAGGGGGCTGACCAGGGTGTGCCCGAACTCCCAGCCGGCCAGCCGGGGCGCCAGGCGGGCGGCCTGGGACTCCCCCAGGGCCGTGAGCGGGATGTCGGTGCGGCCCGTGTGGCGACGGTCGCGGCTCCACGCGGTCTCCCCGTGGCGGACCAGGACCATGCGATGCGGCTCGGCTGTCATCCGTGCAGCCGAGCACTACGAATACCCGGTGTGCAAACCGTCCTCCGTGCGGATTCCCCGGTGCGGGCAGGAATGGACCGGAAGGTCCCGGTGTTGACGACGGGGAAGGTCCATCAACCAGGACGAGGAGAGGGATGACCACCCGCACGGCAGAAGCGAAGACCACGACAGCCGCACCCTCGACTGTAGGGCGCGCCGCGCCCGCCACCGCCCCCAAGGCCGTGGCCCGCAACCGGGGTTCCGACGCCGACAGCCTCGGACTGTTCCTCCGGGACCTCGACCACCACCCGCTGCCCGACCACGACGCCCAGACCGAGCTGGCCAAGCGGGTGGCCGCCGGTGACGACGCCGCCCGTCGCGAGATGGTGGCGGCCAACCTCCGCCTGGTCGTCCACTGGGCCCGCCGCTACCAGGACCGGGGCGTCGACCTGCCCGACCTCATCCAGGAGGGCACGTTCGGCCTGATGCGGGCCGTGGACAAGTTCGACTGGGAGCGCGGCTTCCGCTTCTCGACCTACGCCACCTGGTGGATCCGCCAGGCCCTGCAGCGGGCCGTCCAGCAGCACGGGCGCACCATCCGCCTCCCCATGGAGGTGGCCGAGCGCAACCAGCAGGTGGACGCGGCCACGTGGGAGCTGACCCACCAGCTGCAGCGCCCTCCGACCGACGACGAACTCGACGAGGCCACCAACACCACGGCCATCGTCCGGTCCGACCTGTCGCAGGCGGCCCGGGTGGTCGCCAGCCTCGACCAGCCGGCCGCCACCGACTCGACCGCCACCCTGGGCGACCTGGTGTCGACCGACAAGAGCGACTTCGAGGACGACGTGGCGGTGGAGCTGACCCTCGACCTGGTCCGCCAGGCCGTCGACCGGCTGTCCGACCTCCAGCGCGAGGTCATCCGCCACCGGTTCGGCTTCGACGGTGCCGACCCGGCGTCGTTGCAGACGACCGCCGAGCGCATGGGGATCGGCGTCCGCAAGGTGCGCCAGGCCGAGGCCGAAGCCCTCGAGATCCTCGCCGTCAGCGACGTGCTCGAGGCGGCCCACGAGGCCGCCTGAGCCGTCCCGACGCACCGGTGCCGGTCCCGGGCCACCCCACGGGGTGTCCGGCCGGCGGCCGACCGCTCCGGCGCACCGGTGCGGACCGGCGGGGCCGGGCTCAGTGCTCCAGTGCCGCCAACTGGTCGGCGAGGTCGTCCGGCAGCGCTGACGTCCACGACACCCGCTCCCCGGTCGTCGGGTGGTCGAAGGCCAGCGCATAGGCATGCAGGAACGGCCGGGTGAGGGTCGCCCCGGGCAGCGAGCGGCCCTGCCCGTAGGGCTCGTCGCCGGCCACCGGGTGCCCGATGGCCGCCAGGTGTACCCGGATCTGATGGGTCCGCCCTGTCTCCAGTGACGCCCGCACCAGTGTGGTGGGCGCCGGCAGGCTGAACCGCTCCTCCACCCGGTAGCGGGTGCGGGCCTCCTTGCCCTTCCGGGAGATCGCCATGCGGGTGGGCGAGCTCACCGATCGGCCGATCGGGGCGTCCACCACGCCCGACTCCCCCTCGACGGTCCCGAGCACCAGCGCCCGGTAGGTGCGGGACACCTCGCGCGATGACAGCTGGGCCACCAGCGACCGGTAGGCGTCGGGGGTGCGGGCGACCACCATGAGCCCGGACGTCCCCCGGTCGAGCCGGTGGACGATCCCGGGCCGGTCCGGCTCCGAGCCCACCAGTCCGGGCAGGGCGGCGATGTCCGGGTAGCGGGCGACCAGGCCGTGTACCAGGGTGCCGCTGCGGTGCCCCGCGCCGGGGTGGACCACCAGCCCGGCCGGCTTGTCCACCACCACCACGTCGGCGTCCTCGTGGACCACGGCGAACACGACCGACGGGTCGCCCTCGGGACCGGGGTCGTCGATCTCGTCGGGACGGTCGACGGCGAGCGTCTGGCCGGCCACCAGCTTGGCGCTGCGGCTGGTCACCACCTGTCCGTCGAGGGTCACCCGACCGGCGGCCACCAGGGTGTCGACGGCGGAGCGGGACACGTCGGCCAGCAGGGCCACGGCCCGGTCGACCCGCACCCCGTCCAGCCCCGTCGGCACCTCGACCGAAAAGGTGCTCACCGGCGCGCCGGTCCACGCAGGAGCGACACGGCCAGCAGCACGCAGCCCACCGTGATGCAGGCGTCGGCCACGTTGAACGTCGGCCAGAAGTGGAACTCGACGAAGTCGACCACGCCACCGTGGGTGTCCCGGAAGAACCGGTCGGACAGGTTCCCGAGGGCCCCGCCCAGGATCAGCCCCAGGACCGCGGCCCGACCGAGCGTCGGCGCCCGCCACACCAGGGTGCACAACACCGCCACCAGCGCCAGGGCGATGACCACCAGGACCGGCGTCGCCCCCTGGAACTGGCTGAAGGCCGATCCGGTGTTGACCGACAGGGCCAGGTCGAGGCGCCACATCACGTGCACCGGACCCGAGGCCAGTCGGTCCACGGCCCACCACTTGGTCAGCTGGTCGGCGAGGACGACGAGTGCCACCACGCCCACCGCCACGGCCATACGGGCCGGTCCGGAGGACGTGGACGGCGGGGCACCGGGATCAGCGGTCACCGCGTCCCGCGCATCGGTCAGCGTCGCGACAGCCCACCGCTCTTGCATGCCACGCACAGGCGGGCGAACGGCAGTGCCTGGAGCCGCGCCTTGGGGATGGGCTGGAAGCACCGCTCGCAGTAGCCGTAGGTCTTGCGGTCGAGCTTGGTCAGTGCGTCGTCGATCTCCTCGACGGCCAGGACCGCCTGGGCCGACAGCGCCAGGTTGCGCTCCCGGTCGACCGTGACCGTGCCGCCCTCGCCCGACTCCTCGTCGAACTGGACGTCCCCCGGCTCACGCTCCAGGGCCAGTGAGTCGGCTTCGGCCCGCAGGTCGATCGCCTGGCCGGCGTAGATGCCGCGCTCCTCGAGCAGCAGCACCCGTTGGGCGTCCAGGAACTTGGGCTCCTTCGCATAGGGACCGACGGTCGGACGCGTGGGCGCCTCGGGGACGGCCTTCTTGGCCGGGGCCTTGGTGGCCGCAGTTGCCTTGGTGGCCGCCGGGGCCTTGGCCGAGGCCGGCGCCTTGGCGGCGGACTTCGTCGCCGGTGCCGCCTTGGTGGACGGGGACGAGGTCGACTTCTTCGCCGGGGCCTTGGCCGGTGCCGCCTTGCCGGCAGGCGGCGCCTTCTTGGCCGGGGCGGCCTTGGCCGTGGCCTTGCCGGCGGGAGCCTTGGCCGTCGTACCGGCCACCGCCTTCCTGGCCGGAGCCGCCTTCTTGGCCGGGGCGGCCTTGGTGGTGCCCGCCGGCGACTTCTTCACTGCGGTCAATTCGACCTCCTTGGGGGATCCGCCCGTCGAACCGGAATCGGTGACCGGGCGTTGCGGCACGACCGTGCCGACGACATCGACGAGCGGGCGACCCTACCGTGCCCGGGTGGGCTCGGCAATCCAGGTGTCCGGCGTGATGCCCCCGGCACCCTAGTCGTGGTGGGAGCTGCGCCGGACACGTTCCGGGCACGCATGCCTCCCGGTGCGCCACCCGTACGCCGGCCGCACCGCCCTGGGCGGGGCCGGGGGGACCCCGTGGCCTGGCGCGTCCGGGTCCCGGAGTCCCCTACAGCGGGAGCGAGCCCGACGACGAGGCCGACGGACGGAGCTGGGTCACCTCGCCCGAACCACCCGACACCCGCTGGGCGTCGGAGATGTTGGTGACCGCCGCGCCGTCCGCGGCCGGCTCCTGGAGGTGGCCGTCCACCCAGGTGATCATCTCGGACAGGGCCGACCGCAGGCGCTCACGCTCGGTCTCGAGCTGCCGGGCCATCGTCTCCACCTCGTGGGAGAGGTGGCTCCGGTTCGACTCGAGCCGGGCGATCTCCTCGCGGAGCCGCTGCTCGGACTCGGCCTGGATCTTGCGGGCCTGGGCCTCGGCGTCGGCCACCACCCGCTTGGCCTCGGCCTCGGCGTCGGCCTTCGTCTCGTCCACGAACTTCTGGGCGAGCACCAGCGTCCGCTGCAGCGTGTCGTCGGCGATCACCGGCTCGGCCGGAGCCGCCGGCTCCGCGGCGACGACCTCCGGCTTGGCGGCCAGCTCCGTCTCGAGCTGGGCGATCGTCTCGGCGGCCTTGCGCAGGCGCTCGGTGTTCTGGCGCAGCTGCTCCTGCAGGCCTTCGGCCTCGACGGCAGCCTTCTCCAGGTACTCGTCCACGTCGTCCCGGTGGTAGCCCTTGAGGGTCTCGCGGAACTCCACGGTGCGCAGGGAGTCGAGTGCAGATTGGGAAGCGTCCATGCCGCAATGGTAGCGGCGCCCCGGACGATTTCCAGGGATTCCCCGTGGTGGTCCGTCCTCCCTGTTCAGGTCGGTCGCGGCGCCGCCGCATGCCCCGGGGACAGCACCCGGACGTCACCCGGACGTCACCTGGCCGCAGGGTGCTCCCGCCCGCCGGTCAGTTGAAGACGGTGTTGTTCAGCACGGCGACGACCAGGAAGACGATCAGTACCGACAGGTCGAGGCCCACGCCGCCCACCTGCACCGGCGGGATCACCTTGCGGACCGGTCGCAGCACCGGCTCGCAGATGGTGGCCAGCACGCGCTGCACCTTGATGACCGGCGAGTCGTAGGCCAACCGTCCCGAGTAGGTCAGCCAGCTCAGGATGGAGTAGGCGAACAGGACCAGGAGGAAGAGGTTCAGGAGGTACCCGATGATGGCGAGCATGACGCCTCAGGCTACGGGTCCCACGGCCCGGGCGGGGCGCGGGGTCAGGAGGAGACCAGGCCGTGGCCGGCCAGGCGCTGACGCTCTTCCTCGGACACCTTGACGTTCGACGGGGTGAGCAGGAAGACCTCGTCGGCCACGCGCTCCATCCCGCCCGACAGCGCGTAGGTGGCGCCGCTGCAGAAGTCGATCATGCGACGCTGCAGGTCGCGGTCGGCGGTCTGCATGTTGACGATGACCGGCTGGTTGGCGATGAGCCGGTCGGCGATCTCCACGGCGTCGGCAAAGCGGGCCGGGGCGACGATGTGGACCCGGGCACCGGCGTCGGGGGTCGAGATCTTCACCGAGGGGGAGGTGGCCGGACGTGCTGCGGGCTGCTGGGCCGGTGCGGCCACGGGGCCGGAGCCGGCGCCGGCGGGGGTCACCCGGATGCGCCCGGTCGCGGCGGTCGGCGCCTCGTCCTCGGGCTCGGCCGCGGCAG
>Ga0209698_10006152_pt1 | contig 12811 bp, 7 predicted proteins | sample LitLauG_LLR_2012_FD_187203 | JGI IMG/M metagenome (GOLD analysis project Ga0209698, IMG submission 187203) | Freshwater sediment microbial communities from Pennsylvania, USA - Little Laurel Run_MetaG_LLR_2012 (SPAdes) (version 2) | ecosystem: Environmental > Aquatic > Freshwater > Creek >...
GCCGTTGTCCATGAACCAGCCCGCGAGCCAGTCGAGCAATTCGGGATGCGTCGGGAGTTTTCCCTGACTGCCGAAATCGTCCGGCGTGGCGACGATGCCGCGGCCGAAGTGCATTTTCCAGATCCGGTTCACGGCGACCCGCGCGGTGAGGGGATTCTTGCGGTCAATCAGCCACCGTCCCAAGCCGAGGCGGTTGTGGGGCGCGTCGCTCGGGAGCGGCGGCAGACTCGCAGGTGTGGTGCGTTCCACCGGATCGCCGTGCGCGTCGTAGGCGCCGCGTTTCAAAACGAACGTCTGGCGCGGCGGCATCATTTCCTCCATCGCCATGATTTCCGGAACATCGTTGATGAGCGCGTTTTCCTCGGCGCGGAGTTTTTTAACTTCGGCGGATGCGGTTTGAAACGGCTCGTAATTGCGGATGAGGAAATAGTCGAGTGTGGCGGCAGGCTCGTTGGTTTTCGCGAGGGTTTGAACTTCCGGGGGAGTGAGGCAGGTGCTGAAAACCTGCAGATCGTCAATCAATCCGTTTTTGAATCCGTTGTCGCGGAACCGGGCGCCAAGCGTGAGCCGGATGCCGCCCACTTCTCCGTCGCCCCACTGGGAACGATGCGCGATGTCCTTGTAAAGATGGTCGCGCACCACTTCGGTTTCGAGCCGCGCACCGTTCCGATACAATTTGATCCCGGCGGCGCGGCTCGATCCATCGTAAGTCACGACGATCTGCGCCCACTCGTTCGTGGCCAGCGCCTCTTTCGCGCGCACCGCGATGGCGTTGCCCGGCCAGAAATGGATCAAGCCAAAGAACGGCCTGCCGTGATCCAGCACCAGCTCGTACCCGCGGCTGCCGGAATCCGTCCAGGCGCGCGAATGATGCAGGATCACCGCGCGATCCTGCGGTTCCATCGGTTTGAGCCGGAGGCTGAACGAAAACGGATCGGTGCGCGAGAAGTGACCGACGCCGTTGCACACCACCTGATTGTCGCCGCTGAATTGCACGGCGAAATTTTGATTCGTCGTGCCGGGCGTTTCCCCGGACGCCACCGGAACCAGCAGCGGTCCATCCTCGAGCCGGGCGCTGTTCGACGAAACAAGATCGGGGGTCGTGTTGTTGGTGACGAAGTCGAACGCGAAGCGCGCGACCGGCTTGGGTGCGGAAACTTTTCCACCGCCCGCAAGCCAGGCTTGAAAAGGTTGCCGGGCGTCGTTGGAGATTTTTTCCAATTTTTCCTCGGCTTGGGCGATGGCTAGTTTCAAATCGGCGTGTTGTTTTTCCTTGGCCTCCGGCCAGAGCAGCAGCGTCGGCGTTGGCGTGGCGTGGGTGAAATGCGGATACAAGCCCGACTCGTCAATGTTGTTGAAAAAGGCGGTCAGCGCATAATACTCGCGCTGCTTGATCGGATCGTATTTGTGGTCGTGACAGCGCGCGCAGCCGAGCGTGAATCCGAGCATCGCGGTGCCGAAAGTGTTCACGCGATCTGAGACATACTCGGCGCGGAATTCCTCCTCGATGCTCCCGCCTTCGTTCGTCTGGCGGTGCAGGCGGTTGAACGCGGTGGCGAGCCGCTGGTCGCGCGTGGGGTTCGGCAGGAGGTCGCCGGCGATCTGCCAGAGCAGGAATTGATCGTATGAAAGGTTGGTGTTGAACGCGCGGATGACCCAGTCGCGCCAGGGCGACACGTCGCGCTCCACGTCGGCTTGATACCCGTAGGTGTCGGCGTAGCGCGCGAGGTCGAGCCAGTCCAGCGCCATGCGTTCACCGTAGGCCGGCGAGTTCAAATAATGCTCCGCCGCGCGTTCATAGGCGTTCTTGGACTTGTCGGCGAGAAAGGAATCCAGTTCCTCAACCGTCGGCGGCAGACCGGTCAGATCGAGAGCCAGCCGCCGCAATTGGACTTCCCGCGACGCTTCCGGTGCCGGGGAAAGTTTCCCGGCTTCGAGCCGCTCAAGCACAAAGGCGTCAATCGGATTGCGTACCCAGTTCTTTTTACGTGGCCGTGGCGGTGTGACGTTGCCGACGGGAATCAGCGACCAGTGCGGTTTGAATTCCGCGCCCTGTGCCACCCAGCGACGGAGCAGATCCTTTTCCGCGGCGGAAAGTTTCAACTCCGAATCCGGCGGGGGCATCATTTCCTCCGGGTCGGTGGCAAAGATTCGGCGGATGAGATCGCTTTGACTGGGGTTGCCCGGACGCACCACGGCAAAGTTTTCGTCCAGTTCCCGGAACATGCCTTCGTGCTGGTCCAGGCGAAGTTTTTTCTTGCGCGCTTTTTCATCGGGGCCGTGGCATTTGAAACAGCGGTCGGAGAGCAGCGGCCGGATTTGAAAATTGAAATCAACCTTGGCCGCCTCCGCGCCACGCATTGCATGGATGAAAACGTAGGGAAAAATCAGTGAGAGGATCCTGGCAAGCAAGCTGGCGGAACATCGGGGCGTCACGTTAATCATAATGCCATGGCATGGTTGCGGATGAAAGGGTAATTAACGATTTTTGTTAAAAGGCAGCCAGATGAATTTGGCGCGCCGTAAAAGTGCCTGCGGAAGCGAATAACTCCTTCGAGGTATGGTAAATTAGCAGGCTTCAGTTCATAAAGGGGCATCAAAATGCTGGACCCATTTATAGAGTCAGAGAAGTCAACGAACCTGGCGCTGCGAGCGGGTCTTGAGAACCTTGATTGTTTGGTTGCTGTGATTCGACGAGGCTCTTCCATTCGGTCCGAACAAAGTCGCAAGTTCAGTGACTCTGGTGCAGGAGGAGGCACTTATTCAAGGCGGATAATGCGATCTGCCTTTACGCTGATCGAGTTGCTGGTTGTTATAGCCATTATTGCGATTCTGGCGGCGTTGCTCCTTCCGGCACTCGACAAGGCCAAGGGCAAGGCCAAGCAGGCCTCTTGCATGAGCAACCTGCGGCAGATTGGCATTGCCGGTGTCCTGTATATCAATGATTTCAAGCAATATCCCGGCGATTATTCTCCCGCACAAGGTTGTTATGTTTGGATGAGCCGGATCCTCAGCCTCATGGGCAACAACCGAAGTGCGTTTTACTGCCCGGCGGCCCCAGCCAACAGCGCCTGGGATTACAAAGTCAACAAAACTATGCAGGGTGGCTCCGCGGAAAACGGCCAGTTCGATTTTTTTGCGGTCACACCCAGCGTACGCTTTTCTCTTGGATACAACGATTGGGGACTGGACATTGGTCACCATCCTCAGCTCGGCCTCGGAGGCGATGTCAATGGTGGCGCTTATCAGGGGCCGGTCAAGGATACGATGGTACTCAGACCCGGCGAGATGATCATGGTGGCGGATGTCCGGGCCCAGCCAGACCCGAACTTGATCAGTTTCGATGCCAACCTCGATCCGACCGATAACGGTGCGGGCCATAGTCAGTGGCCATCCAATCGCCACAGTTACCGGGTGGACATCCTGTGCGCAGATGGCCATTGTGAGTCGGCTAAACGACCGCCGATGGTTGACCCGCTCAACACAGTTTGGCGGCGCCGCTGGAACAATGATGATCTCGCCCATGACGGGACAGAAGGGGATGCCGTGAACGCTTGGTCCGCGGATCCTGCGGCGGCCGCGCAACTGGATCAGAATTAGCGGTTGCTCCTTGTCACACGGAGTCGAAAACGGAGTCAGGAAGAAATACGGAGTTACGCAGGAAGATCGAGGTGAGCTAAGACGAGCGGGCATTCTCCGCGCCGGTTCTGACCTTGATCAAAGAAGAGATCCCGCGTGCAAACATTTCCTGCGCGAATCTGCAACGGCCTGTGCTGGTTTGTACGGGCGTGCTGTCCTGGCCGAATGCTGCCTGACTTGGGAAAACGCGCTTAATTCGCGCGGATGCGAAGGGCGGCAAGAGCGGATGAGTCCTGATAGTTCGGGATGATCATGTCTTCCTCATTTCACGGCGGTGCTGAGAGACATATTCCTTTTGCCGAATAAGTCGCCATTTGACTGAATGTTCAAACATTTAAATACGTTGATGGCGAATCCCAAAAACCATCTTCCCCTGCATGTGCAAGCCGAGCAGCGTCTGCGTGAGATCACCACGCAAGCGGGCTATCGGAACGGTGGGTTGTTGCCGGATGAATTGACGCTGGCCAACCGGCTCGCCGTCAGCCGCGGCACCTTGAGGGCAGCCATCGGCCGGCTGGTTCAAGAAGGGTTGCTTGAACGCCGCGCTGGCGTCGGCACTCGCGTGCGGCCAGCTCCCGCCGAGTCCGGCATCCGCGCCTGGCGCAGTTTCTCCCGCGAGATGGCCCGCAAGGGCATTCGCGTGGAGAATTTGCGGCAGGAGTTCAGGCTGGTGCAAGCGGAGGTCGCCGCAACCCGCGCGCTGCAAATTGCGCCGCGCACGAAGGTCTGGCGGCTGGATCGTGTGCGTGGGTGGGGAGGGCAGGCGGTGTTGCGGGCGCGCTCTTGGTTTCATCCGCGATTGGGCCTGACCGGTCGCGAAGATTTTGCGAAGCCCCTGTATGAAGTTCTTGAACTCCAGACCGGGGCTGTGGCGGAGAATGCGCGCGAAGAATTTATCGCTGTCGGGGCAAACGCCCCTCTGGCAAAACTGCTGGCGGTCAAACGTGGTGAACCGTTATTGCTGCGGTTGCACACCGTCTTTGACGCGGGTAAAAGACCGATGGAGTTTGCGGAAGTCCACTATGTCAGCGCTCGGTTTGCTTTGACGCTCGACCTGCAAAGGAAGGAACCATGAACGCTGCGATGTCCGAACGCGCGATGGTCAGGCTTTACCTCGGCATTGATGGTGGCGGCACTGGCACGCGCGCTTTCGTGTGTGACGCCTCGGGGCAGCGGGCTGGTTGGGGCAAATCGGGTGCGAGCAACCCGAACCACGCAGACGCAGCGGAAGTCCGACGCAATCTGGCGGAGGCTACGCGGCAGGCGTGCGGCAAATTAAAGCAGGCCCCTGCGTCAGTGGTCTCCGCCTTCCTGGGTATTGCCGGGCTGACGGAGAACCCCGAACGCGAGCGGATGCTGCGGTGCGCCGCGCGGAGTGGGTTGGCGCGAGCGCGCCTGGGAGTGGACCACGATATTCGGATTGCGCTGGCCGGCGGACTGGCGGGACGCCTTGGCATCGCTCTGGTCGTGGGGACTGGGTCGTCCTGTTATGGACGGAACGCCAGCGGCAAGTCGTGGCAAGGCGCTGGGAGTTCGCTTTCTCGGCACGTCCTGCACGATTGCGACGATGATGTTGGACGGGCTTTGCAGCAATTATACTCTGAGCGTCAAACGAGCGTCGCCGTTGGTGGGAGGAAATTGATGACATAAGAGGGCATTTGTTTGTTGGCGAAAAATCAGGATATGAAAATAATTGTTATTGGATGCGCGAGTGTCCTTGCATTCGCAACCACAGCTTACGCAGTTGAATTGCACGTTTCCACCCACGGCAACGATGCCAATCACGGCACGCAGTCGGCTCCGTTACGCACCATCCAGCGCGCCGCCGATCTCGCGCAACCGGGCGATGTCGTCACCGTGCATGAAGGCATCTACCGGGAACGCATCAACCCTCCGCATGGCGGAACTTCCGAGACTAAGCGCATCATTTATCAAGCGGCTCGTGGCGAGAAGGTCGAAATCAAAGGCTCGGAGATCATCACGAACTGGGTCAAGGTACAGGAGGCTGTTTGGAAAACGACCATTCCCAATTCGTTTTTTGGCAGTTTTAATCCGTACCGCGATCTCATTCACGGCGACTGGTTCAATGCCAAGGGGCGCGAGCATCACACCGGCGCGGTCTATCTCAACGGCCACTGGCTGACCGAGGCGGCGAAGCTGGACGACGTGCTTAAACCGACAGGAACCAACGCGCTGTGGTTCGGCCAGGCGGACAATGAACAAACCACGATCTGGGCACAGTTCGCGGACGTGAATCCGAATGAACAACAAGTTGAAATCAACGTGCGTCAGACGGTTTTCTATCCCGATAAGACGGGCATTAGTTACCTCACCGTCCGCGGATTCACCTTGGAACAAGCCGCCACGCCATGGGCGCCACCGACCGCCGAACAGAAGGGATTGATCGGCACCCATTGGAGCAAGGGTTGGATCATCGAAAGCAATGTGATCCGTTATTCGAAATGTTCGGGCGTTGCGCTGGGGAAATACGGCGATGAATGGGACAACCGGGCGGAATCCGCCGAGGGTTATGTCGGGACGCTTACTCGCGCGCTCACAAACGGATGGAACAAGGAGGCCATCGGGCATCACCTCGTCCGCAACAATGACATTTCGCACTGCGAACAAACCGGCGTCGTGGGCAGTCTGGGGTGTTCGTTCAGCACCGTCACCGGCAACACCATCCACGACATTCACGTGCAACAGCTCTTTACCGGGGCGGAAATGGCCGGCATCAAGTTTCACGGCGCCATTGATGTCGTGATCAGCGGGAATCACATTTATCGGACAGTCCGCGGCATTTGGCTGGATTGGATGGCGCAAGGCACGCGTGTCACCGGCAATCTGCTCCACGATAACCGCGCCGAGGATTTGTTTCTCGAAGTGGATCACGGTCCTTTCCTGGTGGACAACAACATTTTCCTGTCACCGCAAGCGCAGCTCGTTGTGTCGCAAGGCGGTGCCTACGCCCACAACCTTATCGCCGGAGGAATGCGCGTGGTTCCATTTGATGGACGCTTGACGCCGCTGCATAAGGCCCATTCCACTGAACTCGCCGGACTTCACAACAATCCTTGCGGCGATGTCCGCTACTACAACAACCTGTTCGTGAAGCGCGGTGATTTGAGTCCCTACGACAAAACGACCTTGCCGGTGTGGATGGCTGGCAACGTTTTTCTGCAAGGAGCCAAGCCTTCCCGGTATGAAACCAATCCCATCGTCCAAGTAGAGTATGATCCCCAGATCAAGCTCGTGGAAAAACCGGACGGCTTTTATCTTGAAGGTTACTTCGACCAAGCTTGGAATGCCGGACCAGTCCGCAAACTCGTGACCACCGAACTGCTGGGCAAAGCGGCCATTCCCGATCTGCCTTTTGAAAACGCGGATGGTTCGCCGCTTCGCCTCAACGCGGATTATTTCGGCAGGCAACGGAACGAAGCCAATCCAACGCCCGGCCCGTTCGAGAAACTTGGAACCGGTGCGATAATGCTCAAAGTGCGATAAGATCGGCGAGAGCAACACCTTGAAACCACAAACCAAACAACTCACCCATCGCAAAGCATGAATAATCCACTTACTCGGCGAAGCTTCATGAAAGCCACCTCGCTGGCCGCGAGCGCGTCGGCTTTGGGATTCCTGCCCGCGTCTGCCGCCGACAACCCGCCGCCGGTGCGCCAACGCAAAATCAAGCTGGGCTTGGTGGGCTGCGGCGGGCGCGGCAGTTGGATTGCCAAACTGTTCCAGAAACATGGCGGCTATGAATTCCACGCCGTCGCGGATTATTTCCAAACCAGCGCAGATCGCTGCGGCGACGCGATGGGCGTGGACAAGGCCCGCCGTTTCAGCACGCTTTCCGGCTACAAACGACTCATCGAAAGCGGGGTGGAGGCCGTAACGCTTGAAGTACCGCCGTATTTTTTTGCAGAACACGCGCGGGCCGCGGTGGAGGCCGGGTTGCATGTTTACATGGCCAAACCCATCGCCGCCGACGTGCCGGGTTGCCTGTCCATTAAACGCAGCGCCGAACTTGCGACCACGAAGAAACTTTCTTTTCTCGTGGATTATCAGATTCCCACCGATCCCGCCAACAACGAGGTTCGGAAGCGCATCCATGCCGAAGGATTCGGCAAAATAGCTCAGGTTTATACATTTGGAGTCGGTTCCGGCTTCACGGATCCGCCGCTGAAAGACACCATCGAGGACCGGCTGCGCGGACTTGTCTGGGTGAACGACATCGCCCTGGACTGTGATTACCTTGGCAATTTCGATATCCATGCCATTGATGCGACGCTCTGGGCCTTGGGCCGCACTCCGCTGGCCGCCCAGGGCGCTTCGAGCATCAGCCGGCCCGAACCGCATGGCGACGCCCATGATGTGTGCTCCGTGATTTACGATTACGCCGATGGCCTGGTGCATAATCATTTCGGCCAGGCACTCAAGAACCAGTATGATAGCAAAGGCGGACTTACCTGCACCATCCAAGGTCAGAAAAGCTATGGCGTTCTAAATTACTGGGGGACGGCGGAATTCCGCAGTTTCGATGACGCGTTCCACGGCGAAGTGGCGAATCTTTACGAAGCCGGAGCTTCGCGGAACATTGACACGTTTTACCGCAACGTGACGGAAGGCCATTTCACCAACGACACCGTCCCCCGCGCGGTGGACGGGGCGCTGACGTGCATTCTCGGCCGGGAAGCGACCGCCCGTCGCGCACGTTTGACCATGACCCAGTTGCTGGCGGAAAACAAACGGCTGGAAGTGAACCTCAAGGGATTAAAAACATGAACATGCGGTCTTAATTTCAAAACGTGCTGGGTGGGTGTCTTCAAACGCTCTCGATTTCGCGATAAACTCACCATGAATAGCTATGTGACTAAGTCAATCCCCCCCGAGCTAAACCATCCGTCAGCTCCGTTGATCGGCCGTGGGGTTCGTTCAGGCAATATGCGCTCAATGAGGATTGCACTGTAAGTCTCATGACGGTAATTCCGGGCCAGCGGTTGAGTTTGCAGTCGCATACAGGCCGTTCGGAATTATGGGTTGTGCTCGACAATGGGGCTGTCGTTCAGGTTGGCGACAAGGTCCAACAACATCAGGCTGGTGATGAAATCTGGATTCCTGCGAACGAAAAGCATCGCTTGTCTTGTGTGGGAGGTGAACCGGTCCGCGTGCCGGCCAGCACGCTGGTTTCCAGAACGGCTTTCCCTGCGCGATGTTTCTTGCCAAGAGCACGGCAACGGAAGTTGTGGAATAAATCCAACCAAGCTTTGACTTCCCGCAGCGTTCGCCGGAAATTCAGTACAGCCGAGTTGCAACCGTGCGATCACGCCTCCAACGAGCCGCAGCGCAGCGATTTCATCTTGTCCGAACCCATTTCAAAGTTCATGAGCAAAAAAGTATTGTTGACCAGTGTCTGTCGTCCGATGGGCCCGAAATACGGAGACGCGGCGTCCGTGGGCTACGAGCTCCTTTACCGCCAGGTCACGCGCGCCCAGGGTTTATTCAGCCCGCGCACAGTGAACGTGCATTTCGCGCTCGACTACATCGCCGAAAATCTCGACGCGCCGACGGTGGTGCTCCAGTACCCGTCCCGGCGCGAGTTGATCCGGGAACTCAAGAAAGGATACGACTACGTGGGCGTCTCGTTTCTGATGGCGGTGATGCACAAGATGAAGGAGACGGTGGCGCTGATCCGCCAGTATGCGCCGAACAGCAAGATCGTGCTCGGCGGTTACGGCACGGTGTTAAAAGACGAGGTGCTCAAACCGTACGCGGATTTCATCTGCCGGGAGGAAGGCGTGGCGTATTTCCGCCGGCTGCTGGGCGAACCGGAAATTCCGATGCCGTATAAACACCCGCTGCTGGTGAGCTGGCTGAAAGTGTTCGGTTGGAAAGTCTCGGGCACCGGAAAAATTTTTGCCGGTCTCGGCTGCCCTAACGGCTGTGATTTCTGCTGCACCTCGCACTTTTTCTCGCGCAAGCACATCAAGCTGCTGCCCACCGGGCGCGATATTTACAACGTCGTGGAACGCTATTTCGATCTCGATCCGAGCCTGGTTTTTTTGATTATCGACGAGGATTTTCTCCTGAACAAAAAGCGCGCGATGGAATTCCGCGAATGCGTTTTGGCGGGCGGAAAAAGGCCTTCCATCTTCGCGTTCTCCAGCATCAAGGCCATCAGTCAGTATTCCGTCGAAGAGATTTTGGAGATCGGCATTGACGGGTTTTGGATCGGCTACGAAGGCACGCGGTCAGGCTACGCCAAGCAGCAGGGACGACCGGTGGACGAGATCCTTACCGAATTCCGCGAGCACGGCATCACCGTGCTGACCTCGATGATCGTCGGGTTCGATTATCAGACGCCGGAAATCGTGGCGCAGGAACTGGATGGCCTGATGAAACTCAAGCCGGCGCTGGCGCAATTTCTGATTTATGGGCCGGTGCCCGGCACGCCGTTTTACGAACGCATCATCAAGGAAAATCTGTTGCTGGACGTTTACACGAGCGACAAGGACTTGTTCTACCGGCGCGCGGACGGATTCCGCACGATGATCAAACACCCGACGCTTTCACCGGAGCAGATTGAGAACATTCAGACCTGGTGTTTCGAGCAGGATTTTCAGCGGCTCGGTCCGAGCATTTATCGCGTGCTGGAAGGCCGCTTCCTCGGCTACCTCAGACTCAAAGATTCGCCGAATCCGGTTTTGCGGCAGAAGGCGGAGTATTATGCCAGGGAATTGCGCTTCGCCTACCCTGTCTTCCTGCCGGGCAGAGTGCTCGGTCCCAACGCCGCCGTCCGCAAATGGATCGGTGAGCTAGGTCGGCGCATCCAAACCGAGCTGGGCCGTCCGACGCTCGCGCAACAAGGCAAATCCCTCCTGGCCGTGGGATCGGCGCTGTGGACCGGATTGACCCTGAAACTCGACTGGTTCCAGCATCCGAAATTGCAGCGAACCGCGTATCGCCTGCCGGACAAACGCTGGAGCGCATTTGATCTGTGGGAAGAATTGCAAGAGCGGCATCCCATCCCGAATTTCTCGGTCAAAGTCGAGTTGCAGCATGCGAAAAAGCAGGTTTGGATGCGGTTGGAAGGCGCGCTTTCGTCCGCGCATGTCGAGAGCTTGAGCCAGCAAATCCGCGAGTCGTTGGAGCGCAGCCGGAGCCGGCTCGTGCTGGACCTGAACAAACTCCAATGGGATCAGGTGGGCGATTTGCGACCGTTGCGGGAGAAACTCTCGGCTTACCGTTCGCGCATCCGCCTGGTGCTGCCAAATCTGTCCACCGCCCACCCGGAACTCCTGTTGTTGGCCAGCACGTTTTACCTCTACAACGGCTGACCGGCGCACGGATCACTCGGCCACCGGGCAAACCGGCAGTGCCGCAGGCACGGTCACGCCGATATCGCCGGCTTGTTCGAGCGCCTCGTCGTGGCCCGAAACAATTGCGGCGGCGATGCGTTCCTGGGCGTTGGTGAAATAGCCAACCTTCAACGGTTTCAGCGGACAAAACACCCGGAGCCGAATGCCCGCCGGCGGCTGGCGCAGCAGATCGAGCGCCGCATTGTAACGCAGACATTGCTGCGTGGTCCAAACCCGGGCGACTTCCGGGAACTCCGGGTAGGCCAGCCGGCCGAGCCAGCGCGGCGCCGGTTTAAGCCGGAAGCTGGGCTTGTGCGTGAGGACAATGGTGATGTCCGTTGCGCCGTCCTGCAGGGCGCGTTGGATGGGAATGGGATCCGCCACTCCGCCGTCCGCGAAGGGCTGGCCGTCCACGAAATCAAATCCCCGGGTTGCCAGCGGCATTGAGGCCGAGGCGCGCAGCGCGGCAAACACGCGTTCATCGCAGGCGTGAAAATAAACCGCTTCGCCGGTCCGGCAGTCGGTGAGCACGATGAAAAACAGCGTTGGCGCGTTGCGAAGCGCCTCCACCGAGAGCGGAACGTGCTGGCGGAATACATGGTCCACCAGATAGGCCAGATCAATGATCGGTTTGTGGCGGAGGAAATTGGTTTTGCGCACGGCCTGGCTGGCGAGTTCGCGCCAGATGACCAGCCCCGGCTGCCACAGACCCGCGACAAAATATGCTGCGGAACAGGCTCCGGAAGAAGCGGCGTAAACCAGGTCGAAGGTCGGTTGTGCGCGTTCGGAAAGAAAGGCGAGCACGCCTGCCGCCCACGCTCCGCGCATGGCGCCGCCCTCCACGATCAACGCGGTCTTGCGGCCTTGGCCCTGCTCCTGAACTCCGGTTGCCGGCGGCAACATGTGATTCCTTTCGCCAACTGATTAGTCTGCATCACCAAATCCATCGCTGCGGATTTTGACGATAAGATAGCACACTTTATTCGGAGGCCAAAGTGGTCCTGGCGTTTTTTTTGCGTTGTTTTGAAGGGCGAACGGTGACTGCCGGTCCAGAATCAGTCAGTTCGGGTTGCCGAGGAGTTTTCTCAGCTTTTCATCCGCCGGGGCGGGGTGGATCGAGACGTCGGCCGGCGGCGGGGCGGACGGTTCCGCCGCGGCGGCGGAAATGCGCAATTCATCCCGGAGCAGCGTCAGCACGCGTTCGGCGGTGGCGGGCGGCAGCACGGGGCCGGCAAAACGGATGGCGTCGGTGGTGGCCAGCAGTTCCGCGAGCGCGCCGACGGCCTGGATTTTTCCGCCCCAGAAAAACGCCAGCCGGTGGCAAACCTCCTTCAACTCCGCGAGCGAATCACCGCTCAACACCACGGTCTGTCCGCGCGCGGCGAGCGAACGGATCAGTTCCCGCATTTCGCCGCAGCCCGCCGGGTCAAGTCCCGCGAACGGTTCGTCCAGCAGCACCAGTTCGCGGCTGCCCAAGACCGCCTGGGCAATTTGCGTCCGGCGTTGGGCGGCGGTGGCGGTTGGGATTGACTGGGAGCGACTCCGTTTGCCAAGGGAGGAAAGCCAGCGGTTCACTGTGTCATGCAAACCGGTTTTGCGGTGAACTTCGTTTGCGCCGGCCAGTTGCGGCAGGTAGCCGATGCGGGATTTGACGCCGCTCCAGCGCGGCGCGCGGCCGAGCACTTTGACTTTGCCCTGCGTCGGACTCAAATCGCCGGCCAGCAGCCGCAGCGCGGTGGATTTGCCGGAGCCGGTCGGGCCGGCCAATCCGAAAATCTCACCGCGATGGATTTCGAGCGTGACGTCGTCCAGCG